>Ga0255058_10002198_pt1 | contig 10807 bp, 10 predicted proteins | sample Cases_109_9_MG_FD_188637 | JGI IMG/M metagenome (GOLD analysis project Ga0255058, IMG submission 188637) | Seawater microbial communities from Amundsen Gulf, Northwest Territories, Canada - Cases_109_9 | ecosystem: Environmental > Aquatic > Marine > Gulf | place: Canada: Northwest Territories... | reverse complement strand
ATTACTCCCGCCAGCCCGGCACTGCATGATAGGTCGACGGTAATCAGGCGGCGCCCTATTATGACCACCGATCTCGCCAGCATCCTGAGCGATCTTCGAACTGACCATCGCAACGTCACGATCATGCTAAATCTTCTTGATCGGGAGATCACCGAGGCCGGTGACTTCAATGAACCCGATTTCGAACTGATGCGCGATGTCATGCTGTACATGACCGTCTACTCAGATGCGGTACACCACCCGAAAGAGGATCTTGTCTATGCGGCGCTGGCGGCGGCAGGCAAGGATTTCGCCGAGGGACTTGAGAACGTGGAGAGCGATCACCGGGATATCGCTGTACTTGGCCAGACTCTGCGCCATGAAATTGACGCGGTCCTTACGGGCACGGCCGTCGCACGCGATCGCGTCATCGAGGATACGCTGGATTACATTCGTCTGCTTCGTCTGCACGTGTCCTGGGAGGAGGATGACCTGTTTCTGCGCGCGGATCGCCTCGCCGAAGACGCGGCGTCGTGCCTGAACCTTACAGGCCTTGATGCCCCGGATCCGGTATTTGGCTCGAAAACACAACTAGCGTTTAGCAACTTGCTCGCGCACATTCATCGTGCCGCTATCTCCGGTGCAAGCTAGGATTCTCTGTTTCATTATTTCGCGGCTATGCACGCTGGCCAACATCAGAAGTAATAGGCAATCTGCGCAAATACGCCAACGCCGCTCGATAAATAGAGACCGTTGATGCCGCTGTCGATACCGCCAAATTCGGTGCCGTTGCCGCCCAGCGGCAAGTTGAGGCTGCCGAGAAAAACAAGATTGTCAGATAAACTATACTGCGTGACCCATTGCACCAGCGCACTGCGGTCATCGAGGTTTGCGAACAGCGTAGGCGTCAAACTCCAAAGCGCCGATAGCTCAATCGACATGCTGCCCGCGATGTAATTGCGGCCCAGCGTGAATAACTGATCTCGGGCCAGGTAAGCGATCAGGTCGGCGTTAGTTGCCAGGCTAAGAGGATCGTAACGTCCGGCGCGCTGACCGAAACCGTTGAAGTAATATTCGAACGCGCCGCTGACGTTCTTTCCCGCCCAGATCCATGAGTAACTCAGGTTTGTAACGACCTGAATACGTGTGTCGTTAACCGTATCGGTAATGACAACGTCGCCGCGCCAGATAGCCCCACCAAAACTGCGCACGCCGCCAAACGCGATCACAATATCATCGTAGTTTTCGGCGATCAGAACATCGTATTCGGTTTCACCGGCAAAGCCGTGGTACTTGAGTGCGATCGCACTTTCGCCAGCGTCAACATCACCGCCGATCACATCGCGACGAATGACCACAGCTGCCTGCACATCGTCTCCACTATCGCGAAGGTATTGCAGGTACAGCATGTCGTCGCCGGCTTTGTATTCGGTGTCGATCGCTGCCGGGTCGAACGGATTCACGAGATCCATTGGTGTATAAAACAACCCGTTGCCCCACGACACGGCCTGCCGGCCAAGGCGCACGACTGTCTTGTCGCTCGAGTAACCGGCCCACATGCGATCCAGCCTGTGTAGCCAGGCGCTCTTCCCCTCATCGTGCATGACTTTCGTAAGATCGAACAGGCGCCGTTCGTCCTCGGGAAAGCGGCGCACAAATATTTCACTACCGGGCGGCAGGTCCCTCGTGTATTCGATGCGGCCACCGTACAAGCCGAATAACTGGTATGCCGCATTGAATGACCATCGGCCGCGATTCGCCGTCCAGTTCAACCGCAAGTCTCCCTCGACATCGATAGCGTTTGCGCCCGCGATATCTCGAAATGCACTGTCGGTGGGAAACGTCGTGCCAATCGCCCGGAGTTTCGTGTGTCCGCCCAGATCGTGTTCTTCGCCGGCCGCAACAACCGCAGCTGATATAAGGAGTAACAATACCCCCAGCCAATTAGGCATGCTGCTCGATGTCGTCAACGATGCGCCCGTCGAGCATGCGGATCAACCGCTTTGCGTAAGCCATCACGCGTTGGTCGTGCGTGGCGATAATGAATGTCGTTTTGTGATGGCGATTGAGCTCGGTGAACAACCCCATAAGCCCGTCCGACGTCTTTGAATCGAGGTTCGCCGTAGGCTCGTCGGCAAGTACCAGCGCGGGCCGAGAAACAATGGCGCGTGCAACCGCGACGCGCTGCTGCTGCCCGCCGGACATTTCGGCCGGACGCCGGTTCTCGAGACCCGCAAGGCCTACCTCTTCGAGTATCTCGGTCGACCGGATCCGACGCTCGGTCGCCACCACACCCTGAACCTGCATGACGAATTCGACGTTTTCGCGCGCGCTCAGCACGGGAATCAGGTTGAAAGCCTGGAACACAAACCCTATACGGCGAAGACGCAGCTCGGCCAGCTCACCCTTGCCCAGGTTGTCGATCCTTTGTCCGTCAATATAGACCTCACCGTGATCCGGCTTGTCCAGTCCGCCGATTGCGTTGAGCAGCGTTGTCTTTCCGCCACCCGACGGCGCCGACAGACAGGCAAATCCACCCTCGGCGATTTCGATACTGACATGATCCAGGGCCTTGACGTCCTGATCGCCCTGCCGGTAAGTCTTGCACAAATCCACGCAACGTACTGCTGTCATCAGTCAACCTTCGTTATGGCTTCAATCGGCTCATAGCGCGAAGCACGCCACGCCGGAGACAGGCTCGCGAAAAAGCCGAGTACGAGTACGACGACGTTCGCGAGTATGACGTCCTCGAGCCGCAACTGCGGGTACAGGATGCTCGATGCACCCATCATCTCCATGCCCTTGGCGACAGCCGATATGTCTATGCCACTTTGCAGCGGCACGATCGTCGCCCAAGCGAGCAGATCGCCGATGGCCAGGCCGATAATCAGGAGCGACATCGATTCGATAATGATCTGGCCGAGAATATGGGCAGGCTTCATGCCGAGCGCGAGCATGAGCCCGATCTCGCGGACGCGCTCGAAGACGGCCATGACCAGCGTGTTGACGAGACCGAACGAGAGTGCCAGAAAAATGACGATCACCCAGATCAGAACAAAACCATCCATGACCTTGAGCATCGCCCCGAGGTAGGTGTTGAGCTCGAACCAGCGGCTCACTTCTACGCCGCCATCCACCAGCTTGAGGACCTCGTTGTATACCGGCTCTACGTCCCGATAATCGTCGCCTAGCACGACAACCTCGGTCACGCGGTCGCCGACCCGCAGCATTTTCTGAAGCGTTGCCTTTCCCGCAAACACATACGTTTCCTCGAACGACTCCATGTTGGCATGGAACACGCCGACAACCCGAAAACCGCGATCCGCGATGTCGTTGTCCGGGTCCTGGCTCATCAGGACGATGCGTTTGCCGACATTGGTCTCCAGCGTGTTAGCGAGTTTTTGCCCGATAACGACGCCCGAGTCCTCTTCGTCCTTCAAGAACCGTCCTTCAACATCGTCGTAGGATACGAATGACAGGCCGCGCTCGCGGACAGGGTCGATGCCGAGCAAAGTCACGCCGCGCGATTCACGTTCGCTCGTAATAACAGCGGGCACCTTGATGCGGCTTGCCCATGCCTTGAATCCAGCGCCCTCGAACATCTGTGTGATTTCGCTGTCCGATGCGGGTAACAGGTTGTTGATGTTGGGATCATCCCGATAGGCCGGATTGTGTACCTGCACATGTCCGGGCAGGGCACTGACACCGTCCTTGATCATCTCGTTGACCATTCCCTGCGTCAGCGCAGTCATGAAAATCATCGCCCAGACACCGACGCTGATCGCTCCGAGCATGATGATCGTGCGCCGGTGATTACGCCAAAGATTGCGTCGCGCCAGCAAGCCCAGGACAGCGAGCGTGCGCATCAGGCCGTCCTCATCGCTGCAACCGGATGCAGCCTGTGAAGGCGCAGCGCCGGATACAGCGCGGCCAGCAGTGTGAACAGGAAAACGACGATCGGTCCAAGAAACAACGTGTAACCCGTGACGCGCGGATACATGCGCGGGGGCAGGTTGAAAGCCGCCGCCATCTCCTCCATCCCGGGGATCGAGAGTCCATGCACGCTGAACCATGAAGTCAAGATGCCGCCCGCGATCGCGCCGAAGACAATGCCCATGATGCCCATAATCGCGGTTTCCAGAATGACAAGACGGCCCAAGCGACCCGGCGTCAGCCCGAGTGCCATAACGATTCCGAATTCGCGTGTACGCTCCAGCACAGACATCAACTGCGTGTTGAGAACACTGAAAGCAACGAGAATGATGAGTACCGCGTACATGAAGAATGCGCTGCTCATGTCTGCCTGGATTGCTTGCTTGAGTCCGGGCTGCAACGCATCCCAATCGTGCACGACGAGATTTTCACCGCTACCGAGCAGAGACTCGACGCGTCGTTGCAATTCCTGTACCTCACCGAGTCCGGGCGCATTGACGACGACCTCATGACCGGAGCCTTCCATATAAAAGATGTCCTGAAACAGCCGCAGCGGAATTTCTGCAATATTTCGGTCGATATCTGCGATGCCGCTTTCGAATATGCCGACGATTTCAACAACCGCCGCAGCGAATGAGCCATCCTTTCCACTGCCCAGCAAAGTCAGTTCATCCCCTGGCCCGACACGCAGATTGCGTGCCAACACGCTGCCGACAACGACTTCCGGGGCATCACCACTGTGCAGAAACCGGCCTTGCCCGATCAAGCCCGGAATACTCGACACCTGCGCCTCGAACTGCGGCTCAACGCCGAAAACCGCAACGCCATAGCTCCGGTCCTCGCTCGACGCAAGCACGAACGCTGTTGCCCGGGCTGCTATCGTGTCGGTTTGAAGTTGTTCCCTGAGCGTCGACGCCAGCGGCACAATGGCAGGAACGGTCTGGCGCATCTTTTTGTCATCGATATAGCCCGGAGCCTGAATCTGCATGTGGCCCGTGAACGCCTGTAATGAATTGTCGATCATGAGCCGATACATCGCGAACTGCAGCGATATCATGAAAATCAGGAGCACGTTCGAAAACACCATCGCGCCGGTCGTCAACCAGGTGCGCCTCGGTTGTCGCCAGAGATTTCTCCATGCCAGGCGTAGGACGATGTTCAAGGCATTCAGTCTCGCGGATTACGCAGATTAGACAGTGTGAACAGGCTGTCGCGAATGTCTATTTCGTATTCTACGGAGGCAATCTGAATTTCGGTCCACTCCTCCGGCGCATCCGCCTTGCTCATGCGCTGTCGCAACGCAACTGTGCGGCCTCCCATCACGCCGATTTCGAGCGATCGCAAAGACTTGACGAGTTCGCCATCCTGATCGTAAAAACTGTGCTCGAGCACAACATGGTCCTCGCGTATGCGCAGGACTTCACGGCCCCAGACAATCGCAGCCTCTTCGTGCGGTATGGATTCGATTTCATAGATCGTGATGCCGTCAACGTCATCCACGCCAAGCAGGGAATGATCGTACTGATCGATGATCTCGTCAGCACGGGCGATATCCTTGTTGGAAAAATCCGACCCCAGCCAACTCTGCCCCATCATCGACGACGGAATTTTGATAACGCGGTTCACTTTCGGCGAAAAGGACCACATGTTGTCCCCGTTGGTCAGCGTTCCATTGCCGCGGTCCTTCCTCGGCTCAATGACGCGCACGAGTGACTGGTCATCACCTTTGGTCCACGCACGCATTGTCATTCTTCGCTCCCACTCGGGGCGGTGGATGACCATCGTCATTTCGCTGTACGATGAAACACCGCGCCAGTGATTCACGGCATCTCTCACGATCGCGGTTGCGTCGCGTTGCGCTTCGTCGGCGATAACCAGGTTCGACAACAAGAAAGGTATTGCGACAAGAGATAATGCAAAAAAGCGGCGTAACATTCAGTTCTCCTCGTTGCCGGCGATGCGCTGGTCCGCGACATCGACTCCGCTGTCTTGCAGAATGTTACGTATCCAGGGCGCCGAGGGCTGAGGCCTCATGACTGGCGTGACGCCAGTTCATGCAGCGCATCACGTTCCGAGCCGATCAAGATTGCAATCCAGCGCGTGTGCTCATCATGCTCCAGCGCCATTTTCAGCGTCATGGTCAGCGGCACCGACAACAGCATTCCTACCGGGCCAAACACCCATCCCCAGAAGATCAGTCCGACAAACACGATCAGAGGGGAAATTCCGACGCCGTAACCCATCAGGCGCGGCTCCAGAAAGTTACCGAACATGATATTGATAGCAAGAAAGCCAATCATCGTCGCCGTCGCCCCACCCGGGCCGAGTTGGACCAGTGCGAGCAGAATCGCAGGCACGGCCGCGATGATCGACCCAATCGTCGGCACATAGTTAAACAGAAACGCAAGCATTCCCCACAGCAGCGGAAAATCGAGGCCGAGAGACCAGGTCAACAACCACGCCAAAAAGCCGGTCATCATGCTGACCACCGTCTTGATGCCGAGGTAGCGACCGAGATTCGCAAGAAAAATGCGCGGCCCTTCGAGCGACCCCGCACGCCTGCCGAAAGCGGCTTCGACTTTCGTGTGCACGGTTGACGCTTCCAGCAGCATAAAAATCATCGTGAAGAAGATCAGGAAGACGTTGGTCAACACATCCTTCACGCTGTTGAGAAGGCTCGCAGCAAAGCCCATGGCCCAGCCCGGGTTTACCAGATCGCCGAGGCTTTCAATCGACTGGTCGCTGTTCAGATTTTCGACGACAAACCTGATAATTCGCTCAACGATGACATCGAGCCGCTGCTGGTAACCGGGCAGCGCCGCTGTGAAGTCCGCAATCGAACGGCCGACGATCGTGCCGACGACCGCCAGAATCAGCATGATGACGGAAACAATGACCAGTGCGGCGACAATGGCCGGAATGCGATTCTTTTGCATCCACAGCATCGGCCGAACAGTAACCAGCGCGAGAAATGCGGCTATGAGAAACGGCACAAGCAGTACTTTCGCCATTTGCATGCCGTAGATGATGACGATGACGGCGGCGAAACTGACGATGGAGCTGCTCTTGGTCGGGCTGATCTCGCTCACGCAGTTCCTTGCGATGCTTGTTGACCGCTGCATGATCGCACACGCGGCGCAACGGCGCATGCGAGTTCGGCCACAGGCTTTGGTATGCTCGTCTTTACGCCAACATCAACGAGGAGCCCCGCCATGGCCACCGCCGAGTCCAAAATGCTCGCACTCGGCACGACAGCGCCGCCGTTTTCGCTGCCCGATCCGGACGGTACCGTGCACACGCTGGTGGACGACGCCGATGCCTATCTCGTCATGTTCATTTGCAACCACTGTCCGTTCGTCAAGCATGTGCGTGCTGAACTGGCGCGTCTTGGCCGGGACTACGGCAGCAAAAATGTCGCGATATACGCGATCAATAGCAACGATACTGCGTCGTATCCAGGTGATAGTCCTGAAAACATGAAGATCGACGCGACAACCTGGGGCTACAGGTTTCCATATTTGATCGACGAAGATCAATCCGTTGCCAAAGCCTACCTGGCGGCGTGCACCCCGGACTTTTACCTGTTCGACGCGAGGAAAGTCCTCGTCTATCGCGGCCAGCTGGACGACAGCCGACCGTCGAATGATGCCCCCACAGACGGTAGCGACGTGCGCGCCGCCCTCGACGCCGTTCTGAGCGGCGCCGCTGTTAACGAAAAGCAAAAACGCAGCATTGGCTGCAGCATCAAATGGCGGCCTGGTAACGTGCCCGACTACATGGCGTAGCGCTACAAGCGCATTGCGTGACTCAGGTCATTGCGCGCCCTTGCAGGTAGTGCCAAGGTGATTAGAGGAAAATCGACTTTCCGCTTTCAACGCCATGATATATCTAGAAATTTACAATAATCGCATGGCTGCGACAGCGCAATCTCAATGGGCGGGCGGGCCGTTACATGAAATCCCGGAAAATCACCAAAATTCGGCCGACTTCGCGGCGGCAAACGTCCCCGCATTCGCCGCTGCTCGACCTGATCTGCAAGAGCGACGAGCAAATCCGGCAGATACGGGGCGTTCGCAATGCATTGCAGGAAGTCGTTGACGCGTGCGCTGAGCACATGGACGTCTCCATTGCGGTCCTGATACTGCCGGGCAAAGGCATTACTGTCCGGAGTGACAATCTGAAGAAACCTCTGACCAATGGGGGCAAGCTGGTCAGCGAACTCGAGCAAGACCTGATCGGCAGCTCGAAAATCACTTGTAGCGAGACAACGATCAACGATGGATCGCCGATTCGTTCACAGGACATTCGGCCCAGGGTTCCGTGCAAAAGCATCATCACGCCGATATCGACCGACGACGGTGAGCTGGAAGGTCTGCTCGTCGTCGCCAATCGTCCAGATGCTCCAGACTTCACCAAACGGCATCTAAGCCTGGTACAGGCGATCGTCCCCAACGTTGCGGACATTCTCGACGCCCGCTTCGATCAATTGACCGGCCTGATCAATCGCAAGGAGTTTGAGACCCTGCTTGAGGATGTGTTGTCGAGCAAGCCGAGTAAGCACACTAATCACTGCATCCTGCATCTGAATCTTGACAGCTTGCGCGCTGTCGATGAGTCACTTGGACGCAACGCCTGCAACGCCGCAATTCGCCAGGTCGCACAGTATCTTGCCAGCAATCTCAAAGGCACCGGATCAGTTGCCAGAATCGGCGAGGACGACTTCGTTGTACTGATCGACAACTGCCCCCTCGATCGCGGCTGGATTATTGGTCACGACGTTCGACGCGGCATCACCGACCTGAATGTAATCTGGAAACGCCCCATCAAACTGACCGTCAGCATCGGCGTGGCACGACTGGCGAGTGACTCGGAGACTGTCGAGAGTGCGCTAGCGGCCGCAAAGATCGCCTGTATTGTCGCCAAGGACAGGGGCAAGGACCAGGTTGCGCTGTATCGTCAAAGCGATGCCGTGCACCTGCATGGCAAGGAGCGCATGCAGGGCGTGGAGGCGATTCAGCAAGCCTTGCAGAGCGATCGCTTTGAACTTTACGGCCAGCGCATCGAGCCGCTGCAAGGCAAAGGCAAGACGTCGCATTTCGAGGTGTTGATACGCGTCGTCGATGAAAGAGGCCAGCTAGCAATACCGGATGACTTCATACCGCATGCCGAGCACAGTCGACTTATGCCCGAAATCGATCGCTGGGTCGTCTCCCACAGCCTCGACCTGCTCGCCAGATATCGAACGGGCCTCACGCGGAGGAAAGTTCTATTGTCGATAAACCTGTCAGGGCAGACGCTCTGCGACAACAGCTTTCTGAATTTTGTCCTTGAAGAACTTTCGCGCACAAGAATTCCGGCCAAGTCAATTTGCTTCGAAGTAACTGAGACGACCGCGATCCTGAACATGCCCCAGGCCATACAGTTCATGACCACCCTGCGAAACAAGGGGCTGCGTTTCTCGCTGGACGATTTCGGATCGGGGCTGAGTTCTTTCTCCTATCTGAAGAAATTGCCCATCGATTTCCTGAAGATTGACGGTCAGTTCGTTCGAGAAATCGCAGAGGATCCGGTGTCCAACGCAATCGTGGCCGCCATCAATCAGATGAGCCATGCGATGGGCCTCAAGACCATTGCCGAGTTTGTCGAGAGCAAAGCTGTTAAGACACAATTGAAAAGCATCGGCGTCGACTATGGCCAGGGCTTCAGCATCTCAAAACCAGGGCCACTTGCCCGCCAACTGGACTTGCTTTTGGGGCGCATCAGCCATGTGCGTAACGTCAAACGCGGTTGATGGGGTGGTGTCATGACTTACTGGCTAATGCGACGACTTGCTGCGATTCCCTGGGCCAGGATCTTTACACGCACCATGCGCTGGGGTCTGCGCATATTGCCTGTACTGGTAATGATGGACCTCGGCTACATGATTGGAATCTGGCCAGCTTGGGACCTGTACTCCGACGGTCCCGTTCCGCGGTCCAGTTTTATTCGCGATTATGAAATTGAGCGGCACCGTCACCTCGGTTGGCCGGCCCTGCGCTGGCGGTCAGTTAGCATCGACAAAATTCCGAACAACATGGTGCGCGCACTGATTGTCGCCGAGGATGCTCGTTTTTACTCGCACGGTGGCGTCGATATCGATGCCCTGAAAACTGCGATGGAATACAACCTGTCGGAGAAGCGCCTGGTGCTCGGCGCCAGCACGATATCGCAGCAAACCGTGAAAAACCTTTTCCTGAACCCGTCGCGAAATCCACTGCGCAAATGGCACGAGTTGGTGCTGACCATCGGCATGGAACGGGCCTTGAGCAAGAAGCGTATTCTCGAGATCTATCTGAATGTGGCGGAATTTGGTCGTGGCGTATATGGTGTAGATGCGGCAGCGCGATTTTACTGGGGGAAGCGTGCTTCGCAGCTTTCGGCGCGCCAGTGCATTGAGCTTGCGGCAACGCTTCCGTCCCCTGTTAATCATAACCCGGCGACACGGACACGGACCTTTCAAAATCGGGTCAAGAAGATTCGGCGCTACTTCTAGCTCGATAAGCGTATCGCCTATGATTAGAACTCTGTTTTCCGGGCTTGCTTCATCGCGGATCGTTCAGCGGCTGGCTCACGTGGGTCGCGAGTTGGCGTATTACTGGGTAACCGTGGAGAAGGGCAATATTGTTTTTGCAATGCTGCTGGGAATTCCGGTCATGATGCTCGTCGGCATAATTTATGTTGCCTACGCAAATCACGCCCATATTGTGGCCGACCAACAACGTTTCACCGATCTTGGCTGCCTCGCCAGGAATGTTTACCACGAAGCCCGGGGCGAGTCCTTCGTCGGGCAGCGGGCTGTCGCTGAAGTCACGTTGAACCGCGTCGCGTCGAAATTATTCCCCGACACTGTGTGCGA
>Ga0255058_10002197_pt1 | contig 10824 bp, 8 predicted proteins | sample Cases_109_9_MG_FD_188637 | JGI IMG/M metagenome (GOLD analysis project Ga0255058, IMG submission 188637) | Seawater microbial communities from Amundsen Gulf, Northwest Territories, Canada - Cases_109_9 | ecosystem: Environmental > Aquatic > Marine > Gulf | place: Canada: Northwest Territories... | reverse complement strand
CTACGGCGCCGCAAAAGTCGATATGTGGGTGACACTTGGCGCTCCGTTAGGGGACGGGCGCATCAGAAAACGACTTGCCGGAGCGACTCAAAAGGCACTGGAGCCGTTTCCAACTAATGTCATATCCTGGCACAACGTTTCGGCCGAGGATGACTATACCTGTCACGATAAAACGCTTGCAGATGATTTTAAGAAAATGATGAGCCAGCGCCTCGTCAGCACTGTCACGGATTACCGTGTTTATAATCACGCCGTCCGCTACGGTCGCTCAAACCCACACAGTTCCATCGGCTATTATATTCACCCGCGCGTGTCGAAAATTATTTTTGACTGGATGAATAACCCCTGACTAAACACACTTTCGGACCAACCTTTTCTCCACGGCTTGCGGGTTTTCTATCAGCTTGTAGAAACTCTGCATAAGCGAAAACATGCTCGATTTCGAAGACCCACTCAGGTCCGGCATGCTTTCTACCAGGGTAAAGAGCGTATCTCTGTTATCCCGAAATACCTGCAAGCTTGTCGGTAGGTGCACGTTGTTAATACAGCGGCCGCGATACAATCTTTGGCGGACGTTGCGAATCTTGAACTTCGGGTTTGGTGTGGCATAGGGTGCGTCGGTCATGCCCGCCATGTCGAAGTCGTAGGGAATCGCGAAATAGGGTTGCGCCGGCCGACCAAACAGTTCGCTGTTGTGACAACAGGGTGCATCGGGCTCCCCGGCGATGGGTGAGTAGTCGGTATTGGCAACGAAATACTGAAACATCGAGACCAGATTCGTGTAATCGCCAAGCAGGGCGGCAACACTGGTGCTCTTGACTTCGATGGCCGTCAGGCCGAGACGCTTGGCGAGGCGGTCCCTGTGCTCGATCAGAAAGCCGTAGGTCGTTTGCTGTTGCCGGGGGTCGTCGGAATCCACGTAGGTAATGCGCAACAGGCGCACACGAAAACTGTAGTCGCTCATCGCGTTCATGATCCGGTAAACAAGATATTCCTTCAACACGAGCTGTTCGTAGCGATTGGAACTGTTGCGGCAGTGCGTAACCAGTTTCATCTTGTCTTGCTTGCGAAACAGCGTGCCCTTCGTTTGGGATTTATCGAAGTTCAAGCGAATGGGTGCGAACGGACAGACTCTCACCTGCCGCCGATAACGCCCGCGGGTTCGCAGGCCGACGTCGATTTCCACGGTAGCCCCGGCCTCGTCGAGGTAGGAAATCTTGCCAGGCAAGTCCATATCGTCAGGCCGCTCGCGCATCAGGTTTTTGATTGGGGCGGTTATGGTAACTTCGAGAACATCATCGCTGCGGAACACGTGGCCTGGCTTGCTCACTTCCTGTGCGCCGGCCGATCCCGCGAGCAGGAACATAACGGTCAACATGCTTGTCCAAATAATATGACGCATTGTCGTTTCCATGGAGTGCCCGCTTGCTGAAAAGTCTAGCACAGGACCTGTCATACGCCGGGCACTCGTTGCCGTGCTGCCATGGAGTCAATACACTGCGCTTAGTAATTTACACAGGATTTAGTTTGCCGTGATCAGACAGATCAAAATTACCGCGCTGTTGCTGCTAATCGTAGTTCTGCCAGGCTTGTCGTTCGCGTCCGAGTGGCAATTCAACGACGTTAATCGGGTCGTCGCTATCAGCGACATACACGGCGCGTACAGCGCGATGCTGCGTACCTTGCAAAATGCTGGCGTCATCTCTGATGAGCTGTCGTGGTCCGGTGGCAAAAGTCACCTCGTCATTGTCGGTGACATCCTGGATCGCGGCCCGAATTCCCGGGATGCGATGGACCTGCTCATGCGACTTGAAGGCGAGGCCCAGGCGGCCGGGGGCAGGGTTCACGTACTGATCGGCAATCACGAGGCAATGAACCTGATTGGCGATTTGCGGTATGTCTCGCGCGCCGAGTATGCGGCGTTCGCCGCTGAAGAAACGGCGGTGGAGCGTACGCGCTGGTTCGAGGCCTACGCAACGCGATCAGGTGCAGGCGAAGACGAAAAAGCGGCCTTGCGGATCGACTTCGACTCGCGTTTTCCACCCGGTTTCTTCGCGCATCGGCGCGCATTCGCGATCGATGGTGAGTATGGCAGTTGGCTGCTCGGCAAGCCGGTCATTATCGTGATTGATGGCACGGCGTTCGTTCACGGCGGCGTGTCGCCGATGATCGGTGAGCTGGGACTCCAGGGTGTCAATGGGACGCTGAAGCAGGACCTCGTCGAATATCTGCGTTCGATGGCCGTGTTGATGGATGCCGGCGAATTGTTGCCAATGGATAACTTCAATGACCACGGGGAAATCCTTGCCCGGTTCATGCCGGGCCTGGAAACCAGCAAGGAGATCGTTACTGCTGTCGCGGCCGTGATTGAACTCGGCGAGTCAGACCTGCATGCGTCCGATGGGCCGCTCTGGTATCGCGGCAACGTCGCCTGCAGTCGCTTGATCGAAGAGGATCGCTTGCTGGCTTCGCTAAGCGCTATCGGGGCGGAGCGCGTTGTCATCGGACACACGCCGACACCGGGGCGGCGTGTATTGCAGCGCATGAGCGGTCGCATTCTCGAAGTCGACACAGGCATGTTGAACAACTACTACAACGGTCGCGGCAACGCCCTGATACTAGAGGGCGATAATGTCGGGACGATCAGCGAAGACAGTCAGGAGCTTCTCACTGTCGCCGAGCACTCACGACGGGTGGGCGCTCGTCCCGGCGGCGACTTAACCGCGAGTGATCTGGAGCATCTGCTCAGGACGGGTGACATCGTTGCATCGCGCGAGCTGGATGTCGGGCGACAAATCATCCATATCAGCGATGGCCAACAGACGATTGAGGCCTTGTTTGTCAAACGGCAAGGCCGCGGATTTTATGCAGACGCTGCCGCATATCAGCTGGATCGCCTGCTTGAATTCGACATGGTGCCGGTCGCAGTGCGGCGCGAGGTAAAAGGTATCGATGGTTCGGTGCAATTCCTGCCGCACCGGTGGCAGGATGAGCAGCAGCGCGGCGCGAGCGGCCGCGGTGGCTTGGCGCAATGCGGCCTCGACATGCAGTGGGCCGCAATGTACGTGTTCGACTCGCTGATTTACAACGAAGGCCGGAGCCTGCAGCGCATGATTTACAGCCCGGACATCTGGCAGTTGGTCCTGGTCGGCCATGAGCGCGCATTCGGCACGCAAAAGGGAAGGCCGCAACACTTGCGGACAATGTCGCTGGTAATGGGCGACGCGTGGCGGGCCGCACTCACGTCATTGACGGACGATGTTCTCGAGCAGGCGCTTGGCGACGTGCTCGACAAGCGCCGGCGCCGCGCACTGCTGGCGCGACGCGACAAGCTCATCGAATAGTTATTCGATAGCCTTAATCAATCACCGCAATACACTCGATCTCGGTGCGGGCGTTGAGTGCCAGGCCGTTTACACCCACCGCGCTCCTGGCCGGTGGGTTCTCGAAATAGGTCTTGTATACCTCGTTCATTGCACCCCATTCGCTCATGTCGGCAAGAAACACTGTGCATTTGACGACCCTGTCCATTGATGAGCCGAACATTTCGAGCGTGGTTTTGATGTTTTCCAGCGTCTGTCGGGTTTCACCCTGGATACCGCCGTCAGCGACATTCATAGTGCCCGGAATATTGCCCAGGTTGCCGGACAGGAACAGCAGGTTGTCAACGCGCACAGCCGCTGAAAATGGCAAGCCCAGGTCTTCGGTGCCGGGTTTGTTCAGATATTCCACGCGTGGTGTGTCATCGACAGTCACCTCACAACCGAGCACGCACAGCGCGAGTGCCGGAATCAGAAGCCGTTTCATGATGAGTTTCTCCTTATCAGATATCGAGAGCGGTTGCGGCTGCCCTGATCTTGTCGGCGGCGCGAAACGCCAAAGCCATGATGGTCATCGTCGGCTGACCGCGTCCCGACGTCACAAAACTCGAGCCATCGCAGATGAACAGGTTGGGTATGTCGTGGCTGCGGTGATCACGGCTCACAACCGAGGTCGCAGGATCGTCGCCCATGCGGCAGGTGCCAAGCAGGTGTTCACCGCCCGTACTCAATTCGATAGGTCGCCGCCAGCTTTTCTCGGCCCCTGCGGCGTCCAGTAACTCCATCGAGCGGTCCTGCAAAAACTTTGCCACCGCGAGGTCGTCATCGTGATCCCGGTAGGTCAGGCGAATGGCCGGTCGCCCCCACTGGTCGGTACTCTCCGGATCGAGCGTGATGTTGTTTCGATCGAGCGCGAGCGATGTCGTTCCGCCGATGAAACACAACTGGCGCGTGAAATTGTGCGCCATTTCGTCCTTAAACTGGGCGCCCCAGTTCGGCACGTCGGGCGGCATTCCCTGCATCGCGTGCAGAATAGGTGTTGCGGACCACAGCGGTCTCGAATCGATGCCGCCGCCCCCGTAAAAACCGCGTTTCTCATCGTTTTCATAAAAGTCATGCACCATTCTCGAGACCTGTGCGCCCTTGTAGTCGTTTAGCTGATGTTCGAATACACCCTGCGTGACCTGGTGGGCGTTGAACATCAGGTTGCGGCCGACAAAGCCGCTGGAATTGGCAAGACCGTCCGGATGTTGCGCGCTCGCGGACATCAACAGCAGTCGGGCGGTTTCCGCACCGTTTGCCGAGAGAATGACAGCCCTGGCTTTTTGCGAACGCTCCTTGCCCGCAGGGTCGTAGTAGAGCACTTCGCTCGCTCGCCCCTTCGCATCGGTTTCCACACGGAATACGGCCGACTCGGCCCGGATCTCGCAGTGTCCGCTGGCCTCGGCCAGTGGAATCATTGCCGCCAGTGTCGATGACTTGGCGTTGACTTCGCAGCCGAAGAACATGCAATAGCCGCACTTGATGCATCCCGGCCGGCCGTTATGTGGCTGTGACAGGATTGCGAGCGGCTGCACCTGCGCGTGCAGTCCGAGTTTCTTCGCGCCGCGCTCGAGCAGTACGCCGGACGATTTGATCGGTAGTGGGGGCATCGGAAACGGTTTCGAACGCGGGGCGTCGAACGGACCGGGCGCGCCGGATACGCCGATGTCCCAGTCGACCTTGGTGTAATACGGCTCGAGTTCTTCATAGCTGATCGGCCAGTCCGCAAAATTGGTGCCGGAAATGGAGCCCAGTAACGAGCGCTCCTTGAAATCTAATTCCCGAAAGCGCCAGAAGTTGGCAGTGAAGTGCACACTGGAACCACCGACGGTTTGCGCGTAGCGAACCGGCGTACGCCCCTGCGGCATGACGGCCTTCTTGTTCGGGTCGTCACGAAAGGTCTGCCCGTTACCCGGGATGCCGTTCAGAAGCTCCTCTCCGAAAATGGTGGCGAGTTCGTCATGGTGAAAGTCGGCCGCCTTTCGATACGGCCCCTGTTCGAAGACCACGACGTCGAAGCCGGCGGTCGAGAGCTCCTTGGCCAGGATTCCGCCGGCCGACCCGGAGCCGACAATAACGAAATCGACAGCCTCGTCATTCTTGAAATGTACGCTACTCGCCATCGACGGAACCTCCGTGGACTTCCGCGTCGTAGTAGCCAAACGGATACTCCCATGCGCCATGATGACCTTCGAAGCCAATCAGGTCCCAGGCGACATTGTCCTTGTTGCCACCGTAGGAACTCATGGCAAAAAAACCGAAGATCGTCATCACCCGCATCAGGTTGAAAAAGGCGCTGTTTTCGATCGTGCCGAGTACGGCATCCTGTTTTGTAGTGTCCAGGTCAGCGAAGCGCGTCCCGTTGCGGAGCGTCGCATTGAGTTCTGCGAGGCCGTCCCGGGCGGGGTTCAAAGAGCCGCTGCGCTCGTCAGCAAATGCCCGGTCAAAAAAATGTATTACACCGGCCTCGGTTGCCCCGGGCGTATTGCTTGTCGGGATGATTCTCGCTGCGATTGCGGCGAAGTCTGCGGCTTCTGCCTCGCCGAGCAGGGCGAATGGTGCACCGGCCTCTTTCGCAGTGCAAGCTGCTTGCGCGATACTCGCAAGCGCCGGCGCGCCGATGCGCAACCACGCTGTTCCACCTATTGCCCCCGCGGATTGCAGGAATCTGCGCCGCGACAGATCCTTTTTGTTATTCATCGCTGTTGCCCCATTATTTTGGCGTCAAAACTAACATAGGGCGTCAAACGATGCTGAGCTATAATTCGGGGTCATGGGGCGACTGACAACACACATTCTCGATACGGCACATGGGTGCCCGGCTGGGGGTGTCGCCGTGCGACTGTTCTCGCTTGGCGAAGAGCGCACACTGTTGTCGTCGCAGCAAACCAACCAGGACGGCCGTACCGACGAGCCGTTACTCAACGGCGCTGATATGCAAGCGGGACTTTTCGAACTTGAGTTCGACATTGGCGACTACTTCGCCGGCAAAGGTGTTGAGCTGTCCGAGCCGGCGTTCCTGGGTACCGTAGTGATCCGCTTCGGCGTAAACGCGAACGAGCACTACCATGTACCGTTGCTTGCATCGCCCTGGAGTTATTCGACCTACCGGGGTAGTTGACGGCCATGGTCGGGGCATCGACATCGAATGAGTCCAGCACGGTTCGCTTCGTGCTCGACGGCGAGCTTGTCGAGCTGTCAGACGTCGATCCAACACGAACTGTTTTGCAGTTCCTTCGTGAGGACCTGTGCAGAACCGGGACCAAAGAGGGGTGTGCCGAAGGTGACTGCGGTGCATGTACCGTTGTCCTGGCGGAATTAAATCGCGACGGCGACGACATTTCCCTGCGGGCGATCAATTCCTGCATTCAGTTTTTGCCGACGCTTGATGGCAAGGAGCTGATCACGGTTGAATCGCTCGCAAAATATAGCAATGACCTGCATCCGGTGCAGCAGGCGATGGTTGATTGTCACGGTTCGCAATGCGGCTTTTGTACGCCCGGTTTCGTGATGTCCATGTTTGCGCTGTACAAGTCCAACGCCAGTCCTTCGCGGCGTGAGATCGATGACGCGCTGGCAGGCAACCTTTGTCGTTGTACGGGTTATCGGCCGATCATCGCGGCCGCGCAGGCCATGTACGAGAGGCCCCCGGACGGCGACGACTGGCTGCGGCAGCCCTTCGGTAAACAGCAAGCACCCATAGATCGCATCGAAAAATTGCGGGCGCTGCGGCGGGATGCACCGCTGGCAATATCAGCATGCGGTCGAACGTTCCATGCGCCGAGGACAGCGGCGGAACTTGCGAATGTGCTGCAGGAGAATCCCGGCGCGACCATCCTTGCCGGTGGCACGGATGTCGGCTTGTGGGTGACCAAGCAACATCGCGAGCTCGAAACGATCGTATACACGGGAAATGTTCGCGAACTTCGTGAACTCAATGTGACGGACAAGGATATTCAGATAGGCGCCGCTGTTTCCCTGAGCGACGCGGCACCGCTGATCGTCGAGCATTTTCCACATTTACACGAGTTGTTGCTGCGTTTTGCGTCGCCGCCGATACGCAACGCCGGTACGCTGGGTGGCAATGTTGCGAATGGTTCGCCGATCGGAGACTCGATGCCGGCCCTGGTGGCCGCCGGCACATCGCTAACGTTGCGGTCAGCAGAAGGCAGTCGCGAGGTGGCGCTCGACAATTTTTACCGCGATTACATGGCCAACGACCTGCGGCCCGGAGAGTTCGTCGAGACGCTGCGCATTCCATTGCCGGAAGACGGTGTCGAATTGCGCAGCTACAAAATATCGAAACGTTTTGACCAGGATATCTCAGCCGTGTGTGCGGCATTCCAGCTTGGACTTGAAGGCGACAGCGTCGCATCAGTTCGTATCGCATTCGGCGGCATGGCTGCGACGATCAGCCGGGCGCTGCATTGCGAACAGGCCCTGCAAGGGCAGGTTTGGGACGAGGCAACAATTGGACGGGCAATGGCAGCGCTGTCAAGGGACTTCGCGCCGATCACTGATATGCGCGCATCGGCCGACTACAGGCTGCGTGTAGCGCGCAATTTCCTGCGACGCCTATACCTGGAAACACAGGGTGAATTGAGCGCGACGGTCTACGATTATGGACGTGCAAGTTGATTCCCTCATGACAGCTAGCGAACGCTCTGTCGGCAAAGCGCTGCCACACGATAGCGCGCATTTGCATGTCACCGGGCAGGCGGCGTATATCGACGACCTGCCGGAGCCACGCGACCTCCTGCACATTGCGGTGGGCATGAGCCAGCACGCGCATGCGCGAATCAAGGGCATTGATCTTGATGCCGTGAACGCGGCCCCGGGCGTGCGTGCGTCGCTGGTTGCCGGCGACATTCCGGGCAGCAATAATTTCGGCGCGATCGTCGCCGACGACCCGATCCTTGTGGACGATGTTGCGCTGTATGTCGGCCACCCGATATTTGCGGTTGCGGCCGACACTGTGGACCAGGCACGCAAGGCGGTGCGACACGCGGCCATCGACTATGCACCACTGCCGCCGATTCTCGATCCGATTGCTGCGATCGAGCAGGCTTCGTTTGTTCTGCCGAGCGAGGAGTTGACACGTGGAGAGCCTGCGAAGGTCCTGAAAGCTGCGAAGAATCGCCTGCAGGGTCGTGTGAGCTGCGGCGGACAGGATCAGTTCTACCTGGAAGGCCACATCGCGATGGCTGTACCGCAGGAAGACGGCGGATTGCTCGTGTACAGCTCGACACAGCACCCGGATGAGGTGCAGTCGATGGTTGCGCATGCGACCAGTCGGGCCGCAAAAGACGTCACTGTGATCTGCAGGCGCATGGGCGGCGCGTTCGGCGGCAAGGAAAGCCAGGCTGCGCTGATCGCATGTATCGCGGCGTTGATGACAGTACGCACGGGACGCTCATGCAAGCTGCGGCTCGATCGTGACGACGACATGATTATGACGGGCAAACGGCACGATTTCGTCATCGACTACGACGTCGGTTTCGACGATAACGGCCAGATCACAGCCATCGACTTCATGCTCGCATCGCGATGCGGTATATCGGCGGATCTCTCGGGGCCCGTGAACGATCGCGCGATGTTCAGTTGCGACAACGCCTATTTCCTCGAGAACGTGCACATCACATCGCATCGCTGCAAGACGAACACGGTGTCGAATACGGCGTTTCGTGGCTTCGGCGGGCCGCAAGGCATGTTCGCGATCGAGTACGTAATCGAGGACATTGCCCGGACGCTGGGCAAGGACCCCCTTGAGATTCGTCGGCGAAATTTTTACGGCGTTGGCGAGCGCAATGTCACGCAATACGAGCAGACCGTCGAGGACAACATCATTCACGAGATCGTCGATAAACTCGAGAGTGACGCGGATTACACAGCACGGCGTGATGCGATTTATGAATTCAATCGTACGAGCCCGGTTCTGAAAAAGGGTATTTCGCTTACCCCGGTCAAGTTTGGTATCTCATTCACGAACACGCTTCTCAACCAGGCCGGCGCGCTCGTGCATGTCTACAAAGATGGCACGGTCCACCTGAACCACGGCGGTACGGAGATGGGCCAGGGTCTTTACATCAAAGTGGCGCAGGTCGTTGCTGATGAACTCGGCATAGACACCGACCGTATTCAGATCATGGCGGCGGATACGAGCAAGGTACCCAATGCGTCCGCAACGGCCGCTTCGAGCGGATCTGACATGAACGGAAAGGCAGCGCAAATAGCCGCGGCCAAAATTCGGAACCGCCTTAGCGAGTTTGCATGTCGGCATTTCTCGGTGGCGGAGAAGGACGTATCTTTTTCGGCGAACAGTGTGACGGCCGGAAGCCAGTCGCTGAGTTTTGTCGAACTCGTGCTACTGGCATGGGCTGATCGTGTCTCACTGTCGGCAACCGGTTATTACAAGACACCGAAAATTCACTACGATCGCGCGACGTTCAGTGGGCGGCCGTTTTTCTATTTCGCCTACGGCGCCGCCGTGTCGGAGGTTATTGTCGACACGTTGACGGGCGAGCACAGAGTCACACGTGTAGACATCGTTCACGATTGCGGCGAGTCCCTGAATCCGGCCGTTGATCTCGGGCAGGTCGAAGGCGGTTTTATACAGGGTGCGGGCTGGCTGACGTCCGAGGAGCTGTGGTGGAACGCGGCCGGGGAGCTCAAGACGCATGCGCCCTCGACGTACAAGATTCCCACATGCTCGGATCTGGCGACCGATTTTCGAGTACAACTCCTTGAAAATGCAGCGAACAGGGAAGACACGATTTACCGCTCCAAGGCTGTCGGAGAGCCGCCGCTAATGCTCGCGCTGTCCGTGTTTCATGCAATTCGCGATGCAATCTCGAGCGACGCCACGCCGACGCCGCAGTTGAACGCGCCCGCGACACCCGAGGCAGTCTTGCTGGCATGGGAGGACAGCGCAGCATGAACGAATGGATCGAGGAGCTTTCTGATCTGACGGCTGCGAACGAAGCAGTAGTCCTTGTGACAATCGCGAGTATTCGCGGCTCGGCGCCGCGCGAAGTCGGCGCGAAAATGATTGTTACTGCGAAAGAAAGTATCGGCACGATAGGCGGCGGACAGCTCGAACATCAGTGCACACGCATCGCTGTCGATCTCCTCGGCGGCGAGGAAACATCGTTTCTCAGACGTTTTCCGCTGGGTGCGGCGATGGGCCAATGCTGTGGCGGCGTGGTTGAGGTGCTGTTTGAGGCATTGTCGGCAGGGTTGCCGGATTGGCTGCGGGACCTGCGCACGCTGCACGGTCAGCGCGAGAACGCGGCGCGGATAACAAAGCTTGCGGGCTCCGAGCGTGCGATCGTAACGGCCCGGCATGTCTACGCTGATGAGACGCAAGCCATTCCTGAAACGATTGCGGATCGAGCGCTTTGTTTGCTCGCCAACGGTTCAGGCGGTGAGCGCGTCGATGACTGGTTCATCGACACGATCGTTG
>Ga0255058_10002196_pt1 | contig 10829 bp, 9 predicted proteins | sample Cases_109_9_MG_FD_188637 | JGI IMG/M metagenome (GOLD analysis project Ga0255058, IMG submission 188637) | Seawater microbial communities from Amundsen Gulf, Northwest Territories, Canada - Cases_109_9 | ecosystem: Environmental > Aquatic > Marine > Gulf | place: Canada: Northwest Territories... | reverse complement strand
ACGCAGCTTGGAAATCGCAGTCGTCAATGTTCATCGCAGCAAGCTCGCCGACGCGGACACCAGTGCCGTAGAGCGTCTCAAGGAGTGCGCGGTCGCGGGCCTGAAGAGACTTGGCGCGCTTGTCCTCCTTGGGCGGCGAGTCCATGACCCGAAACGCCTGGTCGACCGTCAGGAACCTGGGAAGTGATTTAGCTACCTTGGGTGATCGCAATCCCGCGGCCGGGTTCTTGCCAACCATGCGACGCTTCAAAAGAAAACGATAGAAGGACCGAATCGCGCTCACCTTCTTAGACAACGTGCTCGCTTGGTTCGAGCGAAATAAACTCGACAAGAAGCCCCTCAGCGCGACGATGTCGAGCTTGCGAGCATCAGCCGGAAGGCCTTCGTCGCGGACAAAATCGCGAAAACTCCGAAGGTCACGGATGTACGTTTCGACCGTCCGCGCGGAGCTTCGACGCTCATCCGTGAGATACTGGGAGAACGCGTCGATCTGCTTGTCCAGCGGATCCGTCGACGGCATCGTCCGACTCTACCACGTCGGCGAGCCAGGCTCCGAGATCCTGCAGGGCGCGCTCGGACTGCGCATCTCTACGCGCGCGCTTGGGAAGGCGTCGCCCCCCGATCGGTGGAACCATGCTCCACATCACGTTCGAGGGCTGAAAGTCATCGTGCTGCGTACGTAGGTGACCGACGAGCGCACCGAGCATCGTCGTGCGCGGCGGAAACGAAAACGGACGGTGCTTGGCTTCGTGCGCAATCTTGATCCCGAGCAGCAAACCGCACGCTGCGCTTTCGACGTACCCCTCCGCGCCGCTGATCTGACCGGCGAGGTACACGCCAGGAAGCCCAGCGATCGCTAGGTCATCGTCGAGCACCTTCGGTGAGTTGACGAACGTATTGCGGTGAACGCTTCCGAAGCGCTCGAACTCGGCGGTTTCGAGCCCGGGAATCGTTCGAAAGATTCGCTTCTGATCGGGCCATTTCATACGTGTTTGAAACCCCACCATGTTGAATGCCGTTCCCGCTTCATCCTCTTGACGAAGCTGCACGACGGCATGGGGGCGCTTTCCAGTGCGTGGATCGGTGAGACCCACAGGCTTCATGCAGCCAAACGAGAGAGTCTTGGGACCGCGGGAGGCCATCACCTCGATCGGCAAACAACCCTCGAAATAGCGGACGTGCTCGAACTCGCGAGGCGTCACCTTGTCTGACTCGAGGATGGCGTTCACGAAGGTGCCGTATTCCTGCTCGTCGAGAGGGCAGTTCACATACGCGTCGTCGCCACCCTTGTCGTAGCGGGATGCGCGAAACGCACGGTCCCAGTTGATCGAGTCGGCTAAAATGATGGGGGCGATCGCATCGTAGTAAGCCAGGTGCTCGACCCCAACGGCTCGTGCTAGGTCATCCGCGAGGCCACCCGATGTGAGCGGCCCGGTCGCGATCACTACCGGCCTTTGTCCGGGAATGCGATCGACCACTTCATGAACTACTTCGATAAGTGGATGGGCTTCGATCCGTCGCGTGATCTCCGTGCTGAACTGCTCGCGATCGACTGCGAACGCACCACCTGCCGGGACCCGGTAAAGCTTACCCACCTCCATGGCGAGCGAACCCGCTCGACGCATCTCCTCTTTCAAGAGACCCACCGCGTTGTGCAAGGCCGCCCCCCGAAACGAGTTGGAGCAGACTAGCTCTGCAAACTGATCCGAGTGCTGGGCCGGGGTGCGTGACGACGGCTTCTGCTCGATCAGACGCACCGACACGCCACGCTCGGCCAACTGCCAAGAACACTCAGTGCCGGCTAGGCCCGCACCGATGACGACCACATCTGCCACAGCCGAATCTTAGCCCGTCGCAGAGCCCACGGTAGGCGTGGACCCTTCGGACTCGGTTTCGTCCAGAAGATCGTCCGGATCATAGGGTCGCTCGTAGTCGCATGTCTCGTTCGCGCACTTGAGCTTCGGATTCTTCTTGCCGCCCATCGGCACCAGAAAGTCGCTTCCGCAAGTCGGGCACTTTTTGCCGACCGGCTTTTGCCACACGCGGAAATCGCATTTGTCTTCCGACTGGTAGTTGGTGCAGCCGTAAAAGGGGCGCCCCCGGCCCTTGGGCTTGATCGGAATGATGTCGCCGGTCTTGCACTTCGGGCACTTGTAACCGAGCGGAACCGCGCGCGTGTGCTTGCAGTCTGGGTAACGTGAGCAGCCGAGGAACCAGCCGTTACGCCCCCAACGTTTGGTCATCTTGGCGCCACACTCCTGGCAGTCGTAGTCGGTGAGCTCGGGCGGTTTGGGTTCTTCGATTTCGCCGTCCGGGCCGATGTTGAGTGTGTACCTGCAATCCGGGTATTTGGTGCATCCGATGAATGGACCGTTGCGCCCCCAGCGCCTCACAAGTGGGTCACCCGACTCGGGACAGTTCTCGCCGATCTCGACCGGCTCTGGCCACCACTTACCCTTCTGCTCGACCGCGTGGGCGATCTGCGCCTGCAGTCGCTCGTGAAACGGCTGAAGCACGTCGAGCCGCTTCGCGCGAGCCTCACCTACAGCGTCCAGGTCCTCCTCGAGCTTTCGAGTGAACCCGATGTCGGCGAGGTCGAAGTTGTCGGCAACGAGCTTCTCGATCACGAGCGTGCCTAGGGCCGTGGGAACGAGCTTGTTGCCATCTTTAAGGACGTACGCGCGCTGCTCCACCTTGCTGATGATCTCCGCGTAGGTGCTCGGCCGGCCGATGCCCTCCTCCTCGAGCTTCTTCACCAGTGTCGCCTCCGTGTAGAGCGGCGGTGGCTCGGTCTGCTTGTAGTGCATCTCGGCTCCGGGCGGAATGACTAGAGTCAGCGCCTCCCCTTCCTGGAGCTCTGGAAGGCTGTCGTCATCGTCGCCTGTGCCGTTGTCCTCGCCCGCGAGGGGTTCGGTCGTCGCTCCGTACACGGCGCGCCAACCAGGAACTTTGAGCACGCTGCCGCTCGCGCGAAGGTCGTATGTTCGGCCTCCGGCGGTGGCTTCGATTTCCACGCCCGTTTGATCGAAGACCGCGGGGATCATCTGCGAAGCTACGAAACGATCCCAGATCAGTTTGTAGAGCTTGCGTTGCGGATCTTTGAGGTACTTGCTGACGGCCTCCGGCGGGAGGTCGAGTCGCGTAGGTCGAATCGCCTCGTGAGCGTCCTGCACGTTTGGTTTCTTGGACTTGAAGAAGTTGGGCTTCTCGGGGATGGCATCCTTGCCGTACTTGTCGACGACGTAGTCGCGGCACTCGTTCACCGCGTCGGGCGAAAGCCGCACACTGTCGGTGCGCATGTAGGTGATCAAACCGACGGTCTCGTCGTTCTTGCCGCGACCTAGCGTGATGCCTTCGTAGAGTTGCTGCGCGATTCGCATGGTGCGCTTGGGCGGCATGCTGAGCCGGTTGGCGGCATCTTGCTGGAGCTTGGACGTGGTGTGCGGCGCAGGGGCCTTGCGCGACGTCTTGCGCTTGGTGATCCCTTTGACCTCGTAGTCAGCCCTTTTGAGGTCGGACACGTACTTCGTCGCCTCGGCCTCGCTCAGCGCGGCAAGACGGGAGCCAATTTTGTCGAGTTTCTTCCCGTCAACGCTCTGCAGAGAGGCCATGAAGGACTGCGGCTTGTCGCCCTGGAGCCGAACATCGACCAACCAGTAGTCGACGGGGACGAATGCGTCTCGCTCGTGCTGACGGTCGACGATGATGCGAAGCGCAGGGGTTTGCACGCGGCCTGCGGATAGGCCGAACGCGAGCTTCTTCCATAGGAGGCTCGAAAGCGGATAGCCACCGATGCGGTCGAGGACGCGGCGGGTGCGCTGCGCCTCGTAGAGGTTTGAATCGAGGTCGCGGGGTTGCGCTAGGCCTTCTTTCACACCTCGTTTGGTGATCTCCTCGAACAGGACACGCTTGATCTGGGCGTTCTTGTTCGCTTTTTTGGCGACCTCCATCAGGTGATAGGCGATCGCCTCACCCTCGCGGTCCGGGTCTGTAGCGAGCAGAACTTTGTCGGCCCTCTTGGCCGCGGCCCGAATCGCTTTGACGACCTCGGGCTTGCCCTGTTCCTCGAGGAGCTCGTAGGTCTCCTGGAAGCCATTTTCGATGTCGACGCCCCCGCGCTTGGGCAAATCCTTGATGTGGCCCTTGGACGCAAGTACCTCATAGCCGTCGCCGACGTACTTCTTGATGGTCTTCGCCTTGGCTGGGGACTCCACAATGAGCAGAGTTTTGGACATCGATCTCCTTTAGTAAGGCTTGTTGCTCCGGCGGCAACTTTTGAACCGGCCCCCCGGTTTCTCGTCGACCAGGCCGCGCACGAGCAGGCTCAGAATAGACCGCTGGACCTCAAAGGCCGGAATTCCGGTTCGCTGACAGAGGTCTTCCGCGTGCCGTGCCCGGCCGCCGAGAGCGGTGAGAATCTGGTGTTCTGATTGACTCAAGTTCTTATAATTATGGTTAGTTTTCTCATTTTCGGAGCCGGACGACGACGAGATACCCGCCCCCACAGCCGACCCGGATAGGACATCGTCCGGCCCCATGCAAATCCTCGCCCCCTTCCGAAGGAGCGTGAGATTGCCTGATCCCCGCGGATCCCAAGGGGAAGCGGGTGTCACAAAAACACGCCGCCCGAGGGCCTTCGCGCACCGCGCAGTCGATAGCGCCCCCGATCGCGCCGGGGCCTGGACCACGACAGTCGACCGCCCGAGGGCGGCGACGAGCCGGTTCCGAGTCAAGAAGCGACCCTTCTGCATGTCGGTCCCATCTGGCACCTCGGTGAGTAGACAGCCCGCGCGGACGACGCGCTCAAAGAGGTCGTGATTGGCGTCGGGGTAAGGCTGGTCGAAACCGATCGGAAGGACGACAACCGTGCGCCCTCCCCCACCAAGCGCCCCTTCGTGCGCAGCACGATCGATCCCAACCGCACCCCCAGAGATGACCACAACCCCCTCGAACGCAAGCGTCCGCGCGAGGCTATGCGTAAAGTCGAGCGCCTCATCATCCGCGAGGCGAGTACCCACGATCGAGATTGCCCGAGCAAGATCGGGCAGCTTGCCGACGATGCGGATCTCATCGGGGGCATCGGAAAGATCGCGCAACCGCACGGGGTACTCGTCACACGTGGACGCAATCACGCGGGCACGCCCGGGCAGATCATCGAGCATGCCCCGGTATCGGTCGCACGGCGCCGCGGTTGCGCGCCGAAAAGGTGCTTTTCGCAGTGCTCCCAGAACCAGTAATCGTCGCCCGAGGCAATCCAAAGCAGCGCGCCGGATCGTAGATACGAGCGGATGACCGGGTCCGGCCTCGCGCGACCGTGATGGGGGAGGCCGGCCCGGTCGTACACAGAGGAGTCCGTAATGAAGTTTCTCGTGGCGACGCTCAGTCTATTTTTCGCAGCCTCCTTGGCGCATGCGCAAACGATCACCTTCGATCCGCCCCCAGAGGGACCGCTTATCGGCAACTTCGTCCGGATCGGCGGTTACGTCGAGGACGGCATCGTCTTTCAGGCGGATCCGGATCCTGGGTCGATCATCGTCGAGGACGCCGGGGGCGTTCCGAGCAATGGAACCGCCTTTCTCTCCAAGTGCGGAATCTGCGCGCCCTCTATGCACAGCGAAGACGGCGGCCTTTTCGATCTCGTTTCGATCGACCTGGGAGAGCTGCTGTTCTTCGGGTTCGGGCCATTCGCCACGGCCGCAACGATAACCGGCACGAAGGACGACGGCTCGACCGTCGTTGCCAACATCACGACGGATGGGCTGGTCGGCTTCGAGACCTTCGCGCTCGACGACTCGTTCCGCGATCTGGTTTCCGTGCAGTTCTCGACGCTCTCTCCGTATGCGAATCTGGCGATCGACAACATCGAAGTGGTTGTAGGGCTCGCCAAGCCGATTTTTTCTGTATCTCCGCCATCAGGAACGTACGTCACGAGCCAGGACTTCGACATCACACTAGTCGTCGTCGGCCCGGCTGCCTCAGCTGCGATCCTGGCGGCGATCCTAAACGGCGTAGACTTCACCTCGGCGCTGCAGGCCTGCGTCATCGCGGGCAGTCTGGAGTCGACCCCCGGCGCGACCTTGCGTTGTCCTGCCGGCTCCGCACTGCTGGATGCCGGAATGCAGACCCTCGAGGTCACGCTCGATCTGGGCGCCGGAATGACCGTCACCGACACCGCAACCTGGGAAATTCTAAGGAGCTCAGAACCGTGATCGCGGCCCGAGCCCATCCTGGGGTATAGTGGTATCCTCCTATGCGAGTGTGTCGATGAGCGCGAGCCCCGAGATACGGTCGACGGTCGGACTTACGCCAGACTTCGACGACTCGCTGGGAGAACTGCTCAGCCGGACGGCCCGGGGAGACGAAGGGAGCTTCACCTCGCTCTACGACGCTACGAACCGCAGAGTCTTCGGGTTGGCGCTTCAGATCCTGGGTGATCGGGGCGCGGCCGAGGAGGCGACGCTCGATGTCTTCACTTACCTCTGGCGTCGGGCGGCCGTCTTCGACTCCGGCCGCGGTGCCGCCATGACGTGGATCCTGTGGGTGACTCGCTCCAAGTCGATCGACCTGCTCAGAACCCGAACGCGGCGCCAGAACAGGGAGTCGCCTCTCGATACGATCGCAAGTCCGCGGGATGAGGCACCGAGCCCTGAAGTGATCAGCACGACGTCCGAGCAGAGCCACAAGGTGAAACGAGCGCTTGCTTCCTTGCCAAGAGAGCAGCGGGAGGCCATCGAAGCTGCGTACTTCGGTGGACTGAGTCACACCGAGGTGGCGGTGGCCCTTGGGGAGCCCCTGGGTACGATCAAGACCCGGATCCGAACTGGCTTATCTTCTCTCCGCAGAACCCTGGTGGATGATGGATAGGAGCGACGCGATGCAAGTCCACGAGCAACTCACAGAGGAATGCCGCGAAAGGGCGGAGCTCTACGTGCTCGGCGGCATGCCCGAGGCCGAGGTCTCGAAGTTTGAGGCACACCTGCAATCCTGCGAGCCCTGTCGCGCGGAGGTTTCCGCCCTGCACACGATCGCCGGGGGTATTCTGCTCTCGGCGCCCGAGGCCGATCCGCCTCCCGCCCTGCGCGAACGGATCCTGGAGCGGATCCACCGGAAGCCCTTCACGGTCATTCCTACAGACGAGAGGCGATGGTTTCCTGCCGGAATGCCGGGCGTCGAGGTCTGCGTGCTTTGGATCGATGGTGCGAGCGAACGCCATACGACCCTCATACGTATGCAGGCCGGCACCTCGCTTCCGCTCCACATGCACGCCTCTAGCGAGGAGTGCTACGTGACCGAGGGCGATCTAAGCGACGGGGATCTGCGGCTACGCGCGGGTGACTACATCCGCTTCGAGGGTGGAACCAGCCACACCGTCCACACGGAGAAGGGATGCGTTCTGTTGGTTGGCGCGTCAATGCACGACAGGTTCGTGCAGGGCCCCTAGATGATCATGTCCCTGGGCTGATCGTTGTCCTCCGTGGGTCAGCTACTGCGCGACGAAGCTGACCGCCGGTTCGTTCGCGTCCGAGTATGCGGACGACAAGTAGTCGTCGTAGCCCGTCTGGCCCAGGAGGTAGCGTTTGAAGTGGGCCACCATGTACAGGTTCTGGAGCCTGTGGGCTTCCGCGATCGGGAACACATCGTCGGTGCAGGTGTCGTTGTAGGGATCAATCAGAGCCATCAAAGGACCGTCCCACGCGTCCTGCCCGAGTCCTAGGCCGATCAGCAGGTCTCCGATCGCGCAGACGTTCGCGAAGTGAGTGTGGTTCGCCCCGATTATCTCTACTTTGAAGAGCCCCTCGGCGTTCGGCATGTGGTCGAACGCGTAACGATGGTTCTCGAACGCCCCGGGGTCCAAGGTCCCCACCAAGAGGGTCGTTGGGGCGGTTACCGAAGCGAAGGCCTCGTCGCTGAAATCGCCCTCGCCGACGCCGCCGGCGATAACCGCGATGGCCTTCACGCGCGGATCCGGATCGGCACCAGCCCAGCCAGCGACCATGCCCATGGCGGTTTGTCCGCCGAACGAGTGCCCCAGCACGCCGACTTTGGATTCATCAATGCGACCTTCGAAAGCGTCTCCCACGGTGTTGGAGCGCTCGAAGATCGTATCGATGATGAATGAGACATCCGGCACGCGTTTCTCCGCGGGCATCTCGTCGCTCGAATCCAGCGCCGTGTTGCCCGTGTGCTCTGGCGACGCGACGACAAAGCCGTGGCTCGCCAAGGCTTCCATCAGTTGGGTGGACTGCGTGTTGATGCCACCAAAACCATGAGAGAAGACCAAGAATGCGAGGGGCCCCTCGGAAGATACCGGAAGATCATCGACCGCCACGTCCGAGGCGAGTTTGAAGCCGGACAGAGGGTACTCGGTTCGAGGCTCGGTCTCGGCATCGGCCTCGTCGACCGGATACCACACGTTGACGATCAGCTCCCGATCGCTACGCGCCGCGTCCACCGCCTTGAACATCGTATGCCCCACCGCGTACGACCCAAGCGCGTCTGGCGCGTCGACGGCTTCGCCACCGCCACCCTCGCTGTCTCTGTCTGGCGCGTCGACGGCTTCGCCACCGCCACCCTCGCTGTCGCTACCGCAGGACGCGACCAAGATCGCCGTGGCGAACATCGCAACCAATCTCTTGCTACTAAGATAACTCATGAGCGCTCCTTCTAAACCAATGGGGGCCCACCCGGCGCCGGAGTCTACCCCAAAACCACGTCAGGGAAAATACTACTTCCCGAACCTCAACGGATTGGGGTTGAAGAATATCAAACTAATCCGGAGCTCCCATTTGGCGCCGAAATCGGGCCTCACGGCGTTGTAGAACGCTTGGGCTCTCGTGGTCATCGGCAGGCGACCAATTCGGAAGAACTTTCCGACCCCAATTCCGAAGGGCACCGTCCAGCGGTTGGGGTTGCTTTGCGTCCAGTCGGCGGTGATGATCGGCTCCATGGCGAGGTACCATCCCTTCGGGAGGTTGTAGAAGAGGAGGTACTGAAGGAGGAGCGCGTTCACATCGGGTCGGTTCGCGTCGCCCCCGACGGACCAGAAGTTTCGGACGAGCACCAGCGCCACCCACCGTTTCGCCGTGACCCCGGCGACGAGCTTGGGTCCGAGCTTCCACTTGCCGGATCGAAGAACCTCTCGAGTCGCGCTAGGAAAACCCACGATCGGACCGAGGGCGACGTCGAACAACTTGCCTCTGCGGAACCTCCACAACTTGTGTCCCAACACCTCCAAGGTGATGTCCCCTAGCCCAGTCGTTCGACCGCTTCCGGCGGCGACATCCGGCCGTGTGATGACGGGGATGATCGTACGCGTGACGATGCTCCAGTCTCCCTTGAAGAGGAACGGAACGATAGGTGCGAACAGGAGCGCGTTGCCAACTTGATCGCGAGGACCGATGCCAAAGAACGTGCTGTTGACGATCGGCAGCCTCACGATGTCGGATACGGGATTCTCAGCCCTTGCTGCCTGCTCCAAATCGCTGTCGAACGCGCCTGCCTCATGCTCGTCCGAAGCGCCTTCGCTAGCAGCTTCTTCGCTGTCCTGAGCAAAAGCGGACCCCGCCAGCGGCAACCCAAGAGCGAGCGCAAGGGTCAAGGTCCTCACGACGATCACTACCCCCTCTCCTCCCGCTTGCGCCGCTCGTAGATCAGGTTCCTCTTGACGATGAGCGGAACCAGCGCCGCAATGAATGCGAGCAGACTGATCGACGGGAGCCCGGCGGGCCAAGCCTGCGGCTTCAACCAGCCCTTGAAACCCAGCGCGACCAGGTGCACGGCGACGAGGACCAGCGACACGTAACCCATCCTTTGGGCCCGCTTCCATCGTTTTCCGCCAAGCGCCTTTGGCATCATGGGCAACGTCGAGATCGCGGGCGAGGTCAGGAAGAACAGCGCGACGACCCCGGCGGCCATCCCCAGCGCGCCCTGCAGATTGAGCTGGCCAACATCGTCGAAGTACTTCGCGAAATAGGCGGGGTTCCAGATGCTGAGAGCCAAGAGGGCGTGGATCGCTGCGAGGGAGAACCCCATCAGCCCACAGAACTTGATGACCACCAGCCTCAAGCGCTTGTCGTGGTCATACCAGGGGATCATCTTGCCGATGAGATACGAGGCGGCGACGAAAATCACGGCAGCCAGCGATGTGGCCTTATTGAGAATGAAGACGGGGAAATGGCGCCACTCGACGTCCCCGGTGAGGTGATAGCGGGCGATCGCGTAGAGGACGGAGCCTCCGAACACCACCGCAAACCATTTCGCCGTGGTGGGTTGCCAGAGTCGATTCGCAGGAAGGTTTGATTCCTCGTCGTTCATGAAGCTCTCCGAGTCAGGATGGGTCGATAGTGAAAGGGCTGGTTTCTGCCTCGAAGAATACCCCTTGATGTGCTCCCGACATAGAGAGTACATTCCGCGCCACGACTTTTCTATCGGGAGGCAAGAAAGCATGCGCCGCACACTCATACTGCTCGCTCTATTGATCGTCGCAGCTTCGGGCTGCTCGAAGAAAGAGCGGGCATCCACGGAGGCTGACACGCCGCCCGACACCGAAGAGCAGACAACCGCGAAGCCCGACGGGCACTACCACCCCAAGGGCAAGTCGCCCTCGAAGCACACGATGGCGGTGATCGAAAAGGCGCGGGCCTCCCTGCCCTTCGCCGACAAGCGGGACTTCGAAGAGCAGAAAAAGGGCTTCATCGCGGCGCCCACCTACATGAAGATCATGGCGGACGCCGGCCACGTGGCCTGGGACATGGATCGGTTCCAGTGGGTGTTGGAGGGCGAGGACTTCAACAGCATCCACCCCTCACTCGAGCGCCAGTCGAAGCTCA
>Ga0255058_10002195_pt1 | contig 10832 bp, 15 predicted proteins | sample Cases_109_9_MG_FD_188637 | JGI IMG/M metagenome (GOLD analysis project Ga0255058, IMG submission 188637) | Seawater microbial communities from Amundsen Gulf, Northwest Territories, Canada - Cases_109_9 | ecosystem: Environmental > Aquatic > Marine > Gulf | place: Canada: Northwest Territories... | reverse complement strand
CACCGCGCCCGTGGCGTCGACCACCAGCGTGTGCCGGGTCCACGCCGGCATCTGGGTGCCGCTGCTGCTGTCGGCGAAGCCGTACAGGTACCAGGTGCCTTCCAGATCCCCCTGGGCGTAGGCGCTGCCCTGCTTGATCCACAGCTGGTGGTCCTGAACCGTGGTGCCGAGCTCGTCGCGCGTGGCCACCCCCGCCACCACGGTCCTGCCCGCGTCCATGCTCAGGCTGAAAGCCGTGTGGCTCGATACCCAATCCCCCGCGGGCAGCACTTCGCCATCGACCGCAATCGTCGCGCTGCCGTCCCACGGCGCCAACGGCGTGACCGGTGCATCGCTGTCGAAAACTTCGCTGTCGATGATGAGGCCGGTGGCATCGAAGTCCACATGACCGTAGGTCCAGCGCGGAACACTACTGACACCCACGCGGTCGCTGTAGCGGTACCGGTGCCAGGTGCCCGTCAGGTCGTCCTGCTGGTAGCCGCTGCCTTCTTTGACCGTGAGGTCGAGGGTGGGGAAGTCGTCGCCGCCGCCACTACTGGTGACGACACCGGCGAGCACCGTCTTGCCGACATCGAGTCGGTAGTACAACGTGTTAACGTCCTCGACCCACCCTCCGGCCAGGGCGACCGTGCCGGTGCTCGTGAGCGCGGCGCTGCCGTTCAGCACTGCTGGAAAATCGTCCGCGTCGAGGCAGCCGCCGCTCACGATGGCGCCGGCCGGGTCGAACTCGGGGCTGCAGATGTCCCACCCGGGATCGTTGCCGCCGGTGGCGTTGTCGAAGTAGGCGTAGCTGTGCCAGGAGCCGGTCAAGTCATCCTGGACGAATGTGTTGCCAACCGAAAGCGGCGTCGAGCCTGCGAAAAACGGATCGCTACCGGCCAGGAACTCGTCGAGGGTGCTGAAGGTGTCGCCATCCGGATCGGCACCGGCATCGCTGCTATCCAAGGGATCGAGACCATTGGCAGACTCGAACGCGTCCGGTAGACCGTCGTTGTCGTTGTCCGCATCACAGGCATCTCCTCGACCATCGTCATCCATATCGGCCTGGGACGGATTGGGGATCGCAACGCAATTGTCAATATCGTCGGTGATGCCGTCGTTGTCGTCGTCGGGATCCTGTTCGTCGGGGACTCCGTCTGCATCGATGTCAGGCAAGGCAACCGAAATTCTCAACGGCACCTGAATACCCGGGCCGTTGCCATAGTCGCGTGCCAGCACGGTGAATGGAAAGTCACCCTCCACGGTGGGCGTACCCGTAATCTCCCCGGTGAACCGATTCAATTGAAGGCCCGGCGGTAGAATTCCGCCCGCTACCTTCCAGTCATAGAACGGGATCCCACCGGAAAGCTGGACATTATCCGTGTAGGGAACGGAGGGAAGTCCTGGCGCCAGCGCGGTAGTCGAGACAGCGAGGGCTTCCATGCTCGACGTCGGGCGAAGCGCGTAACCGATCGCTTGTAACAACAGCAGATCCAGCTTCGTAATCAGCCATCGCCGCGCCGGCATGTCGCCGAGGTATTCGTTACCGAATATCCCCCTTCGACTCGCGGGATCCACTACGCCCTCGAAGTGGTCGACAGCTGGATTCACCGGAACGGCTGAGCCGAAATACTGCACTACGGCGGGGTGGCTCGCTCCGACCGCCTCTATGTTGGTGAATCCTGGATAGGCGCTGATGAACCCCAGGGCATGGCCGACTTCGTGCAGGGCGATGGAATAGAGGTCATTCGGCTCGAGAGCGAGGTTGCGCGATACCAACCAATCATGATCGGCCGTGCTGACCAGCCATCCCATTTCATTGTTGTTTCCCTTGACTTCGATCTCCACTGCCCCGGAACGACGCAAGGGTAGCTGCCCGCCACCCGACCATTGGAAGCAGCAGACGGAGGAATCACCTCCCGAGCGTAGCTCACTCGTGCTGATCCCGTAGGCATAGAGCCTGTAGCCGACGTACGGAGTAGCGTTGGCGACCTCGCGCCCTTGAGGCTGCGGTCCCGTCCAGGCAAGCGGCCAGTTCCATATGAATTGCCTTTCGGTTCCGGCAGGTACGGATTTGAGGGCCATGTCGGCGAAAAAGTATGCCCAATCGTCGACGACCCGTTGGATTATTTCCCGAGCGGGCTGGTCGTCGAAAAATCCGCTGCGGTCCACTGAGTAGTCGACGAGGATATTGAAGTCGAACGCTCGAGCGATGTCCTGGTCAATGATCCGAATCGGTAGCACCTGCGGCGATTGCCTTAGGCGTAGATCGTCGTGCTCGATGGTCAGAGAGTATTGCTCATCGACGAAGTCGCGGTCGGGGAAGATCGAGATCCTGACGGAAATCGGATTCGCATCGAAAAACTGCACAGACTTGACAGGGCCGGTAGCGAAGGTCGCGCTCGGTTTATTGAAATACAAGCGTCCCGCATTGACGCTCAACTTCACGGTAAAAGGGAAAACTGCTCTTTCCGGCGGCGTGAGGAAGAACTCGATCGCCGGATTTGCCATGTATCCTTCCCAATCCACCAGGACCAAACCGAATTCATTGAGAATCCTCCCGAACTTGTCGGTAACCGTGACCGATTTGGAATCAGCAAATGCGGGCTGTAATGCACCAAGCAAGATACCAACGATCAGTACCGGATGAATGACGCGGGGGATGAGCGCGCTAAAGTTGCATTGCACGGGCGTCTTCCCCATCTAATGACAATGCGGCACGATGGCTAACGCGACGCCATCGCTCTGGCGAACATCGATTACCTGAAGGCGGACTGAGGAGAACTGGGCGCGTACGGTATCGGGAAAGAGCGAAAAAGAGGCGAGCGGGGGAATCAGGAATGATGTGGCGCGCACGCCGGGATCATCAATTCCAGGAATTCTGATTGCCTCAATTAGCTCCTGTGTATCAACTTTCAAGATGAGGTCTAAATGTCCGTCAGGCCCCAATTCATTACCACCGCGGGCGTTTTTCAACCCCATTACCGGAACGAAAGTAATTCCAAGGGAATGGGGGAATGCCCTATTGCTGAAGTAGCAGGCACGAACTGTGCCAAGCGATGGTAGTCAACGAGTTAGTGGCCGATGACTACTCACAAGAGAGAAAACTGTAAAGTATCCCGACAGAATTGTGCGCTCGCATCTCTCGATTTGGACAGAAGAAGGAGCCACTTTGAAGCCTTGAATTCCTGCCCAGTTGGCAAACGGAATTAAACGACGATTCGGCTGTTAGGATTTCCCAGCTGCAAGGCGAGTAGACAGCCCAGGAGAGATTGTCTCCGTATCGGAGGGGGCGCTTCCAGTGCTCGATCTGTTTTCGGCTCTTGGCGAAACGCAGCATCACGACCGCATACCGTGTAGCCGTCAGTTACGTTCGGGGTCTCACCTAGGCACCCCCAGCCGATGCTCCGTGCTCGGACCGTCCCCAGGCATCCGGTTTCGTATGGCAAATCAGCCTTTCCGTACTTCGAGAAACACCGCGTTCCGATGAAAGTCGAGATACTTACGTTGGCTGTCAGAGAAGACGCCTGTAAATCGGCATGTGCATTAGACCCAGTTTCGGCACCGATTCGTCGTGTAAGTTGTCTGAGCTATGAAACCGCGGCAGAATCGACTGGTTACGTTGACTTGCAGCCTGGACATACCTACCAGGTGCTAAAGGATACTTTTGCTGATTTCAACAAGGCGTTCGTATGGATGGAAGACGCGGATCCCGGCGCGGTTCAAGTTCTGCTATCGGGATCTTGCAGGGTGAAGCATTGCATCAAACTGGGTCACAATCCGGAAATTGTACGTTTTTCAATTTTGGGTTAGCACCTCCCCATCTTTCAGCGCGAGAAACATACTTTCCTCCAGTCCTTCCCAGCCTTGGTCATCCAAGGGCACAGAAGTCAGCAGCACGGTCTGATGATCAGGAAGCTCCACCTTGAGGCCGGGACAGGTGACCACGTTCTGAGATGTGCAACTCCAGCATCTCTTAATGTGCAGGCCGGGCGGCTTGGGGCCGACCAGCTCGCCCGCTTCCTCGTAAATACGCTTGTGGGCGTGGGCGAACAGCACCTCGCCGTCATAGTAAAGAAAATTGCTGGCGCCTAATATCAAGGACACCTACGGGCACGCGAGTCTTCACGGTGATAACCGCGTCGTGTTCAATATCGGAGACAACCACTACCGACTGGTCGTACACATCAGCTTTGACTATCAGATTGATTACGTGAAGTTCGTCGGCACTCATGCCGAATGCGACCGAATCGACCCCGAGAGCGTGTGATGGATATTCGACCGATCAAAACCGAGTCCGACTACGAGAAGGCGCTAGCACGTATTGCCAAGCTAATGGGCGCAAAGCTGAATTCGCCCGAGGGCGACGAGCTCGGGGTGCTCAGCACTCTCGTTGATGCCTACGAGTCCCAGCACTTCCCTATCGAGCCTGCTGATCCGGTAGATGCAATCCTGTTTCGAATGGAACAGGAGGGACTCGAACGCAAAGATCTCGAACCCTACCTCGGAAGCCGTCAGCGTGTGTCGGAGATACTGAACCGGCGGCGAGCGTTGTCCTTAGACATGATTCGGCGCTTGCACGAAGGACTGAAGATCCCCCTCGAGAATCTCATAGGGCGTGCAGCGTAGCCTCGCAACTGTATTTTCTTGACGAAAATTGGCGCCCCAAGGGGATTTTGCGCGCTATGCGGGTCAGCGCATCTTGCCATGGACAGCATGATCCTGTGGCTTGGAACTGAGCTCCATAACGCTTGACGTTATATAACGCCATGCGTTATATTCGAGTGGTGATTCGAACCTTCGGAGATAAGGAAACGGATCGGCGTCTCCCGCACGATATTCAAGCCTCAGCCCGCCGCAAGCTACGAATGCTGAACAACGCGCAGTCGACGGAAGACTTGCGAATTCCGCCGGCAAACCGGTTGGAGGCTCTGAAAGGCAATCGTCGCGGCCAACACAGTGTTCGCATCAATGATCAGTGGCGTATCTGCTTTGCCTGGCGCGACGGAGATGCCTATGACGTCGAAATCGTGGACTATCACTGAGGTGCAAGATATGGCTAACCCAACGCGCCTACCGAACATTCATCCGGGTGAAGTGTTGCTCGAAGAATTTCTCAAGCCCATGGAGATCAGTCAGAACGCGCTCGCTCGCGCCATTCGAGTGCCGCCGCGGCGCGTCAACGAGATCGTACTCGGAAAGCGCACCATTACGGCAGACACGGCACTGCGACTGGCGCGCTTCTTCGGGACCTCTGAAAAATTTTGGATGGGTCTTCAGGCGGACTACGATCTCGAGGAAGCCGCTCGCACTGCCAAGGATCTGGGTGAAATCCAACGAGTAGCGTAGCTTTGTAGGGTACTTTGAGAAAGTGGCGTCCCCAAGGAGGATCGTACCTTATGCGAGTCGCTTAGTGTTACCGTTCGAAACAGCCGCCTGATCTGTTCGGCATTAACAATGGGGCACGGAAATCTCTAATCCGAAAGCCCTGCCTTACGGAGACCATCAAGGTAGCGGTCCTGGTCAACTCGACGCCTAAAGCGCCGGATCCTCTCTCTCAACAGCTCCAGATCACTGTCGGGAAGCGGCGCGCCACTCTTCGCGAGCTGTTTCCGCCGTGCCTCGACAAAATTCGCCCTTTCCGCCTGGGCTTCTTCAGTACGATCCGCTTGTCCGTAGGCAGCTGCTAAGTTTGCGTGATGCCAAATTCCAAACTCGCCACCCTGCCTGAATTCTCGAATAGAATCTTCATATCGGCCCGTGAAGTACGCGGCGTGCCCGAGGACATGGTGATAAGAGTTTGGATGCAACGGATTCAAATGCATCGCTGCGCTGATGAGGTCAAAAGCCTCTTCCGTTCGTCCCAGAAACACGAATCCCAGCGCGACCCAGGACATGCAGTCTGCGTCGTTGCGGTTCAACGCGAGCGCCTTCTCGAACTGCTCCTCGCTCTCTTCGAATCGCTGTCTCCTCAACAGGGTCCAGCCCAAAGTCAGTCGCGACCAGTTGTCGTCGCTGTCGAGCGCCAAAGCCCGTTGCACGGTTGCCACGGTTTCCCCATATGTGTCGTCGGTTCCATAACCCATCCCCATCAGCAAGTTGTCGCATGCCGCCGAGCGGGAATATGCCAGCGCGAATTGCGGATCGAGCTCGATCGCCTGTTGATAGAGGCGTTTTGCCTCAAGCAGGTCCTCGTACCTGACACGGTGAAAATGCCGGTTGCCGCGCAGCAGACAATCATAGGCCGTCATGTTTTCAGTTCGTTTACGCCCACTGCGTTCGGCGACGGCCTTTTCGATCTGTCCCGGTAGCGTTGCCACGATGGCCTGTGTCACTTCATCCTGCACTTCAAAAACATCTTCGATGCTCCGGTCATAGCGCTCGGCCCAAATGTGGTCGCCTGTCGTTGCATCGATCAGCTGGGCGTTGATGCGCACACGATTCCCCGCCTTACGCACGCTGCCTTCTACGAGGTATTGAACGCCCAGTCTGCCGCCCGCCTCCTTGATGTCGATCGTTTGATCTTTGAAGACAAAAGACGAATGGCGTGCAATGACAAAAAGGGCAGGAAAGCGCGACAGCTCGGTGATGATGTCCTCGGTGATGCCGTCCGAAAAGTACTCCTCCTCCGGGTCACCGCTCATGTTGGTGAAAGGAAGCACGGCAATGGACGGCTTATCGGGAAGCGCGCCATTATGGGAGGAAGACGTGGTAACTTGGTTCGTTTCCGCCGTCAGTAGCATCACACTGTACGCACGGACCGGCTCGGCGATGTTCTTGACCTCCTGCTCCCCCATAAACTCGAAATCAAGCTCGAGCTTCGTTCCCACAGCCGTGCGCACTGATTCCGATATGCAGATACCTCCCGGGTTTGCGAGGCTCTCCAGCCTTGCCGCTACGTTCACCCCGTCGCCATAGATATCCGCACGGTCCTCGATGACATCGCCCAAGTTGACGCCGATGCGGAACTGCACCTTCCGATTGTCAGGCAATTCCTGGTTCCGCGTTTGGAGTTCGTTCTGAACGGCGACGGCCCCGGAAAGCGCGTCGATTACCGCCTCGAACATGGCAAGCACGGCATCGCCCGCGTAGTGCATGACGCGGCCACGGTGCTGATCGACAGTGTTGGAAATCAGATCGAGGTATTCGCTGAGCCTTCGATGAGTGGCATCCTCGTCTTCACCGGTCAGGCGTGAATACTCGGCGACATCCGCGTACAGGATAGCGGCGAGCTTACGAGGCAGTCGCTCAGAATCTCCCACGAAGGTCTTCCCTCAGATCCCCAAACAGAAAGCGCGTAAGGAATTCTACAGTGTGGTCGACTCGAGTTCGCTGATGGAAAAACCGCAAGCAAATGAGCACAGGGAGCAGTACAAAGTCGAATCGGTCGCGCGCTTCCGTGGCGCAACTGTAAGTTATTGATTTAATTGGCGTCCCCAAGGGGACGCGACTGTATTCCGGTGCTGCGTGGACTTTCAACCCTCGTACTCGGAGGTCACCGAGTCGGGTGTCCGCGGGGAAACTAATCCCGAGCGGACTATACCTTACATCCAATGTATCACTACTTGATACACACTATGTATCGTACTACAATACACGCATGATCCAGAGCTTCAAGGACAAGCGGACAAAACGAATCTTCCGAGGTGAGCATGAACGACGAATTTCAACCGAGATCGCGCGACGCGCACGGATGCGGCTCCAGCGCGTTGATGCCGCCGCCACCGCCAACGACCTCCGGGTTCCGCCATCCCATCGGCTCGAGAAGCTCACGGGAGACCGCGCCGGACAGTGGAGTATCCGCATCAACAATCAATATCGCGTGTGCTTCGAGTTTCGGGGAGGCGACGCCTACGATGTCGAAATCACCGATTACCATTGAGACCGCACGATTATGAAGACAGCTATTTACCCCGGCGAGCATCTCGCGGAGTTTCTCCAGGAGTACGAAATTTCTCAGAACGCGCTCGCGAAGCGCATGGGCATTCCCCGGATGCGCGTGAGTCAGATCGTGCGCGGTGAGCGCACAATCACCGCAGACACCGCGATTCGGCTTGGGCTCGTGTTCGGCACCACACCCCAGTTCTGGATGAATCTGCAAGCTCGCTACGATCTCGAACTAGCGGAGCCGCGAATTGACGCCCGCAGCATTGACCCCCTCGTAGCTTGATGTGAATCGACCCGACTTTCCCGGAGGCTCCATTTCTTGAGAGGATGGAGCTATGAACAAGAGAACGAGGTATTCCCCGGAAGTACGGGAACGGGCGGTACGGCTGGTTTTCGAGCATGAATCGGAGCACGAGTCGCAGTGGGCGGCAATCGGCTCGGTAGCGGCGAAGATTGGCTGTACGGCGGAGACATTGCGAAAATGGGTGCGGCAGGCTGAGCGCGACCTGGGTCGTCGGGATGGAGTGACCACGAGCGATCGTGAGCGGCTCAAGGCCCTGGAACGCGAGAACCGGGAGCTTAAGCGAGCGAACGACATATTGCGGACGGCCTCAGCGTATTTTGCCCAGGCGGAGCTCGACCGCCGACGCAAGTGATGGTCAGCTACATCGACGATTACAAGGATCGATACGGGGTCGAGCCGATCTGCAGAGTGCTGCCGATTGCCCCATCGACGGACTACGAGACGAAGGCACGGCAGCGGGACCCGGAGCGTCGAGCGCCGCGGGCGATCCGAGACGAGCGCGAAAAACCGAGATCCAGCGGGTCTGGGAAGAGAACTACCGGGTTTACGGCGCCCGCAAGGTCTGGAAGCAGCTCCATCGTGAAGGGATCAAGGTGGCGCGCTGCACGGTGGCACGGCTGATGCAGGAAATGGGCATACGCGGTGTCGTTCGTGGCAGGAAGATCAAAACGACGATACCTGCGGAGCTGGACGTTCGGCCGGCGGATCGGGTCAATCGCGACTTTACCGTCAGCGAACCGAATCGCTTGTGGGTGGCCGATCTGACGTATGGTATGCCCAGTCCTCGGAGGTTCCAGGAAGGAATAACCGAGGCGTGAGCATGTCTGGAATGTATCCCGTTTCGTCGATGGAAGCGATGAGGCGGCTGCCCGCCATCTGCTATGGGATGGCGCAAGCCGAAGCGGCGGTGACCTGCCGTACATTGGCAGGGTGACGTAGCCCGCGGGAAACGGGGCGTGAGGCGAGGCCGTTAAGCCAAGATGCGTCTCTAGGCTGAGTACTGGAAGGTTGAGGAATACGAACCGGTTCATTCGCGTCTGTGGGTTGAAAGATCACCACCACCTACACGGCTTATCAGGTGGTATGCGGTCTGGAGCGGAGTACACGTATGGCTCTCGCCCCCGAATGCGCGTCGTATATGTAAGGCGGCGAGCAGGGACTCTCTGGGAGCGCGTAGCTAGACCGAGAGGACTGCATCGACTTGCGGCAAGCAAGGGTAAAGACTGCGACCGGCAACCTAACCAGTGCGTTTGAGTCCGACATGTGAACTGGGGAAGGCCCATCTGAGATGCCAAGGGAATGTGACCCCGATGCTCGGTGGGCTGGCGGAGTTCCCGTAGTAGTCCCGTAAGCTCCCCCAGATCTGAAACAGGCTGAAGTTGTAGTTTTCTGGCAGGATTACCCTGCGAGGAGACACTGATGAAGAACAGTCGATTCATGGAAAGCCAGATCGTATCGATCCTGAAAGAGGCCGATGCTGGCGCCAAGGTGAAGGAGATCTGCCGCCGCCACGGGATCAGCGACGCAACCTACTACAACTGGAAGTCCAAGTACGGAGGGATGCAGGCCTCCGATCTGAAGCGCCTGAAGGAGACGGAGGCCGAGCTCTCGAAGCTCAAGCGTATGTACGCCGACCTATCCATGGAAAACGATGCGTTGAAGGATTTGATCGAAAAAAAACTCTGAGGCCACCGGAGAAAAGGGTCGCAGCTCAATTCCTGGTGGCCGAGCACAGGCTAAGCCGGTCCCGTGCGTGTGCCGCGGTGGGGCTGTCGCGTTCGAGCTGGTATCGCGCGCCGCCACAACAGCACGTGCGCGACCAAGTCGTGATCGATGCGCTCAATGCGATGGTTGAGAAGCGCCCTCGCTGGGGCTTCTGGAAGTGCTATGACCGCCTTCGACTGGATGGGCATCCATGGAATCACAAACGGGTACACCGGGTATACAAAGCCATGAAGCTCAATCTGCCACGACGAACCAAGCGCCGCCTGCCCAAACGCGTGCAGCAGCCGATGATTGTTGAGGCCAGAGCCAATGCCGGATGGGCGATGGATTTTATGTCCGACACGCTGTACCACGGGCGACGCTTCCGGACGTTGAATATCCTTGATGAAGGCGTTCGCGAGGTGCTCGATATCGTGATCGACACCTCGATCCCGGGCGGCCGCGTCGTGCGTACCCTGGACCGGCTGGTCGAGTGGCGCGGAAAACCCGACGCTATCCGGGTCGACAACGGTCCTGAATACCTCTCGCAGGTCTTCGCGGACTGGTGCCGTCGTAATCACGTTCACCTGCGCTACATCCAGCCGGGCAAGCCGAATCAGAATGCCTACATCGAGCGTTTCAACCGGACCTTCCGCCATGAGGTGCTCGATGCCTACGTTTTCGAATCGCTACGCCAGGTGCGCCAGATAACCCGCGATTGGATACACGAATACAACGAGGAGAGACCACACGACAGTCTGGGGAAAATACCGCCGGCGATGTTCCGTCGGCAAACCGAAACCGCCAGAAACTCTACTTCTGAACTGTGTCATTGACGGGGGAGCTTACGCTTGGCGCGAAGGTATTCGTACAGCACCGCTAGCGCAAAGGGAAGACCCCAGAACACCAGTGGCTCGTAGAAAAAGTTCGACAGTGACTCTACCACCTCCCAGAACAT
>Ga0255058_10002193_pt1 | contig 10837 bp, 18 predicted proteins | sample Cases_109_9_MG_FD_188637 | JGI IMG/M metagenome (GOLD analysis project Ga0255058, IMG submission 188637) | Seawater microbial communities from Amundsen Gulf, Northwest Territories, Canada - Cases_109_9 | ecosystem: Environmental > Aquatic > Marine > Gulf | place: Canada: Northwest Territories... | reverse complement strand
GATGATACTGTAGCGGACACAACCCCCTTGTCAAGGAAACAGATCGAATCAGCTCAAAACTACTACTTTGTGTAGTGCTTAGTTAACGCCCATACACAGGTAGTGACATCGTCCTACATGGTCAACTACGGTCATACCGGCAATCCAATGTCACTATGGTAGTGACATCGTTAGTTAGTCCCTATATAGTGACATATTAAGTGACATATAGGTCGTGACATCACCAAGGGTTTATAGTGAGAATATTAGATCACTCCTGATTTTTAGTTTGATTATACTGGCCGCTAGAGGGTGACAGTGATATGATGTAGGGGTATGGTAGTGGGGCATTTGATAGAATATCATCATTTGTTTACCCACATAATGGAAACCTATAGTATAAGGAGCAGTCTCATGGCAAAGTTAACAGCACAGGAGTTCCAGGAGAAACACGCCCGTCGTTTAACGGCCAGCGTGGAAGACGTGCGACGAGGTGTAGATCGCGTAACTGAGAGTCCGATGGAGAAGGCCATTGCGAAAAAGGACAAAATGCTTGCGAATTTGACAGCATCCGTCAACGACGGTCGCTGGGAAAAGGGTCTAAAGCGTGTATCTCTGGAAGACTGGAAGACGAAAACTCGCGACGTTGGCGTCGGTCGAATTGCCGCCGGTATCCAGGCCGCGTCTGGAAAGGTAATTGCCTTTGCCGAGCAATTGCTACCTCATATCGACGCTGGCCAGGCCAAACTGAAGTCCATGCCTGACATCACTTTGGAGGACAACATTGCTCGCATGAGTACGTTTGTCCGACACATGGCCAATATGAAACGTGTAAACTAATACTCGTTTCAGATTGAGCACATTGAGGATACAGGGACAAAACAGAAACAACGTATATTTCAAATAAGGAGTTAAACCTATGTTACTTCAAGCTAACATGGTTAAACGGATTACTGCATCGGGCGGTGGTGATCTGGAAGCCAAAGCAGGTGAGTCGTTACGAGTCAAGCGTATCGAGTGCATCCCATCGACAAACGACACATACATAACCGTCCGTGTTGACCGTGTCACAAGTGCGTATTATCGCGTGGCGGGTTTATCAGGCAATCACCTAGGTACGAACCGGGTCGATTATCTGAAACGTAACATCATGGCCTTCCTGGAAGCAGTCGGGGCAAACGTAAGTATCCCGGTCGCCGAAGGTCAGACCTTGAACGTGAGCCGCTACGCTGAGACCGGCAACGTTATGATTGTGTATGACAGGTATACGGCGGGTGACATCCTGGCTTCGGACCCCAACGGTTCGGAAAGTAACGTCATCACATTCCTGCAATATGCGTCAATTGGCACTACACCGACTGCCTCTGGTGACGCCAAACTTGATACAGCAATCACACCGTCTGAGTTCCCCGACTTCCCATGCGGTAAGGTTGTAGAGGCTCGACATACAGTCGAGCTATTAGGTGTTGCTGCTTGTCCGTTTAACGACGGGCAAGCCACGTCGATAGGCTATGCAACAACGTTTATGAAATTCGTGAAGGACCGCGAAGTTTTGTTTGACACGGACCGTAACGGCATTCCATTTGACGACCAAGACGCCAGTGCAACGGCCCTTAACTATGGTGGGAATTTCTCACTGATAGGTCCGGGCACAGAAATATTGATGGACACGAACATTGTGATGGCCGGCGATCCACTGATGTTCGAACCAGCGTTGCGTTTTGAGGCCGGATCGGAGTTGAACGTGTATCTCACTTTGGTCAAAACAGGTGCGGGTGTGTGGAACGGCGTGGAAGACGTCGCGTTCATTCTCCGTGACATCCGTCAATAATTGACCTACGTATTGTGTAGGTATAAACACAGAACCGCTTATAAGTAAAGGGGTGTCACTATGTTGAAGTATAAACGACTTAGGTCTGCGACCTTGACGGACGGGGCCGAAACGTTGGCCACCATTTTGTCGGGCACGAAGAACAAGAAGTACCATATCAGGAGCATCACAACGGACCCGTTAGCTGATATGTGGCTACGGTTATACAAGAATGCTGACCAGATTGTAGACATACAATCTATCGCCTGTACAACTGGCTCACCGTTATTACCAATGGACTTACCTGTTGACGTCGGCGACGTGATACTGGTCGGTTTTTACAACAACGGTGCTGTCACAACGGCGAAGGATGTGTCAATCGGGTATGATGAAGCATAGCATCGGTGTACAGCGTCTTTTGTTGAAGCATTGTTAGCGTTGTCTGTATTACTACACAGACGAAAGGGGCTTACCATGAATAGAATAGGTACACCGTTAAAGATTCCAGAGTTGAATCTGCAACCAGAACCGGATGTCGGTATCAATCTGTCGAAGGATATGCAGCAAGTTTTATCGCTGTTAACTGGCTTTAGCAAGAACCGCCGAATTGTCTTACAGTCGTCCCCTGTCGGTGCGTTACGTACAACGTCGGCGAGGCTCATAGACGTTGTACATTTTACAGGTTCAGGGGCAAACGATACACAACAGGGTGGTGACGTACCATGCTCCGAAGCTATGTGTATGGGACATCCCAGCAATAGTGCCACGGGTAAAATATGGGTTCGTTCTCTAAGTACTGCAACAGTATCGAACGCATGGCCGTTAGGTGCTGGTGAAGTAGTCAACATATCGTTAGACAATTTACGTGATCTGCAAATGCTCATTGTTGTTGACACAGAGAAGCTGATTGTTGCATACGCTTAATCGTCACATACAAGTAAAGGCGGTGACATAATGTTTGCAAGCGGTACGAAAATCGTTGTTCCGACATCGACACTATATGTAAGTGCCGGGGACACGGCTGCTGTAGATTACGTTTTAGGGGACTTCACTTGGGATAATACATGGCGGGTATTCGACATGTCTGGTGAGGTTCCGGCCGGTGCGAAACGTGCCCGCATTAACGCGGTACATTCAAGTGCGGTGGGTGCCAAACTTATGGAATTTAGGAAGAACGGTTACTCAAACGTTATTAACCGTGACGTATTGAACACCGCTCTGATAGGTCTGCCTGCCTACTTCGATCTATTTGTGGAAATAGACGTGGATAGAAAATTCGAGTACCGGGGTGAAGCTGCCCCAGTATTGTTTGACGTAGTTGTCAAAGGATGGGAAATCGAAGTGTCTTAAAAACCGTAGCATATACAAAACAGGAAGGTAGGTCAATTATGGACAACTGGATAGCAACATTAGTGAAGCAAATTCTAACACAAATGAGTCCTGGTATAAGGGACGCTCTTGTAGCCTTTGTCACCAAACTTGACGAGGAAGCAAAGGGTACAAAGAACCCCTGGGATGACATCGGTGTTGGCCTCCTTAAACTTGTCCTGCTTATCAAGTAGCCATTAACGCAATTTTACAGGTGGAGATAGTACCTATGATCGGAGAAACACCGAAACAGTCGGAACTACCGGCTAAGAGTAAGCCTCAAAAGGGTGTGTCGATACAGATTATGTTCCCTTGTGAGTCTGATGATATGGCTATCGACATCAAGAAACAGATTGACGAAGTGGTGAAAGACATCAAGGAAAAGCGATACACGTTCAACATATCCGAAGTATAGCGGTGACTTATGGCCGAACCTTATGATACGCTATGGTTCAACATTGTCAGTCGTTTTACTGATATGTATAGCAACTGGAACGGTGTTGTTCAAGAAACTAACGACCTGAAAAACGCATTATCCTTAGACGGCAATCCCAACTCTTATGTCAAGTGTGGTGATTTAGCTATTGACTTAGGTGCTGTCCGTAATAATTGGGGTGCTGGTTCGACTACGTTACAAGGCCGGCTAGAGGATATGTTTGACTACCTTAACGCCGGTTTGGGCGGTGGTGAAACCACTATGGAAGGTATTCTAGCTGCTATGATGGCCGCGACGTATGAAGAAATTGTACAGTTTATGGGTATAACACAAGCATACAAGGTGGCCGTATGGGACGCTCCTTTTAACGAAGAGTTTTATGCTGCCTTAGCAAGGGGCTTCAAGGTTTGGGGTGAATTCTAAATGCCGCCTGATATAGAAAATCCAAAGACGTTTGGTGAGTACTATTGGGCTGCTGAAGTTGAAGCCAAACGGCTACGCAGTGAACAACATGAGAAGTCATTTAGTCCGTCTATCGGTGCTTACTTAGCTTCGATAGGTATCCCAGACAATACACCCCCTGCTATTACTGCCTTACTTGACAAACTAGCAAACCCACCAGAGCCCGACTGGGACGACGTACAGAGAGCGTTTTTGGGCACTATTGGTCGCGTTGTTGCACTTGCGGGCGGCGAACAGATGGCCAAACCATTTGAATATGAGGCTGCTGAGAAGTTTCTTAATGAGCGTATCAAAGCTGAAACGGCCGTCACCCTGTTCCAACGTAAGAAGATAACGCAATCTTTCTTCGATCACAGAATGCACAGTGCAGGTTATGCTGACACAGAGGCGGTGCATCTTTACAATTCTATGCGACCGTATCCGACCATGCAAGAGCTAATCAGGTATGGACGATACAATAGCGACGCTGAAAACCCTAAGACCTTTGTGTGGAATCTATTTGACATCCATCCCGATGACTGGGAAATGTGGGACTGGTTATCCATACAGAAGCTGTCTACTGAGCAGGTGCAAACCGTTTATCGTCGTGGCGGATGGGACAAAAACCGAGCTATGTTAGAGCTGTCCCGGTTAGGTTGGCCTCTGGAAGAACGGGAGGCACATATTAATCTAGCCTATCAACTACCAAACGCCATGCTATTGGTGCAAGGCAACCTTATGCAAGACATATCACAAGCTGATATGATAGAGGATATTGCTAAGGCGGGTATTCATCCAGATTATGCTAACAAGTATTTTGACGGTGTGTTAACTAAACCGAATACAGAAGATATAATTGCCTGGCAATTAAGGCTTGACCCTGATTTAGGCGGGCTGGAAAATGAACTACGAAAGACAGGTATCCATCCAAATTACTTTGACACGTACAAAACTCTGGCTCACCCAATACCTCCGATTAATGACCTTATTACTATGGCAGTTCGGGAAGCGTTTACGCCGGAAATAGCAAGCCGGTTCGGCCAGTACGAAGGCTTACCCAAAGAATACGTAGACGCGGCTGCCAAGAAGGGACTGACTAAACAATGGGCCGAGCGATATTGGGCTGCACATTGGACCTTACCTAGTGTGCAACAGGGGTTTGGTATGTTGCATAGGGGTATTATCAATCAAGCCGATCTTGGCTTACTTATGAGAGCCCTTGACATCATGCCGTTTTGGCGTGACAAGCTCATGCAGTTGTCGTTCAAGCCTTTAACACGTGTTGACGTCCGGCGTATGCACTTACTCGGCACATTAGACGAAGGTGGCGTCAAACGGGCTTACCTAGATGTTGGGTATAGTGATAAAAATGCGGGCCTAATGACCGACTTTACAGTCCGTTACAATCGCCGTAGCCTGGCTGGCTTTACCCAGCGGGACGTTATTACGGCCTACATAAACCGATATGTAGAACACGGGGCGGCGACGTCTATCTTGCGTGAAATAGGTATTAAGGGGACTGAGATACCGAACATCATGCGGCTCGCGTCACTGAAACGCGACTGGAAGGGTAAGGATGAAACAATATCCGCTATTAAGAATCGGTACACAAAGGGAACACGTAATCTTGAACAGACCCGAAGTGTCTTGTCACAGTTAGGGCTTGCCTCCGACTATATATCAACTCTATTGGCCCAATGGGAACCCAGGACCGAGGCAGAACGTGTCGCCACTTTCACAAACGCACAGACGTTGAAACTGTTCGGTATGAAGCTAATAAATGAAACCAGGGCTCGTCAAGAACTGCGACTATTGGGGTTTGATACCGAACGCACAGACCTACTTATCAAGACGGTGACAGAACAAACGGAGTGATAATCCCATCGTCCCCGACGTCGCCTTTTGTATATTCTCTTGTCAAATGTTTGGTGACGTTCTTAACGACATAGCTGTTGACATCTGTTGACTTAAATAGGCCTCTAAATGAAGGCCATTGCTCTTGTGTATACACTCCGTTTCCGAGAGATAAGGCCGATTTCCGAATCCCTTTAATCACTACTTTTTCATCGGCACTATAGTCTTTCAGACCGCGAATAATAAGAGATTCTATGGTGCGTTCTAGCTTTAGTTTGCCCAATTCTGTCGGGGAAATATAGGCCAATAGATTATCTCTGCCGGTGTCCGTCACCATTAGACTGTCTGTATCACAATATACATAGTTCCCTTTACCACAAGCCTGCATTAGTTCCCATAGATACAGACGGGCATAAGCCGTTACATGGGCTGCAATAGCAGGAAAACTATTGAACGCTTCGCCAAAGCTCTTCAACTCAAAAAGCTCGCCTAATAAGTAACGCAATCTTGTCGGTCGTCGGGGCGGCTCGTGTAGTATCATCTCTTCTCTGTCGGGCTCACCAGGGGCATTGCCAATCTTTACCCAGTCTTCAGCCTTTTGGCCGAATTTGCCATACAAACTATTCATTAGGTACTTGACCAATTCTTCGTATGCTATGTTATTGGCTGTTTTGCACTCTTGACGTAAGCCGTACAGGGTAGTAACATAACTGCTAAAGATGTTTGCCCGATCATACTCAACAACGTCGTAAACCTTGACAATATGCTTGCGGTCAATAGCATATTGTATTTCCGGCGTACATAATGTGGTATCAAACTCACCGACAGGGAAGATTGTACGGCCTGTCTTTATGGCGTATACAGGCTCGTCGGTGTTAATCCGAACCCGTGCAACAACGGCATGATTAGCTAACATCTTGCCTAATTTCTTGACCGATGGCTGGTGAGTTAAAGCGTGATATTTGTGTGGGAATTTGTACCGTTTCATCATAGACGGATATAGGCTATTAACGTCTAATATGTAAAAGGTCTGACCTGATAAATCACCAATCGCGAAACACTCACACCGACCGCCTTTGTATGCTTCCCGCTCCATTGTAATGGCTTCGGCATTGTTGTGTATGTATATATCCGTATGATAATGGCGAAATAGATAGGCCGCCATAGCGGTACTCGCTCTTGTATAGCACAGACTGCCGATCATATTGTCCTGCATAAACTTAATAAATATACGGAAATTCTCCAGTTCAATCAAGACGTCGTTCTTGCAGTATACAGATAATTCTTGCGGTGTACAGGTCTCAAAATCAATCTTCATTTTAGGTATGCCAATACGCTCACCAGTCTTAGCCAATGACTCTGGAAACCAATTCATCGAATCAAGGAATACCAACGTACTTGATTTCTTCTTGACGGTGACAATGGCCGACACACCGCTATTATGGAAGAATTTTAGCTTGTATCCTTCACGTCGTAAATTTTCCCATCCTTTAACGACCGTGAAGTCAAAGACTACGTTTCTTGCTATCATCCATATCTTTGTTTTGGCTGCTGTCTTGCTAAATACCCAGTCCCAAAACAGGGACATATCGTCGAAGTAGAACCAGTCTACAACTTCTTTATGTTTGCCGTAAGGTCTACGCCAATAGACTGCCCATCCAAGACGGAATTGCTGCAAGATACTACCGTCGTCCTGCCTTATCTGTGTCGTCTCAGTATCAAAGAAAATCAAGTGCCTGGGTATTGCCAAAGTCTTTTGAGCGATAAGCCTATGCGACTGCCTATCTATACTCGACATAAGCTAATCTTCATATTCAGGCCCTTCTATTCGATGATAACCAGCAATAGTTTGGGCTCGTTCTAACGTCTCACCTTCATACCTCCAGTCGTCTTCCCATCTTCGTTCAACTTCGGCCTCAGTCTCTTCGGGTAAGAGCGGTCGATCGGATGGAATATTGACGAAACGCTCTTGCATTGGTTCGTCGGGTGACGTCCGTGTAAAGACACGAACCTTGTACATGTATTCCTTTTCCAATTCCCATTCTACGTCGGCCAGGGCTGACATCTTTGGACGTCTATCGCGGCGTACAAATTTGTATGCGTTCTTACGCTTCTCAATGCCAGCGACAGAACGCCAATCAGCTAAAAACCTTTGCTTCTGGTAGCCTAAACCTAAGCCCTTTAGCTTGCGGAGAAAGCCCGACGCGGTCATACCTTGTAGTATGGCTTGGGGCATACGTAAAATTGCTGTAGAACGTTTGAGATAATTTGGTACTATTGCCATAGTGTGAATCCTTTCACAGTAAAGACAATCCGTTTACCGACTACAACGTGTCATAGATATCCTTTGCTAACTTATCGAATGTTTGCAGGCCCTCTGCTAACGATGTTACGGCTTGATACATGGGGTGACGATTGTAGAATAGTTCTTCCTTAGTATCGTCACCTTTTACGTCCTGAAATTCGGGTAGTTGTTGCAACTGATGTTCGATAAGGGTTGCAGATTTGGCAAGATGGTGTAAGCACCAGTCGATGTTCCGGTGTACACCTTCCAGGTGTTCTTTCAATTTACCGCGTGTATTGCCTGACATAGACCTAATCCTTTAGGTATTGGGCCGGGCACTATATCATTTGCTGATAGGCCCGGCCCGGTTACAGTTGGAGGCTTGTTATTTCTGCATAACGTCCAATGCCGCCTTAACAGATTCTGGGATCAGGGACGGTGTAAAATCCTCATCCTCAATCTTGCGTAATGCATCAAAGGTTTCCTTCTCAGGTAGCACCTTGACACTATACTTGGCGTTTTGGTCCCCTTCTACACCGTGTCGTACTACCATGATAGCATTAGTCGAAAAATACTTCTCGACTTTAGCCAACTTCCTGGCGACACGTTTGCCACAGACAAATAATTGATAACCGCTTTCGGTGACTACCGGACATCCGATACGCTCGCCTACGTTACCCTTATAGTTCGACGCCATAAGCTCAGGCAAACCGACCACTATAAAGGTAAGGGTTTCGCCGTCGGACGATAGAAAAGTGAAGTCACCACCACCCCACTCTTTCATACGTCCGCCCCATGACCTCATATCAGCTTCCTTCTTCTTACCCATAATCATACCCCTTTCTTCTGTACTCGATTACAATCCGTTTGATATGCAAAACCACACTATAAATATAAGTATGGCTGCATAAAACAATCCTAATATTGCTGCCGGTTTCATCATCAGTCACCCCCATAATCATTCGCCTGGCCTGGTTCACTATCTGGGACACGCGGGTCCGCGGCCTTTGCTACTTGTTTACCTATACTGTCCATGCCACGATTGATAATGGCTGTCATGGCTGCATGATTGGATATCGAATAGGCACTCGCTATTTTCCGTACCACACAACGTTCCGGTGTGTCCATCGAGACCATAAAGGCCCCGCTCTTGCGTTCTTCTACAATTATCATAATAATCACTCCGATTTACCGTCCAGCTTTCGAATAAGTGCTGCCTTGTCAAGAGTTCCAATAGGCCCGACAATCAAGTCTCTGTTCCCGCAAAATCCGCAACGGGTCTTATCGGTAGCGAGGGATAACCGTAGTTGTCTACAACGACAACAAAAGTACTCAGTTGCCGGGCCTTTACTTCCGTTAGGTATTATTATTATATCCATTATTCCGAGTCCCGATTAGTGTCTGTAGGTGGTTCATCCACTTCCTTGATTTTCATGTAGCCTTGACATACTCCTTGTGCCCAAATAATATACTGACCACCACACAACGGTATGAAGTCTACGGCTACCATATTTAACTTACGCTTAACCTCTCGTATGGCAGACACGTATGCCTTAGTCATATCATTAACCTCTACTTCATAGTCACATTCATGCCAGTCGTGTGGACTTAAATGTATGATTACGTTAAACATTTCAACCCCCTGTTTCAATGTGCACTGTTGCAATAGACTCGTAAACCTGGTACACCTTGTACTGTAAATCCCCGACGTGTACCATCACAAATTCAATATCGGGGAAGACCCTGCTCAACATCGCCGTCACATAATGTTCGGTTTCCATTAACCTCTCGGCCATCACTGGCGTTGTTATCGAGAAGCTGTCCCCGCTTCCATAAGTGATCTTGACGTTGAACATGGGCCTATCCCCTTCGTGACGTCCATGCCTTAAAATACACTCCTTTACAAGGTGCGGCTAGGATGGAAGTTTGAATGAATCAGAAACCTTCACCTTGCCTTCAAAGCAGTCCTTCACTTGATCTAATGCAGCTTGCATTCCCAACACAATCGCCCTGCACTCTACGTCCGTAGACTCGTAAGAAGACCCCGACAACTGACCGACAAGCAATATCGACTTTATTGCCTTGTTGGTTCGGCTGGTGGCGAGACGCCGAAACGTTTGTGCGGGGGTTTCCGATGAGGCTGCATTTGTAGTACTCACTGACCTTTTACTTGTTTTCTTTGCCATAGTGTCCGCTCCATTCATGTATGCTGTCATTGTACATAGCAGTAACGATTCTGCTAATTCTTCAGATAAGCCGTACCATCGTAAAACTCCTTCTATCTCTGCTAAACCTATCATTGAAAACCCGGTCTTAACTATATCGTATATACTAAAGTATACACTACAAACCGACTCCAGGCAAGAGCTAATCTTAGCAATTGAGAATATTTCTCCTTGAGAATGGACCCCGTACCGGGCCCGCTGAGAGATCCGACGGGTAGAACGACACGGACTGGATGGTTGATATTCACTTGATATGTCACTACGTTGTCACTATGTCGTGATATCAGGGATGATTACAGAAGTGTCACCATGTAGGGACATAGGGTCGGGTGTGTCACCATGTCGTGACTGTCACTACCTCCAATGTCACCACCTGTATGTCACCTTACCTAAACTACCAGTTTCCTTGACAAGGGGGTTGTGTCCGCTACAGTATCATC
>Ga0255058_10002191_pt1 | contig 10844 bp, 10 predicted proteins | sample Cases_109_9_MG_FD_188637 | JGI IMG/M metagenome (GOLD analysis project Ga0255058, IMG submission 188637) | Seawater microbial communities from Amundsen Gulf, Northwest Territories, Canada - Cases_109_9 | ecosystem: Environmental > Aquatic > Marine > Gulf | place: Canada: Northwest Territories... | reverse complement strand
GCGGGCGCTCGAGGACAACAGCGCAGTTGACCGCCGATTCGAGGGCCTCGCTGGTCAGGTAAGTTGATGTTCCGGAAAAGCGTCGAAAATCGTCTGCCATGGCGCGCAAACCTATCATGGTCCTGCACAAAGGCGACCTGGACGCCTGCGGGGCAGGGATCTGCTGCAGCCATGCAGTTCAGAGGCAGCGTCAGCGCCAGTGCCAGTGTCAGCGCCAGTGTCAGCGCCAGTGCCAGCGTCAGCGCCAGTGTCAGCGCCAGTGTCAGTGTCACGGGGAAAGCCGTCACATTACAGACGGTTAACCAAGCAACTACCGGCGGTAGCACCCAGCTTGACAGCCCTCGACGGCCACTGAATAGTGAGCGCCTCTCGCATCCAGGAGAGCCGGTTGGCGGTCGCCAAACGCGCGGATTGCAATGTCTACTTTCGTCCTACAGATCCAGGACCTCGATGAGTCCGGTAAGGATTGGAACTTTGCCATCGGCACGGACTGGCTGTCTTCCGCGTTGACAGAGACCGAGCTGAAGCCCGCCGGCGACGAAGGACGTTTGCAGGTGCACGCGCAGCAGAGCGGCAAAGACGTTCTGGTGCAGGGTCAGATCGCCGCCAACATGCTGGCATCCTGCGCTCGGTGTCTGGCCGACGTGGCCATCGGCGTTGACCTCGCCCTGATGGCCCTCTTCAGCCCGGAGCACACCAGGCCCTCCTCGAGCGACGAAATCGAGGTTCGGCTCGACGAGATGAACCGAGACTACTACGGGGGGAGCCAAATCGTGTTGGACCCGATGGTCCGCGAGCACTTACTGCTCGAGGTCCCTATGAAACCACTTTGCTCCGACGACTGTGAGGGAATCGCCGTCCCCGAGCATCTTCGACCTCCCAACGAGGTCTTTGGGGCGTCCGCGCCCGACCCGCGATTCGCGCCCCTAATGAAACTCAAAGAAGCGCTTACCAAGGAAGAGGAGTAATCCCGTGGCAGTTCCGAAACGCAGAACAAGCCCCATGAAGCGCGACCAGCGGCGCGCCAATCATGACAAAGTCACCGCCCCGAACGTGGTTCCATGCCCGAACTGCGGTGATGTGATGCTGCCGCATCGGGCGTGCCCCGCGTGTGGGTACTACAAAGGCCGTCAGGTCACCAAAGGCAAAGCCGAAGAGCTCGAGTAGTCGTGTTCGATCTGGCGGGGAAAATCGCGGTCGTGACCGGGGGGTCGCGGGGCATCGGGCGGGCGACGTGTGTTGCGCTGGCCGAGGCGGGTGCGTACGTCCTCGTCAACTACCGGGCGGGTGCCGAGGCGGCGGAAGGGACCCTTCGGCTGATTCAGGAGGCCGGCGGGCAGGGCGAGCTTCTTGGCTTCGATGTGTCCGATCCCGAAGCCGTCGATCAGGCGATCAAGCGGGCTTACGACAAGCACCGAAAGATCGACATCCTCGTCAACAACGCTGGAATCTCCATCGATCAGCTGTTGTTACGTGTGTCGCCAAAGGATCTTGAGATGACTTGGGCCACAAACGTCAACGGGGCGGTGTTTTGCGCCAAGGCCTGCATCAAAACCATGATGCGGAAGCGCCAGGGCCGGATCATCAATCTCTCGAGCGTCGTGGCGGAGTCCGGAAACCCTGGCCAGGTGGTCTACTCGGCTTCGAAAGCAGCTCTTTTGGGCGTAACCCGCACCTTGGCTCGCGAGTACGCGTCCCGTGGAATTACCGTCAACGCAGTCGCCCCGGGGTTTATCGAGACCGACATGACCTCAGAGCTCACCGAGACCGCCCGCAAGGGGATCATCGAACAGACCCCCCTCGGGCGGATCGGACGGCCCGAGGACGTCGCCGCAGCAGTAGTGTTTTTAGCGAGCGACGAAGCGAGCTATATCACCGGGCAAGTCGTCCGGGTCAATGGAGGGATGCATGTCTAAGGGCGTGACGGAGGAAACACATGGACATCGCTGAGAAGGTTAAAGAAATCGTATCGCAGCAGCTCGATGTCGATCAGGCCGAGGTCAAAGACGACGACAGCTTCATCGACAACCTGCAGGCGGACTCGCTCGCGATCGTCGAGTTGGTCTTGGCCTTCGAAGAGCAGTTCGACATCGACATCGACGACGAGGACACCGACAAAATCAAGACCGTCCAAGATGCGATCGACTACATCACGGAGCGCAAGGGCTAATCGAGCCCCGAGTCCCAAGTCGGGGATGAGTCGATGCGGCGAGTAGTCATCACAGGGGTAGGCACGGTGAGCCCGTGCGGTGTGGATACCGCGACGACCTGGGAAAACATCAGGGCTGGCCGAAGCGGTATCGCGCGGATCGAGGCGTTTGATCCGACCGAGTTCGGGTCTCAGATCGCCGGCGAGTGCACTGACTTCGATCCGCTGCAATACATGCCCAAGCGCAGGCTGCGCGAGGCAGCGCGCTTCATCCACCTGGCCATCGCTGCATCGACACAGGCGATCCAAGATGCTCACTTCGAGCCCACCGACGAGCAGAAGGAGCGGGTGGGCACGTTCATCGGTGTCGGGTTTTGCGGGCTCGAGGTCTTCGAAGAAACCTGCAAGACGCTTCTTGAAAAGGGCCCGCGACGGGTCTCGCCGTACTTCATTCCCGCGGTGATTTCGAACTTGGCGCCGGGTCAGGTTTCGATTCAGTACGGGTTCAAGGGTCCAAGCTACACCCACACCAGTGCGTGCGCGTCAGGTGCGCATGCGATTGGCGATGCGTTTCGCTGGATTCAACGTGGCGAGATCGACACGGCGATTGCGGGGGGTGCGGAGGGCGCGGTCACCCCAGTAGGTGTCGCGGCGTTTTCGTCCATGCGCGCACTGTCACGTCGAAACGATGATCCAGAGGCGGGGAGTCGACCCTTCGACACCGACCGAGATGGGTTCGTGATTGCCGAAGGAGCCGGGATCTGCGTGCTCGAAGAGCGCGATGCGGCAATGGCGCGGGGTGCGACAATCCTAGCCGAAATCGTCGGCTACGGGGCCAGCTCCGATGCCTATCACATGGTGCAGCCCGCGCCCGAAGCCGAAGGTGCGCGCCGCGCGATGAAGCTGGCGCTGACTGACGCCAAGATGAATCCGGACAATGTCGACTATGTGAACGCCCACGGCACGTCGACGCCCGTCGGAGACGCGGAAGAACTCAAGGCCATCCGGGCCATTTTCGGCGCTCATGCAACCGACGGCCTGGCAGTTTCGAGCACCAAGAGCATGACGGGTCACTTGCTTGGTGCTGCCGGGGGCCTCGAGCCCGTACTTTGCTGCCTGAGCATCCGGGACGGACTCATGCCTCCGACCATCAATCTCGGGACGCCCGACGACGCGGCAGCCGGGATGAATCTCGTCCCCAACGAGGCGCAGGAGCGGAAGCTCAACGCGGTGATGAACAACTCGTTCGGCTTCGGCGGGACCAACTGTACTCTCGTGCTAAAACGCCCGTAGCGGCATGGCCAAGACCCTCATCGTCGGCTCGGATCACGCGGGCGTCGGGCTCAAGAAAGAGCTCTCCGAAGTAGCGCGCGAGCTTGGACACGAAATCGACGACGTCGGCACCCATTCAACCGACTCGACCGACTACCCGGACTACGCGCACCAAGTCGCGAGCGCGGTGTCACGCGGGGAAGGGCTCGGGCTCCTGGTGTGCGGTACCGGCCTCGGGATGTCGATGGCAGCGAACCGGCACCCGGGTGTTCGCGCCGCGGCATGCGGGGATGTTCACAGCGCCGCGATGAGCAGGCGACACAACGACGCCAACGTGTTGTGCATCGGGTCCCGAATCGTCGGGCCGGGGCTGGCGGCCGAGATTCTCAAGGCCTTCTTGTCCGCGAGCTTCGAAGGCGGCCGCCACGAGCGGCGGGTCAACAAGATCGAACCCCGCGATGAAGGTTGAGCAAGACGAGCGCTTTCGCGAACAGCGTGAGCGCTTTCGGCTCAAATGGAACTGTGAAGACTGCGCTCTCTTCGATCCCGCGCTGGGCTGCGCACACGGCTACCCGACCCACCGGCACCGCAAATCCCGCTACGACGACCCCGAGGCGATCCTACTCTTCTGCAAAGACTTCGAGCTGAGCTAGACAGCCCGCGGCCCAGCGAGATGAGTCGGTGACGGTGCGCGTGATCGAAGACGAGTGCGAGTAGTCACAAATAGTCAAAACGGCGGAGCTCGAGGCGGGGGAGCGTGAACGCACCGGCGCTCGCTTTCACGGGGGATGCAGGGGCTTTCGATTCGGATGAGCAAGGCGCTCAACAAGGTGCTTGAGCGCCGGGGGGGCACCGTATTCACCGACCGGTACCACGCCGAACAGCTCCGGACGCCGCGGCAGGTTCGAAACGCGCTTGTCTACGTGCTCAACAACCGACGACGCCATCTTCGAAAGCTCGGTCGGCCGCAGCCGGCTCCGACATGGGTCGATTCGTTTGGCTCGGGCGACCCCGTGGGCCACGTCTTTCCGGCGACGGGGCCCCGCCCTGTGCCGAGCCCCGCACCTGGCTCGCTCGGACGGGCTGGAAGCGCTACGGGCTCGTGCGAACGGATGAGGTGCCGGGAGGCTGAGTGTCAGTGACCCTGCCAGCAACCCGGACCGGGGTTCGAGAACGAAACCGGCACTTGGTCTTCCCCCTCTCTTAAGCTCCTACCCCCGACGCGAACCCAGTCGCGACCGTGTGGAGCTGTCCTGGCTACTCGTCCTCGTAGTCGTGCTCGTGCTCGTTGTGCCGATCCGTGCACGAGCACGAGCACGAGCACGACTACGAAGACGATCACGCGCACGCGCACGCGCACGAGTACGACGGTCTCTAGGCGGCTTTGGCCGGGTTGGAGCCTCGGGCGACGAGCTTCATCTTCAGGCCTTGGGCGGGGCGGAGGGTGACGGAGGGTTTCAACTCCAAGGTCTCGCCCGAGACGAGCTCGAGTCGGTAGTCCCGGATGATCGTTGCGAGCAGTAGCACGCCTTCCATCATCGCGAAGTGATTGGCGATGCAGATGCGCGGCCCCCCGCCGAATGGAAAGTACGCGTATTTGCGAATCGTCTGAGCGCGTTCGGGACGCCAACGGTCCGGATCGTACTCGAGAGGGTTGGGGAAATAGTCCGGATGTCGATGCGTGACCCATTGTACGAAGAGTAGGTTGGTTCCCTTTTTGATGGTGTAGCCTCCGAGCTCATAGTCCTCGAGCAGGAGTCGTCCCGTCGCGTACACCGGCGGATAGAGCCGCATCGACTCCTTGATCGCGCGCTCGGTATACTCGAGCAGCTTGACGTCCTCGGAGGTCGCGGTCCTGTCTCCGAGCACCTCGACTACTTCCGCGTGGACGCGTCGTTCGATCTCAGGGTGCTGCGACAGTAGGTAGAATGTGTTGGCAAGGGCCAGTGACGTCGTTTCGTGGCCGGCGAGGAAGAGGGTGACGCATTCATCGCGCAGTTGCTTGTCGCTCATCCCGCCGCCATCGTCATCCTGCGCTTGCAAGAGCGCGCTTAGCAGGTCGCCGCGGTCCTCCCCGCTCTGGCGCCTGTCTTGGATGATGTCGCCCAAAATTCGATCGACGTCTCGTATGCCCTTTCGAAACCGCGCCATCCGGGGAGTGGGCCACCAATTCGGTGGGGCGAATGGGCTCTCCAAGACGTCGCCGTAGAAGTCGCTGAAGACTTGCAGGGCCGTACCGACCTCTCTCGCGTCGCCACGAACATCAGCGTCGAAAAGCGTCCGTCCGACCACATCGAGCGTCAGCTCCGCCATTGAAGCGTGGATATCGACCTCGTCGCCGTCGCTCCACTGTGCGAGGCTTCGGCGCGTTGCTGCCACCATCGAGTCCCCATAGGTGCGGATTCTCCGCGGGGTGAACGCATGCGAAACCAGCTTTCGTTGCTTTCGCCAGAGCTCGCCTTCGCTGGTGACCAGACCTTGACCCATGACCCGTGAAAGCTGGTGGGTGAAGCGATCCTTGTGCATGACCGAATTCCCCTGAGTCAGCGCTTGCTGGATCAACGCGGGGTCGACCACCAGACAATACGGCTCGAAGAGGAGCTGGATGTCGACGACCGGGCCGTGCTCTGCCGCGGCGGCCATGAAGCCGAGGGGGTCCCGCATCATCGCTCGAAAGTTGCCGAGGCCGAGCCGGTTGGGAGGGCCTGGTGGCTTGTCGAGCTTAGACATTTGCCGCTTCACTTGGCGAGCGAGCGTACGCCCGCGCGATGCACCTTACCGGGCAGTTCGCGGCCCACGATCGCTTCGGCAACCTGGCCGGCCTGCCAGAGCTTGTCGAGGTCGATGCCGGTTTCGATGCCCATGCCGTGAAGGGTATACACCAAGTCTTCGGTTGCGAGGTTCCCAGCGGCGCCCGGGGCGAACGGACAACCGCCGAGGCCGGCCACCGACGAGTCGAAGGTAGTCACACCCATTTGCAAACCGACCAGGACGTTGGCCAGGGCGGTGCCGCGCGTGTCGTGCAAGTGAAGGGCGATCTGCTTGACGGAGGTCTGCGACAAGAACAACTCGATGATCCGCTGCGTTTGGACGGGCGTCCCGACGCCGATCGTGTCTCCGAGCGACACCTGATAGCAGCCCTCCCCAAGAAGACGTCGGGCGAGCTCGAGCCCCCGCTTAGGGTCGACGTCGCCTTCGTACGGGCAACCCCACATGGTCGAAACGTAGCCTCGGACGCGAAGCCCCCGCTCGACGGCGGGGCCGATCACCGATTCGAATGCCGAAAGCGTCTCCGCGATCGTCTTGTTGACGTTCTTCAGGTTGTGCGTCTCGCTGGCGCTCACGAACACGGCGACCTCGTCCACATCCGCTTCGAGAGCACGGTGCAGCCCCCGCGCGTTGGGGCACAGACCGGAGTACGTGACGCCCGGCCGACGCTCGATCATCCCGAACACCTCGTCCGCGTCTGCCATTTGCGGGACCCATTTCGGAGCGACGAAGCTGCCGACCTCGATCCGAGAAATCCCGGCGTCGACGAGGGCGTCGATGAGCCGCACCTTGGCGTGGGTAGCCACCTGGGCGCTTTCGTTCTGAAGGCCGTCCCTCGGGGCCACCTCGTAGACGGAAACGCGGGCGGGCAGCTTCGGTGCTGAGGCCATACCCTTCATCTACAGCGAGTGGGTCTCGGTGAAAAGGCGGTGACGTGCAGGGGAGAATCGGCCCTAAGTCCCCCCAACTCCTGGCCCCACGGCAGGATCTGGTAGATACTCCGCCGCCATGGGCCCGCTGACCGCTCTCTTGCTTGCTACCCCGCTCTTCGGCTTGTCTCTCAACATCGATCCATCGCTGGGACAGCCACCGGCAGTGGTGATCGATGCGGGAGCGGTGCTTGCGGTTCAGGTGTCGACCGAGCTGGAAGAGCCCGCCGAACCGACCACCGCCGATCTCGTGCGCCAACGGAACAAGATCAAGAAGATCCACAAAATTTTCGGGATCACGACCTGGTCGATGATGACGGTGACCCTCGTGTCGGGCTTCATCCAGTTCTACAACCAATACGGCTGGTGGAAGAGTCAGGCCACCAATCCATGCGTGCAGGGTGACGCCGTATTCGGCCAGGGCCAATGCAGCGGCACGCCCACGGTCCATTTAACGTTGAGCGTAGTGACTGGCGCACTCTATTTCACGACGTTCGGGTTGTCGTTTGCGATGCCGGACCCATTAGGGGTCAGCGAGGGCAACAGCGATTTTGCGAGAAAACTTCGCACTCACAAGATCCTGAGGTGGGTCACGCTCGCGGGGATGCTGACGCAGATCGGTCTGGGGGTCGTGATCGCCAATTCGGATTGGTTCGGCGTGGACCGCGCCAACAACTATCGGACGTTGCGGGCCTTGGCGACGGCCCACATGGCCGTGGGCGTGGTGACCTGGGGCGCGATGACCTGGGCCGGCTCGATCATGCTCTTCTGAGAGGCACCTCACAAAGCTCTGGCTGCAGGCGAATTTCCTGAAATTCGAGGCTTGCCGTTGGGTTCTCGAGACCGCTAACATCTAAGCGCCTGCGGAGCGGGGAGCTTAGTTCGCAGGATCCTTTTGCTTTTCGGGGTTTCGTGAGATCACCCAAGGGTGCAAAAATCCCTCCGACCGAGGGACCAATAGGAGCGGAGATGCCGAATCTCACGGTGGCGAATTACTTGGGTATGTTGCTCGAGGATCCGTACGACACACGTCTGATCCAAGAGTTGCGTCAGTTGCTTGATGGCGAGCCGGCCAACAAGAACGCTCAGGATCCGCTTAGATTGATCGAAGCGGCCCGCGGGGGGCATGAGCGACGAGGCGAGTTCCTGGCCGCCTCGTGGCTGATGGAGATCGAGTCGGAGCTGGTTTCCGACGATCCCGAGTTCCGCAGGATCTTGCTCAAGGAGCTCGGTCGCGTTCGCCGTGACGAGCTGATGGACGACCAGGGCGCCCGCCAAGCGTTTGAGCGACTGGGGGGTCGGCAGTCCGACGATCCGGAGGTCGCGCAGGCCGTTGAGCAGATCGAGCAGGCCGAGGAAAAGTGGCGCGAGATCGCGCATCGATTCGTCGAGGAAGCTCGCGAAGCGACCGATCCGCGGCTCAAGACTTCGTTGCTCACCCGAGCCGCATCGTTGATTTGGCAGTACGGCGCCGGGGAAGAAGTGCAGCAGGCCGATGCGGTTTTCGACGAGGCACTAGCTGCCGATCCGTCTCATCTGCGTACGGCCCGTCAGTACGCTCTGAGCCTTCGCGCGCGGGAGCGATGGGGGGACGTGGTTTCGGTGTTCGTGATGGCCGCCAAGGCCGCGCGCAGCCGTGAGGAAAAGGCAGGTGCTTGGCTGCAGGCCGCGCGCGTGCTGCGTCAATGCCTCGAGGATGTCGAAGGCGCTGCCGAGGCGTACCAGAAAGTCCTCGAGCTTACGCCTACGGACGAAGAGGCGCTCGGGGTGCTGGTTCAGTACTTCACCGACAAAGAGGCGTGGGACCAGCTGGCGGCTATGTACGACAGCGCACTCCGTTCCCGACAAAAGCTCGAGGCCGAAAAGGGGATGCTTCTACAGCTCGCGATGGTGCATTGGCGCTTCCGCAATGACCCCGAATCAGCGGAGCCGTACTTTACTCGTCTGCGAAAGATCGACGCGGCGCATCCGGGCATGCTGGACTTCTATCGCGAGCGAATCGGCGAAGAGGACGCCGAAGGCCGCTTATTGACGGTCCTCGGCGACGCTTTGCGGACGACCACCGACTCGGAACGGAAGCTGCAGCTTGCGCGGGAGCTCGGCCATCGTGCGAACTCGGCCGATCGACCGGAACGAGCCCTGGAAGCCTGGAAGCTCGTCGAACGCCTGTCGCCGGGAGATCTCGATGCGCGCACGGCGCTTCAGCAGCTCTACGAGAGTAGCGGGAAGTGGAACGCACTTTCGGAATCGATTCGCGGCGAGATCGAGGCCCTCTCCCTCGATGCGAAGGAAGAGAAGCTCAGGCTCCTGCGGGATCTGATTCCGATCTATCGCGATGCGCTCAGTCTCGATTCGATGCTCGTTCAGGTGTACGCAGAGATTCTCTCGCTGGCACCGCACGACCCAGAGGCGCTAACCGCGCTTGCGAAGCTGTACGAAGCGTCGGGGCGCTGGAACGAGCTCATCCAAATCCTCGAACGACAGGCCGAGGTGGCTGGAGATCCCGAGGAGCAGATCGCGCTCCATCTGCGAGCGGCGGACCTATGGGTCGAGCGCTTTGGCAATTTGAACCAAGCGGCCCGGCCGCTCGAACAGGTCATCGCCCTTCAGCGCGACCACGCCGATGCACTCGCGCGGCTCAAGGAGATCTACACCAAGAAGCGCAAGTGGCCTGCGTTGTTCAATGTGCTCGGGAAGGAGGCTGAGCTTGCCGCCGAGCCTACCGCTCGGCTCGAGAAGAAGATCGAGATGGCGGAGCTCTGCGCGAGCCGTCTGCATCATAACGAAGTCGCAATCCGATTGTGGAAGGAAATCCTGGAGGAAGCACCCGATTCGCCCGGAGCCCTCGACTCGCTCGAGCAGCTTGCGGAACGTGAGAAGGACTGGGAGACCCTGGCGGCGGTACTTCGGCGTCGTGTCGAGCAGAGCGTCGGCGAGCCTGGGCAACTCACCTTCCTTCAACGCCTCGGGATAGTGCTGATGGAGCGACTGTTGCTCCCGGCCGAAGCGGTGACAGTATGGGAGCAGCTCCTCGAGCTCGATCCCGAGAACAGCCGCGTTCGCCGTACCTTGAGAGATGCCTATGCGGCGTCCGGAGCTTGGGAACCCCTCGAAGCGCTTTATGGTCAAAGCAAGGACTGGGCGGGGCTGGCCGAGGTGCTCAACCAGGCCGCCGAGAATGCCGGAGAACCTCAGTCCGTCGTGGAGCTGAGCCTTCGCGCCGCGGGAGTGTACCGCGACCGGATTGGGGAGCCGCATCGGGCGGTTCGCAGCCTCGAAAGGGTGCTCGCCGCGGATCCGACGAACGTGGAAGCCGCCAGGTGGCTCGCGCCGATCTACGAGAGAGATCAGAAGTGGGGGCGCTACGCCGAGATGCTGGAGATCATCGAGGCAGGCGCTTCGCGGGAAGGTGAGCCAGAGGACAGACTCGTGCGCCTCAACGCGCTACGCAGTGTTGCCCTCGAGCGGCTGCGCGATCCGGCGTCGTCGTTCGCCTGGGCGAGCCGTGCATACATGCTGTTTCCGTCCGAGCCGGGGGTGGTGGCTGGGCTCGAGGAGTCGGCCGAAGCGGCAGGGGCCTACGAGGATCTCGTCGCTCTGTTCCGTGCGCGCGTCGACGATGGGGGAACCTCGGAATCCGAGGGCATCGATCTCCAACGACGGATCAGTGCGATTGCCGGCGAAAGGTTGGGAGAATCCCAAGAATCGATTCGCCAATTGGAAGC
>Ga0255058_10002190_pt1 | contig 10848 bp, 8 predicted proteins | sample Cases_109_9_MG_FD_188637 | JGI IMG/M metagenome (GOLD analysis project Ga0255058, IMG submission 188637) | Seawater microbial communities from Amundsen Gulf, Northwest Territories, Canada - Cases_109_9 | ecosystem: Environmental > Aquatic > Marine > Gulf | place: Canada: Northwest Territories... | reverse complement strand
GCTCCGGCGGTATTGAGTTGACGGAATCGGCGTCTTTCGAGGCCGACTATAAGTCGTCGTCGATCCGTCCTCAAGGCGTCCGCGTGCGGCTCTTCGCACCTGCGAAAAAGCCTGGATTCCGAGGTCCGGACGGTCCCGTCAGGCCCCAACCGCGGCGGTCTGCGGGACCGGCTCGAGCGGTTCCGCCAATCCAGGCCTCTCGCCTCTGGAAAGATCGCTCCACGACCAGGCGCCGGCGTCGCCGAACAGCTTCTCCAGCAGGCGAATCGTCATGCCCCGGCTCGCACCGCGGGCCGTCGCCAGGCCGATGATCGGCCCGCCGGCCAGGTAGAGATCGCCGATCATGCATTGCGCCTGGTGGCGCACGAACTCATTCGCGAAACGCAGGGGACGATCGTCGACGATCCTGTCGCCGAGCACGGTGACGGCGTTGTCGAGGCGGCCTTCTTGGCTCTCGGCGTCATCCGCCGGATCGAGGAAGTCGAAATGGCGCGCGCGCGAAACCTCGCGCTTGTAAGTTTGCTTGTCGAGCGTGACGGTCCAGGCCTGCCGGCCGATGGCCGCGCATTGGGACTCGCAAGCGACATCGAGCGTGAGCCTCGGCCCTGGCGACAGTGCGACCGATCCCCGATCCTCGCTAATCTGAATCGGTCTCCGGATTTCGAGGGCGCGACGGGGCGCGTCCTGCGCGGCGGCCCCGGCGCACTCCAGGAGGAAGACGAAAGGCGCCGCGCTGCCGTCCATGGCCGGTACCTCCGGACCGTCCAGTTCGATCATCGCATTGTCGATCGCACAGCCTGAGAGCGCCGACATGAGATGCTCGACCCCCGCCACCTCGATGCCGCTTTCATTGACCAGGCCCGTGGTGGCGCCGTTCGCGACGGCGTGTTCCCAGCTTGCGGGAATCCACGGCCGATGATTGAGATCGATACGCGAGAAGACGATCCCGAGGTCGGGCGGGGCGGGTCGAAGGGTCATGGCGATCCTTGCACCGCTGTGCCGACCGATGCCGGAGCAATGAATCGCGTTCTTCAGTGTGCGTTGAGGAACGTCAGGCGAAGACGCTGCGTCGGTTTTTTCCATCAGATCGTCTCGCTTTAGGTTGGCCCGATGCCTGGTGCCGGGAAGCTTCCCGGCACCAGGCCCTCGGCCGCCATTAGGATGAGGTTGCGGAGAACTCAATCCACCTTTGCATGCCCTGGATTGCAATCCCTCCTCGAACCTCGGCTGCAATTCTGGTGTGCAACAATTCCATGCCTCCGGTCAGTTCGCCTGGCGACGGAGGAAGGCCGGAATATCCAGGAGATCCTCCTCGCTTTGGCTGACCCCGACCCGCTCGGCCGGATCGAGGCCGGTGAGGCGAGGTTGGTTCAGCCCGGGTTCCGTTTTGGCCGCTGCCGGCTTCTGCGGTGCGGCGGACGGCGCCGGGGCAGCCGGACGCGACGGCGCGGCCCCCTGTTCGACCCGGGCCTCGCCAGCCGGCGGACGTGCTGCTGCGGCCTGGCGTGGCGCCGGGGCTTGCCGCTCGGACTGTGGCGCTCCCTGCGCTTGCTCCGGCTGGCCGTTGCTCTGGGTGGCCTCGTGGAAGGCACGAGCCGCACCCGTCACTTTTGCCAGCAGTCCCTGGGCCTTTCTGGGCGCGGCCCTGTCCGATTCGCCCGCCGTGGGGACCGGGACCCGCCGCTGGCCGCTGTTGGCCAGCTCGGCCGCTGCGAAGGGATCCGCGTAGTCGGCCTGCGCGGCCGGCTGCGGTGCCGCCTGGGCTTGTACCTCTGCGGCAGGTGGCGCGATGAAGCTGTCGTCGGCAGGCTCCGGAAGCTCGATGCCACTCTCGCTTTCGAGCTCGGCCGGTTCCTGCATCGGCTCGGCCGCCTCATCGAGCGGCTCTTCCGCCAACGCGGCTTCGAGTTCCGCCTGCGCCATTGGAACAGCCCCCTCCGCGATCTCTTGCATCGCTTGTTCCGCCAGCTCTTCGCCAACCGCCTCGCCGGCCAGCTCGGCCCCGGCCGCGGTGACCGTAGCGGCCGCGGGACGGCCGGCCGCACGCGCCGCCCGCGTGGCGCTGCTCACCAGGCTGAGCGAAACCGGTCGCGGCTGGGCGGCCGCCTCGGTGTCGATCCCGGTTGCCACGACGGAAACGCGCATCCGGCCGGTCATCGCCTGCTCGAAGGTCGAGCCGAAGATGATGTTGGCATCCGGGTCGACCTCGTCGCGGATGCGATTGGCCGCTTCGTCGACCTCGAACAGGGTGAGGTCGTCGCCGCCCGTGATATTGATCAGGACGCCGCTGGCGCCCTTCATGGATACCTCGTCCAGCAGCGGATTGGAGATCGCCGCCTCGGCCGCCTCTATCGAGCGTTGCTCGGTATCGGCTTCGCCGGTGCCCATCATGGCCTTGCCCATCTCGCTCATGACGGCGCGGATATCGGCAAAATCCAGATTGATGAGGCCTGGCATGACGATCAGGTCGGTCACCCCGCGCACGCCTGCGTGCAGCACGTCGTCGGCCATCTTGAAGGCGTCGGCGAAGGTGGTTTTCTCGTTCGCGACCCTGAACAGGTTCTGATTGGGAATGATAATCAGGGTGTCGGCATACTCCTGCAGGTCGGTGAGCCCGGTCTCGGCGATCTGCATGCGGTGAATGCCCTCGAACTGAAACGGCTTGGTGCAGACGCCCACGGTCAGGATACCGGCTTCGCGCGTCGCCCGGGCGATGACCGGCGCGGCCCCCGTGCCGGTGCCGCCGCCCATGCCGGCGGCGATGAAGACCATGTTGACGCCTTCCAGGGCGGCGAGGATCTCGTCCATCGCCTCCTCGGCGGCGGCGCGGCCGACCTCCGGCTGCGAGCCGGCGCCGAGGCCCTGGGTGATGTGCCGGCCGATTTGCACCGTGTGTTCGCAGAGCGACAGGTTAAGCGCCTGGGCGTCGGTGTTGGCGACCAGGAAGTCGACGCCTTCCAGGTTCGCCTGGATCATGTTGTTGACGGCGTTGCCGCCGGCGCCTCCGACGCCAATGACAGTGATCTTGGGTGTTAATTGACTTTCCGAAATCGGAAGATCGAGGTTCAACGTCATGCTCGCCTCCTAATGGCTTTGCAAAGGGCTCCCGCTAACGGCGGGAGGGGCAAGGTGTCCCGAGGCGGTCGGGACCACCGGATCGAAGCGGTCAAAAATGCTCACGAAACCAACCACCGAGACGGCCGACCAAACCGTCCGGCTCCGGGGATTGGACACAGTCTTCCTCCAGGGATGGCGCTTCCACATCGTGGTCGTCGGTCATCGCATAGGCGATGAGACCGGCGCTGGTCGCATAGGCCGGGCCGGCCGTGGCCTCGGCCAGGCCGCGAATGCGGGCCGGGCGCCCGACGCGGACCTGCTTGTCGAGAATGAGGGCGGCCAGGTCGCGCAAGCCCGGGAGCTGGCTGGCGCCGCCGGTCAGGACGACGCGACGCCCGGCCACCTTGTCGAATCCGCTGGTCTCGACCCGCGATCGAACCAGTTCGAGGATCTCTTCCATGCGCGGCTGGATGATTCCCACCAGCAGCGAGCGCGGCACCTGATGCGGCGTGCCGCCGTCGTCCTCGCCGACCTGGGGAACATCGATGTATTCGCGATCGTCCGCGGCCACCGTCATGGCGTGGCCGAACAGGGTCTTCATGCGCTCGGCGTCGGCGATCGGCGTCGACAGGCCGCGGGCGATGTCGTTGGTGACATGCAGGCCGCCGACCGGCATGACGTCGGTGAAGATCACGTTGCCGCCGAGGAACACGGCGATGGACGTGGTGCCGCCGCCCATGTCGATCAGGGTCGCGCCCAGTTCCGATTCGTCCGGCGCCAGCGTCGCCAGGCCCGAGGCGTAGGGGGAGACGACGAAGCCACCGACATCGAGATGGCAGCGCTCGATACAGGTGCTGAGGTTGCGGACCGGCCCGTTGCCTGCCGTGACCAGATGCATATTGACGCCGAGGCGCTCGCCGAACATGCCGCGCGGATCGCGGATGCCGGAGCTGCCGTCGATGGTGTAGCTGGTCGGAATCGAATGGACGAGCTGGCGGCCACGGGCGGTCTCGCCGGTGACGCTTTCGGATTCGAAACCCTGGGAGAGCGCGCGGCGGAGGTCCGCATTGCCGACCTCGTGGCCGGCGATCGACACCTCTACGGCCATGGAGAAAGACAAGGGAAGCCCGCCGGAAAGGTTCACGATTACCGATTCGACGGCCTCCCCCGCCATTTGCTCGGCGGCATGGACCGCATTGAGTATGGCGCTCTGGGTGGCTTCCATATCGACCACCGCACCGCTCTTCACGCCGCGGCTGGCCTGTTGTCCGATGCCGACCACCTTCGGCACCCGCCCGTGTTCCAGCTCGGCGATGAAACAGCAGATCTTGCTGCTGCCGACGTCGAGGGCGGCAACACGATTGTTGCGGGTTCGCGCGAGGGGCTTCTTCATGTCCGTTGGTCTCTACTCTCCAAAGGGTCCGATTCGGGCCAAAGAGTCCGGCTCTGGTTTCATCAGGTGTTCTTGCCGTCGTCACTTTCCGGCGGCGGGTCTTCGTCGGGGGCGGTCCGCACCACCAGCCGATCCGGCTGACGCAGGTCGATGCTGTCGACGTCGCGTTGCAGCACGCCGTGCTGGCGTTCGATGCGGGCGAACTGGGCCCAGGCATCGGCGGCCCCGGTTTCCGGCAACCGGACGTCGGTTCCGCCATAGAAGCGAAGGTTCCAGCGGCGACCGCCGACTCGCACGGCGGCGACCACTCTGCGGCGCAGCTCGGGTTCGCTGTCGAGCAAATGCAGCAGCCCGGCCGTGTGTATCGGCGCATCGGGGCCCACAACCAGGGTGAGGCCTGCGAAGTCTTCGGGCCGGGCGCCCGCGATCACCGCGCCGGTCTCGTCGATCACCGCCATCTGGCCTTCGACCTGCCAAAGCGCGATCGGATTGCGCTCTTCGACCCGTAGGTAGATCACCGAGGGCAGCCGCCGCTCGACGGTGACCTGGCGCACCCAGGTCAAGGCTTCGATGCGGGATTTGGCGGCTTGCGGGTCGAAGCCGAAAATCGGATCGCCGCGCGCTACGCCGACCGCTGCCAACAGTCGGCCCGGGTTGGTCCGCGTGCGGCCTTCCACGAACACTTCATCGACCGACAGGCCGAACGCCGCGGTGGCCTGGGCGAGGCCCTCGCCCAGCGCGTCGAGTTTCCGGCCCGCCCAACCGCTGCCGATCAGGCCGATGACGCTAGCCAGGACCAGCAGCCCGGCGAGGCCCGCGGCGCCCTTGAGCGCCAGCTCGCGGGTGACGAGCGAGCCCGCGCGGCGCGCCCGGCCCGCGGATGGGCCGGTGGCCCGCTTGCGGCTCCGCGCCGTCTTGAAGGTCTTCGCGGCGGCGCGTTTGGGCGTCGGGCAGGGCCGGTCTTTCGAGGTCAACCGTCGCATGCGGCGTGCTCCACCATCCAGGCACAGAGTTCGGGAAAGTCGATGTTCAAGTAGGCGGCCTGTTCCGGGACCAGGCTCAAGGGGGTCATGCCGGGTTGAGTGTTGATCTCCAGCAGATAAAGATCGCCCGAAGCCTTGACCGTGTCGTCGTAGCGGAAATCGGCGCGGCTCACGCCCCGGCAACCGAGGACCCGATGCGCGGTCAGGGCCATCTCCAGGGCGCGGTCATAGACGTCCGCGGGAATCTGCGCCGGGATCACGTGGTCGGCGCGGCCGTCGGTGTACTTGGCCTCGTAGTCGTAAAAGCCCTGGCGCGGCCGGATCTCGGTCACCGCCAGGGCGCGGTCGCCCATGACCGCAACCGTGAGCTCGCGACCGGCGATGAACGTCTCGACCAGCAGCTTGGTCCCCGGCGGCCAGAGGGCGAGGTCCACCGGCGGCAAGTTGGTGCCGTTCTTGACGATCCGCACGCCGACGCTGGAGCCCTCGTTGACCGGTTTGACGACAAATGGCCGGGGCAGCGCGTCGCCTTCTGTCAGCTCTTGGGAATCGACGACAACGCCCTCGGGGCAGGTCAGGCCGACGGCCTCGAACAGCTGCTTGGCGACCGGCTTGTCCATGGCCAGCGCCGAGGCCAGCAGGCCCGAGTGGGTGTAGGGAATGCACAGCAGCTCGAGGATGCCCTGGACGCAGCCGTCCTCGCCCCAGCGGCCGTGAAGCGCGTTGAACACGGCGTCGGGCGGCGGCGTGAGGGCTTCGACCAGGGCCGCCACATCGCGGTCGACATCGATTTCGGCGACTTGGTAGCCGGCCTCGCGCAGACCCTCCGCGCAGGCCTTTCCGGTGACCAGCGAGACCTCCCGCTCGGCCGACGTGCCACCCATCAGAACGGCGACGGACTTGCTCATGTCTCACCTTCCCGGGCGGCTCGTGTTGCTTCTCTGCGCATGCCGATGCGGCGAATCTCCCACTCCAGTCCGACGCCGGTTTCGGCCGCGACGCGGCGGCGCACCTCCTCGCCGAGGTCTTCCAGGTCGGCGGCGGTGGCCGCGCCGCCGTTGATCAGGAAGTTGCAGTGCATCTCGGAGACCTGGGCGCCGCCCACCTCGAGGCCACGGCATCCGGCGGCATCGATCAGCTGCCAGGCCTTGCGGCCGCCGCTCTCGTCCGGCGGCGGGTTCTTGAAGGTGGAGCCGCCGGTGCGTGAGCCGATCGGCTGGCTGCCGAGGCGGGTCTCTTGAATCTCGCGCATGCGTGCCTGAATGGCGGCCGGATCGTCGGCTTGGCCGGCGAGGCGGGCGGCGAGGAAGATCCAGTCCTCGGTGAGCGCTGAGCGGCGGTAGGAAAAGCCCATGTCCGCGAGGCCGAGACGCCGCACCCGGCCCTCAGGATCCACGGCCTCCGCCCAAATCAGCACATCCTTGATTTCCTTGCCGTAGGCGCCGGCGTTCATGCGCAGGGCGCCGCCGATGGTGCCGGGCACGCCGCGCAGGAACTCGAGCCCGCCGATCCCTGCTTGTGCGGCCGCTTTGGCCGCGTTCACGTCGAGCGCGCCGGCGCCGCAGACCAGCTCCGCGCCCTCAGCCTCGGTGGCGGCTTCGATGGTGCCGAGCCCGCGCCCAATGCGAATCACGACGCCCGGCACGCCGCCGTCGCGCACCAGCAGGTTGGAGCCGACGCCGATGACCGTGACCGGAACCTCGGCCGGCTTGTCCTCGAGGAAGGCGAGCAGGTCGTCCCGGTCGGCCGGCCGGAACAAGACCTCGGCGGGGCCGCCGACACCGAACCAGGTCATCGAGCCGAGCGGTTTGTGCCCCTCGAGGCGCCCGCGAACCGGCGGCACGCGGTCGATCAAGGGCAGTGAGGTGATCTTCCGAGCGGCCATCATGAGTCCGCTCCCGGCCGTGCGCCGCTGCGGGCGGCGAGGGCGCTTTTGAGCTGGCCCGGCAGCGCATTGGCCCAGGCCGTGCTGCTGCCGGCGCCGAGACAGACCACCAAATCGCCCGCTTCGGCCATGCCGGCGATCGCGCCGGCGAGCTCTGCCGGATCGGCGAGCGTGGTGACGTGGCGATGGCCGCGCGAGCGCAGGCCGGCGGCCAGCGAATCCCGGTCGGCCCCGGCAATCGGCGTTTCGCCGGCGGCGTAGACGTCGGCCACCACGACCCGGTCGGCATCGTTGAAGCAGGTGCAGAAGTCGTCGAACAGGTCGGCGAGACGGGTATAGCGATGGGGTTGGACCACCGCGATCACCGCGCCGCCGGTGGCCTGGCGCGCGGCCTGCAGGACCGCGGCGATTTCCACCGGGTGGTGTGCGTAGTCGTCGATCACGGTGATGCCGCCGGCCTCGCCGGTCTTCGTAAAGCGCCGCTTGACGCCGCTGAAGCCCGCCAGCCCGGCCTTCAGCACCTCGTCATCGATGCCCAACTCGCCGGCCACGGCGACCGCGGACACGGCATTCTGCACGTTGTGCCGTCCGACCATGGGCAGCGTCAGCCCTTCGATGGTGCGTGCCGGCGCGTCCCGGCGGCCGGCGATCTCGACGTCGAAGCGGGCGCCGGCAGGATCGATCGACAGGTTGACGGCGCGCACGTCGGCCTGGGGGCTGAAGCCGTAGGTCACGATGCGGCGATCTTCGACCCGTCCGATCAGGCTCTGGACCGCCGGATGGTCCAGGCACAAGACGGCGAAGCCGTAGAAGGGGATGTTCTCCACGAAGGCTTCGAAGGCGTCGTGCAAGGCTTCCTCCGAGCCGTAGAACTCCATGTGCTCGGGGTCGATGTTGGTCACCACCGCCACCGTGGCCGGCAGCTTGACGAAGCTGCCGTCGCTCTCGTCGGCTTCCACCACCATCCAGTCGCCGTCGCCGAGGCGGGCGTTGGTGCCGTAGGCGTTGATGATGCCGCCGTTGATCACCGTGGGATCGTAGTCGGCCGCTTCCAGCACGGCGGCGATCAGCGAGGTGGTCGTGGTCTTGCCGTGGGTCCCGCCGACGGCCACCGACCACTTGAGGCGCATCAGCTCGCCCAGCATTTCGGCCCGCGGCACCACCGGGATGAAGCGCTCGCGCGCCGCCGTCAGCTCCGGGTTGGTCGCCTTGATGGCCGAGGAGACGACGGCGACCCGGGCCTCGCCCAAATTGTCCGAGCTTTGGCCGATTTGCACTTCGATACCCATGTCGCGCAAGCGCTGGACATTGGCGTTCTCGGCGGCGTCGCTGCCCTGCACCTGGTAGCCCAGGTTGTGCAGAATCTCGGCGATTCCGGACATGCCGATGCCGCCGATGCCGATGAAGTGCAGCGTCCCGATATCGAAGGGCAGCGCCATCATGCCGCGGCCTCCTTCGGGTTCGCCGGCGCGGCCCTGTCCTTGTCTGTGTCCTTGTCCGCTGCATCGCCGTTGTCGTTGGCCGAGCCGCACACCAGGTCGGCGAGGCGGCCGGCGGCGTCGCCAGGCGCCATGTCGCCGGCGCGGGCGGCGGCCGATTCGAGCCGGGCCGGCGTGTTGAGCAGGGATTCGAGCTGCCCGGCCAGGGCCTCGGGGGTCAGGTTCGATTGGGGTATCAGCCAGCCGGCCTCGACATCCACGAGCGCCCGGGCGTTGGCGGTTTGGTGGTCGTCGGTGGCGTGCGGGAAGGGCACCAGGATCGCCGGGCGCCGGGCGCTGGCCAGTTCGGCTATGGTCGAGGCGCCGGCGCGGCAGATCACCAGATGGGCCCGCGCCAGGCGCGCAGGCATATCGTCGAAGAAGCCCGCGAGCTCGGCGTCCACGCCGCAGTCCCGGTAGTCGGCCTGCACCTGATCGAGGGCGCCGCCCGGCACCTGCCCCGGGACTTGTTGGGCGATCCGGATGCGCGCGCGAAGCGCCTCCGGCAGGCGCGCGACGGCGGCCGGCACCACGCTGTTGAAGACCTTCGCGCCCTGGCTGCCGCCGACGACCAGCAGGTGAATCGCTTCGCCCGCGCGTGGCGCCTGATAGGCCTGCTGGCCCACCGACTGGATGTCGGGGCGGACCGGATTGCCGGTCATGCGGGTCTTGGCCCGATCGGCCGCCTTGAGGCCCTCGACCCGAGCGAAACCCGTGGCGATGATATCCGCCCGCCCGGCGAGCAGGCGGTTGGCGCGGCCCATCACGGCGTTTTGCTCGTGCAGGATGACGCGCCGGCCCAGGTGGCTGCCGGCCAACACCGTTGGCGCCGCGGCGTAGGCGCCGAAACCGATGACGGCGTCGGGATCGAGGCGGCGCATCAGGCTGCGGGCCTGAAACACGCCGAGCGCCAGGCGCAAGAGGCCGCTGAGCCGTTTGACCGGGCTGCCGCCGGCGATCCCGCCGGCGCTGATGTGGTGGGTTTCCACGTCGGCCAGGTCGCCGCCGAAGCCGGCGCCGCGGCGATCGGTCACCAGCACCACCGAGACTCCCCGCGCGCGCAGTTCGCGGGCCAGCGCCTCGGCCGGAAACATGTGGCCGCCAGTGCCGCCGGCGGCGAGGACCGTCTTGCGTACGCTGGGCGCCGTCATGGCTCGCCTCCCGGTCCGACCCGGCGGCGCGTCAGCGCCAGCACCATGCCCAGCGTCAGCGCCAGCGCCAGCAGGGACGAGCCGCCATAGCTGATGAACGGCAGGGTCATGCCCTTGGTCGGTATGAGGTGCAGGCTCGAGGCCATGTTGATGAGCGACTGCAGGCCGACCTGGGTTAAGAGGCCGGCGGTCGCCAGCAGCACGAACAGGCTGTTGTCGTGAAACGCGCGGCTGAACCCCCTCAGCACCACGAAGGCGAAGAGGGCGACGATCACGAGACAGGCCAAAAGGCCCAGTTCTTCCCCGGCCACGGCGAAGATGAAGTCGGAATGGGCGTCCGGCAGCAGCCCCTTGACGGTGCCTTCGCCCGGCCCGCGGCCGAACAGGCCGCCGTTCATGAAGGCCTCCATGGAGCGCTGGATCTGGTAGCGGTCGCCGGCGCTGGGGTCGAGGAAGCTGTCGATTCGCTGGGCGACGTGGGGCAGGACGAAGTAGGCCCCGGTGAGGGCCAGCGCCGCGCTCACCGCGATCAGCGCCACCCACAGCATGGGCAATCCGGCCAGGAAGAACTGCACGCTCCATACCGCCGTCAGGACGAAGGTCTGACCGACGTCCGGCTGCAGCATGAGAAGCGCGACCGACAGCAGGCCGAGGCCGGCGGTGATCCAGGCGCCGGGGAAGGTCGGGTCCTTGGCGCCGTGGGCGAACATCCAGGCGCAGACCACCGCGAACGTCGGCTTGAGGATCTCCGAGGGCTGCAGCGAGAAGCCGGCCAGGGTGATCCATCGGGTGGCGCCCTTGATCTCGGCGCCGACGAACAGCGTCAGCAGGCAGAGCAGGATGGCCGCGGGGAAGCCGATCACGGCGATCCGCTTGACCCAGCGCGGGGACAAGAGGGACA
>Ga0255058_10002189_pt1 | contig 10851 bp, 16 predicted proteins | sample Cases_109_9_MG_FD_188637 | JGI IMG/M metagenome (GOLD analysis project Ga0255058, IMG submission 188637) | Seawater microbial communities from Amundsen Gulf, Northwest Territories, Canada - Cases_109_9 | ecosystem: Environmental > Aquatic > Marine > Gulf | place: Canada: Northwest Territories... | reverse complement strand
CGCCGGCCACGGTTTCAAAGCGGCCGGCACGGTGGTCCACTTCGTGGCGCGGTGGCGGGTGTTCACCCTGCCGGCCGTCGCCATCCTCGCCGTCCTCGGGCTGTACGGCGCCAGCCAGGTCGAGTCCAAGTTCGAGCTCTCCGACTTCTTCTCGAGTCGGACGGATTTCATCCAGGGCCTCGAACGACTGGAAGATCACTATGGAAGTGCCTTCGGAGGATCCGCATACATCTATCTCGAGGGAGACCTGACCGACCCGGCGACGATCGAAGCGATGGAGACCGCGATCGACCGGCTCGATCAGAGCGACGCCCAGTTCGCCCGCGATCTCGACGGTGAGCTGATTGTTACCGAGAACGCGGCTTCCCTGGTCAGAACCACGATGACCGTGCCGGGTGCCGCTGCCAACGTGCAATCGGTCACCGGGGTCGCCATCGTCGATACCGGGAGCGGCCTCCCCGACTCGAATGCAGGCGTGGGCGCTATCTACACGACCGGCCGTGCCGGGGGCGTTGTCTCCGGTGACGGCGTCACCATCATTCGCGCCGACCAGGTCGAGACGTTCCTGTACGAAGATGGTCCCATCCAGGCGACCCGGCTCGAGGTGCAGGTCACCACGTTCACCGACGACGCCATCATTCTCGAAGCGCGCCGCGTCATGGAGGACTCGGCGGCACAGTTGTCCGCCGAGGTCGGAGTCGCGGTTACGACGGTCAGCGTGTCGGGAGACGTGATCACACAGCAGGACACCTTGGCGGCGTTCACGGGTGCGATGGTGATATCGCTACCCATCGCCATCCTCCTCACCGTGCTCATCGTCGGCATCGCGCTGCGCACGATCCGCTACTCGTTCGTGACGGTCATCCCGATCCTGCTCGTCGTTGCCTGGGTCTTTGGCTACATGTGGCTGCGAGGGCACACCATTAACGTCATCACGGCCACGATCGCGGCAATCGCCGTCGGTGTCGGGATTGACTTCTCGACGCACTTCACCGTCCGCTTCCGAGAGGAATTCAAGGACGAGCCGAGCCGCTTCCCGGCGCTGAGGCGTGCTGGCGAAGGCACCGGAGGAGCACTCGCCCTCTCGGCGCTCACGTCGATCATCGGGTTCGGGGTCATGGCGTTGGCGCCGACCCCGCTCTTCGCCAGCTTTGGGGAGCTCATGGCGATCATGGTCCTCTTCGCCGCGGTGGTGGCGTTACTGGTGCTGCCGAGCCTGCTCATCGTGGTCACCCCGCGCCGCAAGGGTGAAGAACGCGAGGAACTCGAGGCCTCGGTCACTGGTGGCGAGTTCGAGTACGAGCCCCATGCCAGAGCCACTGCGACGCGGACACCGTCCGCCGAAACGGGCGAGGACGACACCTAGGCGAGATACAAGAATCAGCCCACTCTCCCAGCGGGCACCAGCAGCTTCGACGCGATGACGCTCTCCGAAACCAGGATGCCGAGGGCGGCACCCCCGAGGACATCGATCGGCAGATGGGCTCCGGCGTAGATCCGAGAAAACCCGACGATGCCGGCGAAGCCGTAGGCGGCAGCGCCCAGCCTCGGGGAGACGCACCGGTGGACGATGCCGGCGCTGGCCACGGCGACGGCGGCGTGCCCGGACACAAAGCCGTGACTGCCGTCGATCTCGGTCCACAGCCGCAGATTGGTCTCCGAGTCAAAGTCGTGCGGCCGGCCCCGACCGACCAGCTTCTTCACGCCCTTGGCCGTGATCCAGGCCGCGAATCCAGCCGTGACGATGGACATTGCAGGTTCCGGGCGACGATTCCGCCGATAGGCGAATGCTCCCAGTACGAACGGCGAGATGAGGCTGCCGAATTGCATCGGAGGCCAGACGAATGGGGCCAGGGCGTCTGGCAGGCCGTTGACGGCGCTGTACGTGCGGTGCTCCCACGATGCCACCCCGCGTTTTGCCGCAACCGTCGTCGCGATGAGGATCCCACTCGCCACGGCCGCGGGCAGTAATCGTTTGACAGACATCACGCCCGGTGGCCCTTCGCCGGCAAGCTTCGCGATCCCGACCAGCGAGCCGGCGGTGCCGCGATCGTGTCCAGGATGCGATTACTCGCCATGCCGTATCGAGCACGCCACTCCCGGAATACGGGCCACGCCTCCCCCGACAATCGTTCGACCGGGTAACCGGCATCGGTGAGGAGGGCGACGACGGCGGCGAACTCGGCCTCCGTGACGGTCTCATGGTCGAGCGTTTCCGATATCCGCAGGGACGCGGCCAGGTCGTGGGCACATGCGGTCGCGGAGCGAAGGAACATGCGGGCCTCTCCCGCGGCCATGGAAGGGCGCAGGCTCACGTCGAGCCCGGCAGCGTCGAGCACGGCAACCAGGCTCACCAGCCAATGGCACCTGGCTCTGGGTAACCGGAACCGATTGAGCACCGGGTACTTGGTGTGGCCGTCGGCCACCTCGTTCGCCCACTGATCCCAATCTGAATACAGCTCTGGCAACCGATCGATGGCCCCTGTCCCATGGTATTGAAGGAGGACATTCGGACCCCACGGCTGAACCCCAACATGCGCGCCCAGTTGCCTGGCCAGAGTCTCCCGTCGACTGACCACCCCATACAGCGCAGGAAGGTATGCGATCGTCAAGGCGATGACAATCAACCCGGTAGCACTAGCGGCAACACTGATTGCCGTGCCGGAACCGGCCACTGTGCCTGTGATGCCGAGCGTGAAGGTGGAGGCACCGCTCTGGCCGAGCGCTCCCGGAAAGTCCTGCGCCGACGGAGCCAGCATCAGGGCGAACCCGATCACGAACATCGCAAGCCAGACCAACAGAGTGAAGATCAGCACTATGGGGCCGAGAAAGCCGAGGAAGCGGTCGAGCAGGTCGTATGACCGCATTCTCCTAGCGATGGTCATGAACAGCCAAGTAACCGACGATTCGACAACATGGGGGAGGAACGACCACGCCCGCCGCGGCACAACCAGCGTCTTGATCACGCTGATCGACGTGCCGATAACGATCACCAGGCCAACTGCGAACGACAACCACTCAATCGGGGTCACGGTCAGCGAGTCTATGCGAATCCGACCGGCCCTCCCCCGCGTCGCAAGTGTCCCCTAAGACAGCCGCGGGACAAGACGCGGACCCGATTGGAACTACGGGATCTGCGCGGGGTGGGGTATGCCGGGTTCGGCCAACGTCTTCGTCTTTCCCCACTTCACCTATCTCCGAATCGGTGTCGGCCAGAACGCAGGAGACAAATCAGCCAGACACGGGCAGGTAGCAGGTAGCGCATAACCGGCTGGGAGGGATGATGTGGCTGGTGTGGCACGCACCGGTCGGGCGGTGGAGCACCGGTTGAGCTGATGACACCAGCTCGGTTGGGTCCGATCCGCCGTCCCGGTGGTGCATGCCACCCCTTTGCCGTTAAGCGAGTGAAAGGGGCGGCTGATCGATAGTACGGACTGTGATCGGTGGGGTGGATACTCACGCTGATTTACTACCGGGACGCCATACCCACCACGGAGGCGACCTTCTACCAAGGCGAAAGCCACTTCATCATGTACTCCCGCGCCGAGGAGATCCTCAACAGCCTGACGGGCACCCAGAGATGACGGCCTGCGCGTTTACCTCGTACACGGGAGTCGATAGCTCTGTGCGTGGACTGCTGAGGCCGCTTCGCCGACGATTCAGGGGGCCGTTGTCCTTGACTCATCCGAGGCCGAGTGGACTGACGGCGAGGCGGAGGGAAGTCCATGTCGGGGCGGAGGTGGGGTCGAGTACCTGCGCGAAGGTACTGAAGTCGTTGCGGTCGACAGCAACGGACCACGTTGGGCACGATCGAGTTGAGAGACGGCGTGGGGGGCCTTGTAGAAGAGAGCGAGATCACACTCTGTTTCATCCTCTTCGATTTGCCTCTGGAGAGGGAGGCAACGTCCTACGAGATCAAGATTGCTGGCCTAGACAGCCGGGCCTACACCCATGAGGAATTGGTGGAGGAGGACTGGTTGGTCACCTTGATGTTGCACAGCCCTGACCAGTAGGTGAAATTCGAGCCATGACGAAGCGAACAGTCACATCCAACAAGGGACCCCTTTCATAGCAGGGCGAGGTAGCGCACATGTGCCGATATGTGCGGGTCGATTCGTTGGAGCGCCCAAGCCGAATCGGCCACCGTCATGGATGACTGCGGTGTAACGGAAGGTCGTTAGCTATCTTGAATCAGCGATATCACAGAGGTGCCACCTATGTCAGACGAACACAAGAAACCAGCGCGGATGCCTCCGCGGTGGTTCGTTCGTCTCGCCTGGTCCACGCACCGCGGCTTGTACCGCGTCACCGGTGGCCGAGTGGGATTGAGGCGTGCGAAGGTCAACCGCTATGGGACGATGCGTCTGACGACCACCGGGCGTCGTACCGGTCAGGAGCGAAGCGTGATCCTCGGCTACTTCGAGGATGGTCCGAACTTGGTCACGATGGCGATGAACGGTTGGGCTGATGGAGAGCCTGCCTGGTGGCTCAACGTCCAAGCGCATCCCGAGACCAGTGTCGATCTTGTCGATGGTCGACGTAGCGTGAGAGGGCGGTCGGCAGAAGGAGAGGAGCGGTCGCGACTGTGGGCTCGGTGGCGCGAGATCGATGCGAACCTGGACGCCTTCGCGGCGCTCCGGTCCGCTGAGACCGCTGTTGTGATTCTGGAGCCATCGCCGGACGCCAACGGATGAGGCGCTGATCTCCAGTCACCGAAACTGTGTACTGCGCGCGCAGCCAACGTGCCGCGATGTGTGACTCTCGGCTGACTGGCATCCTGCGCCGACATGGGTCGAGGACGACTCTGGCGGGGTGGTATGTCGTGGCGGCTTGGATCAGCCACTGCTCGATGTCGCCGACTTGGACTGGCTGGTGGCGCGTCGAGGGGACCGACGAGCAATTGATCCCCTCTTACTAAGAACCAGCACCGATAGGGTTTCCAGGGGCTGCTCCTCGCCGGCCAACGAGAGCAGGACTTCGTGTGGCCCGAAGGTCTTCAGTGCTCCCGAAATGGGCGTGCCATCGCCCGCCGAGTCCTCTTCAATGGGCCGGACTTTGCCTGGTATACGAGCCGGCGCCCTTGGCTATTGCTGACATACACGGCGGCGACATCGTCATGCTTCGGACTGTTGTCGCAGTAGCGAGCAGCGGTCATTCTCATCCTGAGTAGCGTTCGTCCGTAGTTGCCCCCCTCGCTCTCATCTTCGAGGTGCCGACGGATCGGCTCAACCAGGTGACAGCTACGCAGCACCAACACCTGGTGCTTGTCGTAGAACGTCGATTCCGGGAAGAAGCCGTCCTCGATCAGTTGGCCGAGATCGTTAAATCCAGTGATCACCCGACGTGCGGTATCGAGGTCGTTGTCCGTCAGCGACGCCATTGCCGCTGTTTGCTCAGGCGTAAGGAGCATCCGGCGACGCTCGCCGTATGAGAGGCTCGGTTGTTTGCGAGGTGTAGGAGGTTTGAGTGCGAACTGATCACGTGTGAACGCAAGTTCAACCGGGAGATTCTCGAAGAGCTGACGCCGATCCTCTCGAAAGTCGTCAACGAGCCCCTGCATACGGATCACGGCATCGAATTGTGCACTTCTCGCCGCCTGGCGGAGTTGGCGAACCCCCACGATGACGGTCACCACAAGAATGAAACTGGAAACCGAAACTGCGATCGCCTGAACAGCAGTCCACTCAAGTTGGCTAAAGCCCAGCAAGTCGTCAGACATGTTTTCCTACTTTGGTGGGCATACAGGAAACGTCGCATCGCTGTATGGAGACCGTGGTATAGGTGAATCTGTCGGCTTCTCGGAGGGGTCGCCAGGTGCCACCAACAAGAGCTGCCGGAAGGTGTCCACGCTCTTCAGATTTCCACTCCTCGAGCGGATCGTCAGCCTTGACTGCACATCGAAGCGTTAAGTCTCCGTTGCGCTCCTCATCCATTTCATACCTGCGCAGGAGAACAATCGTGCCAGTGGCGTCTGATGCTTCCATGATCATCCGTTCGCCGCCCAGAGATAACACACCAGCCATGACCGAGATCGACCAGGAGGTCCTTAGCTCAGGAGCCTGGGACGTCTTTGAGCAGCCCGTCGTAGAGAATCACGCCGTCAACTGTGACCACCAGCGTGGCGGTGTCCTCGCCAAAGTTCTCTCCCTTCGACTCGATGCTCTCACCCGCGCTGGTCTCCGCCGCGCAGGTCACGGTCTTCGCCTCTTCGCTTCCATCGCAATCCATGTCAAAGGCAGAGGACCCCTCGATCCCGTTCGCCTCGAGCACGTCACCCGTCGCGCCGATGTACTCGAAAGCGTCAATGACTTCGCCAAGGTCATCGCTACATGCAGTTAGCCCGATAACGAACAGGAGCAAGACGACGCCAATGGACCGGAGCACTCGAGGCTTCATCCGTCGGACGTCCGAGGTTGCTCTTTTCATCGTCACTCCTATTCACAGATTCACTGCACAATCCAGAGATCGAACCTAACGCTGGCGCGCTCGCCTGCGCCCTCGAACCGGGGGGCTCAGCGTGTGGAAGTGAGTCGTCTCCACTTGTGAGCCTCCAACTTCGAGGATGTATTGGGTGATCCCAAGTCGCCAAAATCAGGTAGCGCATAACCGGGGCAATATGCGCTACCTAACTTGCCAGAACGCCGGGGGTCAAACGAGGTATTCGGCCTGTCCCTCGTTCACTGTGACGCCATCTACGCCGTGCCCGAATCGTGCAATGCTCAGCCGCCGCGACTCGATCGCCGCCGCGCAAATCGGCTACTACGCGACACAAGCCAATGCGGACACGGAGAGAGCACGCCACGTCGAGGAGGCCGGCGACCGATAAAGGAACGGGGAGGCCGGAGGTCTACGCCTGGTCGCCGCCACCAGGCGGGTCCGTTACGGACATTGTCGCACCTCGTCATGCTTGAGCACCCGCAGCTCAACGGTCCTCTCGGCCGTCTCGATTGAAGGAGCTGGGGTTTGGGAGACAACGGTCCAATTCTTGGAGACAAAGGGGAACCGATGTGCGTCCGAAGCGTCCTTCGCCATAACGGGGCCGACTCCGGCACGGTCCAGAGTGCGCTCCGCGCCCGCGAGATTGTCACACATGACGTTTGGCATCGGTCGCGGTGGCTCTTCTTCAGGAAAGACCGCCTGGTAGATGGCCACCGGGACGCTAATGAATAGACCGACCACTACGAGTATTGCGAGGAGCGGGTTTACTCCTCCACCACCCGACCCACCTCGCCCACCAGTGACTCGGAACGGATCAGACCTGCCGAACGAGTACGACGTGACGGTGCGCTACACCGGCTTCGACGGCTACCAATACACTGAGGAGCACGTCGTCGATCTCGGCGTCCACTACTCCACGCCGGATCTGCGGGAACACGATGTTCACGACATCTGGGACCTGCTCAATCGGATGCGGCGCTCCCTCCACGGCATCCACACCTCGGTCAACCGGATGGCCGGGCCTGCTGTCCCTCGAGGCACCCAGCTCGGCGGACCGATGGAACCCCAGTCCGGCCAGGCGATGCCCCGCTCCGCGGACGGCTCGCCGCTCCCGGCCGACAAAGAGGAGCCGACCGTAGAGTGACGCGGGGGCAATTCGGGGGCGAGGGGTCGTTCCGTATCGTTCCGGTGGGTTCCGCCCGGTTCCAAAACAGCGGCGAGACCCCTACAGTTGAAACCTACCGGGACGTAGCGGAAGGTATCGGTACCTCTACCATTGGTCTGAAAAACCAGAGGTCGGCAGTTCAATTCTGCCCCTGACCACCGGCGAGAGTCGGCCGCGGAGGCGGCCGATCATCAAAGGAGGGAAGTCATGGGCGCGATCGTCAGCCTGATCGTAATCATCATCATTGGGTCGATCGCATGGTGGCTGCTGCGAAAGGTTCTCCACTTCGGCTTCCTCATCGCCATCGGGCTTGTGGTGCTAGCCGGCTGGTGGTTCTTCTTCGTCCGCTGAACCGACCGTGCCGTACCACTCGAAGTGGCCGGGGCCGGGATCGGTCCAGGTATGACCGGAGAGAATGTCCAGCTCCAACATTGCTTCGAGCAGCGCCGGATCGGTCGGTGAGCCGGGGCTTCCGTCGGGCTCGTTCCCGAAGTTGATATCGGCAGCCACCCCCCAGGCGTGTCGGGACAGATCACTTCGGCGACGAATGAACCGCGAGTTCCAGCAGCCGAGGTAGGCCGACGGGTCGATCGCCTCGGCGAGCCCGGCCTCCTCGAGGCCAGCCATGACCTCGCGCAACATGGCAACGAAACGCCGGTGGCACTGGTCATTGCCCAGCAGCGGGATCTCGACCTCGACGATGTTCGCCTCGACCCACGCCGGATCGATCTCGATGTGGTCACCGCCGGTCGGGCGAAAGGCGAACTCACCGAACATCGTCTTGATCGCGATCTGCGAAGCGACGGCATCGGCGTGGCGGAACACATCGACGTCGTCGCGGCCGGCTACCCGTACCGCGGCGTCGGTGAGCCCTTCCGCGGCCCGGCCGAGCTCGGCGACCGATCCGTCGAAATGCACGATCGCATACCGGGCCCGTTCGATGCCGAGGGTCTCGGCTCCGCTGATGGCGACCGCCGCTTCCGCGGCGCCAACCCACTCGTCGCTCACAATGCCGACGACCGTGAGCGTCGTGCCGCCTTCCAGGTGCAGCTTGGCACCCGGGTCGAGGCGCCTGAATGCCGCCGAGGACTCCGACAGGACGGCCTCGTTCGGCCCGAGTTCCCCGAGCAGCAGCGCCACCGCCTCCGGCGCGTATTTCGCGTGCGCCTTGGCATCGATGGCATGGACTTCGAGCGGGATCGAGAACCCGGTTGGGGCCCGGTCAACGATCCTCCCGTCGCTCGTGGTCGTCGCCGCCAGCCGAAGGTTTTCGACCAGCACCACCGACACCGCATCGACGCCGTCGAGCGATGCGAGCCCGTCGGTCAGGGAATCGGGCAGGGCGTTGGTCACCGACACGACGAACCACCCTTCATCGGGATCTGCCGTGGTGGTGGTCACCTCGGTGGTGGTCACGACCGCACGGGTCGTTGAGGTCGTCGCCGGAATTTGATCAACGACGGACGGCGGCGGGGCAGACCCCGCGGCGCACCCGACCACAATCACCGCGGCGACACCGACCACCGCGGCGACACGGACCACCGCGGCGACACCGACGAGCAGGCCGAGCCGGATCACCCCGCAGGGCCCTCGACCTCAACCGTGCCGGCGATAACCATCCCCGCCGAAATCAGGATGAGGTTCTTGATGACGAACTCGCCCTCGACGGTCAACAGCAACGGGTTGGCGTCCTGAAAGGCGACATCGGGGAGGAGGAGGAGCACGAGAAAGGTGCCGATCATCTGGAGGAAGAACAGCCCGAGCACGGCACGCATCGCCACCCGAAACAGGAGCCCGAGGCCGACCACGACCTCCACAACACCAATCGCCGGAACGGCCCAGTCCGGGTCGAACCAGTAGACGGTGTTGGCCACGAGATCGGCGACCGGCGTTACTCCGAGGATCTTGAGCGCACCGAACCAGATGAAGACGATGGCGACCGAGACCCGGAGCGCGGGGATCCCCCAACGACGAAAGAAGGTGCTGATTCGTTGATCAAGCTGGTGGAGTCGATCCATGCCGCTATGGATAGTGTCGAGACGGCTCAAACCCGCTCCAACACCGGTCGCTCAGTCCGGTGGTAGCTTCAATTCCATGATCCCCGTCGAGATCCTGGTCGGGTTCGCCGTCGGCCTCGCTGCCGGGGCGTTGCGCAGCTGGCGGGTCGGCGTCGTGGGGCTGGTGGCAATCGCCATCTTGTGGGACATCCTGCTCGTCGCCACGGGAGCGACCACTGCCGGTGACCTCCCGGTGCTCATCGCCGCATTCGTCCTGGCGATCGTGAACGCCGCATTGGGTGTGGGCTTCGGCGCCGCCATCGGCGCCATCGGGCGTCAGATGGTCCAGGCGGTCAGGTCGTAGGAGCGTCGTCGGATCTCACCAGTCTGCGTCGCAACAGGAACGGCAGCAACGCCAGCCCAACGAATCCGGCAATCGCGGCCACCTCAACCACCCGACGCTGTTGCTGGGAGAGCGAATCGACGAGTCCGACCAGAGCGAGCAACTCACCGGTCAGGATGCCAAACAAGATCGCCAGGGCGCTCGCCGCCAGCAGCCACCCGAGGTACGCGACGAGGAGCTTCCCGTTCAAGGACGAACGAGCCGGATGGTCAACGGGTAGCGGAACTTGTCGCCGTTTGCCGCCTTGATCGCCGCCACCACCTCAGCCACAAAGGCGAAGATCGCCAGCGGAATCAACAGAATCAGCCCGATGATGGTAATCACCATGATGATGCCGTAAATGAGGATGGAGATCTGGAAGTTGAGCGCCTCGCGGGAGTGCTCCTCGACGAACGGATCCTCCTCGCGCTTGATCAGCCATACGATCAGCGGACCGATCAGGAACAATCCAATGAGCGGGAGGAGATGGGCCGCCACCGCCCAGCCTCTCGACTCCGAGGACGGCTCGCCGGTCGACTCGGCAGGAGCCGAGTCCTCTGGCGCAGGCGGTTCAGCAGTCATAACGCATTATCACACGAGCCACTCAGGCTCTTGACTCTCGACTCTCGACTCAATTCGCGAACATCACGGCCTGGCGCTTGGCCCAGCGGCCGGCAACCTGCATGTACGCCTCCCGCGCGGCATCGGCGTCTCCGCGCTCCAGAGCTTCGAGGCTTGCCCGTACCTCGGTCGCAGACTCGTCGAAGGTCAACTCACCGGCGGGGGCGTCGTTGGCGACCGAGTCGTAGTCGAGCTCGAGCATCGACCCGGCAGGAAAATGGGAAATCCATTGCTCCAACTCCTTGACC
>Ga0255058_10002188_pt1 | contig 10854 bp, 9 predicted proteins | sample Cases_109_9_MG_FD_188637 | JGI IMG/M metagenome (GOLD analysis project Ga0255058, IMG submission 188637) | Seawater microbial communities from Amundsen Gulf, Northwest Territories, Canada - Cases_109_9 | ecosystem: Environmental > Aquatic > Marine > Gulf | place: Canada: Northwest Territories... | reverse complement strand
AGGCGCCGAAGGAGCTCTCGGCAATCTCCTTGGGCTCCATCTCGACCCCGGCCATCAGCATCAGAGCGAAGACCCCCAGATTGGCGAGATGCTCCAGCGCCGGATCTTCCAACAGTGTGCCGAGCGGGCTGATCCACGGACCGAGGTAAAGAGCGGCGAGTGCCAACCCGACCCCGGCGAGCAATTCGCCGACCGTTGCAGTCTGGCCGAGGCGGTGGGTTCCCTCGCCGAACAGACGGGCCAGCAAGAGAACCAGCAAGATATGGAACAGTGTCTCCACACTAAAACCCCTCGCGGTGCAGCCCCGATAGATGGTGTCCATCTGTCAGGATAGGGCCGGCCGGAGGCGCGCGACCGTCTCGCGCCTCTATCGCCTGCCTGCGGCAACAACGCGCGCTGTCAGACGCTTGTAGACCTCCATGACGACGATCAGCGACGCCGCGATGGCCGCCACCATCACCCAGTCGATCAGCGCGATCGGCTGCACGTCGAGCACATCGCTCAACACCGGGAGATACATGGCCCCGATGTGCAGGCCCTGGGCGCCGAGCACGGCGAGGATCAGGAACCGGTTGGCGGAAAAGGAGACGCTGAATACGGAGCGTGTCTCGGACCGGGCATTGAGCGCATGGGCGTTCTCGAACAGCACCATGAGCAGCAGCACCAGATTGCGGGCCACGGTCGGGTCCATGCCTTGAGACAGGCACCAGTCATAGAAGAAGAACGCCATTGCGCCCATGTAGCACCCGGCGACCAGGACCTGCCGCGCCATGGGGGCGTCGAACAGCGGCTGTTCGGGCGGCCGCGGCCGTCGCTTCAGCACGTCGGGCTCCCCGCGCTCGAAGGCGAGCGCGATGTCCTGGATGCCGTTGGTCACCAGATTTAGCCACAAGAGCTGTACGGCGAACAGCGGCACCGGTAGGCCCGCAACGATGGCCAGGAGGAACAGGACGATCTCGCCCAGGCCGGTGGTGATCAGCAGATAGACCAGCTTGCGTACGTTGTCGTAGGCGATTCGCCCCTCTTCGACCCCGTTGACGATGGAGGCGAAATTGTCGTCGGTGAGGATCAGGTCCGCGGTATCCCGGGCCACGTCGGTGCCACATTGCCCCATCGCCACGCCGACGTTGGCCGCCTTCAGCGCCGGCGCATCGTTGACGCCGTCTCCGGTGACCGCCACGAACGCCCCGGCGCGCTGCATGGACTTGACGATGGCAAGCTTCTGCGCCGGCTCGACGCGGGCGAAGACCCGCCCGTCCCGGACCAGGTGATCGAACAGGTTGGCGTTGTGACTGGCGGCCGCGAGCTGGGCGCCGGTCACGACTTCGGCCGGATCACGCGCGATGTCGATCTGCCGGGCGATGGCAAGGGCGGTCTCGGGATGATCCCCGGTGATCATCCTGACCGCAATCCCGGCGGCACGACATCGGGCGACCGCGGCGGGCGCCTCGGGACGGATCGGGTCGATCAGACCAACCAGGCCCAGCAGCCGGAGGCCCTCGAGGGCCTCCGGCTGGGCCGCACGGGCGTCGTCCAGGCCGACCGGCCCCCTGGCGACCGCCAGCACACGATAGCCTTGGGCCGCCATCTTGCTGGCTTCCTTCAGCACTCGATCCACGTCCACGTCGGCACACATCGGCAGAACGGTCTCGGCGGCCCCCTTGACGTGGGCCAGGCCCGCGGTGTCGGACTCGGCGTCCCCGGCGCGCGTAAAGGTGGCGGCGAAGCGGCGGTGCGGCTCATAGGGAATCAGTCCCAGCTGGGGCATGGCCGCGAGCAGGGACGATCGATCGAGGCCCAGCTTCGACGCCATCACCAGGAACGCCACGTCCACAGTATCGCCCAACCAGTCGGGCTCGGCGGCATCGAAACTGGCGCTGGCCTCGTTGCATAGGACCCCGGTTTCCGCCAGACGATGGAGGGCGGCGGCTGCGGCCTCACCGAGCGCTTGCCCGGATTGGCGAAATTGGCCTTGCGGGGTGAAGCCCTCGCCGCCGACCTCGACGGGGTGGTCCGACAGCCCCGGAGCGAACAGGCGAATGCGTTTTAGGGTCAGCTCGTTGCAGGTCAGCGTGCCCGTCTTGTCGCTGGCGATCACCGTACAGGCGCCCAAGCCCTCGACGGCCGGCAGGCTCCGTACGATGACCTTGCGCCGCGCCATCCGGTTGGTCGCGATGGCCAGGGTCACCGTGATGGCCACGGGTAGGCCTTCGGGGATGGCCGCGACGGCGAGGGCCACCGCAACCAGGAAGACCGTGACCAGCGGTGTCCCCTGCAGAATCTGGGCGAGCGCCAGGACCACGATGAGAGCCGCGGTCACGATGCCAATGACGCGGCTGAATCTCTCCAGCCGGCGCACCAGGGGCGGCGCCTCGCCGATGCCGCGGGCCAGGGATTCCGCGATGAGCCCGATCTCGGTCCGGCGGCCCGTCGCGGTCACCACGCCTCGGGCCCGGCCGGTGAGGACCGAGGTGCCGGCAAAGAGCATATTGCGGCGCTCGGCCAGCGGCACCTCGGTTCCCTCGATCGCCCCCGCTGCCTTGGCGACCGGTGTCGACTCCCCCGTCAGGAGCGACTCGTCGACGCTGAGCTCGCGGTCGTAGAGGAGCCGGAGATCGGCGGTGACCCGCACCCCGGAGTCCAACACCACCACGTCACCCGGCACGAGCGCGGCCGCATCGACGCGAACGGACCGCTCGTCCCGCAGGACGACAGCGGTGTCGGCAACGATTCGATGCAGGGCTTCAGCGCTGGTCTCCGCCTTCCACTCCTGGACGGTGCCGATCACGGCGTTCAACTGCAGAACCACAAAAATAAACAGGGCGTCGATCAGCTCGCCGACCGCGAGCGAAACGACCGTCGCCGCCAGCAGCAGGTAGACCAGGGGATCCTTGAACTGGTGCAGATAAACGACCACGGGTCCCCGTCGCTTAGCGCGGGGGAGCACGTTTGGACCCACTTCGGCAAGCCGGGCAGCCGCCTGCGACGAGGTCAATCCTCGTTCACCACTCGACAGGGCATCGAGCACCTGTCGGCTATCGAGGGCGGCCCAATTTTGAGAGCCTCGGTCGGCCGCGCCTAGGTCGAGCGTGACGGAGGCTTCGTCGGGGCCCTGCCCGCGGCCGGAGACGGCGTCCGAAGGCCCCGGTGACGGGCGGCCGCTCTCAGCATTGGATGTCCTGGCGTTGGGCGCCTTCGTCGGCGACGGCATGTCGTTCCGATCACTTATTGACCCCGGTCCGAGGCGCTCACCTGACGGTGACGCAGGTGCAGGGACTCAGCTGGCTCACCTTGTGCGACACACTTCCCATGAGCAGGCCCTTCAGGTCGCTCAGACCGCGGCTGCCCATCACGATGAGATTAGCCGAATCGGTCTCCGCATGTCGCAAAATCTGCTCCGTCGGATCGCCGTCCTCGATCACGTCTGAGACATTCTCGACGCCCCTCTCCTTCGCGGTTCGCTTGGCATGGGCCATGATCTCTTCCGCGACGAACTGGCGCACCTCACGGGTGTCGTCCTCGTGTCCGAAGATTGTGGATGCAGGAAACTTGCCCTCGGGTGACAGTGGCGCGGACTCCCCGGACCCACGGGAAGAAATGTGCTCGGCTTGCGCCATGCGGCGAAGGGCTTCGGGAAGGGCCCCCTGGGGCAGCACATGAAGCAGAACCATGTGCGCCTGGTACTTCTCCGCGATATCCGAGGCCAACACCACCGCCTTGTTGGCGTGCTCGGAGCCGTCCGTGGGAACTAAGATCGTCTCGAACATGATCACCTCCATAAATCAGCGGTCGCCAGGCCTTCGCCTTAAACGGCCATCACCGCGCCCAGGTGCTCGGCCATCTCTCGTGGGCTCAGCCGAGTCAGATCCTTGTTCAGTTCCGCGGTCACGCGCTCGCGCACGGCGGGAGACAGCTCGGCGCGCAGCCGACCAAGCTCCTTCGGGGGGGCGACGAGCACCAGGCGTTCGAACTTCCCCTGCCCGAGCTCCCGGCGCAGCATCTCCGCGAGGACATGGGAGAAGCGTTGCTTCTCGACTTCGCGTGCGTCGGTTCTCGGCTCCATGGCGTGCCGCCCGGCTCCCACGGAGTCGAATGTCCGCCCCGGCCGATCGCTCATGATCTCCCGGCCGGGCAGATTGCGGCCCTCCAGCAGGTCATCCGAAACCGGCTCGACGCCGCGACCCGGCCCGTGGTTGGAGAGCAGGCGGGCCCGGCTGCCGTCGGCGATGAGGATCCATGTCACGATCGATTTCATGGTCATTGGGACTCTGGCTCTCTGGTTTCGCGAAACACCGGGCGGGTCGCCGAATGGCCGGCTATTCGCGCTCGTCACCGTAGTCTTCGTCGGCGGTCAGGATTTCGTAGAGGTGCTCGGCGACGCCGGACAGCGGGAGTCGCTCATTGCCCATGACGTCGCTTTCGCCCGATGCCCAGGCCACGGCCTCCTCGAGCTGTTCTCGGGTAGCGGCGCTAGCCTCGATTGCCGCCACCTTGGCATCCTCGATGTCGCCGGCCATCTCGAGGATTTCCCGGCGGCTTAGATAGCCATGCGCCGGGCTCGGCTGGGTCTCTGTCTTCATGTCGTGTCGCCTTTCCCACGCGAGGTCCAATTGTGCGCGGAGCCACGCGAGAGGTGAACGTCTTGAGTGCGCAGAATACCCGGCCATCGCCAAAGACACATTGACCCAGGTCAAAGAACCCGACGGCGAAGCGAGCTGATTCGGCGTTGGGTGCACGCGGCCGAGAACCGATCCAGGCGGTGTCGAGGGCCGCACGGCGCCGTGTTATTGAGGCTCTGCACTCCGCACATAGGCCACCCAATACACCAGGGCGACCAGGCCCGCGCCCCCCACGATGTTCCCCAAAGTCACCGGAACCAAGTTCGCCAGAAACGCGGCTGGATCGATTTCGCCTCCCGCCAGCATGCCGATGGGGATCAGGTACATGTTCGCCACCGAGTGCTCGAACCCGAGGGCGACAAAGGCCGTGATCGGAAAGACTATGGCGAGGATTTTTCCGGATACGCTGTGGGCGGCCATGCTGAGCCACACGGCCAAGCAGACCAGGGCGTTGCATAGGATCCCGCGCGCGAAGGCCTGCTGCCAGTCGAGTTGGAGCTTTGCCTCCGTGATCCCCGCGGCAGCGCGCGCGACCGCGCCGCCGCCGAGATCGAGGGTGCCGGAGAGATAAACCAAAACCACGCTGCCGAGCGCACCTGCCAGGTTCGCGGCATAAACCAAGACCCAGTTGCGCAGCAACTCTCCCGTCGAGATCTTCCGATCCGCCCAAGCCATGACGATCAGGTTGTTTCCGGTGAACAGCTCGGCGCCAGCGATGACGACCAGGATCAAGCCGAGTGAAAACGCCACGCCGCCAAGCAGTCGGGTGGGACCCAGACCCAGAGCGCTGTCGGCGACGACCAGAGTGTAGAACATGCCCCCAAATGCGATGAAAGCGCCGGCGAGAAAGCCGAGCGTCGTCGTTTGCAAGGCTGAAAGCCTGACTTTGCGGACACCGACCTCCTCGACCATCCGGGCGATCTCGGCCGGCGCATAGGCGTCGAAATGATTGACGGGTTCGTTCGAGGTGTTCATGGAGCTGTCCCCAATTATGTGGGCGCAAGCCTTGGTGGCCAAGAGACACTCGGCCCCCATTGGTTGGCTGACCGGAGCGGTCGGATCGCCCGGCCGCGAGGGCGAGTACCGCGCCCCTTATGCTCTCCCGGTCGGGCGTTGTCACATAATGAGAGCCGGCCGGAAAGCGAGTTCGGCCTTAGGCTGGGTTGATGCGCCAACTCTCGTTCAAGCGTTACCGCTTCCCGCCCGGCATCATCCGTGATGCGATCTGGCTCTATGCCAGGTTCACGCTCAGCTTTCGCGATGTGGAAGAGATGCTCGCTGAGCGAAGCCTGGACGTAAGGTGAGCCAGCGATGGGCAATCAACCCGGCTCGAGGTCAAGCAGGGGTGGGTGGCGCGAGGAAAGCGACCCCGGATCCGAGAACCAGGATACGATTTGATCTGCATCAATGCCGGTCGCAGGATGCTAGGTCATGATTTATTTAACGCTGCTGAGTCGCCGCACCTCGCACAGACAAGCGCTTTCGCTGATTGACCAGTGACTATGGTTGGGTGAGACCCAATTGGTTTGCCAGCGGGAGCCGTGTGGTGCCCGTCCACGCCACGGTGGCGGGCGCTTTGATGCCGAGAGCGTGAGCCGAATGAGGAGAATAGTCATGCCAAGCAAGTCGAAAGCCACATCCGAGGCCTCTAAAGCAAGCACCAACGAGAGCTGGAACGCATGACAGCGTTCAACGGCACGGCCATGGAGATCTTCTCGCAGGCTTGCCAGGCCTATGCCAGCGGCGTAGCCACCTTGAACGGCGAGCTAATGGGGTTTGTCAACAACCGTCTGAACCGGGACGTCGAGCTGGGTCGGACGTTGTCCCAGTGCAGCAACTGGTCAGATGCCGTCAACCTGCAGCAGGACTGGACCCAGCAGGCCAATCAGGAATATCTGGCCGAGGCCAGCAGGCTCATGGATTTGTCCTCAAAAGTTGCCAAGGAGAGCTGGGAGCCGGTCTATGACCGGGCCACCCAGGTGCTGACACAGATCACCAAACCCGGCGAATAGGGGCGATCGCCACGGCAACGACGCGGGGTCACGCGGTTCACGCCGACGGGCCGGAACGGTCCCAGTCGCGTATGAGCACAATCGGTTGGACCCTTGATATCCGGTCAATGGGTGTCAGCAATCGCTTTATGCCTCACCTGCGCTGGGTCACGCTCTCGAGGCACAGCTATTCTGATGTATGGGAAGGTCATGACCGACAACAGAGACAGACGCACCGCCTCATCCCGCAAGGTGCCACCACGTCGTAGCAGCCCAAAGGCGCGCCAGAGCGCCGAGATCATCAGGATCGCCCAGGACGACAATGTGGACGGCGGTGGGACTGACGAAGTCACGTCAGAAAGTGTCCAAGGCGAGGAGCCTCGTAGACCTGCAACTGGGCTGTTCGGGCAAACCCAGCCAAATGCCGCCTTTTTCTTTCCGTGGCTTGCATTCCTCGCCAAGGGCACGGAACCGGACGCGCTTTTTGCGCAACCGCCTGGGTTCTGCCCCTGGTGGCCGGTGGTCGAGCATAGCGATCACAAGGAGGCGCCACGAGGGGTTGATCCGCCGGCTCCGCAAGAGGACCAACTGGAAGGCCCCTCGAGCATCGACCGTCTGCTCCACGCCGCGGTAGGCCGGGCAACCCTCGGGGTCTCGCCGGCCGCGCTCGCACTCGCCTATGCCGACTGGGCGGCGCATCTCGCCGGGTCGCCGGGTAAGCAGGCGCAGTTGGCGCAGAAGGCGGCGCGCAAGGCCGTTCGCCTTGGTCTCTATGCCATGCGGTGCGCAACGGACCCGAACACGTGCCCCTGTATCGAGCCCCTGCCGCAGGATCGGCGGTTCCGCGGGCCTGAGTGGCAGCGCTGGCCATTCAACCTGATCTACCAAAGTTTCCTCTTGAACCAGCAGTGGTGGCATAACGCCACGACCGGCGTGAGAGGTGTCTCGCCGCACCAAGAACAAGTGGTTTCCTTCGTGGCGCGCCAGTTCCTCGACCTGTTCTCCCCATCGAATTTCCTGGCGACCAACCCCGAGCTCCTTGAGCTGACGGCCAAAGAGGGTGGCCAGAACCTGATCCGCGGCGCGGTCAATTGGGTCGAGGACTGGGAGCGAGCCGTCGCCGGGCGGCCGCCGGTCGGCAGCGAGGCGATCCAAGTGGGCCGCGATGTCGCCGTCACCCCCGGCAAGGTCGTCTATCGCAACCGCCTAATCGAGTTGATACAATACGAACCGACCACCGAAGAGGTTCATGCTGAACCGATCCTCATCGTGCCGGCCTGGATCATGAAGTACTACATTCTTGATCTCTCGCCGCACAATTCATTGGTCCGCTACCTGGTCGAGCGCGGCCACACGGTCTTCATCATCTCCTGGCGCAATCCGGGGGTAGATGATCGAGACTTGGATCTGGAGGCCTATCGTAAACTGGGGATCGAAAAGGCCTTGAAAGCCATCGACGCGATCGTCCCTGGGCGCAAGGTTGACGCCGTCGGCTACTGCCTCGGGGGGACCCTCATGGCCATCGAAGCCGCCAAACTCGCCCGCGAGGGCGGCGATCGATTGAACACGCTCACTCTCCTGGCGGCACAGACCGACTTCAGAGAACCCGGCGAGCTGTCGCTGTTTATCGATGAGGGGGAGCTCGCCTTCCTCGAAGACATTATGTGGGATCAGGGCTATCTCGATACCAAGCAGATGGCGGGAGCGTTCCAGATGTTGCGCTCGAACGACCTTATCTGGTCGCGTCTGCTGCACAACTATTTGGCCGGAGAGCGCAAGGAGTTGACTGACCTGATGGCGTGGAACGCCGATGCGACGCGCATGCCCTACAAGATGCACAGCGAATACCTGCGGAAGCTGTTTCTGCGCAACGATCTGTCGGAGGGACACTACGAGGTCGACGGGCGGCCGGTCGTGCTGTCCGACATTCGCGTGCCGGTCTTCACCGTCGGCACCGAGACCGACCACGTGTCGCCCTGGCGCTCGGTCTACAAGATCCACCTGCCGGTCGACACCGACGTGACCTTCGTGCTGACCAGTGGTGGCCACAACGCCGGCATCGTGAGCGAGCCCGGGCATCCGCGCCGCCGCTTCCGCATCTCCCTCAGGCGCGCCGAAGAAAAGTACATGGATCCGGACACATGGTTTGCGAACACCCATCCGCAGGAGGGTTCGTGGTGGCCGGCCTGGGCCACGTGGCTGGAGGAGCAGTCGAGCGGAGACGCGCCGCCCCCGCCTATGGGAGCCTCGGATAAGGAATACGCCCCACTCTGCGACGCACCCGGCACGTATGTGTCCCAACGGTGACCCCGGCGCCTATTGAACTCGCGCTGTCATTTCCGAAAACTTGGATTCCTCCGAATATTGGGTCGTGGTCGCCGCTCTGTTTTACATGCTCCTACCGGCCTCGCGCACCAGCCGATGTGGCTCTGTCAGACCAAAATTGCGAACCGTGAAAACGCTCCTGCCGAAGATGCTCAGGCCTGTGATTCCTCAAAACTTAAATTCAACAATCCTCGTATAACCCATTCTGGGCACAAACGTACGCGTACAAATTGGGGCGGTATATCTCAGTGCATTGTGGGTCCCGAAAATTCATGCTGCTTTCCGGATGTAGGTGTGATGCAGCCCTTGGACTGCTGGAAATTCGATGATCTCGCCCAGTTCAGGCGGATAGACAGATCGGCCATCGGGTGAATCCATCTCCAAGGATCGGTGCGGGCGCCATTGGTGGTAATAGGCGAAATAGCTACGGAGAAGCTGTTTGAGATGGCGCTCGTTGAGGACGATGAGGTGATCCAAACATTCCCTGCGGATGCTCCCAATGACGCGCTCGACATAGGGGTTCTGCCAAGGGCTCCGCGGTGCGATGGGACATTCTTTCATTCCCAGACCGCAAACCCGTTTTCGAAAGTGATTTCCGTAGATGGCATCGCGATCACGCAGCAGGTACTTTGGCGGAGATTTCCATGGAAAGGCTTCAACGAGTTGCTGCGTGGTCCATTCGGCCGTCGGATGCTCCGTCACATTAAAGTGGACGATCTTCCGTCGATCATGGCTCAGGACGATGAGCACGAACAGGACGCGCAATCGAACCGTGGGGACAGTGAAGAAGTCGATCGCCACGGTATCTCGCATATGCTGTTTCAGGAATGTGCGCCAAGTTGGCGAGGTCGGCTTTCGCAACTTTGGCCGATACTTCTCCACCGTCGACTTAGCGATATCAATGCCCAGCTTTTGAAGCTCGCCGACGATACGAGGCGAGCCCCAGGTCGGATTGGCCTGCCACATGCGCCGGATGAGGCTTCTCACCTCCGGTGAGACCGCTGGGCGCCCCCGGCAATCCCTGTAACTCAGCCTTCGCCAGTAGTCGCGGAAGCGTCTTCTCTGCCACTGAATAACTGTCCGTGGCTGAACAAAGAACAAAGCATCGCGCCAACCACGCCACAGGCGCGCAAGGAGGGACCAGAGAAATCGATCACTGGAGGCGATAGCCGGGCGTCGCTGTGTCCGTTGGTACACAGAAAGCTGATTGCGAAGCGCGGCAATCTCAAGCTGAAGTGACAGTCGGGAGCGGAACGCGCCCATCAAGAAAGTGATCACGAAAGAAAACACAGCATTCATAAGTCAGAAGCATGGCTCTGTAGACAAGTTTCTTCAACAAAATCAAATGTCTCGAGTTTTCGGGACCCACAGCCCTCTCTCTCCGCAGATCCACCACCGGCAAGGCCGACGTCAAGGATGCGAGCGAGAAATCGGCCGTCCGAACGGTACCACTAAAAAGGCCGACAGAGATATTCGCCCGCAGGAGCGCCCCAACCCGCCACCACTTCGTCTCTCGAGACCGCTCGAGGATGCGCTCAGCGCCCTAAGGCGCGGACATGGCGGCGGAAGTTCGAATCCCGCGCTATTTCAAAAAACACTGCAATATCAATGGCTTATGTGTGGCGGTGCAGGGAGTCTCGAGCGAACCCGTCTCTCATGGATTTCCCTGTTATGCAGGGAAAATACAGGGAATTTTCGCGAATCAGGCCTGTTTTGGCCCTCATGCCCCCTGTAAGCTGCTGAATTGATTGCTATTTTCGGGCGAATTCCCTACTCCACGGAACAGGGAATTTAAACGGCGTATCAGGGAACTTGCAGGGAATTCTTCGGGATCCACGGTGTCTGGGTCCAATTTTCGTCCAATAATGGCCCGATTCAGTCATTCGGCTCGATTGGACAGGAACGGCAGGGTTCGGCCA
>Ga0255058_10002187_pt1 | contig 10856 bp, 11 predicted proteins | sample Cases_109_9_MG_FD_188637 | JGI IMG/M metagenome (GOLD analysis project Ga0255058, IMG submission 188637) | Seawater microbial communities from Amundsen Gulf, Northwest Territories, Canada - Cases_109_9 | ecosystem: Environmental > Aquatic > Marine > Gulf | place: Canada: Northwest Territories... | reverse complement strand
TTCAGTCTCGTTAATCCGTTCCTTAAGATCTATGGGAAGCAGCGGTGGTCGCCGCCTGCGCGGCACTTTTTTGGCATCTTCGTCAGCCTGTAATCCTTCGCGAAGGCGAAACGGAGAATCGAAGGGATCGAATGCGATCTTTTTGATTTGTTTGTCCGGATCCTCAGAGCGATACACCGAGCGCTCGATCGCATTTTTCAGTTCGCGCACATTGCCGGGCCAGTCGTGGCGAAGCAGGGCCGAGGCAGCATGGGCTGCGAAGCCGGGAAATAGCGGCCGCCGCAGCTCGCTGACCATGTTGAGTGCAAACGCGTAGGCCAGCGGTAATATATCCTCGAGACGCTCGCGCAGCGGAGGAACGGTGACGACGTCGAACGCCAGCCTGTCGAGGAGGTCTTCACGAAATTTGCCCTCCAAAGCCAGGGCCTGAAGATCCGAATTCGTCGAGCCGACAATGCGCACATCGACAATCAGAGTATCGCTGCCACCCACGCGCTGAAGTTCACCGTACTCGATAACCCGAAGGATCTTTTCCTGCATTCTGAGCGATATGCTGGCCAGCTCATCGAGAATCAGGGTACCGGCATCCGCTCGCTCGAAGTGACCAACGTGGGTCTTGATGGCACCCGTGAAAGCGCCTGCTTCATGACCAAACAACTCGGACTCGAGGATCGTTTCGGTCAACGCTGCACAATTTACCTTGACGACCGGTTGTTCCCAACGACTCGAGAGGAAGTGCAACCTGGAGGCGATGAGCTCCTTGCCGGTGCCGCGTTCGCCCACGACAAGAACGGGCTTGCTTAGCGGAGCGGCGCGCGACACATGCTCCAGCATCTCGAGAAACGCAGGGGCCTCACCGATGATCGGTTGTACGGTACGATTCTCAGCCATTAGTAAATTTAACCAAATAGAAGCATAAATAGCGAGAAATTGGTCAAAATACGCATATTTGGTCGCCTGGTCGCATCGACAAGAGGGGTGATTTCTGCATATAAATTAATGACTTATGTGTAGTGGGCGGAGTTGGCACGGTTTCTGCAGTAAGACTTATATACTTTTAATCAATCGAGAGGACAGATTCATGGGAATTTTCACGAGATTTAGCGACATCGTGAACTCGAATATCAACGCGATACTCGACAAGGCAGAGGACCCGGAAAAGATTGTCCGGCTCATGATTCAGGAAATGGAGGATACGCTGGTCGAAGTCCGCTCTGCGGCGGCGCGTTCGATTGCGGATAAGAAAGACCTGAACCGTAGGTTGGAGAGGTTTGAAGGTGAGCAGCGTGAATGGGATAACAAGGCCGAGCTGGCGCTCCGCAAGGGTCGCGAAGACCTTGCGAAAGCGGCACTGGTCGAGAAGTCACGTGCATCTGCGGCAGCCGACATCATCAAGTCGGATTATGTGGCCATTGACGAGGGACTGGGCAAACTCAACGATGATATTGCAAGACTCGAGAGCAAGCTTCAGGATGCCAAAGCTCGGCAGAAGTCTTTACTCGCCAGGCACAAGACCGCCAACAGCAGGCTTGCTGCCAGGAAAAAAATCCACGACTACCAGATAGACGATGCAATGGTCCGTTTTGAGCAGTACACCCGACGGATCGATGACGTCGAAGGACGAATCGAGGCATACGATCTCGGTTTGCCAAAAGACCTCACGCACGAGTTCGCGAGCCTCGAAGCCGAGGAATCCGTCGAAAAGGAGCTCAGCGATCTTAAGCAGCGAGTAGCGGGGGCACCCGGTAAAGTAACCGAGGTTGAGTAGTTGGGTGCGTCATTGGCCGAATTAATTACGATAGCGGTAATAATATTCGTCGCGATTCCCGCGCCCCTTTTTATCGTTTTGCATTTCATAACAAAGTGGAAGCAGTCCCGCGAGATCTCGGGAGGCGACGAAAAAATGTTGGAGGATCTCTGGCGATTATCGCAGAGTCTCGAAGAACGGCTGGAAACACTGGAAACAATACTGGATAGCGAACTGCCTGATTGGAGGAGAAAACTATGAGCAGGGACACCTGGAATCTGGACAACGGCCCGCTGAGGGGGCTGTACCGTGATCGAGAGAACGGCTGGATTTTTGGGGTCTGCGCAGGGCTAGCGGAGTTCGGAAATTTCAATGTCGGGACCATACGCGTTATCGCTGTTATTTGCCTATGCATTTTCACGTGGGCGACAGCACTAGTCTATATTGCTGCGACATTGCTGTTTCGCGCACGACCTCTCATTTATTCCGGCCGGTACAACGAGTATGAGTTCTGGCGTCGCCGAGGCCACTCATGAGCCAATACGGCTCAATCCCAAGACGGCGGTTTTATCGTAACCGTGAAAAAGCCTGTTTGGGCGGTGTATGCGCCGGCCTCGCCGACTATTTCGGATTTAACCTCAGGGTCACCCGCATACTGGCATTCATCGCATTCCTGTGTGCCATGCCGATGGCACTGATAGCCTATTTCGGCACCGTGCTGCTGGTACCCACCGATCCACACGCGGGCAAGCAACCAGAGTTCGATCCGGAGTTCCGAAAGGCAGTCCGCTCGTCGCCTGCTGAGACAGTTAGCGATGTCCGTCGCCGGTTTCAATCATTGGATAGCAGACTAGTGAGGCTGGAACGGTACGTTACGTCGCCGCAATACAATCTGGATCAGGAATTTCGCAAGCTCTGAAGCACTAAACTGATTCGCAGACGTTAAGGGAAACAAATGACTAATTCCTATACATTCGTGGTCACCATCATCGCAATTGTGATGTGTGCGAAGGTCCTGCAGGCATTCCTGGCCGGACGACATGACAAACCCGAGGCCGACACGGAACTGGAGGAGACGCTCGCAAAGATCGATGTTTTGGAGGAGCGTATCCAGGTACTCGAACGCATCATTACCGAAAATCGCTTTGACCTGAAGAAGGAAATTGACCAGCTTTGAGATGGCGTGGGCCACATGACCCCAGAGCAGCTGCCTTCGATCCTTGCGGAGTTCGGCATTACAGACCAGGACATCGATTATCTCGTCGTCAGCCGTACCGAACCGCCACTTCCCCTGAAACAGTCATTTCCTGAAGGTTCATCCGTCGAATGGCTATGCCATGTCCACTCGGCCGAGGACGTTGTAGCAGTCAAGCGAGCCCATCTCAGCATCGTCTTTGATCAGCTTGAGCACATGGAGAAGGAAAACGGAGTACATCTTCTTGCCCGGCTCCGTGATCAATACAGTGACAGGGTGCTTCTGCACTGCACAGATCAAATACACTCGGACCAAGAACTAATGGCGCTCGGGTTCATCAAGCAAAAACGCCCGTCATCAGGCGGGCGGTTTTTTCTGTTCGATCCGGAGAACTTCAAGAAGTATTGACGGTGATCTTCTAATCTTTGCGCGCTTTGTAGGCTCTCACCTCTTCATTAAATTCTGCTGCGACTTTCTCCATGTCTTCCACGGCAGCATTGTGCTTCTTGACCAGCATCTCGTCGCGTTGCGCGTCAACAATCGGGTCGGGCGCCTCGATACCGGCGCGGACCTGTTTATCCTCTTCTTCGATGCACGCCAGGTATGTTTCCATGTCGGCCATAAATTTCTTAATGTTCCTCTGACCCGCGACCATTTCGTCTTTCGCGGCGTCGCTTCCATTCGGAACCTTGACGCGCTCCGGATAGTCACAAGCCAGCGCTGCAGGTGCGAAAAATACCACGGCGAGTGTACAACTTGCTTTGATGAATCTAATCATAGTAAGAATTGGTCTCTCAGGTTTTGATGCTGGAACAGCGAACAGATCAATTGGTGTGACAATATTTAATCACGTTGCAGTGGCGTAGAAAAGTGCTGGAATAACTTACTGAAGTTTCAGTACGTTACGGCTAGCTGCGATTAGGCGAAGAGTGCGCGATATGAGTCAGTTCCCTCAACCTGTGCGAGCAACAACTCGAGGTAATTGTCGGAACTCATTGGATTGCCGAACAGCAGACCCTGTACGTACGTACAATCGAGCGTCTGGAGAAAATTCAACTGCTCCTCGGTCTCCACACCTTCAGCAACCACATCCATTTTCAGGCTTCTGCCCATGTGGATAATAGTACCGACGATCGTGGCGTCGTCCGCATTGGACGCGACATTCGCAACGAATGACTGGTCGATTTTCAGGGTGCTGATCGGAAACTGCTGTAAAGCGCTCAATGACGAATAACCGGTACCGAAGTCATCGATAGCGAGATGGAGACCAAGCGAATATAGCTCGTCGAGAAGCTTGATTGTCCGAGTCGGGTTCTCCATCAGTGTCGTCTCGGTAATCTCAAGTTCCAATGAGGTCGGAGACACCTGATAGCTGCGAAGAATCGAGCTAATTCGATTAATGAAATTAGGCTGTCGAAGTTGCTTGAGCGACAAATTGACAGATACTCGCCCTGGCGTCGATACGGAACGCTGCCAGAAACGAAAATCCTCGCAGACCCGATCGAGAACCCATTCTCCGATCTCGATGATCAGATTGGTTTCCTCTGCAAGCGGGATAAAGTCCGATGGAAAAATAATGCCCCTGTCCGGCAACTCCCACCTCACGAGTGCCTCTGCGCCACAGACCTCACCAGTCTCAAGGTTGTACTTTGGCTGATAATGGACAAGAAGCTCATCGCGCTCGAATGCCCGTTTGAGCTTGCTCTTGGTCATGAGTCGCTCGACGGCGGCCTCATTCATGGCCGGTACGTAGTAGCAGAAAATATTTCCGCCATCTTTCTTTGCGTTATAGAGCGCGGCGTCGGCATTGCGAATGAGGTCGATGACATTCGGTGCATCATCCGGATAAAGGGCGATGCCCATGCTCGCCGTCATGAAAACTTCGTGACCCTGTACGTAAAATGGGTCGGCGAGGCGATCGAGTAATTTCCGAGCCAGCTTGTCCAAATTCTGTTTCGCCAGGTCGCCTCCTTCGACGTGGTTGACGATAACCGCGAATTCGTCACCGGCAAGGCGGCCGATGACAGAGCCTGCGGGAAGTACCGCAGTCAATCTCTCTGCGACCGTCTCAAGGGTTGTATCGCCGGCAAGGTGACCGAATGTGTCGTTGATCTCCTTGAAGTGGTCGATATCGACATAAAAGAGACAGAGCGCCTTCTTGTTGCGCCGGGCACGGGCGATGGCTCTTTGCAACAAATGTTGGAACTGCATTCTGTTCGGCACCTTGGTCAGCGCATCAATACGCGCAAGATATCGAATCCGCTGTTCGGCGCGCCGGCGCTCTGTAGTATTTTGCGCAGCAAATATTCGATCTTCGGATTGCTCGCCGTCGCCGCTAATGACTGATGCCGTGTACGAAACCGGTACTGATTCTCCCGACTTGCTGAGAAGGAAGCCGTCACGCGGATTACCGGAGGGCGAATCTGCTTCGAATACCCGGCTCTTCCGTTTATCTACAATCAGCTCCAGCGGCTGTCCTACCAGCTCTTCGTCGGAGTATCCGAGCATGTTTGCGGTCGCATCATTAATGCGCTTGATCGAGCCATCTGATGATGTAACGATGATCGCCTCGTTCATGCTCGCGAGCACGTTGTCGACGTAGTTGCGCGAAATTGTCGTTCGTTTCAATTTCTTGCGCATGTTGTTGAAGACCTCGGCAAGATCGCCCAACTCGTCACCGTGCAGTATCTTCAAAGGTTCGCCGAAATCAGAGTCGCTGAGTTTCTCTGCCTGCACTTTCAATGCATGGATTCGCACAGACTGGGACCTGATGATCGTCCAGATTACCGCGCCGCTTAAGGCCAGAAGGACAAGAGTAGCGATAGCAATAGACACAAAACTCATCCGTCGTCGCTCATTCCCCGTGGCGAGTATTTCGCTATAAAATTCTGCTGATTCGCGCTGCAGTGCGGCCAGTGTGAAATTGCTGACCAATTGACCAATCAACTCGCCGTCCTGCATGACCGGATAGGTCAGGTACAAATTGTCCGTCTCCAGGAGTTTCGAATCGTCAGCCGCCACCTCGGGTACGTCGCCGGTCTGCACATCGGGCAAGTCAGGCCGCATGTATCGCATGCCTATAAGATCTGCATTTTCTTGCGTTGCGTCTTCGAGCAGCATGGAAAGCGATGCAGAATCACTCTGCTCCGTTGCTGCAGCAAGCGCATCAGCGATTCTGTGTAGTTGCGCCCTTGCGCGGCCTTCAAAGCTGCGTTGGAGAATCGCGCCATGTTCCTCAACGCTGCTCGTAACGATATCCGCAGCCAGCGACCGATACTGACCATAGAAAAGAGACAACATCAGTCCGACCACGACTAAAGCCAGTGCCGCGGCTAGGATGAAATATCTGGGTAGAACTCTGCCGATCATCTTTATTATTTGACCCTGTCGGCCGAGACAGATTCAGTACATTTCTGTCTTGCCTTATCCGACGGCCATTTTTCTTATTATTGGGACCAATCCCGTATTGCTCCTGGTCTTGTCCCCCGTCGCCGAATCCCGAGATTTCCGGCTCGAGGCGCCGAGTTTACCATTCTCATCATTTCAGTTTCGAAGGAAACGCTGTATGTGATCGAACGCGCTGTATTAGCCCGCTGCCATTGTGGGTAAACTATGCCCGTCAATCCGGGATCCTTTGCATTTAAGTGACATAATTCAAAGGATTGGCAGTTCGTTTGGGTTTTAATGGGCTACCGCCAGGGAAATCCATTGAATAAGACTGCACTCATCGTCGATGACTCGAAATCCGCAAGGGTCGTGCTTAAGCGCATGCTTGAGGCGCACGAACTCGACGTCGACACGGCCGAGTCCGCTGAGTCCGCCCTGGACTACCTGAACAGTCACCGGCCCGATGTAATTTTCATGGATCATCTGATGCCCGGGATGGACGGCTTCGAGGCCGTAACCGCGATCAAGAACAATCCTGACACGGCAACAATTCCGATCATGATGTACACCTCGCAAAAGGGGGAGGTTTACGTCGGGCAGGCACGAGCGCTTGGCGCCGTTGGTGTATTGCCGAAGCAGGTGGAGCCTGTCGAAGTTTCGAAGGTTCTGGAGTCGCTTCGCGTAATCGGTGATGAAGCCGATAGAAGGGAACACCGCGAGGATTCAGACGGTCTGGAAACTAGCGGAGATTATCCCGGCCTCGAGAAGTTCGACAAGGACTTGCGCGAACTGATTCAGGACCTATTCGAGCAGCAACGCGCGGTTCTGCGAAGAGATCTGCTGGATAGTTACGAAACGATTGCTTCCCGCGTCGCAGATGAAATTCGCGCGCCGGACGGCCGGGAGCAAACCGACCTTACAGCGGATTCGGCGGAACGATTACCGGGTCGCCTCGTTGCCGTTGTGTCTGTCCTGATCGTCGTGATAATCGTCTTCGGCGGGTTATATTGGCAGCGAGAACAAAGCTGGCAGGAAGTTCAGCAGCAGAACGTAAATCTGCTAAATGCGCTGTCACAGCAGCAGTCGATAGAGGCAGACGGGGCGATAGAAGCGGAACAGCGTCTGACTCAATATCAACAATCTCTGAACTCTTCGTTTGCCACTGCCGTAGCCGCGGTTGAGTGGAGCGTAAATCAGACAGGACCCTATCCATTCGGCGAGTTTCCACTCGGCGATTCAAGGTTGGCGTTGCTCGAAGGCCTTGTGCAGCACCTGCTCGACATGGGCTTCTCCGGTCGAATTGTTTTGGAGACTCATATCGCCAATTTTTGCATGGTGGGCGGCGGACTCGCCGGCTACGATCTGGCACCGGCAGGCATTGCTTTGGGTCAATGCGAGCTGATCGGATTTGAAACAGCCGTGGCTCAGCAAATGGCGATGCAGCAATCTGTCGCCTTCGCCAACTACGTGAACACCATCGGACAGGAAACAGGCGACACAATTCAGGTCAGCATTTTTTCGCGTGGCAATACCGAACCGCTAGTACCCTATCCAATCGCAACGCCGGGAATAACCGCGGGCTTCTGGAATGAAATCGCGGCTAAGAACAACAGAGTCGAAATTAGTATCGACCCATTTAGTCCTTAACTTCGGACTCCTCCGATTTGGAGGACTTTCGCTTTTCGACAAAGCCCACGGGTTCGGAATTGCCCGTCGTTTTCATTTTTCCCTGAACGACAGCGCCCTCAGCCACGGCGATCGCCTCGCCAGTGACCGTTCCAGTGATCCTGGCCGTCTCGGTTATTTCGACTCGACCGCCGGAGACAATATCGCCTTCTACAGTTCCGGCGACTATGACGTCCGAGGCACTCATCGTTCCCTTCCAGAATCCGCTTTGTGCGACGGTAATTGATCCGCTCAGGTCGCAGTCTCCTTCGACCTCGCCGCTGATCAGGAAATCTCCACCACCGGAAATAACACCTGCAACTTTGCAGCCCTCACTGATAAGTGTTGCCGGTCCGCCAACCTTGTCGTGCATGCGGCGTTTCTTGGGCTCGGTCATACGCTCAATCTCCGGGTGATTGCGAAGGGTTTAGGCAATCATAGTACGATTGTTACAAAAGAGTGTGACTTGCTTGGCATTCGATTACTCAAGTTTTTCGCGATAGCCGTAGCCAATCGTTTCAATCGACGTGAGTAGCCCACCTTCGAATCTCAACTTGCGCATCAATTTTCGAGGGCCGAAGTTGAATACGAGCTCGGTTACCATCACTTCGCGGTTGTAACCACCGTAATAACGGGTAGTCGTCAGCCCATGGGTTCGATCTAGGTGAGATCGCAGCACGTAACCGAGGCGGCGCTCCGAAACCGGTTTCCCGCAAATGGCCTTTACCGCGCTCTCGCGCATGCCTTCCTTGACCAGGCGGTTGCCACATCGCAATGCATGTGCCGGATCACTCGCCAAAAATGCCATGCATGCCAGGGCAATCGATATGGGGAGCTTTCCTGTGGAACGCATCGTCAGTCCTTCGGCCTGTTTCTGCGGCAGTCGCCAGAGCCGATTTCCAATTCTAACGCAAAGGCTTAAAGCTGGCTCACAACCGGGGCATTTGGCTGATATAGTCCGGGCATTGGCCTGCCGCGAAATCACATAATATTCAAAGAGCGGTAATTCGAGGCAAGCCTGGCTGGAGATCGCCGCCTTTGAGCGAAATATTTGAACATCGGGTAAACAGACTGGCGGCCGCGAGGCCGTCTGATCTTCTGTGGGGTGGCCAGAAAGGCATCGAGAAGGAGTCCCTGCGCGTACAACCGGACGGCTATTTATCCGAACGACCACATCCCGCCGGCCTTGGTTCCGCCCTGACCAATCGCTTTGTGACTACGGACTTCTCGGAAGCATTACTCGAGTTCGTTACGCCGGCATTTTCAAATACCTGGGAAGCACTTCGCTTCCTTTGCGATATACACCAGTTTAGTTACGCGGTCATGGGAGACGAACTGCTTTGGGCGACAAGCATGCCATGCCGTATTCCGGACGACAGGGAAATACCGCTCGCATATTACGGCGAGTCGAATGTCGGTCGCATGAAAACGATTTACAGAAATGGTCTTGGCTACCGGTATGGCAGGACGATGCAGACGATCGCCGGCGTCCATTTCAATTATTCTCTCCCGGCCACATTCTGGCCCGTTTACATGCAGCTGGAACAGAGCCGACTCAGCGAAGATGAGTTCCGTTCCGACGCCTATCTGGGCCTGGTCCGAAACCTTAGACGTTTCGGCTGGCTAATACTCTATCTGTTCGGTGCGTCCCCGGCTGTCTGCAAGTCGTTTGGTGAGGTTGCAGCATCAGACATGCAAAGCCTGGACGGCGAAACGATGTACGAACCGTATGGCACCTCTCTTCGCATGAGCGATTTGGGGTATAGCAATAACACACAGGCGCAACTCAACATCTCGCTGAACAATCTTGATGAATACATTGACGATCTGGTTAGAGCGATGACGACGCCGGAGGCACGGTACCAGGAGATCGGCCTCAAGAAAGATGGCGAATATCGACAACTAAGCGTTAATCAGTTGCAGATCGAAAACGAGTACTACAGTCCGGTTCGCCCAAAGCGGGTCGCTTTCACCGGTGAGCGGCCGACAGCGGCGCTAAGGCGTGGTGGAATCGAATACGTGGAAATACGTTCTCTCGACATGAACGTCTTCGATCCGGTCGGGATTAATCAAAATGTCATGCGTTTCATGGAGGCATTCCTTATTTATTGCCTCCTGGAGGAGAGCCCACCGTTCAACAAGAGGGCTTATGAAGAAGCTGCGCAAAACCATACTGCCACGGCGAAAAACGGCCGCGATCCATCATTCGAGCTATGCAGGGATGGCAAGACTGTCTCACTTGTTGACTGGGCAAGCGAAATTCTGAAACGTGTCAGGACTGTTGCAGAGCTGATCGACAACGGAGAGGAACAGGATGTGTATGTTCAGGCAGTTGACGCTCAGTCGAACCTGATCGCTGACCCTGAGTCCACGCCGTCCGCCCGAATACTGGCGGAGCTAAACGATGGAAATGTGAGCTTTTTTGAATTTGCATTGGCATGCGCGTCCGGGCATAAACAATATTTTGCTGATCTGGTGCCGCTGGCAGCGGAGCGACAGCAGGAATTCGCCGTCGAGGCAGCTGCATCCTTGAATCGCCAGCACGATATCGAAGCGTCCGATACTATCAGTCTCGAGGATTACCTTGATCGGTGGTTTGGCACTGAATAGATGGGAATTATTTGTGCGCTGGGTCACAAATCACTAGCCTGAAGATGTGCCGGCCGCTCAATTTAACTAGACTTACTGCTGTCAGGCGGCCGTTCTGTGGTCGCAAAACGGAAGAGGCAGGACCAGGGTTTGATTAAAACCTTTAATCTCGGAATTGTTTTGGGCATCGTAATGGCTGCGATGCTCGCCTATTTTTTCCCGGTGGTGGACCAACATCGCGAAAGTTCGCTGATATCGGTTCACGCGAATGGT
>Ga0255058_10002186_pt1 | contig 10862 bp, 6 predicted proteins | sample Cases_109_9_MG_FD_188637 | JGI IMG/M metagenome (GOLD analysis project Ga0255058, IMG submission 188637) | Seawater microbial communities from Amundsen Gulf, Northwest Territories, Canada - Cases_109_9 | ecosystem: Environmental > Aquatic > Marine > Gulf | place: Canada: Northwest Territories... | reverse complement strand
GAAGGAATGGCAAGAGCAGTACGAAATTTGTAAGCAGTAAATGTGCGAGGAAGGTAAAAATACAAATGAAAAATTATTCACGCCTGATGAAGCTTGCAGAGAAGTGGTTTAAATTAGGGACTGAAGGGTATGATTATTTAATTAGGCCCAATTTACTGACCAGCACCCTCTCCATATCCAAAAGGAAAATAGATAATGGTATTTTACTTATATTGTTTGAACAAAGGTCTAAAGATTGTAAGCCAGTTAGCTTTTCTAAAAAACTACAATCGGAAATTTGATTTGAGCGAAGGTCTAAAGATTGTAAGCCGGTCAGCTTTTCTAAAAAACTACTATCGGAAATTTGATTTGAGCGAAGGTCTAAAGATTGTAAGCCAGTCAGCTTTTCTAAAAAACTACAATCGGAAATTTGATTTTCGCTAAGGTCTAAGGATTGTAAGCCGGTCAGCTTTTCTAAAAAACTAAAATCGGAAATTTGATTTGAGCTAAGGTATAAATATTGTAAGCCGGTTAGCTTTTCTAAAAAACTAAAATCGGAAATTTGATTTTTGCTAAGGTATAAAGATTGTAAGCCGGTTAGCTTTTCTAAAAAACTACTATCGGAAATTTGATTATAGCTAAGGTATAAAGATTGTAAGCCGGTTAGCTTTTCTAAAAAACTTATATCGGAAATTTGATTATTGCTAAGGTATAAAGATTGTAAGCCGGTCAGCTTTTCTAAAAAACTACAATCGGAAATTTTCCAATCATTACCGATTTCACCACAGATAATTAATGTCATTAAATTATGCAGATTTGCAATTTCCGGAGGAATTGATTCAAGCTTATTATTTTGCCCTTTATTGCGGCTTTCAGTTCTATTGTTTCCCTCGAAATCCCACCACTCATTACTCAAAATCAAAGTTTCAAGATGGTTGCATTCAAAGAGTTCGGGGAGGTCATTTAAATCCGTAATCCCACATCTGCCCAAATCCAAATATGGGTTTCGTTTTTCCCGGCACTCTTTTATTAATGCCCTGGCTTGTGTCAGGTCGTTTTCTGCTGCGGCTGTGTTTTTTGCCATTATTTATTCCAAAAAGTTAAAGTCCTTTTCCCTGTCTATCTTCTTCTCTCTACGAAGCGCCTTTTGCATTATTCCAAACACATCGTCTGAGTTTAAAATCCTGATCTTTTTTAGTCCCGTTTTAAGGCATAAAATATCGAATATCGAACAAGGAATAATTCACCCCGTTAGATAACCTTCAAAAATTTATTTTAAAATGATAAGCCTTAAGTCAAATATCTAACGGGGTGAATGTAGAAGTATAAAAACCTCATAATTTGACACTCTTTGTTCGATATTCGATATTCAACACACATTTAACGTGAAATAGTTTCTTAACCGAACACTTACAGTATTACACTGTAAATTCTTCTTTTTTTAGAAGATTTTCAAGATGTATACTCTTATGTTGTTTAAATATAATATGTTGTGATTCAACTTTAAATCGTAAATTTGGTTGCGGCTTTGCCGCACTATGGGATTTTCCCCTTAATTCAATGACACTGCTACCGGCAGGCAGGGATGCCTGCCCTACTTCGCCATTCATGCGGGCGGCCCCGCCTTCCGAAGCCGTACGGAGGACAGGTATGCCGCTCTATTTGCTCATATTTACTTCGATATGGAGATTATAAGAATGTGCAAGTAGAAGTTGCAAGATAAAAATGGTATAAATTACTAATCCTCACACCCGCCCCAGCCCGACATTGTCGTTCTGGCGGGTGACCGTGTCTTTCGGGCATGGCAAGGGTAAAATATTAACTCTGTTTTCGTTCTCTTAGCGGTCCCCCTGTTAGATATAACTTATCCAACAGTATCGTGATTAACGTGTGCTTATCGTACAACTAACGGTTATTTTACGTTATCTGACAGGGTGAATTTGCGGCTCTGCGTGAGAACTCCTTTTTTCCTCTTTTTTGCCAAGGCCCGTTAGAGAACAACGGGTAGGCCCGTTAGAAAACAAACGGGTAGGCCCGTTAGAAAACAAACGGGTAGGCCCGTTAAAAAACAAACGGGTAGGCCCGTTAAAAAACTAATGGGTAGACGCCCTGCCCGTTCGGCAGCAATGTCATTGAATTAAGCTGTAGGGCAATCCTTCAGGTTTGCCTCATTATGAACAGAAGCAAGGCTAAAGCCTCGCCCTACGATAAAATTTACAGCAATGACCAGTAAAATTGCTTAATTCAATGACATTGCGTCCGGCAGGAGGGCAAGAACGCCAGGAAAAAAGTGGGAGAAGGGGTCTCTGCCGTTGACTTAACTTAACAATCCCTTACAAACGTTTTATACGTTTAAAATATTATTTGTCTCAACCCATCCTTTTCCACCCTAAGGGACTGATCAAAAATAACTTGGCATTTTCGCATCCCATTTTCAGGCCCTTGACACTTGCTTGTCAAGGGCAGGCCATCCCTTCGATAAGCTCAGGACATGCTTTATCCGATCTTCATTCGCTGAATCCTCAACGTAGCTAAGGCTACGCTTGCGGTCCAGCTCAATCAGATCGACCAAATCTGACCTAGACCTGAGCGCGAAAAAATGCCAAGTTATTTTTGATCAGTCCCTAAGCGCCCAAGGCGGCCTAAAAAACAGGTATTATGTCCCCTGATTATCAGCCAGAATTTTGAGCAGTACCCTGGCAAATTGGGTGATTTTAAATGAAACAAGCATACTAGCCGTTCCTTTCCCCAAAGGTTCCTCGCTATATTCGCGTTCTATCATTCCAAATTCTGCAAGAACATGGATGATCATTCGTGCAACCGAACCGCGAAGTGCAGTGGATGCAAAACCAGGAACCTGGGAAGTCCATGTCAATCCCGATTTTTCAATTAAATCGTCCGCAAATTGTTCAAATGATATACGAGTTTCCACCGGCAAGTCACATAAACTGACAAGCGTAAACAAGTTAAAAAATTGAGGCAAATTATCTCCCATGCCTTTATAAGAATAGGCGACCAGCCAGTTAACTTTGTACCACCAAATCGTCAAGAGAAATGATAATTGAAGCAAAGGGTCTGCATCAAGAAATTTCCCCCCTTTAGTTGTAATCCGCCATCGCCTTGCCGGCGCTATCGTAACCAGCCCGCCTACCTCAGCCAGGATATGGAGGAAGTACAGTTGCCACAGATCAGTTTCACTGCGAACTTTATAAATGTGGGTCCCAATGGAGTCTTCCAACTCAGGAGGTTTGACAAAGCATGCAGTCACATTGCGCACTGCTTTCAATGGCATGTTTCCAGTGCTTTGCGTACCGACAACTTTATTATCGCGCACGAAAGTCAGTAGCGTTTCCATATCCCGGCGCAAGGGTAACATTTTGGCAGTGTAATGATGTTCATTGCATATGTCGAGCTGCTGTATAACTTTCCGGAGTTTATAAAATAATTGTGTCGTCATAGTTTTCCTCCCTGACTCAATACTTACTATTATGTGCTGGTATTGCCCGGTTCAAAGTTAAAATAACTTACCCGTTTTTTTATAGTAAAATCTGTGGAATTACGAGTTAATCAATGGTTCTGGAGTATATAATAGGAGTTACAACATTACAAGCAATATTTACTATCCATTGGCTAGCCCTTGACACTTGCTTGTCAAGGGCCATTGTCAAGGGCCAGTGTCCAAAGTGTTCCGATGTTAGATTGATTCGCCTCTCCAATCCAGAGGCCCTCTGTGCCGGCGGCATAGTTGCAAATCCCGCTTTTGTTCATCATGTGGGTCTGAATTTATTTCAGCAGAAAATAGCAACTGATAAATGGGCGGAAGAGAGATTGTCAGACTTATTATAGGAGTAGTTTATTTATAACAGAAAAAAGACAAAACATGCCCGTACTCCGTAGTATTACTACGTAGGATGTAATTGATGAAACTGTATATTTATCTGAATATTTTGATGATAGGAAATTGCTTTTCAGAGATTTTGTGAGGGTAGTAAAATTGTTAATAAAATTCAAGTGTCTTTTTGGAAATTATACCCTGACCCGAACAAGTCGAAATTATAATATTGAGGGATTAAGGAATTAAGGGATTAAGGGATTAAGGGATTAAGGGATTAAGGGATTAAGGGATTAAGGGATTAAGGGATTAAGGGATTAAGGGATTAAGGGATTTCTCAATTCTTAAATTTTATGCCATCTGATCTTGCATCAGACAACGGACTTTACGTCAGACAACTGACTTTACGTCAGACATCTGACTTTACGTCAGACATAGATTGGTCAAAAAAATTTAGTATCTATTTATCTGCTTTAGTAAAAAAGCGGAGGAAGAATATTACATAATTTAATAGTTAAGTCTATAGCAGACCCCTTTTCCACCCTAAGCGCCCGGGGCGGCCTAAAAAACTGGTATTATGTCCCCTGATTATCCAACGGTTACTGATAAGCATACAGATAAGCTCATCGGAAAGCCGTAACGGGGAAAACTCGACTTACGGTTATCAACATTAGAGAAATTTGCACAGGCAGTTGGAAGGTAAATCAGGGCATAATTTTCAAAAAACACTTGAATTTTATTAATAATTTTACTATTCTTACAAAATCTCTAAAAAGGGAATTCCTATCATCTGTTGAAAAATCAAGCAAAAAACTTTTAGAAATCTAAAATCAAAAAAAGAGAGAACTTTTTTCCGAAAAGGGTTAAATATTTCAGAGTTGGTCCGCCATGTATATTGTACATAAACAAAAAACCCGGGGAGCAGTGGTGGAAGCCGGATTTGCTTCTACAGGATGCACGATAAACATACAAACCCTTTTAAGGGCAAAATTCATTTTATATTTTCCTCGGGGAAGATATAAAATGAATTTTGTCTAGATAATTATGAACAGATTCACTACAGTTTGGATTCTGACAGTTTTTATGATATTCAGTGCTTTAACGTCCAATGTGCCCGCAGACTTAATTCAGTATGTTAAAGCTGAGGACCCGGTGTACAAATGGGAAAAGCTGTCCCAAACGGACCTCCACAATGGGGCGGTTTTATACGAGCTGAAACTTGTATCTCAGGTCTGGCAGGGGATAACCTGGCAGCATACCCTTCGTATTATTAAGCCTAAAGAAGTCCGGAAAATACCGACGCTTGCCCTCCTTTTAATAGGCGCGGGCACCGAGAGGGAAGGGGAACTGATCGAGGGAATGCTCATGGCTAATCAAATTGGGGCCCCTGTGGCTATTATCCATGATATTCCTAATCAGCCTCTGTTTGGAGGCCTCAAAGAAGATGATCTGGTGGCCTACTCTTTTTTAAAATTCACCGAGACGAACGACTCTACCTGGCCGATTCTTCTCCCGATGGTAAAAGGATCCGTGCGGGCCATGGATGCGGTTCAGGAGTTTATGCAGAGCGAGTTGGATGTCCGAGTCTCCGGATTCCTGGTCAGCGGCTCGTCAAAACGAGGATGGACCACATGGCTCACCTCTGTGGTAGACAAGAGAGTCCGGGCGATTGCTCCCATGGTCTATGACAATCTCAATCTTCCGGACCAGATGAAGTATCAGGTTGAGAGTTGGGGACGATTCAGCGAAGAGATATCCGAATACACCGACCAGGGACTTCCCCAACGTTTACTCACCAACGAGAAGGCTTTGGAAGTAATCTCAAACATTGTGGACCCATTCGTTTATCGTAATCGAATCTCCATACCGAAACTGATCATCATAGGAACTAATGATAGATATTGGCCTCTCGACGCCTTGAATCTCTACTACAAGGAGTTGATCGGAGAAACACATATTCTCTACGTTCCCAATGTTGGGCATAATCTCGAACCGGGTCGGGTACGTGCTCTTGAAAGTCTCATGGCATTTTTCCTGAAAACCGATGGAAGCCTGAAGTTTCCAAAACTCGCGTGGGAATTAAAGGAAAAGTACGGAATGATAGACCTGACAATCACCTCTGATATAAAACCCCTTATGGTACGGGCGTGGACAGCGAAATCCCAAACTAAGGACTTCAGGGATGCCGAGTGGGAGGCATTTGATATGAAACAAGAGGACTCCATTTACACCCACACACTCGAAAAACCTGCTGAAGGATATGCGGCACTATTTGGAGAGGCTGTTTATTTTGAGGGAGGAAGATCGTTTTTCCTCTCCACCAACGTGGAGATTTTTCAACCTACCCGACAGGAGAAAACACTTGAATTTTATTAATAATTTTACTATTCTTACAAAATCTCTAAAAGGGAAATTCCTACTATCCTTTTAAATTTATTGTATGCAGAGAGAGAATCTGAGTCAGTGGAAGACCCAATAATTTAAACAGGAGGCAAGTTCAAATGAAAACGGATAAATACAGAGTATTTAAAACAGTGATTTTGCTTTTATTAGTTTACATGGCCATTTCATTCAGTGTTTATGCGTCAACTAAGATCTGTTATCTTGAATTACGTTCCGGAAAGGCATTAATTAATATCAATGGGCGCTTGGTAGAACTAGCGCCGGGGCAGTCGTTTAGGAATATTGTAAAGCTTCTGTCTGCAAATGAAGAAGTGATAGTCGTTGAGGCTTCAGGTAAACGTTACCAATATAAAAAAAATAGTAGTCAAGGTACCATTATGGCAGAAGGAGTTATATTAACACGCAAACCTGGTGGTAGTCACTATTGGGCAAAGGGCAAGATTAACGGCAAGGATGTCACTTTCGTAGTTGATACCGGTGCGACCTATGTTGCATTGAATAAAGACCTGGCCAGGAAATTGAAAATAAAACGGGGTAATAAAGAAGTGGAGGTGAGTACGGCCTCAAAAATCGAAACTGCCTATCAGGTATTGCTTGATACCGTAAGTGTCGGTGATATTAAGATGCATAACGTTCCCGCAGTAATTACGAAGCATACATTCCCAAAGGTACCGCTGCTTGGTATGTCTTTTTTACAATATGTCGACATAAGTCAGGAGAATGAGCAAATGATACTAAAAAGAATGAAATAGGGACAGACCTTGAAAACAGAATGCACAATCTTTTCCTCTCCAGGATACTTTTGTTTTTTCTATTCTACAATTCTTCTAACTCCACCAAAACGGGGCCACCCAGCCTCTACCTTTTTTCCTTTGAGGCTTCTCTGAAAATATTCACAATGACAGCCAACTGTTTACTATCGGTGTTATAGAAACCCGATACCATTTCATCATAGTACTTTTTTTTAAGATTGTATATACTATCATCGACAAACATAGATAAGAGATCAACGTAAAACCTCAACTGTGAATACTTGTCGCCAATGCCATTCTGATGGATCAATTTATTAGCATAAACTCTCAAATTTGCAGGTGTTAATTTTTTACACTTAATGTCCCACTCATTCTTAATCTCTTTATTTCCAGCCCTTTTCAGGAGTACTGCGGCCTCCAAAATATTTCTGACATGCATGTTGGGAGTAGCTTCGACATTCAATTCTGCGGCATCAAGGCATAACCGTGCGGCTTTAAGCAGAGGTGTTTCAATATTACCAACCTCGGGCCTGGTTGCATAATATAACGCCAGTGCCCGTACTCCCCGCGCCCTGACAATTCTTCCCAAATTGCATCCTTTCCCTTTTCTTCCCTTTATTTCCTTCAGGCGAACGGTATCCTGGTCGACTCCGCATTGGGTCCATAGCGAATTCCAGCCTGGCTTCTTACCTTTGTGGACCTTTACGTAGGCTTCCCACATATCGCTTCTAGGCCTGGGTGGTGACTTTAGTCCAAATATGTGATGCCAGACATAACTCTCAATTAATCCGGCCCAGACTATTGAGTCTGTTGTTAGAGCAAGAGTTTCATCGATGATTTCTTTATTGTGAACGTCGGCAGAAGAAGTTTCCTTACAGAACTCGGCAATGTGGTGAGCGGATCTCAGGTAGTTGACAGCGTTATGATATCCGGATGGTTCTGTTCCCGCAGGCCCCAGGTTGACCCAGCCTTTCAGCCTAAGCATACGAGCTGTTCCGAGAAGGCTCATATTGTTTTTCTGCTCACCGGGGCCGGAGTCAAATAAATCAAGCAGAGATTTCACCGCCCACCCCTTACCGAACTCTATTGTATGCCACTCTATCTTATTGGCCCTTTCCATATAATATTCCTCGAATTTACTTCCGTCGAGGTTTAATTTCTCAAGAGATACGCCATGAAGCAATTGCGTCATAGTCTTCTCCATCACACCCTTCACTTCTTTCTTCATCTTATCATTTTCAGACTTGGCCATCCGGTCTAATGATAACATCAAGCGGCGGCGGTCCATCTCATTAATAAGAGAAGCAACACGGGCTGCATCCTCCTTCAACACGGCCCGTCTCACTCTAGGGTAGAGCCTGAATTTGCCATCGGAGCGTCTATCGAAGAGTGCGTGAATAGGCTTGTTCATACGCTCTTCACTGGTACTGTCCATTAAAGCAGGCAAATTCCTTTTAATTACCTCTTCCGGAATGTCCGTTGAAATTAAGGAGAGTCTGCGAATAACCCTCAACTCATCGATGCTCAATGCATCAATACAGAGATTTGCAATTCGATCGAGTGTCGCTTCCGGGTCCGGAGAGAGGGGTTTTGGAATTGATAGACACTCTATCTCCTCTTTTAATAACTCCAGAACAGGCTCAAGGTTTACCCTCAGTTTGTCAAGGCCGGCTTTGCTGATACTGAAGGCGTCAACAATGTCATACCAGCGTCTTCCTTTTTGCATAGTTAGATCATTAAAGATACGAGGGAGAGCTACATATAAAAGGTAGGAGGTCAACTGCTTCTCAATCGTAGAGTTTCCAGTTGCAAAATCCTTTATCGGGCGTTCAAGTTTAGACAGCACGTCCACAATCATTTCCTTGAATTTCTTTAAAAAACTTCGTTTTTCAAGCAAATCTTCCATTTCATGCTTTAGCTCCTTTGTATATACATATACAAAGGAGCTTTCATTTGCCCAACCTATTTTTTCCAGTCGCTCTTTTAAGGTCTCAATTTGAAGATCTTTGCTGAACTCATCTGATTTGGCAAGTTCGTCCGTTCTAACTACAAAACCGGTAGCCTGCTCCCACTTGTTGGTTACTATTATAAACCGGTATTCATTCTTCAACTCCTTACTAATAAATCTTATAATATCCGACGCAAACTTAGATGGAAGCCTGTCAAGCCCGTTAAGAAGTATGATGAACTTTTGGCTGTTTCCAGTTCTTTCTGAGAACTTGCGTTTAGTTTCATAAAGTTTCTCCATTACGCTGTAATAGGGGAAGTTATTAGGGTCAGTGGCGTAACCTTCTGAACACCAGCTCTCATCCCTGGGTATATCAACAAAGACAACCTTGTTGTTTTTCTTTATAAGATTATTTTTAAGAGACAGTGCTACGGAAGTATTTCCTTTTCCCTCCGGGCCAAACAAGGTAACCACCTTTTGACGAATACCGTCCTGCCCGGGGCCATCACCTACACCTAGTATAGATGTAATCTCTTCAGTGGCTCTCCTCTTTTTTATACTGGAAGCCGTGTTAGTATTGGCTTTAAAATCCTTAACATTTGGATAACTACCTTTCTCATCTTCCTTTAATGTGCCCCAGATATATTCACCCTGATTATTAAGAAATGCCTCACCTTGAACTCTGAGTCCCAGGCGTATGAGCTGGCAGGCGGTGTCAACATCAAGAAAACGAGTGTCAAGTTTCTCCGCAAGAATGGCATCTAACATAGCAGCCTGAGCATTAGCAGCTTCAGAAATGGCATCGGGCGAATCGGAGCGATACCCCCCATCGCGTTTTATAAAGATAGGCTTCTTCCAACCCTCAACACCATAATCATATATCTCATGGCCAATCTGTCCAAGAGAAACTCCAAAGTAGGGAAGATATGTATTATCAATATATCTACCTTTGATGTTGTTACAACACTCTAGTGAACATGTAATCATAAAATACCTGTTATACTCACGACAGCCCTTAGCGCTTCTAAGAGCAATATCGATTTTCTTTCCGGAAGGTAATTTTAATTCTCCTTTCATCTCCGCAGCCGTCTCTGAAAAGACCGGAATTTTTAATATTGAAGGGTCTTTATCATCCATTGCACGCCAGGTTCTAACGGATTTAATCTTCATGTCTTTAAAAAAGTCGATATGTTTAGGCACCCACCCATCATACTTTATACCCGGAAGAATAAGGGTAGCAACGGGACCCATGCCATGAGGCAGAAGTACATCCATGATACTACCGTCCTGATATGCGCCGGGTCGTTTGGCCGGATCATCATGGGCGGGCGGCTCTTCGAAGCAAAAGTTGTACTGAAGATTACAGCCTTTATGCCTGCGAAGAAAGTCCTTCAAGTTAGCAGTAATGTCCCCTTTATTGTGTGTGGGGTCCTCAGCATTCCATGCGTTTGTAATACCCAGCCTGAAGAGAAAATGATCAGCAAAAAGTATATTACATTTATACTTTTTCCTGTTGGACATTTTCTTAACCAACTTACTGAAGAGACTATTGCCTGTTTTGTCGGGTCTAATATCGTAATAGAGCCTTGAGATGGGCTTCTCAACGAGCACGCGTTCGCAATATCTGGAAAGAAACTCCGTATGGAGATAGTGGTCTTCAGCGCTGGATGTTACATAACCTACTGTCAGGTGGGTATTTGACTTCCGTTCAACAATTAGAACAGCCGCGAGTTTATTCAAATGGTCGTCAAAGCAATAATCGATAGGCTGTTTTGAAGCCTTAAGATCATCGAAACATTTCTTCAGCGTGGTGTATTTTTTCCAGGCATCAATTTTGGGTTTGTTGTTTGAAAAAAGTCCTTGATGTTTGCGAGGAATTATTATCGTGACCTTACCTCCATGAGCTACGGCTCGTTTAAGCAAGTGGTCGCAGGCGAGTTGGCCCCAT
>Ga0255058_10002185_pt1 | contig 10862 bp, 11 predicted proteins | sample Cases_109_9_MG_FD_188637 | JGI IMG/M metagenome (GOLD analysis project Ga0255058, IMG submission 188637) | Seawater microbial communities from Amundsen Gulf, Northwest Territories, Canada - Cases_109_9 | ecosystem: Environmental > Aquatic > Marine > Gulf | place: Canada: Northwest Territories... | reverse complement strand
CACTTTGCGGGCGATAGAGCTCCGGGCCACCAATGGCACCCTGGTCTTCTGTGATCGTCGTGGACGGGCGACCGCGCGGGCACTCGTTATCAGCTACACGGGACGTCCCCGCGTCACACGGACGGACAGGAGGGGCCAACCGTACCAGTGCCCGGATTAAGTCAAATCGGTGGGCCCTTTTTGACCGCTTGTCGGGCCCTATTTGCCGCTCGTCGGATACTTATAAAGTCTTTGAAAATCATGCGTATATTGCCCGCATGACAAAAAGATACCAACACGGCTTCACGCTTTACGAGTTGCTCATCACGATGGTGGTGATCGGGATCGTCCTGACCGTCGGCATCCCGAGTTTCAGGGAGTTTACGCAGAACAGCCGCATCACAGGCACCGCCAACGACCTGCATTCGAGCTTCCAGCTTGCACGCTCCGCGGCGGCTCGCTCCAAGAGTCCCGTGACGATATGTGCGAGTGCGAACCCATTGGGTGCCGCGCTCTGCGACGGCGCTTCGTTCGATTCGGGCTGGATTATTTTCGCGGATTTGAACGGCGATATTCAAAGGGCAGGAGCCGGAGAGAATGTTCTCCGTGCACATCCACCCGTTGATGTCGCGATCAATATCTCGACGAATGCCGGCTCCGATTATTTCGGCTTCGCACCCACCGGTCTCGGTCGTGGCGATGTCGGCGGTCAGCCGGCAGTCGTGACCGCAGTCATCTGTGACACACGAGGCAACATCGTTGCAGCCGGCGGTATGTCTGCTGCCAGATTTCTCGTCGTAACACCTATTGGGCGTGCCACGGTGCTGCGCGACGTAGGCCAGATAACCGGTGCCGGAGGATGTCCGTAGCTTCGGGCGTCATTTCTTTACTCATTAATAGCTGGATCCAGACACATGCGATCAAAAACAAATTCAATAGCTGGTTCTAAACGCGTCCAGGGCTTTACGCTGGTCGAGGTACTTATTGCACTTATTATTATGTCGGTCGGCATGCTTGGCATCGCGGGCCTCTACGTGCACAGCATGCAGGCGGGCCGCACATCGTTGTTCCGCCATCATGCCGTGACGCTTGCCGGTGACATCGCCGATCGCATTCGCGCCAACCCGAGAGCGGGTGGTGCCTACACGGCGGCCGGCGCGAACGGCAACTGCGTCGACGGCGGCATTGATTGCACGCCTGCCGAAATGGCTGCGAACGACGCTTTCCTTTGGGGTTTGCAAGCTGCGGATACACTGCCGACCGGGACGGTCGTCATCGTTTTCAACAACGGACCAATCCCGCCGACCTACCAGATCACCGTGCAATGGAATGAGCCTGAGGGCGCAAGATCGTATTCCATCACGATTCCGGTATTTCCGATCTGATCTCATGATGAACAGGTATTCGAATATGAAGGGTATGAGACGACAAGTTGGTGTAACACTCGTCGAACTAATGGTCGCCCTGTCGATCGGGTCGTTCCTGATGATCGGTGCGGTGCAGGTCTATAACCAGAGTCGCGAAGCTTTTGTTGTCAACGAGTCGATCGCGCGGGTACAGGAAACTGCGCAGTTCGCGATGGACACGATCGAAGCCGATCTTCGCATGGCCAGCAACTGGGGCAGGCAAAGTCGCGGTTTCGCTATCGTTGGTCGTTCTGAAACCGGCGACCCGAATCCGCTGACAGCGCCGACAGGGGCTATTGCTTGCGGTGCCTTATGGGCGCTCGATCTTGGCAATCCCGTTACCGGCGACAACAATAACTACGGATTGCCCTGTCCCGAGGATCCAATGGGCATCGGTGTTGCCCAGCCCAATTCCGACACGGTTACGACTCGGCGCACAACGGTCGCAGTAGCGCCGTTACAGGCCGGTCGCCTGCAGATTCAGTCGACCCGTATTCAGGGTGAACTGTTCTGGGACGGCAATGTTCCGCCGGCATTCGATCCCCTCGGGTCGGAAACGCACAACCTGCTGATTAACACTTATTACGTTGCTGACAGCTCAACGCTAATTCCAGGCGTGCCGACGCTACGGCGTAAATCCCTGGTTGTAAACGGCGGCGCACCCAGCATTGATGATCAGGAAGTAGCACCCGGTGTCGAAAACATGCAATTGCAGTTTGGACTCGACGTAGACGACGACAACACCGTCGATCGTTACGTCAATCCCGGCGATCCGGTACTCGATCCTCTGGCTGGCGGCTTTCTCCCCGGTGCGAAAATCATGACAGTAAGAATCTGGTTGATAGTGCGCGGCGTATCACCTGAGGCCGGCATTGTGGATCAAGTCAATTACGCGCCAGGTGACGTTGCACTTGGCGTATATAACGATGCATTTCGACGCATGCAGGTCTCAAAGACGATTCTGCTGCGCAACGCGAGATCGTAGATACTGACTACTAAAGAGACTAACGATGAAAACACTTATAAATAGTCGAAAACAGAATGGTGCGGCACTTGTGGTCGGACTGGTATTGCTGGTTGTCATTACCGTGCTGGCAATTTCGGGCATGAATACAGCGACCACCGAGTTAGCCATGGCGAGAAACGACCAGAACTACGAGAACGCTTTCCAGGCGGCGGAGACCGGCCTCGAGAATGCACTCGCGCAGGGCACCTTTAATACGCTTGCCAACACCAATCTTGTGTACAACATCAACACTCATGACGCGGTCACGGCGACGATCATATTCGAGGATTCAACGCTGGTACCGGACAGGGCATTCAGTCTGGGCGTAGGCAGCGGCATTGCAGCCTATCACTTCAATACGATCGCAACGGCGGAGTCCAAGCGCGATGCGGGCGGTACCACAGACAGGGACGCTTCTGCCACTCATTCACAATCTTTTTATATTGTCGGGCCCGAGGCATCGACATTCTAGTTGTTTAAACGCACCCAGGGATACGGAGCAGAAATCATGCATATTCGAAAATTACTGGCTTTGGTTTTGCTAGGACTGAGCCTTACGGCAGCAGCCGATTTTACGACCATCACCGAAGCATATGAAGTCAATAGCGGTGACATGAGATTGCCTCGCAACACAGGCGGAACGCTCACTTTCAAACAGTGTTCCGACTGCGATTCGCAGACATTGCTCGTGAACAGCAGAACGCGTTACGTAATCGATGGTCGTGACGTCCAACTGACCGAATTCAAGGAGAGAATGGCGGCAGTACGTGACGAGGCGGTTACCGTCTTACACCACCTTGAGTCAAACACTATTACTGCGATTAAAGTCCGTCTTTAATCGACATGCAAAGCAGAATATTTGAGGGAACGAAAATGGACGCTTTAAGACGAAATATCACATGGACATGTGCCGGATTAATGCTTGCGCTGACAGTTGGCGCGCCTGCTTTGGCGGATGACACGGAACTGCTGCTTGTGACGCCGGCAACGGCACAGAACAACAAGCCGAATATCCTGTTCATCCTGGATACCTCGGGCAGTATGGACACTACTGAAAGTACGATTGAGCCATACGACGATGCAATCGATTACGGCAGCGGCGCGTGCGACACCAGCAAGTTCTACTGGACCGATGTCGACATCGTGCCGGACTGTAACACTACTAAGCGAATCATTGACGATGGCGCTTTTCATTGCCAATTCGCCAGAAATCAGATGACCGGTATCGGCAGTTACTCCGGCACCATGGTGCAGTATCGCGACGGTGGCTGGGACGGCATGTCCTCTGGACCGACACTTTGGCAATACCTCGCAGACGACTATGACAGCGAGCCTGTTGAGTGTGATTCGGACTCCGGCATACACGGTGACGGCCGTTCGACAAACCTCTGGGCGAAGACCGGTAATGACATTGGCGATCCGTGGACCAATGATCCAACCGAAGAAATTTCCTGGGGTAGCGCGCCGAGAAACCTCGATTACACGGTCTATAGTGGTAACTACTTGAACTGGAAGAAATCTCCAGTTACAGCCAACATCCGGAGAATCGACATCGTCAAGGCTGTCGTTTCGGCGGTGATGAAAGCGATCACTAATACCAACGTCGGCATTCAGCGATTCAACGATACCGAGGGCGGCCCGATTATCCAGGGCTTGACCGATATTGATACCGATCGCACCAGCGTTTTAAACGCAATCGACAGCCTGAACGCGGGCGGCTTCACGCCGTTGTCGGAAGTCATGTATGAAGCCGCCCTGTATTGGCGCGGCATGGAGGCGCACTACGGTGAATTAATTGGTGAGTGGGCTACCGATCCTGGTGCCCTTGACTCGACAGGTCCGGAAAACTACAAGCAGCCCGATACGAACGTCTGCTCAAAGAACTACAATGTGATGCTGTCGGACGGACTGCCCAACGAGGATGCAACAGCGGAAACGCTGACACCGCTTCTGCCTAACATTACTGCGGCGCTCGGCTACACGCCGTGCGACAACGCCGGCACGGCCGGCTCATGTCTCGATGACATTTCAGAGTATTTGTCCAAAGAGGACATCGACACGGTGCTGGCGGGCGATCAGTTCGTCACGACTCACACGATCGGTTTCGCACAGGACATAGCGGTTTTGCGTTCGGCGGCAGAGCGATCCGGCGGTAATTACTTCCAGGCCGATGACGTAGAGAGTCTGGCGCTAGCATTACTGAACATCGTTGGCGATATCAATGCCAGGAATCTGTCGTTTAGTGCACCGGCCGTATCGGTCAACGCGTTCAACCGGACGCAGAACCTGAACGACCTGTACCTCACTGTGTTCTCGCCGAAGACCAGGGCGCACTGGCCGGGCAACCTCAAGAAATACAAGATCGACAATGGGCAAATTGTCGATTCACAGGGGCTTGGCGCGGTCAATCCGATAACCGGGTTCTTCGACGACAACGCGATAAGCTACTGGACAGCTGCACCTCCTCCTGATGGAAACGACGTCACACTGGGTGGTGCGGCCAATCTGTTACCGGCCCCAGCCTCACGCAAGCTGTACACCAACAATGGTTCCGACATGAACCTGACTGGCGGCAGCAATGCATTGACTCCCTCAAACACGGGCGCGTTTGCCGCATCTGACTTTGGACTGACAGGCGCGAGCGGCGAACCTACGGTTGATGAGGTAATTCGCTGGATGCGCGGCGAAGATATCAACGACGAGGATTTCGATCCGTCAACGACTGTCCGAAATGCCATGGGAGATCCCTTGCATTCAGCACCGGCTGCCGTCGTCTATGGCGGCTCCGTAGCAAACCCCGATGTGGTCGTATTTACGGCGACCAATGATGGTTATCTGCATGCGGTTGACGGCATCACGGGTATCGAACTCTGGTCGTTCGTGCCGAAAGAGTTGCTCCCTGGCATGACTCGGCTGTTTTTTGATCCACGGTCCAAATACAAAATCTATGGGATTGACGGAGATATCGTGCCCGTCATCGCTGACCGGGATAACAACGGCATCATCGACGGAAGCGATTTCGTGTACCTCATATTCGGTCTGCGCCGTGGCGGAAATAGCTTCTATGCCCTCGACGTGACGGATAAGAATACGCCGAAGTTGATGTGGCTCAGGGCCGTAACGAACGGCGGCCAGAGCTGGTCACGACCGACGGTTGCCAGAGTGAACATCAATGGCGTTGCGCAAAATGCGGACAAAGGTGTGGTTATCGTCGGTGGCGGATACGACTCCGTGCACGACACCAAAACCCATCCGGCATTTGACGATTCCTCAGGTTCTGGCATTCACATGCTTGATCTTGTCAGCGGCGCCGAACTCTGGCGTGCCGGACAAGACGTCGGCGCTGATCTTCAACTCGCTACCATGACGCGTGCGATTCCGACACAGGTCCGGGTCGCCGACGTCACTGGCGACGGATTTGCGGACCGCATGTATGCATCCGATATGGGCGGTCAGTTGCTTCGATACGACATTTCGAACGGGCAGCCAACGGGCAGCCTCGTTGCCGGCGGCGTCATCGCTCAACTGGGCGCCGAAGGATTGGGTGCGCCGGCTGACGCTGACCTGCGGCGATTATATAACTCGCCCGACGCGTCGATATTTACCGACAAATCCCAGGGCCGGCGATACATTTCGCTCAGTATCGGTAGTGGTTACCGGGCTCATCCGTTGGACAATACTGCGTCGGACCGCTTCTATTCAGTTCGTGATCCTGACGTATTCAACCGCTTGACTCAGGCCAACTACGACAGCTACACGCTCATCACGGAGGCTGATCTCGTCGAGATTAGCGGGTCCGTTCGTACAATCATCGACCCGACCAGGAAGGGCTGGAAGTTCACCTTGCCTCCGAATCAGAAGGTCCTCTCCGACTCGGTGACGTTTAATGACGAAATATTCTTCGTCGGCTTCTCACCCGAGACTAACCTGGCCGATATCTGTCAGCCAAGCTCGGGTAAGAACTTCCTGTATCGGGTAAGCGTCTCGAATGGTGACCCGGTTGTTAACAATCTGGATACGCTTGACCCGCTGGACGCGGATGATGAACGCGTGCACGACTTGCAACAGGGCGGTATCGCTCCGACGCCGGCGTTCCTGTTCCCCGCGCCTGATCCGAATTGCACCGGCTCTGCCTGCTCGCCGCCGCCGATTTATTGCGTCGGTGTAGAATGTGGCAACTCTGGGTTTAATAACAACCCGGTCAGGACGCTGTGGACTCAGGATGGTATCGAGTAGATGTCAATGAAATTGATAATGGAGAGCATATCCATGCGTAAATCAATGCGCGGTGTAACGCTGACGGAGCTGATGATTGTTGTAGTAATCCTCGGCATCCTGGCAGCAGTCGCCTACCCAAACTATCGCCAGTACGCGGCGCGTGCGAAGCGAACCGAAGCCAAGGCGGCGTTGGTGCAAATCGCAACCAAGCAGGAAGCCTTCTATCTTCAGAACAACATCTACACAGAAGATATGACCTTGCTTGGATTCGCGACCGATCCGTTCGTGTCCGACACCGGCTCATACCAGATCGACGTGGATCCCGGTGCCAACGCGAATTTCTTCTCGGCCACTGCGGTTTACCTGAATGGCGACGCTGAACTCGGCAAGTGTGCGTCGTTCACGATCAACGCCACCGGTGCGAAAGGCTCTGGACCTCTGGGAGATTGCTGGACTCGAGCGCGCTAGGCATTGCGAGACCAAAATGAAAAATGTCCGCATTGCGGGCATTTTTTTTGCATTCAGGATTGTGCCGCTTGCTGACGGCCGGATATGAACAGCGCGTCGATAATAAGCAATACGGCGCCCACGGTAATCGCAGAATCCGCTACGTTGAAAGCCGGAAACCAGGTGCCGCCAATCAAAAAGCCGAAATAATTCGGCACCTCAATGAAATCGATGACGTAGCCGAAGCGGATGCGATCGATAACATTACCGAGCGCACCGCCGAGGACCAGCGCCAGGCCGCTTGAAAGTACGTGCTGGCCCGCCGACCTCATACGCCATAACCAGACGGCGATGACGGCGCTCACCGTCACGGCCAGTGTGATGAAAAACCATCGCTGCCAGCCGCCCGCGTCGGCCAGGAAACTGAACGCGGCGCCGGGATTACGCCGGTGTGTGAGCTGCAGGAACGAATTGATTCGCTCGGCCGGATTCCCGTAGGGCAGCCAGTTCATGATGGCCCACTTCGTGAGCTGATCGAATAACACGATCAGGGATGAAATCGACGCCCAGATGCCAAACATCTGTCTTGTGTCAGATTCTTCCACTTTTATCTCGGTTTCAGTCAACGTCCATTCCCTGTCAGGCTGCCAGGATCGCCCTTGCACTCTCTGCATCGCGATGCATTTGCTCGACGAGGTCCTTGACCTCGTCAAACTTCAATTCGCTTCTTAGCCGTGCGACGAAGTCTACATGAATGTACTTGCCGTAGATGTCTTCGTCAAAATCGAATATGTGTACCTCGAGTATCGGCTTGGTTCCACCAAATGTCGGCCGCGTGCCGACACTGGCGACGGCGTCCAGCGATTCGCCGCCGAGGCCCGATACGCGCACTGCGAAAATTCCCATGACTGCGCTTTGCCTGCGACGCAGATTGACATTTGCCGTGGGAAAACCCAGCTCCCTGCCAAGGTGATCGCCTTCGATTACTTTGCCGGACATCCTGTAGTTCCGCCCGAGAAACCGCGCCGCATCATCGAGTTCGCCGGCCCAGAGCGCCTGGCGAATCGCCGTGCTGCTGACCCGTTCCCCGTCTTCGAGGACGCTGGCTACCTGGTGAACCTCGTACTGCAGCGCCCTTCCCGCTCGCTGCAGATGTCCGATGTCTCCCTGGCGACCTTTTGCGAAGCGAAAATCGTCGCCAATGACCAGATGCCTGATGTTTAACGACTGGATCAGGAGTTGCCGTATGAAGGTATCTGCCGCGATGTTCTTCATTTGCTCGTCGAATCGCGGGCAATAAAACAGGTCGATGCCGTAATCGGCAAGCGCCTCATATTTTTCCCGGAATCGCATCAGCCTGGCCGGTGGGCTCGAAGAGGAAAAATACTCCCCGGGCGTGGGCTCGAAGCTCATGACCACCGATGGCAAGCCGTCCGCCGCCGCTTTTTGCAGTACCGTGTCCAGTAATTTTCGGTGCCCCAGGTGCACCCCGTCGTAGGATCCAATTGTTGCAACACTGCCATTACGGACCAGGTCGAGCGGTATGTTGTTCGGTCTGCGTGCCAGGTACATTTACGCCGACCTCAACCTTAGATTTGAGGGCCGTAGTCCCAGCAACACCAGGACCACAAAATACACGGCCATTCCTGCAACGATGGTGGCGGAGAGCCAAATGAGTCTGTCGAATACCGACGCTGCGATCCACCAGTCGAGTGACCTTTCCATGGCGAACAGACACAGCGTCATGACGACAATGGCAGCAGCGACTTGCAGACACAACCTGCCCCAACCCGGACCATGCATTAGCACGCCGTCGCGTCGAAGTCCGCGATACAACAACCAGGCGTTGATAATTGCCGACACCGAAATTGCCAAGGCAAGACCGGCGTGGGTGCCTTCATATTCTGCGCGGGTGAGCACGTAGGCGAGCACTACACTTAGGATGAAATTGACCGCAAGCGCAATGAGACCGAATCTCACCGGCGTGCGTGTATTCTCACGGGCGAAGTATGCCGGTGCCAGAATCTTGACGTAGGAAAAGCCGATGAGGCCGAACGCGAACGCCTGCAATGCCAGCGCCGTCATGCGCACGTCGAATACGGTGAACTCGCCGCCGTAGAAAATGGTCGCCACAAGCGGATCAGCCAGGACGATCAGCCCGATCGCTGCCGGCACCGCGATCAGTAACACCAGTTTCATCGACCAGTCGACCGTGTCCGAGAACTCACGGCTTGATTCATTGGCATGCTGACGCGACAGGTAAGGCAGCGTGACCGTCGCAAGCGCAATGCCAAACAGTCCCAGCGGGAACTCCATGAGACGATCCGAAAAATACAGGAGGCTGATTTTTCCGACGCCAAGCAAGGATGCGATTATGCCGCCCAAAAGCACATTGATCTGCGCGACCGACGATCCAAAAATTGCCGGCAACATCAACGTCGTGACCCGTTTTACGCCAGCGTGATTTGGATTCCATCGAGGTCTGGGAACGGCGCGAATGCGGGCAAGAAACGGAATCTGAAAGACGAGCTGTATCAGACCGGCGGCGAACACGGCATAAGCGAGTGCCATACCGGGCTCTTCAAGCGTAGGTGCCAGGTAGAGCGCAGCAGCTATCAGGACGACGTTCAGTATCACTGGTGTGAAAGCGGGCACGGCGAACCTGCCGTAGGTATTCAGAATGCCGCCGGCGAAAGCCGTCAACGACACGAACAGCAAATACGGAAAAGTGAAGCGCAGCATCGCCGTCGCGAGATCAAATCGCCCGTCCTCGCCAATGAACCCGGGCGCCACGATCGCTACGAGAACAGGCGCCGCGACAACACCGATGAGCGTAACCAGGAACAGGATCAGGCCCAGGGTACCGGCAACCGAGTCGACCAGTTCTCTGGCCTCATCGTGATCGTGTTTCTCACGATATCGCGCCATGACCGGGACAAACCCTTGCGAGAACGCGCCTTCAGCAAAAAACCGGCGCAGCATATTGGGGATACGATTGGCCACCAGAAACGCATCCATGACAATGGTCGCACCGAAAAACCGAGCGAAAACGATGTCGCGGGCCAGGCCGAGAATTCGGGACAGCAAGGTCATCGAGCTGACGACCGAGGTGGACTTTAGAAGCCGCTTGCCGCTCACCCGCTTTTTCGGCGCGCCGGCTTGGGACTCGGATTCGGGTGACTGATCTGGGGCCATGGCAGACGCTAGTTTATCCTTAGATGCGGCTGAAAATCAGTGATTTAGCCTAACCCGGATATTGCACCAGTTGGCGCGTGAGATCGCTCAAGGATTTGATTGGCTGAAGGATTTTCTGACTGAGCGGAATAACATTGTCTATTGCCGAAGGAAGAAAATCCTTCAGGCGATCAAAGACTAAGCGAAAGCGCGTCATACTGGTGCAATATCCGGGCTAAGGGCGGGGAGCCCGGTTGCCGGTCATTGACTTTCGCCGGGAGGGTGCGAATAATACGCGGCTCTTTAAAGGAAGGCACTTAGGCTTACTACAGTGGCAAATATCAAATCAGCTCGGAAACGCGCCCGACAGTCGGAGAAGACCCGACTTCATAACATGGGGCTTCGCTCCAAGATGCGCACCCACATCAAGGATGTGATCAAGGCCGTCGAGAAAGGCGACCAAAAAGCAGCATCGGCAGCTTACAGCGCCGCCGTGCCCGTCATAGACTCGATGGTTAACAAGGGCATCGTTAACAAGAACAAGGCCGCGAGGCACAAGAGCCGCCTGAACAAGATGGTCAAGGCGCTCGCCGCGTAGCATGCAGAATAAAAAAGGGGACGGACTCCGCGGA
>Ga0255058_10002184_pt1 | contig 10863 bp, 5 predicted proteins | sample Cases_109_9_MG_FD_188637 | JGI IMG/M metagenome (GOLD analysis project Ga0255058, IMG submission 188637) | Seawater microbial communities from Amundsen Gulf, Northwest Territories, Canada - Cases_109_9 | ecosystem: Environmental > Aquatic > Marine > Gulf | place: Canada: Northwest Territories... | reverse complement strand
GCTCCTTCTGTAAATTATGCAGAAGCTCACTGGCAGTTACGGTGTATTGGCTCAGTTCACTAACCCTGTTGGCATCTGCCTTGACACCAAGCTTCTCTGCAATAACCATGTAAAGAAAGAAAGCTACCGCTAGCAACGGTATTATCCCAACCAACGTCACTCTTTTACCTATTGTCCATTTCATCTTTTTTACCTCCTTCATGAAAAGAATAAAATAAAATAATATAATTAAATAGAGTACGCCTTAGACTTACAGGCCCACGTTCCCTCCTACACGGCAAAGCATCCTTACACTTACAACTCATATTTAATATGCCTCAGTATTTTTCTGACAACATCTCTGGGCATCTCTTTATCATCCATCACCAGAATTTTCCCCTTATTCACAATGCGTATTCTCCCTTCGACTCCCCCCAGTACAGTCGTTCCTCCTTACGGGGCAGGCCGGCAAAGGCAAAAAAAAAAGGCGTACCCACTGCTTTCTTGCCATTAAGTCCCGTTTTGCGGGAGAATGCAAGAAGTGGGTACGCCTTCTACTTACAGGCCCTGGTCCTGTCCGACAAGGCAGTTCACGCCTAAAATCTGAACAAACTTAGGTCTAATTTAATGTTTTTTTAGCATATACTTTAGATTTTTTTTATATCTTTATACTTTCTTAAGTTTTAAAAAGATAGCTATCGTTAGATTTATCTACATAATCGGCTAATGTTTCAAAAACTTTATTCAAAATTTCTTTTCATTCCCCACAGCTTGCTCGCTTCGCTTCGTAAGCTAGCAGTGGGGACATTGTCATGTAGCAAAATAGTTGCCAACTTTGTATGCCAGAAGTATCTATTTGAAATTTAAAAATTTATTTTGATATCTAATTTATTGACTTTTAATAGCTTATCCCTCGAATGGAAAATCATTAGTATGTTTTATAAAATATTTTTGCCTTTACAACTTTATGATTCTTACATACCTATAATGATAGATAATCGGGGAAATATTTCCTTATGTTGATTTTTTAAACGATTTTTTGCGATTTGACTTGATTATACCTGAAACTCGAAGAGGACTCTGTGGAATAGGACAAAATTGACTTTATTCCACAGGGTGCAGAGGTGGGGAGAACAATTCATTGCACAGGGCGTCAGAGAATGGGATTTTCGTAAATTTCACTTTCATATAAACACAACCCAGATTGTCTTTCCACGTTATAGAGAAAAGGATAATAAGGATAGAAATGACAGATGTAAAGAACAATAGGGTAAAAGACTATCTTTTAAAAAGGAGCTAATCTATTGAGAGTTGTTGATAAAAGAAAAGTTTTGCCAGAAGGGATTTTGGGATCAATAATCATGCCGAGACCACTTCAGTCTTTATTTCTACCTGAATCGGTAACTCTATTGCAAATGTGGTCCCCTTGTCCTTTTTGCTCACGAAGTCAATGGAACCTCCCATTGTTACCAACATATCTTTGCATATCGAAAGTCCAAGGCCTACACCACCAGTGGAGATTTTACTCTTCGTAGTAAAGAATGGCTCAAAAATCTGTGAACGCAACTCATCCGGTATGCCACTTCCTTTATCAGCAACCATGATTGTCAAGTATTCTTCACCATCTTTTAACGTTACCTTAACCTCTCCACCTTTTGGTGATGCTTCAATGGCATTTTGAATAATGTTGAACAACACTTGCCGAAGAGAATCTTCATACATGGGCACCATGAGTAATTCGTTGCATGTGTTATAATTTATCTCCACACCATATTTCGCGCAGTTACCTTTAAGCATGGCTATTACGTCACAAATTGTTATATTAATATTGAACGCCTGATAGCTCTTATTTAGTGGCCGGCTCATATTTAACATCTGTTTCACAATGGAAGCAATACGCTTAATCTCTTTCTCTATCATACCCACATATCCATAATGCTTGTGATCTTTAGGAACGCAATCCTTAATTAAGAGGAAAGAATATTGTATCCCGCCAAGCGGGTTGTTTATCTCGTGAACAACTCGTGCTGCCATTCGTCCAGTAATGGCTAGTTTCTCGTTCTCCATTCGTTGACGCTCCAACTCCCTGATGCGCCTGGTACGCGCCTCTACTATATTTTCCAACTCCTTTTTATGCTGAAGGATATGTTCCTTCATCTGCATGCGCTCAATTTCCGAACTCATCATTGCCACAATTATATCCATCACTTCGGCTGCACCTCGTGGCATATTCAGTTTATGACGGGATACAATCCATAGTATACCAATGGGTTTGCCACTTTTATCGTTCATGCGCATGCCAAAATATCCCTCAGCTCCTATTTCTAATAGAACCTTATCATTCGGAAATAATTCACATACTCCATCAGGGTAAGCACAGTAACCATCGTTGGCAACATTCTCACATGGTGTGTTGCTTAAGTCGTATACGTAATCGCGAATAATTTTCCCATCAAGTTGCATTGAAAGCGATTTAACATTATTCTTATCCACGATCTGACCAATGAAAACACACTCAATGCCAAGCCATTCGCATATATTTTTAACAACATTATCAAAGAAATATTGACCTGTCGTTCCCACTGTGCTCTTGACAAGTGTTTGAATTGCAGCCTCCACCTGTTTGAGGTCTTGACGCCTCTTAGCCTCACGTAACTCTCGCTCAATGGCAGGTACAAGGCGTGCTAATCTGTCCTTTATGATGTAATCATGCGCACCTGCCTTCATGGCCTCAACCGCGACATCCTCCCCTATAGTACCTGACACGATGATAAATGGCAGGTCAAGTCCCATTTTCTGCAATGTCTCCAATGCGGCTTGCACGCTGAATTGTTGCATGCTATAATCACAGATTATGATATCCCATGTCTGGTTATCCAGGGCGGCTTTCATGGCTTTATCGGTCTCGACCCGTTCAGATGTCGGGTCATAGCCACAGCGTTTCAGTTCACGCAGTATCAGAACGGTATCATCTTCCGAATCTTCAACCATCAACACACGAATCGGTATGCTCATTCAACCTCCATCCTTTTTGACTCTGCAACCGCCGTCAGGTCCTGTAGTATCTGTTTCTCTACTATACTCCTGGCACTAAGATAGTATATAAGCGTGATTGCAAAAATAGGTATAAGTGAGATGCAGAGCGCGAATGCGATTAACTTGTTTTTGATTGATTGGAATAACTCATTTTTTTACCATTTAGGCATGTATCTTCACAAATTAACTCTAAATTTCTTTTTAATTAGTAGAGAACATATGTGTTTATTCGTGGCTGAAACTCTATTGACTCATTTTGCCATAGTCCTCGTTAGCTTTTCCAGTTTATTCCTCAACTCTCCAAGCTCCTTGGATTTGAATGCTCCCTTGGTCTTCCTCAGGATATCGACTGCCCCTACCAACCCACTCTCCAGCTCTTTTATCCTGGGGCATTTGAGCAGATTGCATACGTGTTGCTCATTACCTGTCATGGTAAGTTTTTCTATCAAGTGTTTCAAATTCAACAGGGAATCAACAATATTTCTAAGCGTAAGCGCAAAGAATGTATTGATGGATACAGAGGATGCATCTCCTGAGGCCCTACTTACTAATTTCTCTATGCCGTTCAGATCTTTATACCACTCTTGCAAACGCTGCTTGGTATTGTAAACAGAGCGATATACACGGTAACGTTCGATCGATTTATTAACATGCATTAACAATTCATCAAAATCAAACGGCTTAATCATATAAGCTTCTACAGATAGTTGTATTGAACGAGTTGCTGTGTCTATAGAAGGATTACCAGTTACCAGGATTACGGGTATCCCTTCTGCAATATTCGGGATTTCTTTGACAAGCTCAAGCTCCGGGTTTCCACGCATTTGAATGTCGGCAATTAATAGATCGTAATTGTTTGCTCTCAGCCTCTCCACAGCAACTCTGGCATCGAAAACGCAATCACACTCATATCCCTCCCTGCGCAACAGGTCGGCAGTTGATTTTAGGAAAGTTTCTTCGTCGTCAGCGATAAGGATTCGGCCTAATTCATTCATTACGGGTAACCTTGAAAATATATCGGAATTTCTATAACTGGCTGAATGGAATCAATAATAAAAGGAATTTTTTATTCTTATTGTTTAATTAATATTAATTACTTTTTGGTAAGAAGCAAGAAGAATGTATAAATATTGTATAATTACATCTATACTGTAATAACAAAATAAAAAAATTACGAGCCAAACATCAAACTGTGCTGACCCTTATTCAACTCTTTAAATAAATCTTTCGCATACAGGTTTATCTATCGGCCCCATCATATAGTTCTAAGCCTGACCGTATGTCTTTCAGGCAAGTTGTATTCAGCCGGGTTTAAGTGGTTCCGTTATCCAATCTAAGTATATTTCTTATATCTCTTCTTAACTCTGAAAATTTAAATGGTTTCTTGACAACAAAGTCCACTTTCAAGTCCTCTTTCTTGACATCCTTCATCTCTAATCTCCAGCCTGTGATTAGGCCCACCTTCGGCCTTTTATCCAACGTATCCAACTCTTTTATTACGTCTCTTCCAGTGACATTTGGCATAGCCAGGTCACAGAGCACCAGGTCAAAGTCTTCACGTTTTAGTAAGCTGATTCCATCAGTGCCATTGCTAGCACTCTTTACTTTGTGGCCGTCTCCGGTAAAAAAATCACTTAAAACCTCACACATCTCCTGCTCATCGTCTACTACAAGGATGTTTAGGCTCCTGGTTTTTATCTCCTGGCTCGGTTTGGAAGATATGTCCGGATGGACAATTTCTTCCTTACTAATTGGGAATCTTAGCGTAAAGGTACTGCCCTTACCTCCCTTACTTTTCACGTCTATCTTACCATCGTGTCTTGTTATTATACCGTAGGTAACGCTTATACCCAATCCAGTCCCTTCAGGACTCCTGGTAGTAAAAAAGGGATCAAAGATATGCTTCTTCACCTCTTCAGACATACCCTTCCCTGTATCTGAGATGGTTACAAATACAGTATCATCCTTTCTCCATGTACTAAATGAAAGGCGTCCACCAATGAGCATTGCATCCAGGGCGTTATTAATTATGTTTACAAATACCTCTCTCAACTCTGAAGGATTACCAGGTACGGTTGGTACTTCCTTGAGGCCTTCCATATCTACGCAGTAGTTTATTCCATTGGCCTGGGCCATATTCTTCCATCTGGGCATTGTGAAATCAACCGCTTGTTTTATCAAATCCCTCATATCTACCTGTATAAATCCGGTTGTATCCTTCCTTATATTAGTAAATTTATACATCCTGTCGACGATATTAGCGCCGTCATCAGATACCCTACAAATAGTACGAAGTGACTTTGCCAATTCTTCATTGTCTCTATATTTCTCCTCCATAAGCTGCGCATTACCAGAGATAATTCCAAGGATATTATTAAACTCATGTGCAACCCCAGAGGTCATTATACCCATGGCTCTCATTTTTTCTGATTGCAAAAGTGCTTCTTCCATCTGCTTACGTTCGACAGTCCGTCCAAGCTGAGCGCCCACATCAGCCATAATTTCCATAAACTGTTGATTGGGTTCTTCTGCCTTTGTAGAAAAAAACTCTAGCACAGCTACTATCTTAGCCCCAATCAGCACAGGAAATGCGATACCAGACTTTATATTCATATCCATTGCAATCATTTTCCTGACAAAGTTATCATCCTTGGTTACATCTTTAATCCAATGTGGTTTACCACTTGCAAGTACACGGCCGGGGAGACCAATCCCTTTGGTAAATGTGGTCATTGCAGTAACATCGCAAAATCTTGCAAAGTGTTTTTTGTCTTCAAGCCACCAAACTTTTGTGGGTTCTAGCAAATCTGGATCATCTTTCGATATTACATAAGCGTGACCTATTTCCCAACCGGTGTAGCAACATATTTCCTCCAATATTGGCTGAAAGGCATCTTCAATATCAACTGATTCATTCGCTGCCACCGCTGCCACTTGAAGTAACTTTATGAATGAATTTGTTACGCGAAGCATATTCTCGGCTGTCTTGCGCTCAGTGATGTCTAGTCCATATACGTTTACGTACTCTGTTTCTACCACAGGTGCAAATGTTAAGGAAAATACACGATTCTCATACTCAATTTCAGTATTTTTACTTGAATTGGAACTGAGAACATTCAAAACGAATTTGTGCCAGTACTCAGCCACAAATTGGCCTGTTTTTAAGCCCCAGAAATCCAAAAGAGGTAAGCCAACATTATTGGCGAAAAGGATTTTACCATCTTTTGATATTCGCAGTACCGGGTAAGGGTTTTCACTTGGAAATTTCGCCAGCCCTTTAATCCTTTCATCAGCCCGCTTTCTTTTAGTAATATCTGTATAGTGCTCAACTCTCCCTCCTGCATATAAACCTGAAACAATTGGTTGGCTCCAATGTTCCAACCACCTCTCTGCACGGCCATCGCCAGGAAGTATATGACAGACAAAGTTCTCCACATAGGTATTATCATCATAAGTTTTTACCACACGTTCCCTGAATTTTTCTCCATCCTTAAAAATATGGCGTATCTTGTCTTTTATAAGCTGTCTCTTTTCCTTCCCGATTACTTCATCTCGCTTCAAACCAAAATAAAATTCCACTGCTTCATTTATCCATACCACTCGGAATTTTTTATCAAGTATAAACACACCTACATTTGAAGTATCAAGTACATCATTAATTAGACTACGGTAACGCGCCTCGCTTTTAAGTAACCTCTCCTCCGCCTGCTTACGTTCGACAGTCCGTCCAAGCTGAGTACCCACATCAGCCATAATCTCCATGAACTGTTGATCGGGTTTCACCATCTTAGTAGTGAAAAACTCTAGTACTCCTGCTACACAAGCCCCAGTCATCACAGGAAATGCGATACCTGACTTGATGTCCATATCTCTTGAAACCTTTGTCCTGGAAAAGTTTTTGTCCTTTGTAACATCAACAATCCAATGTGGCTCACTAGTCGCAAGTACCCTGCCGGGGAGACCAATTCCTTTTGCAAATTTGGTCACCTCTGTAGCATCGCGAAAGTCATTAAATTTATTAATATCTTCAATGTGCCAAACTGTTGTTGGCTCCAGCAAATTGGGATCATCTTTTGATATTATATAAGCGTGACCTATTTCCCAACCGGTATAGCTACATATCTCTTTCAATATTGGCTGAAAGGCGTCCTTAATATCTATTGCTTCATTCGCAGATACTGCTGCAACCTGAAGCAACTTCAAGTATGTATTCTTTGTGTGGAGCTCATTCTCGGCTTTCTTGCGCTTGGTTATATCCCGCCAAATGCTTGAAATGAGCTTTTTCCCCGGAATGGATAGAAGACTGGTGCTTATCAGCATGTCCCTTATCCCGCCCTCCTTTGTCCTATGCCTCGTTTCAAAGATATGTGTGCCTTCATTCACAATTTTATCGATACGCTTTTCTATATCCTCTTGAGACTCTAAGCCATCAATATCAGCTATATTGAGCCTTTTAAATTCCTCTCGAGTATAGCCGAGGTTTTGGTATGCATGGTTGTTGAATTCCAGTATCTTCCCGGTATTTGCATCAACTATTACATTGGAGTCTACCGCCTGCTCAAACATGGTACGGTATCGTTCTTCGGACTCCTGTAGAGAATTCTCCATTTGTTTACGCTCGGTGATGTCTTGTGCAATCCCAATAATGTGATCAATTACCCCTGACTGTCTCTTGATAGAAAAAGCCCGATCCAGTATCCAACGCTCTGATCCGTCCGGACGAGTGATTCGATACTCTACTAAAAAGTCAGTTTTACCCTGGACATAATCCTCAATAGTGGAAGTTACCCTATCACGATCATCCGGATTAATACTATCCATCCAGGATTTTGGCCGTTCATACAAACTTTTGCATGTACGGCCCCAAGTAATCTCATAAGCCGGGCTAACATAAATCATCTTGTTGAAATCCGGAGAAGTCACCCAGAATACTTCGGGAATGTTTTCTGCCAGCTCTCTGAAGCGTTCCTCGTTCGCCCTTAACTCTTCAGTTCGCTCAGTAATGTATTGTTCCAGAGTTTCGTTGATTTTCTTTATCTCTTCCTCCGCTCGCTTACGCTCGCTTATGTCATGCACAGACCCGATGAGATGTGTGCAAACTCCATCTTCATTCAAAGCCGGTGTAATGGTTACTTCACCAATTTTCTCCCCGGCAGGGTAAGTGGAAGTTTCTTCCCACTTAACAGTTTTATTCTCTCGAATAGCTTCTCTATATTTATCCAGCACTAACGCATGAGATGGTTCCGGCATAACCTCTTCAATTCTTTTACCAACAATCTGTTTTTCAGTTAACCCTGTAGTATTCAGGCCTGCTTGGTTGATAGACAAAAAACGGAAACAATCATTATGCTCAACTCCTATTTGAAATAGCACATCCCCAACTGTGTCGTAAATTAAGCTGAGATTTTTATCACTTCTGCGTAATGCCTCCTCTTTCTGCTTCCGCTCGGCAAACAAGTCCCTGAGCCTTCTATTCTTGATATGCTGCAGAAAAAACAACATACCCGTAAGGCCTATCACTAGTATCCCGCCGAGAATTAATATTTCTTTTACAGCCTGAGATCCCGCATGTATATCCTTGTGTATCGGAACCTCTGCATCGCCCAGAAGGTTCATGGTGAGAGAGAAATACTGAGACGCCTCGGTGAAAAGGCGATAGCCATCATTTTCACCCTGCAAACCGATGTTATCAGGACTAATCCCAGCCACTCTGTCATGCACAAATATTTCCTTTTTAATCCAATCCTCAAAGGTGTTTGCAAAGTGTTCAACATGCTGTAACAACTCCGGATTATACGCTGCAGCACTTTTAAAATCGGAGATGAGACTCCGGCTGTGATTTATTTCGCGTTCAATGCTCGACATGACAGTCTCGCTATTATTACGGTTGTGTGGAAACGATTGTGTTTTATGAATATCCCTATGAACATTCAGCAACGGACGCCTCACTTCGTCCAAAATCTTGATTGCAATGCGTCCCTGGTTGCCATTAGCCAGGCGCGAAGGGATGCCACGTGAGAACAAAACGATGAAGAATATACTTATCGTAATAAAAACTATAAGTAATGCATATCGTTTACGTAAGAATGATTGTAATTCACTATGTATCTTGCTTGGTTTCATTGTTAGTTATTAATCGAATATATACATAAAGGTTATTACGAGTTATTGTCTCACCCTAAATATTTTTAAAGAATTCTTCCAAACTTATATTTAGAACAGTTACGATCTTGTTTAAGGTTGAAATAGATGCAGCACATTCAGCGCGTTCTATCTGGGATACAAGGCTGACGGATAAATCTGCCTTCTCTGCAAATTGTTTTAACGTAAGCTTTTTTCCATTTCTTAATTCCTTCAACCTCTTTCCTATTTTTATATTCAGCCTCTCTTCTGGTTCTATTAGTAACCGCCTTGATCTTAAGGCTGTTTTGATTGTTTTTCTCAGTTTATCAATATTAAACGGTTTCTTAACGTAATCAAAGGCATCGGCCTTTAATGTTTGAACTGCTGAATCTACGGAAGGAAAAGCAGTTAAGATAATCACAGATATATCAGAGTTAATCTTCTTGATTTTTGTTAATAAATCCAGTCCGTTTATGTCTGGCATTTTAAGGTCAAGTATAATGACGTGGTATGTTTTCCCCCTTATTTTACGAAGCGCTTGTCTTGGTCTCGTACTTATTTCGACATTATACCCATCCTCTGTAAGCAATTTTTTAAGAAGTACACATATATCTTTGTCGTCGTCAATTATGAGTGTGTTTATTTCGTGCTGTTGCATTAGTATTTTTATGATTTACGATTTATTTTGAAGACTTATTTTTTGAAGTCTTTACTGCCGCAACAAAGGTAGCAGTCAACTCATTTGATTCTTTAACTAAATTCTCCTATAGTTTTTTCACAAATTCTAAATCTAACATACCACTAGAACCATAAATAGAATTACTGTAATGTTGCTATTTTACAGTATTATTGTGAAAATCAAATATTATTATTATTTTATTTTCCTAATGTATTCCAGCCAAAAGGGCAAAAATTTATGTTATACTACAGGAGTGGTATGAATGTGATGTGAATAGAGGATAAAGATGCAGGCTCCATTTCAAAATTACATTTTGTTATAACGAAAATATTACTACGGTGTGGGAAAAGTACCTATTCAATAATCAGGATTCACAGAGGGATATAACAGGCCCGCCAAAAAGATCGTCGGGTAAACAAGATGTGGTTTGGGGTGGGGTAGGTATAAAAAAACAGGCTTATACACTTCTTATGTGTACAAGCCTATTAATGTATGTTGACTGGGAGGCTTATGATAACTGCAGAATGAAGAAACTACTTAATTGAGTCGATTTAACTCTATATGCCCCTTATAGGAGTTTACTTGTACTTCTATATTAAACAACAATAATGAGCCTCCCAGTAAGGTACCCATTATCTCTTGTATTGTAAGTATAAACCATAAATAAAAGTTTTCAATAGTAGAAATAAAAAAATTCAAAACCTTAACTTTTGTCACTATTGTCAATGATTCTCAGAAAGTCTGACATTGTGCGTGCGCTATTAAAATACCTACCATTTCTCAATCCCCTAGCTTCTATGTATGTTATCTTATGAGTCCTATCTAATTTATCTTTTAAAATTTAAAATTTAATAACAGTAAGTATTTTCAAAATTATTTTTTTCAATAATTTTATGAATAAAAATTTTAACTCACTTCACTGTAGTCAAAACGTAGTCAACTCCATCGTAATCAGCAGCACTCCACAGGAATCACCAGAACAAAAGAGTAAGTTATAACTTATTGAAAAACAAGTGATAGCGGCATAACAAACACTGAATCAGACA
>Ga0255058_10002183_pt1 | contig 10863 bp, 8 predicted proteins | sample Cases_109_9_MG_FD_188637 | JGI IMG/M metagenome (GOLD analysis project Ga0255058, IMG submission 188637) | Seawater microbial communities from Amundsen Gulf, Northwest Territories, Canada - Cases_109_9 | ecosystem: Environmental > Aquatic > Marine > Gulf | place: Canada: Northwest Territories... | reverse complement strand
ATAACCGGCTTGAAGGATAAGGGTTACAGGACTATTGCTCCAAAGAAGGACAATAACCTTGTCACGCTTGACGAGGTACAGAGTGCGGATGAGATTCACTTTGATCACATCCAGACTAACAATTCTATTAAAGAATACTTCCTTCCAAAGACGGAGAAGATACTATCTTATACAATTGAGAAGAACAAGGTTAGTATAGAAGAGCCTGAAGGTTTTGCGGTTAAAAGTGTTGTCTTTGGATCAAGGCCATGTGATGCTGCAAGCCTGCCTATCATGGACAAGGTCTTTAATTGGGATTGTAGCGACAAGTTCTGGGTTGAAAGAAGAGAGGCCATTACCTTAGTAACCATTGCATGTGACAAATGCGATAATTATTGCTTTTGTACATCAGTAGGTTTGGCTCCCGATTCAAAGAAAGGCAGTGACGTGCTGCTTACAAAGATTTCTGATGATGAGTATTTAGTAGAGACAGTAACCGAAAAGGGTGAAGGCCTGATAAAGGAACTGGAAACAGTCTTTTCTGACCCTGCATCCGGGACGCCAGACCGGCAGGTTGCATCAGTTGAAAAGAAGTTTGAGATTGATAAGGTTAAACCGTGGCTCGATGAAAATTTCGTACACAAAATATGGGCGGAATTTTCTACGAAATGTATAGGCTGCGGCGCATGTACATTTGTATGCCCTACATGCCATTGCTTTGATATTGTTGACGAGTGTACGATGTCAAAAGGTGACAGAGTCAAGAACTGGGACGGATGTCAGTTCAAGATGTTTACACTGCATACATCCGGACACAATCCAAGGTCCACACAAGATCAGCGATGGCGCCAGAGGATCATGCATAAATTTAAATATTACGTAGAAAAATTTGACAACATTCTCTGTGTTGGCTGCGGAAGGTGTTCGAGAGTTTGTCCTGCAGACATGAATATTTCTGAAATGCTCGAAATAATTGCAACTGAAGAAAGCCAGAAAGAATGATGATGAAATCCGAAGCACGAATTTCGAAGCTCGAAAAAATACCTAAATCACAAATACAAATGTTCCAAAACATAGTCTTGAATTTCTGTCATTAGATATTTGAATTTGTTTCGGATTTCTAGTTTCGGATTTCGAATTTATAAAACTATAATCACCACCTGAAGAGTAGGAATTTCTCATATTATCGAGAGAAAGTGTAAATATTATGGAAAACATATATAAACCATATCTTATGAATATCAGTGATGTGACAGATGAGGCTCCGGGTGTGAGAACATTCAGGCTTAATTTCTTAAACGAAGATGAAGGCAAGAACTTTAAATTCCAGGCAGGACAGTTTGCGCTCTATTCTGCTTTTGGTTATGGTGAATCTACCTTTTGTATCGCTTCATCACCCACAAGGAAGGACTACGTCGAATGTACCTTCAGACAGGCTGGAAGGGTAACCAATGCACTGAGTGAACTCAATGCAGGTGATACTATAGGATTCAGGGGTCCATATGGAAATGTATTTCCCATAGAAGAATGGGAAGGCAAGAATCTTGTGTTTGTTGCAGGAGGCATTGCGTTACCTCCGTTAAGGAGTGTTATCTGGAACTGTTTAGACCTGCGAGACAAGTACAAAAATATAACCATCGTTTACGGGGCGAAAACCGTTGCAGACCTGGTATATAAACGCGAACTTAAGGAATGGGATGCAAGGGACGATGTCAATCTGGTTACCACAGTTGACCCCGGTGGAGAAACTTCTGATTGGAATGGCAAGGTGGGCTTTGTTCCAACCGTTGTAGAGCAAACAGCGCCCGATAGTCAGGACACAATTGCTATTGTATGCGGCCCTCCCATAATGATTAAGTTCACATTACCTGTACTGGAAAAACTCGGTTTTAAACAAGAAAAAGTATATACCACTCTTGAGAATAGAATGAAGTGCGGACTGGGAAAATGCGGCAGATGTAATATTGGATGTACTTATATTTGTAAAGAAGGCCCGGTCTTTACGGCTGAAGAAATAGGTAGGATGCCGGATGAATTTTGAAGACGTAACAATAATATCCGTTGTGGGAAGACAAAACGCAGGAAAGACAACCCTGATCAGAGGACTCATTCCAAAGTTGAAAGAGCGCGGGTACAGGGTAGGCACTCTTAAGTATAACATCCGCGAGTTTGAGATGGATCATGAAGGTAAAGATACATACAAATATTTTCATTCAGGGGCAGATACAGTTGCCATTTCTTCACAGGATGAGGTGGCAGTCATAAAGAAGGTAGAGAATTCTCCTCAAATAAGCGAGATTATAGAAAAGTATTTTAATGACGTAAGTATTATGCTCGTAGAAGGATACAGATCAAAAGATTATCCCAGGATTAAGATTACGGATGCGCAAAAAATGGAAACAGGCGGGAATAATTCAGATAATAATGAACTGCTGCTTGTAAGGGAAAACCTGAATATGGGGTGCTTTTCAGAGAAAGACATGAATAAGGCCCTGGACTTTGTAGAAGATATTATCTCAAATAATAAAGCCGTAATCCAAAAAAATGCTTGAAAAACATTCAGAAATACTATATATATAGCCAAATAAGCTATAAGAACTATATATTGTATACATAAATTTTTTTACGTTTTAATCTTTTTTATGAAAGGCAGGTGTTAAAATGAGTGCAGTACTGGAACAGTATTTTCAATCCGTTGTAGTTGATAAGATTAAGGAAATGATTTCAGATCAGTTTCAGGAAATAAAGGATGATATCGAAGCCCAGTTTAATGAAATGCGTAGTGATATTAAAGGATTAAAGAAGCTGGAGTCAAATTATGCCGACATTCGCATTGACATAGAGAGTTTAAAAAACCGGATTTCAGAATTAGGACAGGACATTTCCGGGAAAATGCATAATGATATAGCAGGATGCGAGAACAGATTAATCGGAACTATAAGAAAAGACTTAAAAGATATGCTGTCTAAAAATGGTAAAAAGCCTGAGGTAGCAAAAAAGTTGGCGACAGTTAAAAAGGCAACAACTAAGAAAGCAAAGGCCAAGAAGGTGACGACCAGGAAAAAGAAAGCAAAAAGGTAATAGTTTCTAAGGTTGTTTTATAACCTAATAGACTTGGCCAATCTGATAATCCATAAGCAAGGAAACATTTTCTAAGGATTAATTCCTGTTCCTTAATCGGCTTAATCAACGATTCCAATCCCTGTTTGCACTTCTTTCTATTCAGCACAAAAGTGGATTGCCAGTTCTCTACACATAATAATAGTCACCTCATAGAAGCTATCTCACTCCAACTGTAAAGTTAAATCCGGTAAGACCGGTACCAATACATCATGAAACAGGTTAAGCCACATAGTATGATTAAAATAGATGGTTCACTTGGTGAAGGCGGAGGTCAGATACTAAGGACAGCTTTAACACTTTCAGCAATAAAAAACAAACCTTTCGAAATGTTTAATATCAGGGCAGGTAGAAAGAAACCGGGACTTGCCCCACAGCATTTACAGTGTGTTCAGGCAATGGCCAGGATATGCGATGCGGAGATAAGCGGAGCCGAGATAGGTTCCGCATCTCTTAAATTTTATCCCGGAGAAATTAAGAACAGAGACTACTATTTTGAAATAGGTACTGCTGGTTCTGTTTCTCTGGTACTACAAACGATCTTTCTGCCTTTGTCTCTTGCAAAAGGATCTTCTTCAGTAACAATAAGGGGTGGCACACACGTCCCGTTCAGTCCGTGTTTTCATTACCTCAAAGAGCAGTGGCTCTTCTATCTAAAAAAGATTGGTTTTGACACAAGGCTTGAGATGGTTCGTGCGGGCTTTTATCCAAAAGGCGGTGGAGAGATAAAAATATTCATAAAGCATGTCAAAAAGGTTTGCCCGCTGGTACTAATGGAAAGGGGAAGATTACGGAATGTAAGAGGCATTTCCGCTGTTGGAAACCTTGATTTGAGTATCGCCGAGAGGCAAAAAAAGCAAGCGATGGAGCGTATGGCTGAAATGTCTGAGATAAAAATCAGCCCGGAGATTGAAATCATCACCATGCCTGCATTCGCTAAAGGTACGATGTTATTGTTTATGTGTGAATTTGAAAATTCCCAATGCTGTTACTTTAGTCTGGGCGCAATTGGTAAAAGGGCAGAGAAGGTAGCTGATGAGGCATGTGAAGGATTAAGGAGTTTTCTGGAAACAAAAGGCGTAATAGATGAACACTTAGCAGACCAGATTATCCTGCCGCTTTCCTTGGCAACAGATACATCCGGATTTATCACGCCAAAGATTACGCAGCATCTCTTAACCAATGCAGAGGTTATAAGGTTGTTTTCCAATACAAAGATACAGATCGAGGATAGTCCTGGTGTGGAGGGAGAAGTAATAATTAAATCAGGCTGAGGGAGCTTGCGACTGAAGAATGACAAATTTAAGCGTTTTGTACCATCCAGGGAGGTCATAGGCTCAAGCCTGCAAATATACTTTTCGTAATTTGTTAAGTATATATTATGGGCGACCAACTCCTTTGTTATTGGCCGTCATTAATGTGACGTCTTTTCCTGCCTATTCTGACAGCTTTATCAATGACCGTACTCCGGGCACACCAGGCAACGGTTTCCTCATAATGAGTCGTTGGCGATTCAATGACAAATAAGACCTCTTCTACAGTCTTTTCTTGTCCCTGCTGAGAAAGAATAAGCACTATCTTCCTGCGCCCATTTTTTACTCTATCTCCTAATCCTGAAGGCACTTCATGCCGCTCCTTATCCACCAATTCAACAGCATTCTTGTTTTTCAGATTCTGTTCCACAATCATCTCATCCAGCTCTGCCAGAGTTGCTTCCATCTTTTTCATCTTCAGCTCTTCCTCCTCCGGTGACAAATAGGCTTCACGTTTCAAATTCATCAGCATACCCGAATCAGTCGCAAAATATCTTTTAACCGGCATTTCATAAATCCACGGGTCTTTTAATTCTAAAAACAGGTCCTCCATTTGTTTTTCTGTCAGAGCACCTTCATGAGCCTGCACGGCCGTAACAGAGCCCCCAATTTCGGCAAAAGTACCCCAATCCTCCGTTTGAATAGTTCCCTCTAGAATCTTCCCGGAGCCGTTGACCTTAAACTGAATATTAAACGGCCCAGCCGGCCGGCCATCCATTTCACGAATCGCACCCAATCTAATCAGAGGGAAATTACGTCTGTAAAAGGGACGAATACATGTAAGACACTTTTCGTCCAGCATTGACTTAAGATTTAGTTCTTCTATAGGCAATTGTTCAGGGACTGTTTTTTCTGTTTCATCTGCAAAAAGAGAACCCATCGAAAAGAGCAATAAGGGTATCAGAAATAATACTTTTTTCATGAATACTCTTTTCATGTTGGAGTTGATGGATTTATATGAGAAGTAATATTCTTTTGTAACGTTGCACGATTTAATCATATTATTTATGCTAACTCCTTTCCCTGTCTCCTGTTTCTGTTGGCAGCTTTCTACTGTGCCACCTGGCCATATCACCTTTGAGATGGTACACATGGGAGAAACCGGCCGTACCGAGAATCCTTTGTGCCTTCTTTGCCCTAACCCCTCGTTCACAGTAGACGACTACGTCTTTATCTTTGTATCCTCGGAGTTTCTCGAGATGATTGGAGAGTTCACAGTGTGATTTATGTTCACGGCCCCCGGTATGTGGCCTGAATCGTACTCCTTGGGACTCCGAACATCCAGGACAAACGTATTCATTTCAGATTTCTTCCGCGCCATCAATTGTTTTTGCGATATCGTCAATGTGCGTCTCTTTGCGCCATATACCCACACTATCACTATTACAAACAAAACACCAAGAACCAGAATCAGTAACGAATCCATCTGCATTTTCTCTATTACCTCTCTAAAACAAACCGCAACGAATCACAATTGGTTAACGATAAAGCTTGTCTGCCACAATGAAGCGCATTAGTTACTTTTATATGCTGATTTTCTATCTATTCTTCTTGCTAATTCGCTTGTGTATTTTCTTCCAAGAGTATTAGAATGTTCCTTTATCCAGTCTGTTAGTCTTGTAGTTCCTGTTGGTGTTGCGTTTACGTAAAGCAGGTCTTCCATGAGTCCTTCAATTTCTTCTCGAGTAATCGTGATATCACCTACCAATTTTCCAATAATCATACCCATAATATAGCCTAATGTTGGATTCATTGTAAAGATATGACGTTTTATCCCGATTCTTTCTCCGATGGCTTCAACCAGTCCTTTATATGTAAATGTCTCGGGGCCAATTGCATTGATAACAACGTTTTCGGCTTTTTCTCCCTGCTCAACTGCAATCTTGGCAAGGTCATCAACATAAATCGGCTGAAGTTTGTATTGACCATCTCCAAACACTGCAAATGCTGGTAATTTACGTAGTATCCATGCGATGTTATTGATGAGAATATCTTCTTTTCCAAACAGAACAGTTGGTCGCAGTATAGTGTACGATATGCCGGACTCTTGTAGATATTTTTCCAATTTTGCTTTACTACTGAAGTATTCAAGATGTGAATCTTCAGATGGATTAGTAATGCTGATGTGAATTAATCGCTTTACTCCCGCCGCCTTTGCAGCATCGAACAGAGTTATGGTATTTTTGACGGCATCTGCATGGGCAAACAGTTTGTAATTAAATCTAACCCAGTAGGTGTTATAAAGAACGGCTACGTTGCTTAAAGCTTGAACTAGTTTTTCCGGAGCGTTGAAATTGAAAGGATACGCTTTGATCTTTTCGCCAAAAGGATTCTCTCGATGTATTGAGTTGGTCAAGGTAATTACCGGAAGTCCTTTGTCTAATAATCGTTGTGCAATATATTTACCCGAGTATCCAAATGCACCTGTCACAGCGTGAAGATCTTTCGTATGCATTTTTTGCAATTAACTATAAATATAAGATATTCCTATTATTTCAATATCATAAATTGCCAGAATAATTAAGTCAATAGGAACTTATTGGATATTCTGAAAGGTACAATTGATAAAATATTTTTCCTGAAGTAAATTATAGATACTGAGATGTGGAAAATGCTCTTAAAATGGGGGGAGTTTGTCTGCTTATAACTGTTGTATGTCTTTTTGTTTCCGCTAAAATTTTATGTTTACTTTCCTGATAAATACATTATATTTAAACGGTTTGACAATAGATAAATATTGCAGTTAGCTTTTAGATTAAGGTAGTTCCAGGAGAAACTTATGAATCGTAAGACGGTAACAGTTGATGGTTGTACTGCGTGTGCACACGTAGTACACGCTACTAATGAAATTATCACAATTTATCCAATAACGCCTTCATCGCCTATTGCGGAGATCTGTGATGCAAAGTCTGTAAAAGGGCAGGAAAATATATGGGGGTCAGTGCCAAAGGTTAGTCAGATGCAATCGGAAGCAGGCGTTGCCGGAGCAGTACACGGATCTCTCACTACCGGCGCTCTTGCCACAACTATTTCTGCCTCTCAAGGTCTTTTATTAATAATTCCAAATATGTACAAGATCGCAGGTGAACTAACTCCGACCGTGTTTCACATAACTGCCCGTTCTCTTGCCTGCCAGGGGTTGTCCATATTTGGAGACCATTCAGACGTAATGGCAGCACGTTCTACAGGTTTTGCCATGTTGTGTTCTCAAAACGTACAGGAGTCAATGGATTTTGCCCTCATTTCTCAAGCGGCCACACTTGAGTCCAGGATTCCATTCATGCATTTCTTTGACGGTTTCAGGACTTCCCATGAAGTCCAGAAGATTGAGGAAGTCAGTTTTGACGATATGCGCGCCATGATAGACGATGACCTTATTATTGCTCATCGCAAGAGGGGTCTTACTCCGGACCGTCCAAGCATTCGTGGTACGTCACAAAACCCGGATGTGTATTTCCAGGGGAGAGAAACTGTTAACAAATATTATGATGCAACTCCTGATATCGTTCAGAAGGCAATGGATAGGTTTGCCGGTATAATCGGCCGTCAATATAAATTATTTGATTACCTGGGTGATCCAAATGCAGAACGTATTATTGTAGTTATGGGTTCTGCTGCTGAAGTGGCGCTAAATACAGTTGATGTACTTAATGCGAGAGGAGAAAAACTTGGAATCGTTCTTGTGCGACTTTACAGACCGTTTCACATAGATGCCTTTGCTGAGAGTTTACCATCAAGCGTGAAATCAATTGCCGTGCTTGACCGTACCAAGGAACCCGGCGCAATTGGCGAACCGTTATATCTTGACGTCAGAACTGCCATTGGTGAGACGATGGACAAGGGTATATCTAAATTCAAAGAGTATCCAAAAATCGTCGGCGGACGTTATGGTCTGGGTTCAAAGGATTTTACTCCCGCAATGGTAAAGGCCATTTATGATAATCTTTCACAGGATAAACCAAAAAACCATTTCACAATAGGTATTAAAGATGATGTTTGTGACACCAGTCTTAAATATGATGAGTCTTTTGATATAGGTGAAAAAGGTGAATTCCGCTCGCTGTTTTACGGTCTGGGAGCTGATGGTACTGTGGGTGCAAATAAAAATACCATTAAGATTATCGGGAATGAAACAGATAATTATTCACAGGCATATTTCGTGTATGATTCTAAGAAATCAGGCGCAACTACGGTATCACACCTTCGTTTCGGAAAGGACAGAATACACAAACCATATCTCATTGCAAAGGCAAATTTCATTGCGTGCCATAACCCTTCATTTCCGGATAAAATAGACATGCTTTCAAACGCAGAGGAGGGGGCCACTTTCCTTCTTACTACATCGCACAATAAAGATGAGGTGTGGGATACGTTGCCTGTTGAAGTACAGGAGCAGCTTATCTCGAAGAAAATGAAATTCTATATTATTGATGCCATCTCACTTGCTGAGGAGATTGGTCTTGGAACAAGGATAAATATGATCATGCAAACAGCATTCTTTGTTATTTCAGGAATCATTCCTAAAGAAGATGCCGTTAAATCAATAAAGACTGAGATCAAAAAGACCTATATGAGGAAGGGTGAGGAAATAGTCAATTTAAACTATAAGGCTGTAGATAAGGCATTACAGAATATTGTCGAAGTGCCGGTTCCTGATAAGGCGACCAGTAAGATAAGAATGCGTGATCCCGTGCCTAAGGATGCTCCTGAGTTTGTTAAGAATGTAACAGCCAAGCTGCTGGCCAACAATGGAGATTCTCTCCCTGTATCAGCTATGCCTGCTGACGGCACATGGCCAACGGGAACAACTCAGTATGAGAGGCGAAATATCGGCGTTAACATACCTATTTGGGAACCTGACGCCTGCATACAGTGCGCACAGTGTTCATTTGTTTGTCCACATGCAACCATAAGGGTGAAGGCTTATGATCCATCTTTACTTAAAGACGCACCTTCCACATTTAAATCCGTTGATGCCACGGGTAAAGATCTTAAAGGGCTTAAGTTTACCGTACAGGTTGCCCCTGAAGACTGTACCGGTTGTGGTTCATGCGTATTTAATTGTCCGGGGCGGAAGAAAGATGCTGATGGAAACAAGATTGAAGGTGTTAAGGCTATAAACATGAAGCTCCAAGAACCTTTGCGCGAGGAAGAAGCAAGGAGTTATGATTTCTTTCTCAATCTTCCGGAAACTGATAGATCAAGATTCAGAGTTACAAATGTTAAGGGAAGCCAGTTCGTAAAGCCGCTTTTTGAATACTGTGGCGCGTGTTTAGGTTGCGGAGAGACGCCTTATATCAAATTAATGACACAGCTGTTTGGTGACCGTTTAATTATCGCTAACGCAACGGGTTGCAGCTCCATATACGGTGGAAACCTGCCGACAACTCCATATACTACAAGGGATGATGGCAGGGGGCCTGCATGGTCAAATTCTTTATTTGAAGATACTGCTGAATTTGGCCTTGGAATGAGACAGACAATGGATAAGTTTCATGCGCAGGCAATAGAATTGATGGACAGACTGGTCACAGACTCTTCTTATGCAGATCTAAAAGATTTATTTGGTGCAATTAAAGATGCAGATCAATCTACACAAGAGGGTGTTGAAGAGCAAAGGGGCCGCATTGAAGAATTGAAAAAAAGACTTTCTGTAAACGGCACTTCAGAAGTGAAGCGTCTACTATCCCTTGCTGATTATCTCGTTAAAAAATGTGTATGGGCTATTGGAGGAGACGGCTGGGGATATGATATTGGTTATGGGGGAGTTGATCATGTACTGGCATCAGGAGAAAACATAAAGCTGTTGATTATGGATACGGAGGTATATTCAAACACCGGCGGCCAGATGTCCAAGGCGACACCTTTAGGGGCAATTGCTCAGTTTGCGGCTGGTGGAAAGAGAACTCCCAAAAAGAATATTGGAATGATAATGTCAACTTACGGTAATGTTTATATTGCCCAGGTAGCCTTTGGCGCAAACCAGGCACAGACACTTAAGGCATTCATGGAGGCTGATGCATATGACGGCCCTGCGCTCATAATTGCCTATTCAAATTGCATTGCACACGGTATGGATATGAGTAAGGGAATAGAAGCCATGAAGAAAGCCGTGGCATGCGGTTACTGGCCGCTCTATCGATATAATCCTGAACTCGAAGCTCAAGGCAAGAATCCGCTGATTATTAACAGTAAGGATCCTTCAATCCCGTTTGAAGACTATGCTTATCGTGAGAACCGTTACAAGGCACTAAAGGCAAGCAATCCGGAGGTTGCAAAAGAGCTTATGAAGCAAGCAGAAGCGGACATAATGAGGAAATGGAAATTACTCAAGCATATGGCAGCCTGGGATCCTGAGGCGTGAGATAAGAAAATGTGGGAGATAATGTTTACATCAGAACAGCAGCAATCTTCGCACAACTGATGGAAAGCGCTAATTCTCATCTAAGTG
>Ga0255058_10002182_pt1 | contig 10866 bp, 8 predicted proteins | sample Cases_109_9_MG_FD_188637 | JGI IMG/M metagenome (GOLD analysis project Ga0255058, IMG submission 188637) | Seawater microbial communities from Amundsen Gulf, Northwest Territories, Canada - Cases_109_9 | ecosystem: Environmental > Aquatic > Marine > Gulf | place: Canada: Northwest Territories... | reverse complement strand
TAGACCTCGAGACGTGTTGCCGCGGACCTGTCGAGTTCGACATCGCCCATGCGCCCGAGGAAATCAGCGAGCACTATCCGGCTGCTAATCAAGATCTGCTTCGCGAGTGTCGGATCCTAATGCTTGCGATGATCGCAACGCGGCGCTGGGATCGAGACGACCAACTCCCGAACGGGCGCCAACTGGGCACAGAGTGGCTCGGCGAGATGCGGGCAGCGCTCGATCGCTACGGATTGGATGTCTGAGGGTGGCCTAATGGCCATGTGGCCCGGGCTCATCAACGAACGCCGCTTGAAAATCCGAGCTGGTCAATACCGTGTCGAAGAGACCGACGACTTCGCCCTCATGCCGATTGATCCCGGTGTCGCGATCACGGCTTCCAGACAAGCCTCCGGCAGCCCATTGCTCGTACTCAGCGCCTTCTTCGCTGATCAGCAAAACCACGGCGCATTAGGGGACAAGTCGGCGAGACGAGGTTGTCTCTGTCAGTCAGATCGCTTGACGAATGGACAAGGCTCAAGGCAAGCTTCGATCAGATGCTCAGCACGTCCTGAGTCAGATGCTCTAAACGGCTCGTTTTGGGGCGGGAATTGCCTTGTCGGATTTGGTGGGGCAAGGAATCCCCCAACTCTGCCTTCCAAGCAGAGGGTCGCCGGTTCGATCCCGGTCTCCCGCTCCAGATACTCAATCGGTCCGAAATAGCCTACCTGAGGCCGTGATTATCAGATGTTGACGGAAATTGGGGATGGCCTAATGCGTCACTGGCGCTGTGTCATCTAGGAGACTCTAGACAGGCAATGAAAAGAGCCTACCATCACGGTGATCTGAGGTCGGCTGCGGTCTCGGCGGCGGCTGACATCATCAAGGAAAAGGGCCTCGACGCAGTCTCGATGCGAAAAGTTGCCAAACGGGCTGGTGTCACTCACGGCGCGCTCTACCAGCATTTCGACGACAAGAGATTTCTGCTCTCCGCGGTGTCCGAAAACGGCTACCAGCGATTGGCTAGGGGAATGCGCGCCGCGCAGAGGAGAGCCGGTGGTGACGCTCTCGAACGGATCCGATCCCTGGCGATCGCCTACATCTTCTTCGCCGCCAATGAGCCGGCTCATTTCCGCATCATGAGTGAGCCGGAACTGACCTGCAGCGTTGACGAATATCCGTCGCTCTGGGAGTCCCACGACGCCGTGGTTGGTCTGTTGGTCCAGGCAGTAGAAGCGGCCCAGCTCGGCAGGACGTTGCGGCCAGGTGATCCGAGGGAGATCGCCCTTACTTTGTGGACCTTCACTCACGGCTACGCGGAGACGATCCGAACTGGAAGAGGCTTCTATCACGACCTGGCCGACCCGCCGAGAGGTAAACCCAACATCAAGCGTCACTTCTTGGGGGTGTTCGAGCCGATACTGGCTGGATTTCGACCTGTCAGCTAGCTCGCGCGGTTGACTTTCCGCCGATCGTGTGCTCTAGTCTAACCGCTGGTTAGATGATAGTTCGGAGGGATCATGTCCACTCCTGAAGAGATCGAGCGGTTCTTGAGAACTTACACCAATTCGTGGCTGCGCGATCCGGACAAAACAGCCCGGATTTTCCACGGCGGCGGCGGCGTCTCTTACCCGGGCAGTCAAGATGCGATCCAACCGGACGTCGAGATATCGATGACAGACCTGTTCCACATGGCCACGCCGGACACGACCGTTCGCCTGCTCAACTGGGCGGAGCGCAACGACGTTCTGTTTGCCGAATGGGAGCTCACCTGCACGCTGGATGGGCGCCGTCTGAAGATACACGGGATGAATCGGGTTCGTCTTAAGGGTGACAAAGCCCTCGACTCAGTCGGCTTTGTCGACCGACTGGGACTGCTGGAGTTCTTCGAGCCCGGCGTAGGTTCGTTCGACCTGCGCGCAAAGCTACGTTCGCTCGCGAGGCCAGACGTAAGCGACTGATCGGGTGCTTCTGCAATGCGCCCCAATGAGCCGAATTCTCCAGGCGCGGCGACAGAGTTAGAGCGCGAGACCGTAAACGTGTGAGCTGCTTCCTGCTCCGGGTTGACGGCGCTCAGCAGTGGCGCGGTTGAGATCGAGACGCGCTGCGCCGGGCCCGTTACTCCACGAGGCGGACAGTGATGCCGGAAGCGCCGGGTCCCGTCATCGCGGTGAGGTCTATGTTGTCGCCCTCTATCTCCAGCTCCTCCCCCGCGAAGAGGAGAGTGCCGGACGAGGTGAGGTCGTCGCCTTCCAGCTCAATTTCGCCGAAGGGTGCCAGAATCATGCCCGTCCACTGGCCGTCGTTCCCTTCGATCTCGATCTCGCCCTCGTCATCGCCATCTTCCGCGCCTCCCGAGAACGCCAGCACGCCGTCCTGGTAGGCTGTGAGATCGAAACTGTCGCCTTCAATCTCGATCTCCTCGCCGGCGAAGAGAAAGGTGCCCGTGGATGTAAGATTCTCGCCCTTCAGCTCGATCTCGCCGTTGGGTGCGAGGAGCATCCCGAACCACTGGCCGCTCCTGACCCCGGGGCCTTCGTCAAAGTCGATCTCGCCCTCTCCGTCGCCGTCCTCTTCACCGTCAGTGAACGCCAGCACGTCCTTCTCAAACGCGGTGAAGTTGAAGTTATCAACGTCGGAATGAAATTCGATCTCCTCGTGGCTGACGAACGTCACATTACCGTTGACGATCCCATCGTCGTTTCCGTGGATCTCGATCTCGCCCGTGGCGCAGTAGGTGCCCGGCTTCAGCGTGCCAGTGTCGGGGTCATCGTTCAGCCAGTACTCGGGTGTATCTTCGTCGATCTCCAGGTTGCCGCTTATGCTGAACGTGCAGTTGAAGTCTGAGTAGCTAAAGTACGCGAAATCAAAGTCGGAGTAGGTGGTGTAGCTCACCGGCGGCGGCGGCTCCTGGGACAGCTGCGTGGGCCCCGAGCCGAACACCGGGTTGTCCGCGTCAACGTCCAGGTCGCACAGGTAGTGCACCGCTCGGGTCACCTCGACGAAGTCGCCTTCGATCTCCAGGTCAGCGGCATAGACTGCTCCGTCTATGAAGATGTTTCCACCCTCCAGTTCGCCCTCGCCGTCTCCATCATCATCGCTGCACGAAGGGCCCACGAAGATGGCATAGTTCGCCCCCCCGGTCATCCCCGCGACCGCACGGGCGCTAACGTTTCCGAAACCCAGTCCAAGTACCGGTCCGAACAGGAAGCCTACCTTGCCGGTAACCACGACTTCGATCGCTTCGGAGTCGCCCCCGTACGGCGTCGTAGCCAGGAAAGTGTAGTCGGCGCTGGTCGCGTCGACGCCGTTGGCCAGAGCGTACTGCTGGGCCATCGCCACGGCGGCTGACGGAGACTCACCCAACTCTTGCGCGCCCGCCAGCGCGGCGGCGTCGGCAGCATTCTGAAGAGCGCGTCGCTCGTAAAGCATGAAGCCAACGTCGGCGACCATGGCGACGAAGCCGATCACCACGCCAAGCAAGAGCGCCATCAGGATCATTGTTTGGCCACTTTCGCCGCAGCGCCGAGTTCTGACCGTCTCCATAAATTCGACCCTCTCCACACCCCTTACCGCACTAGATTTCGGTTCACTTCCTCATGTTGTGGGACTAAAGTCTGATCGGAAGTGAACGTTCCGTGAACGTCTTGCTTTGCAACGGGAGTGGCCGGTCCGGCAGTGCCGGATTCGGGAAGAATGAATCTCTTCCAGCAGCGCAAGGTCTACCGCGCGTGCGCCGGATTCGGACAGTGACACGCGGGTCCGATCCCCGTTCCCGCTCGATTCGCCCCTCCCGAATAACTAGGCCTGGGAGCCACCGTGCCCGGTCGCCAGACGGAGCCGCCTGATGGTGCCGAGTGACGTTGTGATCCACTCGTGGACTTCCTTGCGAACTCTTGCTAGATAGCTGGGCCGCTCTATTAGGCGCCAGGAGATTTCCGCTGCAGCGAATGAGAGGCCAATCGATAGGGCCAATCCGGGAACGGTGTCGAGATCCCGCATCCAAAAGTCGATCGCATGGTGCCATATGTAGAGGGCATAAGATCGAGAGCCCACGTAGCTGATGACGCGATTCGTCAGGATATGCGGTGGGGCGTACAGGGCGGCGCATACGATCACGGCGCCGAGCACTGCCGCTGCCGTATACCCTCCAGCAAAAAGAAACACCGCCCGGTTCTCCAGGCCAAAAAGAAAGACAACGAAGAACATCACGGAGAGCATCGCCGCCAAACGAAACGAGGGTCGGTTGACCACAGACGGCGTGACTACGCCGCCGAATCGGAGCTGCGCCAGGATCGCCCCCGCCATCAGTTGCTGCACCCGAAAGTCGGTGCCGGTGTAGAGTTGCGTGCCTTGACCTCGTCCGGACCACGCAGGCAACGATGCCGAGACGACGAACAGCACGAGACTCAACACGAAGAGGGCTCTTTGGCCGGTTCTCAGGGCCATGATCAAGACGATCGGCCAAACCAGGTAGAACTGCTCCTCGACCGACAGCGACCAGAGATGTCCTGCTCCCTTCGTCGCTACGCCGCCGAAATCGTCGAGCCAGTTGAAGACGTAAAACAGACTGGTGCCTACCGTCAGCGGCAGGCGGTCAGCGCCGGGTTGCTTGGTGATGATAGAGATCGCGGCGAAGAGCGCGAGAAAGAAGACGAGCGCCGGCAGAAGGCGTCTCCCCCGACGCCGGTAGAAGGAGAAGAGAGAAACTATGCCGGTGCGTGATCTCTCCTCAAGCAACAGGGTCGTGATCAGAAATCCGCTGAGGACAAAGAAAAGGTCGACTCCGAGCGAGCCACCGGGAAACCAGTCCCGTGTCGCGTCGAAGTGATAGAACATCACCGCGAGCACGGCCACGCCGCGCAGACCCTCCAGGCCCGGCCGCCAGCCCAGACGTTCTGGCTTCAACGCTGGATTCGGACGCGACCTGGTTCTATATCCCATCTAGGTCACCGGCAACTCATCCCTTATTCCACGAGAGCCACGAGGCCGCTGCCGGACCCGCTGCCGGACATGCCAGCGATGCTCCATACGCCGCCAAGATCGATGAATGATCCGAGGAGAAGGGTACCCGGCGAGGTTGCGGTGATCATCCTCTCGAACTTGACCAGCCCGTTAGGGGCAAGGAGCATCCCCTCCCAGGTTCCGGCGTTGTCCTCTGACTTGATCTGGGGGTCGCCGTGTAGCGGGTCGAGCGGGTCGTCTATCGGAGCGTCTGTGAACACCAGCACGTCTTCGTAGTACGGGGTCAAGTCGTAGTTGCTTCCCTCAAACTCGAAGTTGCCGTGCGTGACGAAGGTCACGTTCCCGGTCGCGTCCTCCTGGGCGAGCTCGATGTTTCCGTCAGAGCAATAGACACCGGACTTCAGCGTTTTCGGGGGCCCCAGGTTGAAGTACTGGGGCGTATCAACAAACGAGATCTTCCACACCGGCCCACTGAACGTGTAGGTGCACGGGAAATCCGTGTAGCTGAAGTCGACAGGAGGAGGAACAGGGCCGCCGACCTGGTCGGGCCCGGATCCCGTCACCAGGCTGGTGCTGTTGTCCTTCAACGAGCCGCAATACGTAACGTCGCCCGTCATCTCGAACGGAGACGGCTCAAGCTCAAGCTCTCCGTCGGCGTGGACCGCACCGTCGATGAAGAACGTGGAGAGGTCTTCCAGGTCCAGCACTCCTGAGCAGCCGGGGTCGGTCTGAAACAGCGCGTAGCTCGGGCCTCCGGTCACGCGGGCGACTGCCCGAGCGCTCACATTTCCGACGTCCAATCCGAGGATTGGTCCGAGGAGGAAGCCCACCTTGCTGGTGACCTCTACCTCGATAGCATCGGAGTCCCCAGCGTATGGCGTAGTGGCCACGAAGGTGTAGTTGGGGTCGGCAGTGTCGACGCCGTTGGCCAGGGCGTACTGCTGGGCAATCGCCTCAGCAGCCGAAGGAGACCCACTCAGCTCTTGAGCGCCTGCTAGAGCGGCGGCGTCGGCAGCATTCTGAAGCGCGCGTCGCTCGTAAAGCATGAAGCCGACATCGACGACCATCGCGACGAAGCCGATGAGCACGCCAAGCAAGAGCGCCATCAGGATCATTGTTTGGCCGCCATCACTGCGGCTACGAGATTTCGTCGTCTTCATCGATGCCTTCTCCTTCTGGCGGGTTTCGTCTGCTCCGCTGCGCCCGCATCGGTGGGGTATCGCCCCACGCTCCTTAAGGCACAAGATGCTACTGAAGAGACGCACGTTGGCAGGTCAGAGCCCATAGGAGGTGAACTCTCCGTGAAAGTCCGTATGCTGCAACGGGAGCCCGCACGCAGGCGACTGCCTGACCGGCGGGTTCACTGAAGCGGCAGGCGCTCCTCTTGAACAGGCCTGTAGGGACGTGTCCCACTCCAGCCCCGGCTCTCCCCTTCGATATCGACCAATCGCGTCGTACCGTAGAATAGGCACGCCAATGGACCGCGGCGCATCGCCAGAGCGATTACGGTGAGGTGACCGATGCCCCGAGTAGACTACGGCGCTGGGTTAGTCATCGACATCCCGGAAGTATGACAATAACTAGAGTTGCGTCTCAGCAGTTGACATGGTGGCCGGAGAGTCTCAAGACGCCGTCCATTCGCCGGCGTTGCAGTAGCGATAACGCTTGACGGTCGCGGCGCACGAGCGCGTGCAACCCGCGTATTCAGTGGTCTAAGTCAACGATCGAGGAGGGCGGCGAAGCGGCGCGACGGTGCTTTAGGTCGTCAGCTCCACCTTCAGCCGCATCTTCACGTCGTTGTCCACGTAGAGCGACCCGTGGTACTGCCGCACCGGATGGATGTCCGAGCCCGGAAGGATCGCGCTCGACTCCGTCACCGCCGTGTCGCCCGCCAACTCCTCGACGAAGCTCGCGTGCTGCCAGCGGCCGTCGATATCGCGCTTCACGTCTACCCGCGCCGTCGTCTTCATCCCGTACCCGAAGATCGACACACAGGGCACGCTCGAGCGAGGTCTCAGCTCCCGGTGCAGTTCGCGCGCCGCCCGCAGCGCCGGCCGCTGCGACTCCGCCAGCCACGACTCATCCTCCAGCAGGTCGATCGCCCTGCCGTGCTGGTCGAAAACGCACGGATACGTCGGCAGGACCTGGTGCGCCGAGATGAACGTTGAGAACACCCGTCGTACCTTCTCGCCCATCAGCCCGAACGGGATCAGACCCTTCCCGCTCAGTAGCGCCACGATCGCCTTCGGCCCCCCGTTGTGGGGCGCACCCATCATCAGCAGCCGTTCCACCTTCGGCCTGCCGCCCAGCCGCTCGACGTAGTAGCGGCTCACGATGCACCCCATGCTGTGCGCGATAATCGTCACCGGGCCCCTGACATCCCACGCCTCGATCGCCTGCGCCAGCTTCCGCGAGGCCTCTCGAACGTCCTTCCGCCAGTCGTACGCGAACGACAGCAGGTCCTTCCCCTCCTCGTACCCCAGCGCTTCTTCCATGTACTGGCGAAGGCGGCTGTACTGGTCCATCTTGTACAGGTTCGGCACGATCACCACGTCGCCCACCAGCCCGCGTGCCTCCAGCGGCTCCTTCTCCGGCAGCACGTACGTGTCCGGGTGCGTGAACATATGCTTCACGTTCGGCCAGACCCGCTGCGAGCCCTGCCACAACTCCGAGCCCATCATCCCCGGCACGATGACGACCGGCCGTCGCTCTTTCGATGCGCCCGGCAGGCGCGCATCGACCAGCGTCAGCTCCTCGGCCTCGAACGCCGCCTTGTAGACGATCTGCGCATCGCCCACGCGAACCGTGTCACCGGGGCCCAACGTCTCCAGATCGACGCGCTTCTCGCCCAGCCACGTTCCGTTCCTCGAGCCCAGGTCCCTGACCACGAACGACGATCCCCGGCGCTCGATCACGGCGTGGTTACGCGAAACCTTCTGGTCGTCCAGCACGAGGTCTGAAGTCGCCGATCTTCCGATCGCGATCGTGTCCCGGTCCAGCGCGATCTCGCGGGTGTCGGTCGCAGTGTGCACCGCCAGGCGAGGCGACCGCGTGTCCGTCAGGTTCATCGGCAGCGCCGCGCCGGCCAGCGTCTTATCCAGGTCAGGCAGCGACTCCATGATCGTCACGTCCGGCTCCAGCTCCGCCTGCGCCTCGTCGGCCTCGAAGCGGAGAGTGCACGAACCGACCGCCAGCGTGTCGCCGACCGCCAGCGTGGCCCGCCGCACACGCCTGCCGTTGACCTCGATACCGTTCGCAGAATCCAGATCGGTGACCGCGCAGCCGTCCTCGCCGAACTCCAGGCGCGCATGCACTCGGGAGGCCTTCGGGTCCGGGATCACGATATCGTTGACTTCGGAACGCCCCAGCGTGACGGAACCGCTGCCAGAGGCGAAGTCCTGTACTTGCCCGTCCGGCAGGGTCAGCGTCAGCTTTCCAGTGCGCCCGGGGCTGGGCTCCATAACCGCATCCTACAATAGGCGCCCGTTCACGCTGTAACGATCGCACCGCTACTGGAATCTTCCTTTTAGGTGATTATATGAACCGCCGATTCGAGACCAACCTGTCCCCACTCCGCGTGGCGCTCTTCCTGGCAGTCATCGCGATGCTCCTCCTGATTGCGCATCTCGGGGCTGAAGCCGTCAGGACAACCATCGGGGAGGACCTCCCGGACCGGGCGACCGGCATGTGGAACCTGGACGAAGAAAACAACGTCCCCACGTGGTTTGCCAGCATGGTGCTGGCACTGGTCGGATTCGCCCTCGCATTCGTTGGCCTGATGAAGTACCAGGAGCGCGACCCCCACTACCGGCAGTGGTTCGCGATCTCGCTCATCCCGTTGTTCCTCAGCCTTGACGACATGGCTCAGCTCCACGAGGCCCTTAGTTCGCCACTGTCAGAGGAGTACGGGTTCGGCGGTCTTCTTCACTGGGCCTGGCTTGTGGTCGCCCTTCCCGTCGTCGCGGTTCTCACAGTCCTCTTTCTGCCGTTCCTCCTCCGCCTCCCGGCGCGCACCGCAATCCTGCTACTGGCCGGCGCCGGAATTACGTTCAGCGGCGGCGTGATCCTCGAGATGTTTGAGGGCTGGCGGGTCGACGCGAGCGGCCAAGGCGGCTTGCTCCTCTTCTTGATGGTCACCGTCCAGGAAGTGATGGAGATGACCGGCTCCATCATCGCCCTTTACGCTGTCATCGACTACGCGGCCGGCTATCGTCCGGAGATGGTGTTCCACGTAGAGCGCGACGAACTCCCCTTCACCCTCGAGTCTCGGCGCTCACTACACGGCGAAGTCGGACTCGACTTCGAGCCGGCAGAGCGTTCCTAGACCCGGTCCGCGACTACCAGTCGTAGTGTTCGCGCTGCAGCGCCAGCGACATGCCCATTCCTGCGCCCATGCAGAGCGTGACCAGGCCCCACTCAGCGTCGCGCCGGCGCATCTCGTAGGCGATCGTCCCGATCAGCCGTGTTCCTGTCGCTCCCAGCGGGTGCCCGATAGCGATCGCGCCGCCGTTCGGGTTCACCTTGTCCCAGTCCCACTTCAGCTCCGCGCCGCTGGCCAGCACCTGGCAGGCGAACGCCTCGTTGATCTCGATGATGTCGAAGTCGTCCAGCGTCATGCCGCTGCGCTTCAGCAGCTTCTGCGTCGCCGGTACCGGGCCGATCCCCATGATCGTCGGGTCGACTCCCACTGACGCCGCGTGGCGGAACGTCGCCAGCGGCTTCAGGCCTTTCTCCTTCGCCATCGACTTCTCCATGATCAGGCAGATCGTCGCCCCGTCCGTGCGCGGGCTTGCGTTGCCGGCCGTCACCTGGCCGTCGGCCGTGTAAGCCGGCTTCAGGCTCGCCAGCTTCTCAATCGACGTGTTCTCGCGCGGGTTCTGGTCCGTCTCCACCGTCACGCTGGAACCGTCAGAATAGGCGATCTCGATCGGGTTGATCTCGTCCGCCAGCAGGCCTTCCTTCTGCGCTCGCATCGCCTTCTTGTGACTGTCCAACGCGAACGCGTCGGCGTCTGCTCGCGAAACGCCCCGCTCGGCGGCCAGCTTTTCCGCCGTCTGACCCATGTCCATGATCCAGGGCTCCACCACCTGGTACCAGCGCTTCTGCCACACTGGCGCCTTCTCCTTGTCCGGCCACGGTGCCAGGAACTCCTTCGCCATCACCTCTGCCGTCTGGATCTGCTGCAGGTTCGTCTCGTCGCCCGGCGGGATCGGGTTCACACGGTCCATCGTCTCCACGCCGCCGGCGATCACCACGTCTGACATCCCGGCCATCACCGCGAACGCGCCCTGCGCGCTCGCCTGCAGCGACGATCCGCACTGCTTGTTCATGTCCGTTGCCGAGATCGTATTCGGCAAGCCTGCCTCCAGCACGTAGAGCCGTGAGCGCGTTAGCATTCCGGCGATGCCGACGGAGCCCCAGAGCACCTCGTCCACTTCCTCGCCGCCCACGTTGTTACGGTCAAGGACGTTCTTCATCAGCGGCACCACCATCTCGACGTGCGAGATGTCGCGGAATACGCCGCGCTGGCCGGCGCGGCCGAACGGCGTGCGGATCATGTCTATGAGCACTGCTTCTCGCATGACGGGGCGACCTCCTGGTGGGTATGTCTTCCTCTGCTTGGCAGGCGTCAGTCTAGCATAGCGCCGGGTCTCGGCTTAACCTCTCGACAACCGTTTACCGTCGGTTAACCTGGGTTTGGCCCCGGTTAACCGGCCTGTTCACCTGCAGAGCGGAAACTGTCTTCAAACGATCGGACAGCAGACGAGACCTGAAAGGGCGAATGAATGCTAAACCCGTTCCGCAGTGAGACGAGAGTCAACACGACGAAGACAGTCATCATTAAGCACGGCGGCAAGTCCGAGTCAACGGAGCAGGTTCCTGTGAAGCGCGAATTTGCCCCGCGACGGGCCACGTTCGGGG
>Ga0255058_10002181_pt1 | contig 10867 bp, 9 predicted proteins | sample Cases_109_9_MG_FD_188637 | JGI IMG/M metagenome (GOLD analysis project Ga0255058, IMG submission 188637) | Seawater microbial communities from Amundsen Gulf, Northwest Territories, Canada - Cases_109_9 | ecosystem: Environmental > Aquatic > Marine > Gulf | place: Canada: Northwest Territories... | reverse complement strand
ACAGTGCGCTCGGCTACCGACCACCGGCACCCGAGGCCATCCGGCCACGTCCGCAGTGGGCTCGGCAGCCCCGGCTACAGGGACCGCCGGCTGCCCCGATTCGGGCCATGATCTAACTTATCAAGTGGTACCGCTTCTGGGGGCAGGCCACAGCCCCGAAGGAACCGCAGTTCGCCCACCCCGATGAAAAGAGCCCGCTGCGAGAGCGGGCTCCTTGCGTTCAGTACGGATTCCTACATGGAAGTTGTGCGTGCGTGAACGCAGCTACTCTCGGGAATAGACTACGCTACCCTGATAGATGGTCTTCTGGACTTCGGTCTTGTGGATCTCCGTCTCGGGAATCTCGAACAAGTTGTGATTCAGCACGATCATGTCCGCGAATTTGCCTTCCTCGATGGAACCCGTCAAGTCATCCAGAAGCATCACCCACGCGGCGTTCAGGGTGTGCACTTTGATAGTCTCCTCAAGGGTAATCGCCTGATGAGCAGCCATCGGCGGGATGTCCGGCTTGCCTGGGAAGCCTCGGGTGATGGTCGCCTCCATTCCCCACCACGGCCATAGGTTCGCCTGCGGTGCGTCCGTATGGTTGGCGACCCGGACGCCGGCATCGATCAGGTCCCGATTGGGATCGCTCTCCTCGAAGATTTCCGGCTGTACATAGGTAGCCTGGTCGAGGTTGTACCCACTCGGGGCGTTCAGCATTGGCCAAGCGGAGCAGGGAATCTGGAGATCGGCCATCCTGGCGATGTCATCGGGGTGGATGTACGTGCAGTGATCGATGTGATGCCGGAGCGTGTTCTCGCCGCGGGCCGTAATCGTCGGCTCGTACCCGTCGATCGTGGCGCGCACCGTGCCGTCGCCGATCGCGTGGACTTTCACCTGAATACCGGCCTCGTCGAGCTGCCGGACGTATTCTGCGAACGTGTCGACCGGGATCAGCGGCTCGACCTGCTGCCCGTTCCGATACCCGTCGCCGAGCATGACCTCGGTGTACGATTGGATTGCCCCTCCCATCGACATCTTGATGCCGGGGTGCCCGGGGAGGTCGTACTCCTCGTAGAAACGCGTGATCTCCTCCACGGGCGTGAGCTCGGCGTTGCCGAGGTTCCCCTTGTGGTAAAGAACCACGTGGGCTTTCAGCGCACCCTCCCGTTTGAACGCCTGCCAGTCGGCCAGGTCTCGCTCGAACACATAGGCGTCACCGACCGCCGTCACACCCTTCGCGGTCGCCTGGTCGAGGAGCTTCCTCTTCGCCAATCGCGCCACCTCGGGTGAGAGCGGCAGGATCAAGTCCTCGAACGGATTCATCGCCTCCTCGAAGATCTGGCCGGCGGGCTCCCCGTCCGGTAGGCGACTGAAGAAGCCCTCCGGCGTATCGGGCGTATTCCGGTCGATGCCAGCCAGCTCATGGGCCAGGCTGTTCCCCCACCCGTAGTGACCCGACTCGTCCTTGACGTATGCCGGCCGGTCCGGAATCAGCTCATCGAGGAATTCTCGCGTCAGCGTTTCCTCGCTCATGACTGGCGAGGAGTATCCCTCTGCGAAGAACCACTCCTGCTCGTCCGGATACTCCTCGATGCAGGCCCGAAGCGCCTCGATCGTTTGCTCTTCCGTTGGGTCGTAGAACGTGCCCGGAAGCTCGCAGAAGACCCTGAAAGACATCGACATCGATGGGTGCGTGTGGATGTCGATGAGCCCGGGCATGACGAACCGTCCGGCGAGGTCCACGACCTCGGTACCTTCTCCGATCACCGCCTCGACCTCGGCGTTCGAGCCGACGACCATGAATTGGCCGTCCTTGATCGCAACGGCCTCGGCCCAGGGCTGGGCCTCGTTGACGGTGTAGATGCGGCCGTTGGTGTACACGACGTCAGCGGTCTCATCGGCCGTTGGTTCGGTAGCGCAGCCGATGACGACAAGCCATCCTGCCGTGACGGCGATGCGGATCAGTCTCTGCATGGCTTCACCTGAGTGGGATGTGTTCTGAACAACGGCGGGTCAGGCCGATTCCTCAACCTCTTCGAGCACGAAGCTCGAGTCCTCGAAGTTGAGCTTCAGCAGTTTGTTGTTGAGCGTAAACCGGGCAGGGACCCGGTACTCTTCACCGTCTTCCTTGCCCTGGAAGACGATCACGTCGTCGACGATCGCGTAGGTCTCGACGAAGACTTCCGTCTCGCCATCCCGACGCACGAACATCGACGTGACCTTCGAGTTGGACGGGAAGGTCACCATGATCTCGCTATACACCCCGAGATCGTCCTTGCTCTCGTAGCTGATGACACGCCATGTGCTTCCGACGAACGGGTTGGCGGGCTTCGGCCGATAGACCGTCTGCGGGTCGCTGCTGACGCGGGACTGGGCGAGAGCCTGCTGCTCGTTCCGCACCTGGTCCTGTGCGTTCTGTTTCTCCTGCTCCGTGAGGTACCCGATACCCGCTCCCGCCGCGGCTCCGAGCGCGGCCCCGCCCAGACCACCCGTCAGCAACGCTCCGCCGATCCCGCCGATCGCGGCCCCGGTACCGGTGGATGTACCGCAAGCGGGTAGTGAGACGCTTGCGAGCAACGAAAAGACCGAGACTCTCATTAGCTGGCGAATCCTCATGGCTCGACTCCCTGGACCTCGGCAAACGTGCAAGAAAACAGACCACGCGGAAAAGGATGGCGGGAGATGGGACATGCGAGCAGGGACGGCCCCCGAGGAACCGCCCCTGCCTCGGTCTTACGAGCTTATCGGCTTCCACGCGATGACATCGATCTCGGAGCTACTCACTGTCCCATGAACGTAGATCGGGGTGCCGACTGCCGGGATGTTACTCGACGGGAAGTCGAGGACGATCTCGCCCGTGCCATCGGAGAAAACCCACTCGTCCGAATCGCTGGTCGGGCCGGTCAGCTCTCCCGCGAGGATGACCTCATGGGGAGAGTTGCCGCTCAGAACGTCCGACACCGGCGTTAGGGTCAGGTTCGGCGGCGTTGGATCGGGCGGCGTCACAGGCGGCTGCGTAGGTGGCACTGTTACGTCCGTGGCCGGTTCCCAATCGGCAACGTCGATCTCGGAGCTACTCACGGTCCCAAGAACGTAGATCGGGGTGCCGACCGCCGGGATGTGATCGGATGGGAAGTCGAGGACGATCTCGCCCGTGCCATCGGAGAAAACCCACTCGTCCGAATCACTGGTCGGTCCCGTCAACGCTCCTCCGAGTATGACTTCTCCGGCAACCACCGATCCGCTCAGAATGTCCGACACCGGCGTTAGGGAGAGGTTCGGCGGCGTTGGATCGGGCGGCGTCACAATCGGCCCCGTAGGTGGCGGGAAGCCCGGCCCGGTCGGCGTGCTGGAGCACATGGGAATAAGCAAGCTGACCGCGAGCAGCAGGGTGAGACGGGAGATGATCGACTTAGATGCGCAGACTCTCATGAAATGTACCTCCGGCCGTGAAAAAGGGTCTCAAGAATCGAGCACCATACGGTCTAGTATGGTTCACGGCAAGGGGTGCGAGGTGCTGCGGATCAGCATGCCGCTCTACGAGGACGAGATCAGGAGCGTGGAGGGGCCGCGTTGTTACGCGCGTAGACGCCAGATGTGATTCAGGGGCGGCCCCGAAGGAACCGCCCCTTTTTGCAACGAGTTGAGCACTAGAGCCAGGTCGATTGCAGGCCCTCGATCAGGACACGGCAACCGAGACCGGAACCCCATTGCTGACGATATCGAACACCGGTGAGTGCGCCTGGGCAATCTCTATGAGCTGATCGCGCTCCTCATCGGTGAGGTTCTCACCTTCGATCTTAAACTGCACCCGGATCTCCTCATAGCCGTTGCGGACCTCGTCAGAGAGTCCAAGAAACCCACGCATGTCGATATCTCCTTCGAACTCCGTCTCAACAGTGTCCAGTTCGATGCCAAGCACACCAGGCTTCCAGGTGAAAGTCCATGCGATCGGCGATGGAACAGCATGCCGCTCTACGAGGACGAGATCAGGAGCGTGGAGGGGCGGTCACTTTGTCATTCTCCATGGCAGCTAGGGCTATTCGTGTCACGTCCGGTGAGTTGGGCCCATATTCGAGTCATGCGTGCACCGATTCGCTTTTCGACCGCACCACATGATGCAAAGTGGTACGGGACGATTCTCCAGCCACTGATCTACGTCAACAATGTTGCCCTGGCAGCTTCGGTCTATCCGGGTTGGCGCACGGCTCGAGTACGATGGGATCCAAATGAGGCACGGCTGCGTCGGCTTTTGAGGGACCGGCCGAGCTCGGTGATTTTCTATACCTGGCATACCTACATACTGCTGATTGTCTGCGCGTTCAAAGGTTTCCCGGCAGACTTGAAGCCCACCGGGATCGGCCATGACGGCTTTCGTTCTCGAGCGGTCCAACAAACCGTCACCTGGTTCGGATGCCCGGTTTGGGCCTATCGCCGGACGTCGCCGGTACGGCCGAAGCAGCAGCTAGCTGACTACCTGGCGGGGTCCCGGCGAATCGTCGGTCTGTTTCCTGACGCAGGAGGGCCGGAGGGCGAGATGAGACCGGGCATCGTGGAGGTGGCCCGAGAGACGAATTCCTTGCTCGTGCCGATGGTCGTGGCCGCGCGACCAATGGCCACTGTGCGCGCTCCTCAGCGGCTCTGTCTGCCTTTGCCCTTCTCGAGCGTGCGCGCCTACTGGGACGAACCGATCGCCGGCGATGAGGCGACGGTCAACAGGTGCCGAACGGCACTCGAGAGACTAGAGGCCCGCGCCGTCTCTTCCCGGGGCACGGACCAGTAGCGTGTTGATCCCAACTGTGTGCTCGCCGATTGGCCGGCTTCCTCAAGGCGCGGCATTTCGTTCAGGTTGCGATGCAGAAAGAAGACGAGGCAGCAACGAAAAGGCCCGAATCGGCCCTGATTTCGGCGTGATCCCGCCCTGAAACCCGCCCACCGATGCAAAGGAGCCGCGAGAGATCGCGGCTTCTCATCGCGGGGCCTGCTGCGTCGTAGGCAGGTGGCCGGCTTATCCCCGCGCCGCGAAGATTTCGTTCAAGCGCTGCTGGGCAGCCTCTACGCGAGGCTGAAGCTCGGCGTCGGCCTCGTTCCAGAGCTCGACGAAGCGGGCGTAGTAGAGGGCCGCGTTCTCGAGGTCGCCGGCTTCGTCGTGCAGAACCGCAAGCCGCTCGAGCGCAGGGCCGAGCCGGCTCGCATCCCAGAACGCCCTGTGGCTGTCAAACGCGTTCACGTATCGTTCGTAATAGGCGATCGCGGAGTCCCGTGCGCCCGCCTGATCGTAGACCCGTGCCAGCGGACTGTACCGGCAGAGCGTGCACGCGCGATTCTCGCGGCGGCGAAGGGTCGAGATCGCCTCGTCGTATCGTCCCTCGCGGGCCAGCAGGACTCCCTCCCAAGCCATGTACTGGTCGTCCAGGTCCTGACGATACTCCGCCGGAACCTCCGATTCGAACTCGGCGATCCAGGACTCTATGGCCCCCCGGCTGCCGGTATTCGACATAAGGTCCAGGACTAGGACGTAGGGGCGACTGAGGGGATCCGATTCGTCGAATCCGTCCTCTTCCATGAACGCGGCGAGCCGCTCTCCGGCGCGAACCGTGTCCTCGCGCACAATCATGTCCACCCATACAAGGTCCTCCGCCATGCTGAGCAGCGGAAACGCCCGCCCCGATTCCTCGTGGTGCCGCGCCGATTCGACGGCCAGAGCTTCGGCTTCCGCGAGGCGGCCTTGCGTGGCGGCAATCGTCGCCAGCCAATTGGTCTTGCTCATCAGCACCGCGGGGTCGGCCGGCAGTTCGTCGAACCGCTCGGCGACGGCCAGCGCAGCTTCATAGTCTCCGCGGTTTGTTTCCACCGCGACCCGAAGCCCCACCGCCGTACGGTCGTTCGGAAATCTCTCGAAGATCCCGTCGAGCGTGGCCGCAGCCTCATCGAGCTTGCCCTGGTCGATTTCCATGTGGACGGCGTTGCGGAACGACAACACACCGGTCGAGTCGGCTGCGCTCGCGCGCTCGTAGTACTGCTCGGCGAGGGCATAGTTGCCCAGCCCGCTGTACACGGCCCCGATGTTGTTGAGCGCCCAAGAGTCGTTCGCGTCCAGCTCGATCAACCGCTCGTAGGCGGTGATCGCCGCCTGGTAGTCGCGCGAGATCTGCGAGTAGTAGATCGCCTCCGAGAGAAGGCGCTCGCGCTCGGTGAGCCGATCGCGATGCTCGAACGCCTTTTCCAGCGCCTCGATCCGACGTGCTCGCCCGCCGATCCGTGTCAGGCCGAGCTTGCGCCACGCCATCGCGAAACCGGGATCGAGCTCCACGGCCTCTTCGAGGAGGGCGTTCCCGACCGACTCGTCGCCTCCCACCTCGAAGATCTCGACCGCTTCGGAGTACTTCTGGAGCGCTTCCAGGGAGCCTGTAGTCACCCGGTGGAGGGGTTCGTCGGCGCGCAGGTCGGAGTATGATTCACCGACACGCTCCCGCATACGAGCGGACAGGCGGTCGATCGCGGGGATGATCTCATCGGCGTTCGCGGCCGACTGCCGGTCGGACGCCAGGGTCTGGCCGCTCGCGGCATCGACGATCCGGGACGTCAGCACGTAGCCGTTGCCAACCGCCGTGATCTCGCCCGCGATGACGGCCGCGTAGCCCTCGCGCACCGCCACCTCCCGGGCCGTCTCCAGCGTGAGCTTCTCATCCGGGCTGCGCTCCATGCGGGCGAGCGCCTCGGTGAGCGACGCCGGGTCGACGAGCGCAATCACGTCCGACTGCGACAGGTCGATGCGAAGGGCTTCGGTCGCGGCGGTGGCAATCGAAGGATCGGGCGCCGAGAATTGGGCCAGGACGATCGGAGCGCGTTCGTCCAGGATGCCGCGGGCCACGAGCGTGGCTGCCGGCCCGATCCCCAAGGTTCGCATGATGATCCAGGCGGCCGTGATGACTCCAAGCAGCGTGAAGGCGGCCGCGCCGCCCAGCAGCGCGTTGCGCCACGTGAAGATGTGGTGGTGTGGACGGGTTTCCTCCCCAGCCTGGGCGTCGATCTCGAGCGGAGATTGCGTCGGCGCCGTCCCGTCCCGAGCCTCGTCGGGCGCCGGCGCAGCCGGTTCCGTCCGTGCGCCCCCGCCCATTCCTTCCTGTACGAAAGCCGTCGCAAACACGATCGGAAGACCGACGAGGAGCAGGATGAGAGCGAACGGAGGCACCCAGTCCGGAAGGCCAAGCCCCTCGGTGAGCGTCTGAACCACCTGGAACACCAGCCAGGATGCGACCAGGTAAATTCCGAGAACCTGCCAGAGCGAGCGCCGGTGGGCCTCGTGGATGAGCTTCTTCAGATCGGTCATGTACGCTCCGCGTCGCTCTCAAGGGTGGACGATCGCGAAGAACTTGACCCAGCGTCCGACGGCCGGCAAGCTAGCCTGCTGCTCTACAACGAGGAGATCAGGAGCGTGGAGGGGCCAGCGCGAGCTGGGGCGGCCCCGAACGGACCGGCCCGTGAGCCTTATCTCGTCAACAGCATCGTGGACAGAGCAAGAATGTAAAGAAGGGGCGGGGAGCTGGCCTGCCACAGAGAGGGAGCTGATCGCTCTCTTCCCCAGCCAACTCCACCGCCCCGATCAGTCCCATCTCACACGCAGGATCCGCTTCATCTATATAGACGGATCGAGCCCGCGTAGAGTTGCACCCCGATGTTCCCCCCGGCTCGAACTAACCTAGCCGCTGCCCTACGAGGACGAGATCAGGAGCCTCGGCCGAGACTCGGCCAAGCGGGTCTCGCGCTAGGCCATAGATCGCTTTCGCCCGAAAGCGAGAGGAGCGACCCGAAGGAACCGCCCCTGCCTACGGTCTTACGAACTTATCGGCTCCCACGCGATGGACATCGATCTCAGAGCTACTCACGGTCCCATGAACGTAGATCGGGGTGCCGGCCGCCGGAATGTTACTCGACGGGAAGTTGAGGACGATCCCGCAGTGATTCGGACGAGTGGTTTTTCTCCGATGGCACGGGCGAGCAGCAGGGTGAGACGGGAGACGATCGACGATGAGCGGACTCTCATAAAATATACCTCCGGCCGGGAAAAGGGTCTCAAGAGTCGAGCACCATACGGTCCAGTATGGTTCACGGCAAGGGCTGCGAGGTGCTGCGGATCAGCATGCCGCTCTACGAGGACGAGATCAGGAGCGTGGAGGAGCCAGATGCGAGAAGAGTGGTTTGATCGACGCTACATCAACGGACCTCACACACATAGACCGCCCTATCCCGCAACCCAGGTGCTGGGGTGCTTGGCCGAATGCGAGAGAATGCAGGTCTCGCACTCGTTCGCCCTGTTGAAGCAAGTGCGCAGGTGGGAGGAGCCCGTCCTATGCTGGGATTATGAGTATCGACGCCTGGGCATTGGGGGCCTCGATTGCCCGGACCACCGCATTCGCAGTTTCCTTTCTTTTCGTTTGAAGCCCTAGGGTCTCAGACGAAACAAAAGAATCCGCATGGCCGTGTAGCGCGGCCCAATAGGTAGCGACTACGAGATCTCTCCGGCGCCCGACATCACTGACACGCCCTACGACGAGATCAGGAGCGTGGAGGGGAGCTCGGTCTCACGCCAGCTAGGACACGACTTGACAGGTTGGCCTTCTCATGGCAGGGGCGGCCCCGAAGGAACCGCCCCTCTAGTAGCGACCGGTACGACTACGCCGCCCTACGGCCGCCCAGGGCGTGTCCCCGCGCAACAGCGGCTGCGCAACGGCGGCAGCGCGACAGCTGCCCCGCACACGGCCACACCCACACCTGTGTTTTACATACCTATCGCCAGTCCGGATGACCGTCGAAGTGGTCGTTAGATGTGAGTCGCTCCAGGTTGCCACCGTCGGCATCCATGACGTAGATCTCCTGGTCCGAGCTTCCATCGCGCTTTGAGTGAAAGACGATTCTTAGCCCATCTGGCGACCACGCGGGCCGGGCATCGACCTTGTCGTTGTGCGTGATCCTCTGGACGTTCGACCCATCGGCATCCATCACGTAGATCTCGAAGTTCCCGTCGCGGGTCGAGTCGAAGGCAATCTTCCGACCATCGGGAGACCAGTTCGGTGCGGTGCTTTGGGCGTCTCTGACAGGAGTATGTGTAATTCGCTGCACGTTGGAACCGTCGGTCTCCATTACGTAGATCTCCCAGATCCCGTCGAGGTTCGCTTCAAAGGCGATTCGTTCGCCGTCCGGTGACCAGCTGATATATCCCCCTGTTGTGAATTCCGTTAACCTCTGGACGTTGGAGCCGTCCGCATCCATCACGTAGATGCTCGGGCTGCGGGATGGGTATACGGGGCCCGTTGCCGGTGGGTCTGTGTCGCGGATGAAGGCAATCTGTGTGCCGTCTGGCGACCAAGCAGGGAGTCCGTCAAATCCCCTGTGTTTGGTGAGTCGCTGAACATCGGACCCGTCAGCAGCCATGACATAGACCTCGAGGTCCCCGTCTCGGTTAGACATGAAGGCGATCTTCTGGCGATCTGGAGACCAGGCCGCGTCCCGGCTTCCCGTTCCCGGTGGCGTCTCAGTCACCTGCCGGACATGCGAACCGTCCGGATCCATGACGTAGATCTCCATATCCATACCTGCCGGGTCACCGGAGTCGAACAGAATCTTAGCCTGGTGTTCTGTCACCTGAGTGTGCACCGCGCAGCTACTCAGGCCGAACGCGAAGACTACGACGAGCACACTGAGAGCAAGAAGTCGACCGCTCATTTGCGCCCTCCTCTTCATTTGAACTGGGATTCGGACAGAATCGGCATGAGCTGACCAAGTGATGGTGGTTTCAGAACGTGTGAGATTGGCCGGGTCTCGGATGCGGAAAGTCGGCTACCGCCCGTACCAGTATTTATCCGCAAGTCTGCGCTCGGCCGAGGCGGACAGAAGAGCGGGGAGTGCGCGCGGGATGAGCTGCGTGAACCAGTGCCAATCCCCGTGCTCGTCGAACTTTCGGGTTGAGACGATCGCCTTGGCTTCCGTCACACGTGCCAGCTTCTGGCCCCGCTCCCGACCCAGCTTTTTGAGCCTCCACAAGAACGCTGCATCCTCCGCCACCAGCCGGCGCTCGTCGTATCCGCCGAGCTCGCCGAAGTCCTCTCTACGACAGAAGACCACGCCCGTATCCATGCCGGTCAACACGACCATCGGCATGATGAACAGGTAGGTTGCGGCCAATCCCAGAGACCATCGCTCGAGCGTGACCCCCGTGGCTCCGCCAATCACCCGATCCCCAGCGAGTGCCCGATCGATCGCGTTGAACGTCTCGGGGTGGATCCGCGTATCCGCGTCCACGAACGCCAGAACCTCCCCCTCGGCGATCGCCGCTCCCCCGTTCCTTACCGCGGCTATGACACGTTTCTCGACGCGAACGACCCGACAGCCGTATCCGGCTGCCACCTTTGCCGTGGAGTCCGTCGAGGCGTTGTCCGCGACGATGACCTCGACCGCCTTACCGGCGCCCACGTAGCGCGACCTGGCCTCCTGGACCGTCTCGAGCAGCCGCGGAAGGTATGCCTCCTCGTTCCGTGCCGGGATGACCAGCGAGCAAGTGGCCGCGGCGGATGTCACTAATCTCCACCGATCAGAAAGGTCCGGCGATCAACCGTCATTTCACGACCTCTGTTAGCGCACCACTCACAAGAAAATCTAACCCAACCTTCCCAAAACCAGCCAGCTGACCTGCAGCTCTACGAGGACGAGATCAGGAGCGTGGAGGGGCTGGGCGCAAATAGGGGCAGCCCGTTGGAACCGCCCCGCTGAAGTAAAGAGAACACAGCCTAATGCAACCCCAGCTTCTTCATCAGCTCATCGAACCGGGGATCCTGCCTGAGAGAATCGGCGGCAGGGTCGATTGAGAGGTTCACCAAATTTG
>Ga0255058_10002180_pt1 | contig 10869 bp, 8 predicted proteins | sample Cases_109_9_MG_FD_188637 | JGI IMG/M metagenome (GOLD analysis project Ga0255058, IMG submission 188637) | Seawater microbial communities from Amundsen Gulf, Northwest Territories, Canada - Cases_109_9 | ecosystem: Environmental > Aquatic > Marine > Gulf | place: Canada: Northwest Territories... | reverse complement strand
CGGAACCGGGCCGAGTACCTGGCGTTCTTCGATCTGCTCGACCTCGCGCCCGGCGCGCGCATCCTGGACTGCGGGGCCGGGCCCTCCTCGTTCAACGCCGAGATGACCGCCCTCGGTTTCGAGGTGGTTTCAGCGGACCCGCTCTATGGCTGCGGCAAACCGGCCATCGCGGAGCGCATCGCCGGCGCCAGGTCCGCCATCATGACGGGGGTGAAGGCCGCGGCCGGACGTTTCGTCTGGGACGATTACGGCTCGCCGGAAGGCTTGGAGCGCACCCGGCTCTCGGCCATGAAGTTCTTTCTCGAAGACTACGAAGAGGGCCGCGCCAAGGGCCGCTACATCAACGCGAGCCTGCCCGACCTGCCGTTCGACGACGGCGCCTTCGATCTCGCCCTCTCGTCCCACCTCCTGCTGCTCTACAGCGCCCAGCTCGACATCGCATTCCACGAAGCCGCGGCCTTGGAAATGCTGCGGGTCGCCGCCGAAGCCCGCATCTTCCCGCTGCTCGACATGACGGGCGCGCGCTCCCGGCACCTGGAGCCCCTGCTGCAGGCGCTCACGGCCCACGGATACGCGTGCGAGATCCGCGCCGTCGCCTACGAGTTCCAGTTGGGTGGCAACGAAATGCTGCGGATCGCCAGAACCTAGTCCGAGCCTAATCGGACGACGCGGACAGCCTGACCGGATGGATGAAGCCGTTCGCCGGATAGGTGCGCCCGCCCAAGTGGTCGCCGGGCACGTACCAGAGCCGCACTTGCGACCAGTCGTTCGCGGGCGAGACATCGATCAGGGGAACGTTGCGGTGGATCATGCCGCGGTTCAGCCAGTTGGCATGCTCGGCGAGGACCTCACGAGGGCCGAGAATCCGGGTCACCACCGCGAGATGGCCGCGGCGCAGGCGATCGGTCCGCTTTAACACCAGGACCGAGCCGACCCGCGGCGTCGGACCGCGAAGATAGCGGCCTTCGGCGACCGGCCACCAGGACCAGGCATCGCCGCGGATCGGCAGGCCGCTGAGGGCCCGGGCGTGCGGCACGCATTGGATGGGCCGTGCGGCCGCGACCATCTCGGCCGCTCCGCCCGTCGAGGCGTGCGATCCGGCCGGTAAAGCCGCCTCCCGCGACGGCGAGGCACAGGCCGCCATCAGCAAACCGCTCGCCAGGATCGCGATGAGACGCCCCAAGACGGCTCCTTCAGAACATCAAGGCCCCTGGAAGTGTCGCCGCCGCAGGTTAACGGCGCGTTAAGGGTTGGCGGCGGGCCGCGCCCACCCCACTCAGGTTTCGTCCTCGTGCGCGCCCAGCCAGAGATCGAAGAAACCGTCGAGCCACTGGCGCATGGGGGCGTCGAAGCGCTTGGCCTCGGCGACCTGCCGCTCGGCATGGTGGGCGCCCGGCGCGTCCAGCATATGGGCCGCCTCGGCGCACCAGCGCGCCATCACCTGGGCGGTCACTTCGGGGTGGAACTGAATGCCGTAGGCCTTGGCGCCGTAGCGGTAGGCCTGGTTCGGGAAGGTCGGCCCGACGGCCAGCAGCTCGGCATCCGCCGGCAGCTCGAAGCCTTCCTTGTGCCAGTGGTAGACATGCATCTCCCCGGCCAGGAAGCCGTCGCTCGCGGCGGCCGGCGCGATGGCGACGTAGCCGATCTCGTGCAGGCCGTCGCAATGACGGGTGACCCGCGCGCCCAGTGTCCTGGCCATGAGCTGGGCGCCGAGGCAGATGCCGAGAAACGGCCTGCCTTGGCCGACCCAGGTCTCGATCCAGTCGAGCTCCTGCTTGAGATAGGGTTTGCAGTCGTCCTCGTTGGCGCTTTCCGGGCCACCGTAGACGATGGCGGCGCAGTGCCGCCCGTCATCCTCCGCCGGCAAATCGTCGCCCCTGCCGGGACAGCGCCAGTCCAATGCATACCCGCGTTCGGCCAGCATGCGCGAGGCCCGGTCGTCCCGCTTGCCCACGGGATGATCGATCAGGAGTACTGTCCTGCTGGTCCGGCTCATCAGCCGCCCGTCCCGGCGGTAGATCTGCGCATCTGGCGCGCACTCAAGAAAGCCTCCATGTGAAACGCTGCCTGAGGTGGATCATACACATAGGCCCGGCCGATGGGACAGGCCCGCCGGGCGCGGCAGCCGAGGGCGACGCAATCCTCGCCTTGCGGCGTCTCGATGTGGCCGACGCAGTCCGCCACCCGGTAGCCGGCAGGCCCGAAGGCGGAGACCGGGCAGGCCGTCAGGCAGGGCTTGTCTTCGCAACTGTCGCAGGGCGTGGCCTGGGCCTTCGCCGCCGGCAGCGGCAGGCGCTCAGGCAGTGCCAAGGCGCCGCGGTAGGCGTGCCACAGGCCATAGACCGGATGGATCAGCATACCCAAAGGCGACTCCCGGACCGGCGCGGCCCGCTTGGCCCAGGCGACGAAGGGCGGATAGGGCGGACCGTCCGAGGGAAAGACGGCGGACCCGCCGTGCTCCGCGGCCAACCGGCCCAAGATGCGCTTGCTCCAGCGGTCCATCGGATCGCGCAGGCCGTCGGCGGCTTCGGGCGCCGCCGCGAAGGCCGCCCAGGCGGCCGGGCCGGCGTTGCCGATCATCAGCAGGGTCGCCGGTGCGCGGCCGTCCGGCAGGGGCGGGACGCCATCCGCCGCGTCCGGCGTAAAGCCGCCGAACATGAGGAGGCCCTGGGCCTTCAAAGCCTCCTCGATCCGGTCGAGGATCCCTGTTTCCTGTCGCGGTTTCACTGAACGCTCGTGCCGTCTCTTTTCTGTCGCGTGCAGGGTAACGGTAAGCTGTTGTCGCGTCGCCGCAAAAGTGTCACACAGAATGGCTTCCCAATCGTTGAAGGAAGGCGGGGAGATCTGCGTGCGCGAAAGGCCGCTAAGCCATCGGCCTGCGGGCCGAAAATCCAAGCCGGGGCACGAAGTCACGGCCAAGACCCGGGCCAGCGGCCTGCCGCGCGCCTTCGGTTTCCTGTTGGTTCCCCTCTTTCCCATGATGGGCTTTGCCGCCGCCACCGAACCCCTGCGGGCAGCCAACCGCCAGTCCGGCCGCGAGCTCTATTCCTGGCACGTGATCTCCGCCGACGGCGCGCCGGTCACCGCCTCGAGCGGCACCGATATCGTGGCCGATAGGAGCCTCGAGGACGTGGGGCGCCTCGATACGCTGTTCGTCGTGGCCGGTCTCGAAGCCCACAAGTATAAGGACCGACAGGTGTTTGCCCGGCTCCGCCGGATATCGCGAGGCGGTTGCCGCATCGGCGCCATCTCGGCCGGCAGCTATCTGCTCGCACGGGCGGGCCTGCTGGCGGGCTACCGCTCGACCATCCACTGGGAGAACGCCGCCGCGTTTCGCGAGGCCTTTTCGGAAATCGAGGTGAGCGAAGAACTGTTCGAGATCGACCGCGATCGATTGACCTGTTCCGGCGGAACCGCGTCGCTCGATCTCATGCTGTCCTTGATCGACCGGGAACACGGCCGCGAGCTCGCGACCAAGGTCGCCGAACAGTTCATCCACGAGCGCATCCGCGACACCCAAGATCACCAGCGCATGGCGCTGCGCAACCGCCTGGGCATCAGCCACCCGAAGATGCTGGCGGTGATCGGCGACATGGAGCAGCACTTGGAACATCCCCTGCCCCGCTCCGAGCTGGCCGAGCGCGCCAAGCTCTCGACCCGCCAGCTGGAGCGCTTGTTCCGCCAGTATCTCAATCGCACGCCGACCCGCTACTACCTCGAGCTCCGTCTGCTCCGCGCCCGCCATCTCCTCACCGAGAGCACGCTCTCCATCCTCGATGTGGCCTTGGCCTGCGGCTTCGTCTCGGCCTCCCATTTCTCCAAATGCTACCGCGAATGCTTCGGAAAAACCCCACGCGAGGAACGGCTGAAAAGCGCTTGACTCTCAAGCCCGTCGGCCCAGATTCTAATTTCACTCTTGGATTCCGGCAAAAAGGCTAAAATCACACAAAAATGGCGTGATACTCGTGCTTTACCTTGGCGGCAACATGGGTTAGCACCTGCATCCAGGCATGACGGCACGGTGTCGGCGATCCGGTCGCGCCGGTGCAAGGGTGAGAGGCAAGAATCACTAAGGAACAGCGGCATGGCGAATCTCGTTCTGGCCGACGGCTTCTCCTTCGACGACCTCTACGCCGCCGACGGACTGGCGCGTCTCGACGCCGCCTTCCTCACGGCCCTCACCGCCGAACGGCCGGACCTCGCCAAACAGCTCAAGGCCGCCCGTCTCGACGCGGCCTTTGCCGCCTCCCTGGATCCAGGCCATCAGACGACCGCCGCCGGGGACCGGCCAAAGGAGGACGACAAGGAGGCCGAGCAGTCCGCCCTCCTCATCGACCTGGGACCCTATCTCGAGGATTTTCTCGGCCGCCTGTTCGGGATCGAGGCCGAGCTGCGGGCGCTGGCCGGGCGGCACAACGAGTTGGCCCCGCTCTACACCGTCAAGAGACAGTTCGTTCAGCGGCGCGCCGGCAAACAAGTAAAGCCTGCCGAGGCCCAGGCGCTCGACGGCGATGATCTAGCGGCGCGCCTGAGCGATCTCGGCGCGCCGCCGGATGACGAGCTTGCCTTTGCCCAACAGGTCAATGCCTGGCTCGACAAAGAAGCCGATCATGGCGAGGCGCTCGAGGCCGCGCGCGACTATGCGGCCTGGGCGCTCTATGATCCCCAGGGGCAGGCCCGCCATGTCGGCGGCGTGTTGTTCAAGCAGCCGCACAAGGTCGATCCCCTGAATCTGATCGAGTTGGCGGAGAAGGCCGTCGACGGCGTCTGGTCGCAAGTCCTGCCGGAGACCCAGCTCAGGCGGCGCGACGGCTTCGCCCTCACCGACGCGGGTATGGACCTGACCCAGGCTCTGGATCACGTCAACTACTGCATCCTCTGTCATCACCAGGAAAAGGACTCCTGCTCCAAGGGGCTGAAGGACCGCGAGGGCGCGTTCAAGAAGAGCGCGTTCGATGTGAGCCTGACCGGCTGTCCTCTGGAAGAAAAGATCTCGGAGATGCACGAAGCCAAACGCGACGGCAACGCCGTCGCCGCGCTGGCGATCGCCGTGATCGACAACCCCATGATCGCCGGGACAGGCCATCGCATCTGCAACGACTGCATGAAGGCCTGCATCTACCAAAAGCAGGATCCGGTCGACATTCCCCAGGCCGAGACCCGCATCCTGAAGGACGTGCTGGAGCTGCCCTGGGGCTTCGAGATTTACAGCTTGCTGACGCGATGGAACCCGTTGAAGCTGCGCCGGTTCCTGCCCCGCGCGGCAAGCGGCCGCAAGGTCCTGATCTCCGGCCTCGGCCCGGCCGGCTACACACTTGCGCACTACCTGCTCAACGAGGGCCATGCGGTGGTCGCGGTGGACGGGCTCAAGATCGAGCCGCTGGATGCGGCGCTCTCCGGCGTCGAGCCCGACGGCCAGCGGGTGCCCTTCCGCCCCATCCACAGCTGGGACGAATTGCGCGAGCCCCTGAACGAGCGGGTCATGGCCGGGTTCGGCGGCGTCGCCGAGTACGGCATCACCGTGCGCTGGGACAAGACCTTCCTCAAGGTCATCCGCCTGCTGCTGGAACGCCGCGCCAGCTTCGCCATGTTCGGCGGCGTGCGCTTCGGCGGCACGATCACGCTGGACCAGGCGTTCGACATGGGTTTCGACCATGTGGCGCTGGCGGTCGGCGCCGGGCGCCCGACCGTGCTGCCCATCCCCAACGGCCTGGCGCGCGGCGTGCGCGCGGCCTCCGACTTCTTGATGGCGCTGCAGCTCACCGGCGCCGCCAAGACCGATTCCATCGCCAACATGCAGCTGCGCCTGCCGGTGGTGGTGATCGGCGGCGGCCTCACGGCCATCGACACGGCGACCGAGGCGCTGGCCTATTACCCCGTCCAGGTGGAGAAGTTTCTCGCCCGCTACGAGCGCTTGGCGAGCGAACGCGGCGAGGCGGCGGTGCGCGCGGCCTGGGGCGAGGAAGAAGCGGTGATCGCCGATGAATTCCTCACCCATGCCCGGGCGATCCGCGACGAACGGGCAGCCGCCGCGGCGGAAGGGCGCGCGCCGCGCATTCGCGAGCTGCTCGAAAGCTGGGGCGGCGTCACCATCGCCTACCGCAAGCGGCTCATCGACTCGCCCAGTTATACCTTGAACCACGAAGAAGTGGCGAAGGCCCTGGAGGAAGGCATCCGCATCGTCGATTGCCATTCGCCGCTGGCCGTCGACGTGGACCAGTTCGGCCACGCCCGGGCAATTCGCCTCAACCGGCTGCAGCACGTGCGCGAAGGCACCGGCTGGATCACCCTGGACACGGTCGATATCCTGCGCGCCCGCAGCGTCCTGGTGGCCGCCGGCACCCAGCCCAATACGGCGCTGGCGCGCGAGCACCCGGAGGAGATCGCGCTCGACGGACGCTATTTCCAGGCGATCGACGAACACGGCGAGCCGGTCTCGCCCGAACGCACGGCGAAACCCGAGGCGGTGCGCGTGCTCGCCCGCCTACGCGAGGATGGCCGCGGGGTCAGCTTCTGGGGCGACGTCCACCCCTCCTATGCCGGCAACGTGGTCAAGGCGATGGCGAGCGCCAAGCAGGGCTATCCTATCGTCTCGCGTCTGCTCGCCCAACACGCACCCGCCAGCGAGGAAAGTGCCGAGACCTTGGTGGCGCGGCTGCACGACTCTTGGCGGGCAAAGGTTCATGCGGTCAATCGGCTGACCCCGACCATCGTCGAGGTTGTGGTCTATGCCCCGACGGCGGCGCAGGCCTTCCATCCCGGCCAATTCTACCGCTTGCAGAACTTCGAGACTCAGGCCCCAAAGGTCGACGGCACGACCCTCGCCATGGAGGGCCTTGCCATGACCGGCGCCTGGGTCGACCGGGACGCCGGGCTTCTCGGGCTCATCGTGCTCGAGATGGGCGGATCCTCGGACATCTGCGCGCACTTGCGCGTGGGCGAGCCGGTCATCGCCATGGGGCCGACCGGCACGCCGACGGAAATCGCCGGCGGCGAGACGGTGGTGCTGGTCGGTGGCGGCCTCGGCAACGCGGTGCTGTTCTCGATCGGCCGGGCGTTCCGCCAGGCCGGCAGCCGGGTGCTCTACTTCGCCGGCTACAAGAAGGTGCAGGACCGCTACAAGGTCGAGGAGATCGAGGCCGCCGCCGACGTGGTCGTCTGGGCCTGCGACGAGGCCCCGGGATTCACGCCCGACCGGCCCCAGGACAAGACCATCGTCGGCACCATCGTGGAGGCCATGGTGGCCTACGCCGAGGGTGCGCTGGGCGAGGCGCCGATCGCGCTGGCTGACACGGACCGCCTCATCACCATCGGCTCGGACGGCATGATGGCGGCCGTGGCCCGGACCCGGCACGACGTGCTGAAACCCCACCTCAAGCCGGGCCACAGGGCGATCGGCAGCATCAACTCGCCCATGCAATGCATGATGAAGGAGATCTGCGCCCAGTGCCTGCAGCCGCACCGGGATCCGGACACCGGGCAGGAAGAGGTGGTGTTCTCCTGCTACAACCAGGACCAGCCGTTGGACTACGTCGATTTCCCGGCGCTCAAGGAGCGGCTCAAGCAAAACGAAGTGCAGGAGAAGCTGACCGCCCAGTGGATCGACCGCTGCCTGAAGCAACTCAGCCTGCGCAAGAGCGCCTAATACCAAGGAGCACTGAGTTTTAAGCCTGATCTGCCGGATCGTCGTGGGGACGCCGATGGCGAGCACGGCTCACCCGCCGAAGCGGATCTCCAATTTTCCGAAGATCCCCGGCGTCGGTTTGAAATCGCGGTCGCGGGGAAAACTCACTTGCGGGGCGATGTCAAAGAACATCCAGTCGCGCCAAATGGCCTGACGGTACCGGATGCGGAGATTCGATTCCTCGAGGCGGTTGCTGGGCGATGTCCTGAAATGATTGTTCCACTGGTAGCTGATCCCCCGCTTGTGGCCGAGTCTCTCATTGAACGACTGGTTCGCTTCGTAATAGTAACCGTCCTCGGATTCGTACCACTCGCCTTTCAAGGTTGTGCGGGACCGCACCGTATCGGTGATCGGCCGGTCCAGGTCGAAGCGTGTCGGCAGGCCAAAACCGTTGTCGGTGTACCATAGGCCGCCCTGAGTGAAGCGGAGCTGCCAGGGGTCGAGATCCCAGGTTTGGCGATAGCGCGTGCCGAAGACGCCGACGGGTCCCGACTTTCGGAACCGCGCGCCTACCACGGCGCTGAGGCTTCTCGACTTGGTCCGGGCGATGAAGTACTGCAGGCCGACCGCGGCATTCTCGTTGTCGGTGCTGGTGTAATTGTCGCGGACTTCGTCGTTGTCGGTGTTCTGGACATCCGAGTCATCGTCGCCGTCACCGCCTACAAGCAGGTTGAGACGCTTGCTGATGCGCGGTAGAGCAATCTTGGCCTTAAGCTTCAGCTGAAGCGCCGGGTCGCTGCCTTCTTCCAGGGAACCGCCGATACTCACGCGCACGCGGGTCTTGTTGTTCTCGGCCTCGTCATGTCTGGTGGCAAAGAACGAGTCCAACCACTCTCCGGTCCCAGTCACAGTGTCGGCGATGGCGTCATGAACGGTATCTGCCGCCGTTGGAGCCGGCTCGTCGTCGGTCGCCGCGTCCGTTGGGGCTTCTTGGCCAGGTGTTTCCGCGCTCGGCGCGCTCGATTGAGCCGAGGCGTGATGACCGGTGACGAAAGGCCAAGCCCTGGTGGATGGTTCGAGCGGCGCAGCGACGACAAGCGTGAACAAGAACAGGAAACACAAAACAAACCGAACCACGTTCCCGAGTCTCCTCGAAGCCTCGCCACCCTCGCTCAGTACCGGGCCGAGAGCAGAAGCCCCGAAACGGCAAGTGATCGCAGCATGATAACCGAGAGCCCGAGCAATGAGTAGCGCGGACCTCGATCCGGAGTCTCCATAGGACTCCCGAACCGGGCTCAATCTCGGCGCTTTCCCGGCCTTCCCGCAGGTTATACCAAATCTTGATGATAATGACCCATAGGGATCGCCCCTGGGTCGCGTCGGGTAGGAAGCAAGGCGCAGGCGATGCGGGGGCGATGCGGGACATCTCCAAGGCTTGCTGACGCCCTCCGACGCGTCCCAGGGGCGACAGAGCTTGCGTCTTTTCAGAGCTTTCGGACCGCGTCGCCCGGCCCTTCCGATGCCCCGCATCGCCGCGCATCGGGCTCCTAGCCGAAAGCTCTGAAAAGACGTCCCTATGAGTCATTATCATCAAGACTTGGTATTAGACGGGGGCGCATGACCGCCCGACCGCCCAGGGAATCGACCGTTGTCTGAAGCATCTGAGCTTCCGCCAAAGCGCGTGAGGGCCTGGTCTCCCCAGGCGCCGGTGGGCGTCGGCGGGCAGCAAACACGGGGACCGGCCAAGGCGCGGTCAACTGCCCACGACCGATCATGATGACGCTCCGCGACGGGGCGCCTAACGAGTCGGATTTCCCCTGCCATTAGAGGGGCTTGTCGCATTTCAGATAGGTTCCGTCGCGAAAGAGGAAGCACGGCTAATTCGCCGGTCGTACCAACGAATTAAGGTACGCGGTTTCGGCTGCGTCCTTTTTTTTCGCGAGGTGCGGGCCATGGCGGACGAGGACGAAATTGTTCTGAGCGAGCTCGACGACGACGAGCTGGCCCAGCAGATGATGGACGACCTCTATGACGGTCTCAGAGAGGAGATCGAAGAGGGCGTGAACATCTATCTCGCGCGCGCCTGGACGCCTTACGACATCCTGACCAAGGTGCTGGTCGAGGGCATGCGCATCGTGGGCATCGATTTCCGCGACGGCATCCTCTTCGTGCCGGAGGTCCTGCTGGCCGCCAACGCCATGAAGGGCGGAATGGTTATCCTGCGCCCGCTGCTGGCCGAAACCGGGGCCGAGCAGGTCGGCAAGATGGTCGTCGGCACCGTCAAGGGCGACATTCACGACATCGGCAAGAACCTGGTCGGTATGATGATGGAGGGGGCCGGCTTCGAGGTGATCGACCTCGGCATCAACAATCCGGTCGAGAAATACCTGGACGCCCTCGAGGAGCACAAGCCACAGATCCTCGGCATGTCGGCCCTGTTGACCACCACCATGCCCTACATGAAGGTCGTGATCGATACCCTCAAGGAAAAGGGCATCCGCGACGACTACATCGTGCTGGTGGGCGGCGCGCCGCTGAACGAGCAGTTTGCCGAAGCCGTCGGCGCCGACGCCTATTGCCGGGACGCCGCCGTCGCCGTAGAGACCGCCAAGGACCTGATCGCGCGACGGCACAACGTTCGCGCCGGCACGGCCTAAATAGGACGGGAGCCTGGTGATGGACAGCCGCCCGGCCGAAGGCGGCCCGCCAACAACTTTGCTCATCGCCTGCGGCGCTTTGGCGCGGGAGGTCGTCGACGTGATCCGGCTCAATGGCTGGACCCACTTCAGCGTCACCTGCCTGCCCGCCATCTGGCACAACACACCGAACAAGATCCCCGAGGGCGTGCGCCGCAAGATCTGCGAAGCGCGCGGAAGTTACGACCGAATCCTCGTGCTCTACGGCGATTGCGGCAGCGGCGGATTGCTCGACCGGGTGCTCGAGGAAGAGGGCGTCGAACGCATCGACGGACCGCACTGCTATGCCTTCTATTCGGGCGTCGAGGACTTCCTGGCCGAGGCCGACGCGGATCCCACCTGCTTCTATCTGACCGACTATTTGGCGCGCCACTTCGATCGCCTGATCATCGAGGGGCTCGGCATCGACCGGCATCCGGAGCTGCTGCCGACCTACTTCGGGAACTACACGACGCTGGTCTATTTAGCCCAGACCGAGGACGCGGCGCTCGAGGCCAAGGCCGCGGCCGCGGCAGACCGCCTCGGTCTCACGTATCGTTACCATTTCAC
>Ga0255058_10002179_pt1 | contig 10869 bp, 10 predicted proteins | sample Cases_109_9_MG_FD_188637 | JGI IMG/M metagenome (GOLD analysis project Ga0255058, IMG submission 188637) | Seawater microbial communities from Amundsen Gulf, Northwest Territories, Canada - Cases_109_9 | ecosystem: Environmental > Aquatic > Marine > Gulf | place: Canada: Northwest Territories... | reverse complement strand
TGGGTCGCGGCAAGAGCTTGTCCAGATGGCCGCGCCAGCGGGCCGGGTTATCGCCTTTGCGGTAGCCACGAACGGCCGACCAGTCGAGCACCGCCTCGATGCGCCCACGCAGCCGGCTGGCTGTCTCGGTCTTCGTGGCCCAGATCGGTTCGATGCAGCGCATGATGAGTGCCGTGTCGATCTGATCAACGGCCAGATGGCCGATGATCGGGCCAGCGAGTTTCTTGAGTGTGCTGCGCCACTGCTCGATGTGTTTGGGGTTGCTCCAGCCAGGCGCCTGAGACTCGATGTAAAGTTCCGCACACTCGGCGAAGCTCAGCATGTTCTCGTGTGCCGTGCGTGCCTCGATCTGCCGGGCGCGTTTGTCAGTTAAGGGATCGATCTCCTGGCGCAGCTTCTTCCGCTCGCGGGTCGCGAGGTCGCGAGCTTCGGACAGTGCCACATCCGGATAGGGGCCGAGCCCCAGCCAGGTGTCCTTACCAAACCGGGAATAGCGAAACAGCCAGGACTTGGTGACGGCATCGGTCTCGACATTGCGTGTCGACTTTCGGACCTGCAGATACAGATTGCCGCCATCGGGATACTTTCCCGGGTGTTTGCTGTGCTTCACAAATAAAGCGGTGATTCTCTCCGCCAAACTCAACTCCTTGCACTTTGAAACGGGCAGCCTACAATCGGGCCCACAATTTGAACGCGGCTTTGGCTGGATTTCTTGGAACCACCCTAGCTTAGGAAGTTCCCTAACTGCAAGAAAGTAAAGGGGTTTTGGACTTCCTCGGAAGTCCTTGGAAAAGCTATTTTTGCCACCCTCTCCGCCAAAGAAATAAAGATGGGGTCCTTGCGACCCTGTTTTGATATTCAAGGTGACCTCTTGCCGGTTTAGTCGCGTTTGCTACCCGATCCGCTGAGCAAAATAAGCACACTCGATAAGCGGCGTCGGAACTATGTCAAATAACGCTTCCGACGTTTCGCTGACTCGCTGGCGCTCAAACCGCCGTCCGTCACCGTCTCGCGGGTTGGATAACCCAATTATTGAACCGTCGGCTTGACATGCAGTGAAGCCTCTGTAGACTAGTTTATTCCACAAACTAGTCTGCGAGATTTATCATGAACGAAAAGGACTCTATTCAAAGCGCCGTCAACGACCTGGCCACCATTCGCAGGGCCATCGACAAGGCCGCGGGCGGTGATCCTTCGATCCCGGCGCACAGTACCGCCATGGATGCCGGTTTCATTATTCAAGGGCTTTGCCTGGTATTTGCGGTCGGCCTGCTGGCATTCGAACTCATCTCGGGCCGCGAAATGACGGAAATCATGATGCTTTCGGCGCGTGACCAGGAACTCGGATGGCTCGGTCTGGCACAAGTTGCCCTGGCCGGTCTAGCGCTGCTCATGTGCATTTATTTCCTGGCCTGGCGTGCCGCCCATCACAGCGGACAGAGCTTCAACGATTACCTTGTGCGAAATTTCCAGTATCTGAGAAACCTCTCGTTTGTCTCGGACTTGCTGGTTAAATTCATTCCGCTCTCGTTCGTTGTTCTCGCCGGGCGCCCGGAATGGGTCGCGCCCCTCCTGTCGCTGTATATAGCCGACTATCTGTTCCAGGGACGATTCTTCACTCTCTCTACTCGCGTATCGCTCGTTCTTGGAGCCGCATCGCTCATCGCGGCCGCGGTCCAGTACTTTGGACACTCTACGCAACTGGTCTGGCCCTTGTTGCACTTCTCGGTGATTAGCACTGCTTCCCTGATTCATCTGCTCGGTGCCAGGCGCGATACCTTGCGCGCCGCGCGGGCTGTTTGATGATCATGAACCCTGTCGAGCTACTCACATCGACGCACGCGTTGCTTGCGCATCAGGTGCGGCTGACCATCATGGCCACTCTGGCCTCGACGACCGAGCCCACGGAGTTTGCAGAGCTGCTCAATACGCTGAATCTCACGAAAGGCAATCTCTCGGCGCATACGCAAAAGCTCGAAGAAGCTGGATTGATCCGTGTGACAAAGGAGTTTGTCGGGCGCAAGCCGAGAACTACCTATCTTTGCACTGACCTAGGGCGCCAGGAAGTGCGGAACTACTTGTCGAAAGTCGAAGGTCTTCTCAGGCAAACGCAAGAAAGTGTGCGAGACGTCTGAGACAGTTGGCACAGTCAGCGTCTAGGATATCGAATATGATTACGGCAGAAGACAACAACCTGGGACACGCGACGAATCCGGATGGGAAAGATTCATTTCGTACCCCTTCGTCTGTAGTCCCGCTTCTTACCACCAAGTGCCTCGCGTTCGCTACAGTACTGCAGTTGCTCGGTGTGTCGGCGCCGGTGTTCAGCCCATTGTTGCCCCTTGGACTCGTGTTCGCCGCGATCGGGCTGGGCGCCCACGCATGTGTCAGGAGCGGGCGCATCGAGAACGGATGGGCGTTCCTCGGCCTTGTTCCTGTATTTGGATTGCTGATCGGTTACGCCGTACTTCGCTTTCGACAGCCGATACCAAATGTCCCACTCAACGCCTTGAGGGGGAGCGTTCACGCGGCACTCCTGGGCCTGATTATTCTGGGATCCCTGGGGGCAATGATGATTTTCACGCAACGCGGGAGTGTGGTACGGGGCGAGGTACCAGACTATTTTCCTATTTTGGTGGTAGTACCTGAGAACGAATCGTCATACACGGCCCACATCGTGCCGAAGCGGGACTTCGACAACTTTGCGCGCGAACATCCTGACTTTTCTTACCTGGTGCCGAAAGACCTGGAAACCTACCTGAATGAAAACCTTCCACAAAGTCCAGTGGATCTGTTTCGACCAGCGTACTTTGAAGTCAGCGAGATATCCGCTGGTCACCAGCGCTTCGAGGTGCGCTATCCAATACATTCGGAGGCTTACAGCGTCGGTTGGTACGAAGCAACAGCGCAGGGTATAGAGCCAAAACGCTACTTGTTTTTCCATGAAATGATTCTCGGCTTTGTTGCATTGCCCGTCCTGGCCATCTCCGGGGCGATCTATTCGCTGCTTACCTGGTTCCTCAATCGCTGGTTCTGGCCGCGCCTTGCGAGGTCTCGCGACAATGTGGTGGTCACGGGCTGAATCGAACACCTGCCTCACCGGGTAGGATCTCGTCGTCGGGATCGTCGCCGGCCGGCGAGATCTCCTCGATCAGGAAATCAATTTCGGCCGTCTCGAATCGGGATCTCGAGATCGAACTCAAGGTCGAGTTCCATTATGTGCAAGCGGAGCATGGTTCGCCTGTGACTCCCCTCTCCGCCAGAAAAATGAAAACGGCCCCCTTGTGGGGCCGTCTTTATTTTACTTGCCGAGCGTGGTCGAGGATGAGGGCGCTGTTCGACCAACGCAGCAGCGAAGCTGCCTGTTGGCGGGGAGCTCGCGAAGCGAGCGAGTCAGTCCCACCCTCTCCGCCAAAAGCCGACATCCCGAATGTGATGTATGATCCCTCAGCGCGTCAAGAGGATGCACCATCGTGATTTCGCTAAAAGTCAACGGCACGATGCATGAACTCGACGTCGACCCGAAGATGCCTCTCCTTTGGGCCATACGGGACGTCGTCGGCCTTACCGGAACCAAGTTCGGGTGCGGTAAAGCACTGTGCGGGGCCTGCACTGTCCACATCGATGGCAAACCGGCGCGATCTTGTGTTTTCCCGGTCGCTCAGGCCGAGGGCTTGAGCATTACAACAGTTGAAGGGCTTGACTCCAATGCCGGCCAGGCCGTTCAGGCAGCATGGAACGAGTTACAGGTTCCGCAATGCGGCTACTGCCAGTCCGGGCAGATCATGTCGGTCACATCCCTCCTGGAACGAAATCCCAATCCGGATGATCAGGACATCAATTTGGCGTTGCGAGGCAATATCTGTCGCTGCGCCACCTATGTCCGCATTCGCGCCGCCATCAAGGTGGCCGCCGGCAAGCTGGATCATTCGGTGGCATCCGATGGTTGAGCCAACAATCGGCGGTGTTAGTCGCCGGAAATTTCTCATTGGCACGGCAACGGCAGGCGTTGGCCTAACTATTGGCGTCTACCTAAATGGTCGGCAGGAAGGCGATAGCACAGCTCCAATCGAAAAACGCGCTGGCGAAGTTGCACTTGAGTGGGACCCACAAGCTTTTGTTCGCATTGGAACGGATAACACGGTCACGGTCTTCTCTAAACACACGGAAATGGGGCAGGGAGTTTACACGGGCCTGGCAACCCTTGTGGCAGAGGAACTGGATGCTGATTGGGCACAGATTCGAGTAGAGGGCGCTCCCGCAAATGCGGAGTTATACACTAATCTGCGATGGGGCCTTCAAATGACCGGCGGTAGCTCGTCGATTCGGAATTCTTTTGCCCAGTTGCGACAGGTAGGTGCCGCTGCACGACAGATGTTGGTTGCGGCCGCCGCAAGTGAATGGGAAGTGCCGGTGGAGGAAATCACCGTCAGTGCGGGTGTGGTTCACCACGACCTGTCAGACAGGCGTTCCACGTTCGGCGAACTCACGGAATTGGCAGCCGAGCAAGCTCTGCCAGAAAGCGTAACGCTTAAATCGCATAAGCAATTTGGCCTGATCGGTACCGACCTGCAGCGACTTGATGTTCTTGACAAGACGAATGGGACAGCGATCTTCACGCAAGACTTCAAACTGCCCGGAATGTTAACTGCAGTCGTCGCACATGCACCTCGGTTCGGCGCTACCGTCGAATCTTTCGACGATAGCGCGGCCATAGAATCCGAGGGTGTAGTCGGCGTTTATCGTATTCCTTCTGGTGTCGCGGTCGTTGCGGATAATTTCTGGTCTGCCCTAAAAGGCCGCGAGCTTCTGAACATCGAATGGGATGATACGAGCGCGTTTACTCAGAGCTCCGACGAACTCATGGCCGAGTTCCGGAAAATTGCGAATTCGCCGGGCCCCATCGTACGCGACGACGGGTCTCCCGACTCCGAAATAGGTAACGCTGAGCAAGTCGTCGAAGCGGAATTCGAATTCCCGTATCTCGCGCACGCATCGCTTGAGCCGCTGAATTGCGTTGTGCAGTTGTCTGACGACGGTTGCGAGATATGGAATGCGGCGCAACAGCAAACCATTGATCAGGCAGCTGTGTCGAGGATACTCGGACTGACCCCTGACCAGGTCAAGATCAACATGCTAATGGCGGGCAGTGCCTTCGGTCGGCGTGCAAGCAAAGACTACACGGCTGAAGCTGCTCACGTTGCCAAGGCCGTCAACGGGACCGCTCCAGTCAAGTTGGTTTGGACGCGCGAAGACGACATGACGGCTGGCCAGTACCGTCCACTAAATTACCATCGCGTTCGGGGTGGCCTTGACGGGAACGGTAAGCTTGTAGCCTGGCATCATCGAATTGTTGGTCAATCGATTGCGGCACAGGAATTCCCTGAGTGGGTGGTCGATGGACTTGATTGGATGTCTCACAGCGGCGTGAGTGAATGGCCGTACTCAGTGCCCAATTTAAGGGTGGAGTCGCATTCGCCGGAGTGCCCGGTGCCTGTACTTTGGTATCGAGGGACCGAAGGTACGCATAACCTTTTCGCGGTTGAAGCGTTTATCGATGAAATGGCCACCGCGGTAGGGCAGGATCCGGTGGAGTTTCGTCGCGCAATGCTGGCGGACCAACCGCGATTACTGAACGTCATGGAGCTTGCCGCCGAAAAGGCAGATTGGGACTCATCGCTGGCCGATGGTCGCGGTCGCGGTATAGCAGTCGCCCGACGACGTGACTCTTATATCGCGCTGGTTGCCGAGGTGAGCAAACACGGCGACGGTTCCTGGTCAGTCGATCGCGTCGTAGTGTCACTTGATTGCGGATTGATAATCAACCCCGACAATGCGCGGGCGCAGATGGAAGGCGGCGTAGGTTTTGGGCTGTCCTCAACGATCGCTGATGAGATAACAATCAACAATGGTTACGTTGAGCAAACTAACTTTGACACCTACAAGCTGTTACGCATCGATCAGATGCCCGAGATAGAAGTTCACCTTGTAGAGTCCGACGAAGCCCCTGGGGGAGTCGGCGAAATTGCCCCAATGTTGATCGGGCCGGCCGTAGCCAACGCACTCTTTCGCGTTACCGGTCAACGTTATCGCAAACTTCCGATCGGACCGAAAGTCTGAAAGGGAAAGGCGAGGACGGATCCAACATACGCGCGATCCGCGGAGCGTGGTTCGCCGATGACTCCCTGCACCTCTGGTAGTCCAGAAGGACTGCCGGTACGGGAATGAAGAGCATCGTCCGCAGAAGACTCGCTCCACCGCCAGAAAAATAAAGACGGCCCCCTTGTGGGGCCGTCTTTATTTTTCTGGCGGTGGAACGTCTGCTTAGCACCCGATAGCGGTCGTTGACCTGATAGGATGACTACAGGCGGCTAGCGACCCGAAACAGACATTCCGCACGAGTTTCTTGTTTGACATTTGTCATGGCGTCCTCGTGCCTTGCGTGTTACGCAGTAAGAATCTATGAGAAAGGCTAACCGGTCAAAGTAAATATGCTTATGTGTGTCGCCAGGAGTCGACGGTGAAGTGGAGCGACGACTACGCTACTGGCATCCAGCGTATCGACGAGGACCACAAGATGCTCTTTAGGATAGCTGAAGACTTCCGCGCCGCCCTCGACGTTGGGCGCGGGGGCGGGGTCTACTCCGTGCTACTCGATACCCTCAGTAGCTACTGCCGTGGCCACTTTCGCTTCGAGGAACAGTGCATGAACGAATACCGTTGCCCTGTGGCGCAGAAGAACCGGGAGGCTCACGTGACGTTCCTTGAGGTCCTATCTGGATTTCGGCAGCGCTACGCCGCGAGCGGCTTCGATCGCACCGACGCTCGGAAGCTCGTAGACACCATAGACCGGTGGCTGGATGACCACATTTGCCACGTCGACATACATCTCAAGCGGTGCGTAAAGAAGTAGAGGGTACCCAGGCAGCGGCTGACCGCAATCATATATCATCGAACCTGTTTTCTCCGCGATTGACTGTCCGTTATTGGCCGAAGCTGAACTTTGGGGGAAGGCGTCCGTCATAGTTATTTGGCCCGATTGCGTTGCGACTGACGTGAAATATATTGAAATATAGATGTTGAGCTTGGGCTTGATTCCCATCACTTCCGCCATTCTTATTTCGGAGTACATTTTGCATGACTACACGACGTGACTGTCTCAAGTACTCGGCTCTGGCCAGCGCTGCAACGCTATTGCCGCCAAGTTGGCTGCATGCGATGGATCATGGAGATCTGATAACACGCGCGATTCCGGCGACGGGAGAAAAGTTACCGATCGTCGGACTGGGTAGCTCTGCAACATTCAGAACAGTTGCAGGTAGCGACGACATCAGCGCATTGCGAGACGTGCTTCAGGTGATGTTTGATAATGGCGGTACTGTGTTTGACACGGCGCCGGCCTACGGCGCATCAGAGGAAGTCGCCGGCAAGATCGTGCAAGAGTTTGATGCGACGGAAAGAGTATTTTGGGCCACCAAACTCAATGTCGCGGGCCGCGGTGGTGGTTCGGCAGATCCTGTCGCTGCACGCGCACAGGTCGAGCAGTCCTTTCAGAGAATTGGCAAGGACCCGATTGACCTGATTCAGGTACACAATCTGAGGGATGTCCCCACTCAGTTGCCCATATTGAAAGAATTTAAGGCAGAAGGCCGGGTTCGTTATATCGGGACGACATTGACCAGGACGAGTCGCTATTCGGACCTTGCGAAAGTCATGCGGGAGGAGCCGATTGATTTTATCGGCGTCGATTACGCGGTTGATAATCGAACATCTGCGGAGACCATTTTGCCGCTGGCGCAGGATCGCGGCATCGCAGTCCTGCTATATGTTCCATTCGGGCGAACGCGACTTTGGAGTCGTGTGGCCGGCCAAGAAGTGCCGGAGTGGGCGAGTGAGTTCGGTGCTAACTCCTGGGCGCAGTTTTTTATCAAGTACGCGGCCGCGCACCCCGCGGTGACTTGCGTAACGCCTGCGACAAGCAAACCAAAAAACATGCTGGATGATATGGGTGCGGCGTATGGCGAACTCCCTGACGGCGCAACGCTGCGGCGGATGGAGGTGCTGGTCGACGCATTACCATCCGCCTGACAATCGGTTTTAATCCGCTATAGCTGGCATTATCATGCGTCTTAAGGTCATGAACGGATACGGCGCATGCCAGGATTATATTTTGAGGGGTTCTCGGTCGGGCAGAAGTTCGAGCACGGCATTCATAGAACGATAACCGAAGCTGACAACGTCCTGTTCAGTGCGTTGACGCACAATCCTGCGCCACTGCACCTCGATGCCGAATACATGAAAGGAACAGAGTTCGGACGTCCGATCGTGAACAGCACCTTGACTCTGGCATTCATGATCGGCATCTCGGTTGGAGACACGACAGTTGGCACGACTGTCGCCAATCTAGGCATGGACGAGGTCAGATTCCCGAAGCCGCTTTTTCACGGCGACACCATTCATATCGAAACCGAAGTGCTGGAAGTCCGGGAAAGCAAGTCGAGACCTGACAATGGCATCGTGGTCTTTGCTCATCGTGCATTCAATCAGAACGATGAACTTGTCGGTGAGTGCAAGAGATCGGCGCTGATGCTCAAGGCGCCGGAGTGAGCAGGAGTTTTCTATTCGTACCCGGCGACAGCGGGCGAAAGCTCGAGAAAGCCGTTGAGTCGAATGCCGATGCACTGATTATTGATCTCGAAGACTCCGTTGCGAGTTCGCAGCGACCGGAAGCACGAAAAATCGCCAGAGAATTTATCTCGGGCCACAGCGATCTGGACTTGTGGGTGCGAATCAATTCACTGGATACCGAGGACGCGCTGTCCGACCTTCGAGAGCTGATGCCGGCCGGTCCCGTTGGCATCGTTTTGCCGAAGCCGCGCGGCGCGAAGGACGCCATTCAACTCGCGAAGTTGCTGGACGTATTTGAGCAGGAAAATGATCTGCAGCAAGGACGAACTCTGATCTTGCCGGTTGCCACCGAACGGCCGGCGGCGCTGTTTCACTTGCACGAATACAGTAATGCGACGCCGCGTCTGGCCGGCCTTACCTGGGGCGCAGAGGACCTCAGTGCGGCAGTTGGAGCCACGGCCAAGCGTGATAGCCAGGGCAACTGGCTGGCACCTTACGAGCTGGCAAGATCGCTTTGCTTGTTCGCAGCGTCTGCGGCCAATGTCGCGGCAATCGATACGGTGTTTACGGATTACAAAGATGCAGACGGTTTGGCACGATATGCTTCAAATGCGCGCCGAGACGGATTCTCGGGCATGCTGGCAATACATCCGGACCAGGTGGATCCGATCAATGCTGCATTCATGCCGAGCAGCGAGGAGATTGATCGCGCAAGCCGGATTATTGAGCTGTTTGCAGATAGTCCCGAAGCTGGCGTTCTGAGCATGGATGGCGAGATGATTGACAGGCCCCACTGGTTGCAGGCAAGAAGAATTCTGGATATCGCACAACAAGAAAAATGAAGGCGACACGATGACCAAGACCTACGCCGTCGACTCGGCAACTGCTTCCCGTGCCTTAATTGATGCGGCCGGTTACAAGGAGATGTACCAACAGTCTGTGACCGACAACGAAGGCTTCTGGTCGGAACAGGCCCAACGCATCGATTGGATCAAACCGTTCACCAAAGTAAAAGATGTCTCGTTCGACAAAGACGATCTGCATATTCGCTGGTTTTATGACGGCTCATTGAACGTATGCTACAACTGCGTCGACCGGCATCTGGACGACAAAGGCGACGACGTCGCAATCATCTGGGAAGGCGATGATCCGAATCGCGATCTCAAGATCACCTATCGCGAACTCCACGGGCGCGTTTGCCGGTTCGCGAATTCACTGAAGAGACTCGGCGCCAAAAAAGGCGACCGCATTACGATTTACATGCCGATGATTCCGGAAGCCGCGATTTCCATGCTGGCTTGCGCACGCATTGGTGCAGTCCATTCGGTGGTCTTTGGTGGCTTCTCGCCGGAAGCGCTTGCAGGGCGCATCCACGATTGCGACTCGAATATCGTTATTACCGCGGACGAAGGCGTCAGGGGAGCGAAGGCCATTCCACTGAAGGCGAACGTGGATGCGGCTGCGGCGAACGCCAATGTAACTTCGCTGGAAAGGGTATTGGTCGTGAAAAACACGGGCGGCGACATTGGCTGGGTCGATGGCCGTGATGCCTGGCTTCACGAGTTGGAGGATCAGGTGGATGCAGATTGCCCTTGCGAGGAAATGGGCGCCGAGGACCCGCTGTTCATCCTTTATACCTCGGGATCGACCGGCAAACCCAAGGGCGTACTACACACGACGGGCGGTTATCTCGTGTATGCAGCGCTGACACATCAGTATGTATTCGATTATCACCCGGGGGACGTTTACTGGTGCACAGCCGATGTCGGCTGGGTAACGGGACACAGCTATATCGTTTACGGACCGCTGGCCAATGGTGCCATTACGCTGATGTTCGAGGGCGTGCCGAATTATCCGACGGCTTCCCGCTTCTGGGAGGTGTGCGATAAACATCAGGTCAATATTTGTTACACCGCACCTACCGCGATCCGGGCGTTGATGCGCGAAGGTAACGATCCGGTGACACGCACATCCCGCAAGAGTCTGCGCCTGCTCGGAACCGTCGGCGAGCCGATCAATCCGGAGGCGTGGGAGTGGTATTACCATGTTGTCGGCGATGAGCGATGCCCGATTGTCGATACCTGGTGGCAGACGGAAACGGGCGGCATCCTGATTAGTCCATTGCCGGGCGCAACGGCGCTGAAACCGGGCTCTGCGACCAAGCCTTTGTTTGGCATACAGCTGGCCATTGTTGACGGGGACGGCAATACCCTCGATGGCGAGACGGAAGGCAATCTCGTG
>Ga0255058_10002178_pt1 | contig 10871 bp, 9 predicted proteins | sample Cases_109_9_MG_FD_188637 | JGI IMG/M metagenome (GOLD analysis project Ga0255058, IMG submission 188637) | Seawater microbial communities from Amundsen Gulf, Northwest Territories, Canada - Cases_109_9 | ecosystem: Environmental > Aquatic > Marine > Gulf | place: Canada: Northwest Territories... | reverse complement strand
CCGGGGAGATGCGCCACATGGAATGATCGGCCAGTTCGACCAGGAGTCCGCGTTGGTAGCAGGCCCGGAACTCCCGGATCCCGAGTTGGCGGCCACCATTGCCCGCTCGGTCTGCCATGCGTCCCCCTTGGCCGGCCGGTGAACGCCGATCCCACAGGACTAATCATACGGCGAATCCCCGTGCGCTTCAGCAGTTCGGCACGTCGATTTGGGGTGCGCCGATGCCGGAGCGACTGCGATATGCTGTGTTTCTGACCTCGAAACCGAATCCGCCGCGCGGGCCGCCTGCGATCATCACCTGGAGCCACGATGCCCTCGACGCCCCTCTCGACCCTTCTGAGCGGATTCCTGGTCGGATCCCTGGCACTCTCGCCCGCCCTCGCCTCCGGGGAACACGGGGGCCTCTCCTTCGAGCAGCTGGCAGCGCTGACCCGCGTCACCTCCGTCGCCATCGCACCGGACGGCGGCGTGGTGGCCTATACCCTGAGCCGGCCACGGATTCCCGGCCAGGGCGACGACGGTCCGGCCTGGGTCGAGCTGCGGGTTGTCGGGGCCGACGGGACGGACCACGGCTACGTGACCGGAGAGGTCAACGTCTCGAGGGTCGCGTTCAGCCCGGACGGCCGCCACCTGACCTACCTGGTCAAGCGGGGGGACGACGAGCACACGTCGTTGTGGAGCATTCCGCTTGCGGGTGGCGAGTCCCGGCGTTTTCTGGCCTTCGACACCGCCATCGACGCCTACGAGATCGCCCCGGGCGGCAAGCAGGTCGCCTTCGTAGCCAAACAGCCCGTCGACGAGCAGCGGGAGAAGGCCAAGAAGAAGGGCTATAGCCAGGAAGTCTACGAAGAGGACTGGCGGCCCCGCCGGGCCTACGTGGCCCCGGTCGCCCTGGACCCTCCGCCTCCAGCCAACCCCGACGACGAGCCCGAAGAGGACGAGGATCCGCGGGAGATCGACGCCGAGGGCTCGGTCTTCGAGCTGGCCTGGCTGCCGGACGGGGAACGGCTGGCGATGGCGATCGCCCCGCGACCGCTGATCGACGATCGCTACATGCTGCGCCGGATCCACATCGTCGGGGTCGAGACCGGGGAGAGCTCGGCGGTGATCGAGAACGCCGGCAAGCTCGGCGACTTCGTCGTCTCGCCCGACGGAGCCCACGTGGCACTGATCTCGGCGGCGGATCCCAACGACCCCAAGGAGGGCCGGTTGCTGGTCGCCTCCACGGTCGACGGCTCGCTCCGCGACGTGTTGCCAGGACTCGAAGGTCACGTGACCCGCGTCGGCTGGCAGGACGCGCGGACCGTCATGTACATCGCTGCGATGGGGGTCGAGACCGAGCTGGCCGAGATCGATGTCGACGGCGGCGAACACAAGGTCCTCGCGAGGTCTGGACTGGCTGGCGTTCCACTGCTCACCCACCTCAGCCTGTCCGACGACGGACGGTCCGCGGCCCTGGTGGGCCAGAGCCCGCGCCATCCAGCCGAGCTTTTCACCATGAATCACGGTGACCGCGCCGTCCGGCGGCACACCGACAGCAACCCGTGGCTGTCGGAGGTCACCCTCGCGACCCAGGAGGTTCACGGCTGGACGGCCCGCGACGGACTCGAGCTCGAGGGCATCCTGATCCGCCCGCTGCCGGAAACAACGCCGAAGAAAGGGTCGCCCCTACTGATGATCGTCCACGGCGGACCCGAGTCGCACGTCTCCAACGGCTGGGTCACGTCCTACTCGAGGCCCGGGCAGCTGGCCGCCGCCCGCGGGTACGCCGTCTTCTATCCGAACTACCGCGGCAGCACCGGGCGCGGCGTGGCGTTCTCGAAGAGCTCACAGGGCGACGCGGCGGGCAGTGAGTTCAACGACCTCGTCGACGCCGTGGAGGCCCTGGTCAAGGAGGGCATCGCCCGGCGAAACCGGGTCGGCATCACGGGCGGCTCGTACGGCGGCTATGCCACGGCCTGGTGCTCGACGCGGTTCAGCGAGCATTTTCGCGCCGGCGTAATGTTCGTCGGGATCAGCAACAAGGTCAGCAAGGGCCTGACGACCGAGATCCCGGTCGAGGACAGGATGGTCCACACGCTGTTCGATCCGTGGACGAAATGGCAGTTCAGCCTCGAGCGCAGCCCGATCTTCCACGCCGAGAAGGCCCGCACGTCGCTGCTGATCGCCGGCGGAACGGCGGATACCCGCGTGCACCCTTCCCAGAGCCTGCAGCTCTATCGGGCCTTGAAGCTGATCGGCAAGGCGCCGGTGCGCTACGTGCGATACCCCGGCGAAGGTCACGGGAATCGCCGGGCGGCCTCGCGCGACGACTACGTGCGACGGTTGCTGCGTTGGATGGACCACTTCGTCGTGAACGGCGCGACGGAGCTCCCGCCGTGGGATCTGAAGCTGGGGCACGAAGACGACGAGGAAGAGGACCAGGAAGAGGACGGCGAGGCGGACTGAGGGGGTCTGCCCGCGTACCACCGCCGATTCCGACGACCGCGGTCAGCAGCACTGACGACATCACACCTCGGGCAGCGCCGGCCGGGCCTTGATCACCGATTCGCGTCGGATGCTGACCGTGCCGGTACGGGCGCCCCGGGGCTTGGTGACGTAGCGTCCGCGGGTGCACGAAACACCGACCACGCCGCCGCCGCGGGCTTTGCTGTGCCAGGCGGCGATCGCCGCGGCCCGGCGCAGCGTCTCACGATCCGGCTCGAGCCCTTGCCTCGCCAGCAGCAGCACGTGGCTGCCCGACATGCCCCGCACGTGGAACCACCAGTCGTCGGGGCGGGCGATGTCGAGGCTCAGCCGCTCGTTGTCGGCGTCGGTCCTGCCAGCCAGAACCGTCCAGCCGTCGGGAAGGTCGTAGCGGTGAACCCGTGGTTCGTTCCGTAGCGGCCGACCTTCCTCGCCGGCCACCTCAGCCGCCGGCCTGCAGCCGCCGCGCGACCTGCTCGACCTCGGTCCAGACTCGCATCAAGTTGGCCGAACAGATCTTCTCGATGTCCGCCTCCGTGTAGCCCGCGTCCAGCAGCGCGTCGATCAGGTTCGGGAAGCCGGAGACGTCCTTCAGCCCCGTCGGCAGGGAGTCGCCGACACCGTCGAAATCCGAGCCGATACCGACGTGGTCGATACCGACCAGCTGGACCACGTGATCGATGTGCTGCACCACGTCGGCGACGTCGGCCGTCGGCACCGGGTGGTCCCTGAAGAACTGCCGTCCGTATTCCCGGGCCTCCGGCGAATCCTCGGAGATCGCCTCGGCCTCCAGGTGGCGTTTGATTTCCTCACGGTGCCCCTTGCGCTGCAACCGGTACTCGTCGTCGAGGAAGTCGGAGCCGAAATTGATGTGCACCACGCCACCGTTGTCGGCGAGGCGCCGGATCAGATCGTCGCTGATGTTACGTTCCCATCCCGGCGTGAAGGCCCGACACGACGAATGGGAGGCGATCACCGGCGCCTGCGTCAGCTCGATGACACGTTCGAAGGTCGCATCGGAGACGTGAGAGACGTCGACGATGATGCCCAACCGGTTCATCTCGGCCACGACCTGCTGGCCGAAGGGGCTCAGCCCGTTCCAGGTGTGGGTGTCGTCGTACGACGAGTCGCAGATCTGGTTGTCCTTCGAGTGCGTCAGGGTGATGTAACGGATACCGCGTTCGTGAAAGTGCCCCAGGTTCGCGAGGTCGTCCTCGACGGGCGCTCCGTTTTCCATTCCCAGGGCGAAGCCGATCTTGCCGTCGGCGAACACCTGCCGGGCCCGGTCAACCCCATCAACCAGCGCGAACTTGTCGTCATGAGCGGCCACGATTCCCTCGACCATGTCGATCAGCTCGTCGGCAAGCTGCTTGGCACCGCCGGTTTCCTGGTAGCTGGCCGGGACGTAGATCGACATGAACGGCAGGTCCAGCCCGCCGGCGCGAGCCCGCGGGTAGTCGAAATCGCCGATCTCGGTGCGCAGACCGACGTCCTCCATCTTCTCGCGCAGGCGGTACGGGACATCGATGTGGGTGTCGACGATCATGAAGCGTCGTGCCAGCTCGACGCCTCTGGGAGCGGGGCCGGGATTCTCGCGCGGCGGTTGGCTACAGCCCACGACGAAACTCGATATCAGAAGAGGAGCCCAACGGCTCGCTCGTTTCATGTTCCTCATCCGGGGAGTCTAGCAGAGCGGAAGGTCGATCCGTTGCGCGGCAGGCCCTCGGGAATCGATCGTCAGGCGCGCCACCGTGACCGGCAGGTCGAAGCGGCGCGGCCCTGCGCTACCCGGATTGACGCGTAGCAATCCGCCGCGGCGCTCGATGACGGCACGGTGCGAGTGGCCGTAGACCAGGACCGAGAAACCCGCGGCGACCAGATCCAGGTCCAGGTCATCGACGATGTGGATCATGTAGATCCAGACCGGCCCGAGTTCGATCTCCGCCGTCATGGGCAAGCGTTCCGCCCATCCTCCGTTGTCGACGTTGCCCCGTACGGCGGTGACCGGCGCCAGCTTCTCGAGCTCCTCCAGTACGGAAATCCGGCCCACGTCGCCGGCGTGCAGGATGCGGTCGACGCCGCGCAACGCCGCTACCGCCTCCGGCCGCAGCAGGCCGTGCGTATCGGCGATCAGACCGATCTCTTGCCTCATGGGTCCTCGCGGGGCGCATAGCCGTCGATCCGGGGTCCGTTCATGAACCGGGCGCAGCTGTCGAGATCCCGCACGACCCGGTACGGCGGCAGCGAGGTCAGGAAGGTCTTGCCGTAGCGCCGGGTCGTCAGCCGTGGATCGAGCACCGCCAGGATGCCGCGATCGGTCCGGCGGCGGATCAATCGGCCGAGTCCCTGCTTGAGCTCGAGGACCGCCAGCGGGACCTGGTACTCGTTGAAGGGATTGCCGTTGTCGTCGCGAATGCGATCGATGCGGGCGGCGATCAGTGGATCGCTGGGCACGTCGAAGGGGATCTTGTCGACGACCACCAACGACAGCGCCTCCCCCGGTACGTCCACACCGTGCCAGAACGACGTGGTACCCAGCAGTACAGACCCACGGCGCTCCTTGAAGGCCTCGACCAGCGCGACCTTGCTGCCCTGCCCCTGAACGAGCAGCGGCCAGCGATCGAGGTCGGCCAACGCTTCCTCCACGCGGCCCAATACGGCATAGGAGGTGAACAGCAGGAACCCCCGGCCCTCGGTGATCTCGAGCAGCCGGATGATCTGCTCCACGGCTCGAGCCACGAACTCCGGCTGCCGTGGCTCGGGCATCCTCTCCGGCAGGTAGAGCACGGCCTGGTTTCGATGGTCGAACGACGACTCGACGACTCGCCCGTCGGCGTCCTGGAGTCCGAGACGCTTCTGGAAGAAATCGAAGTCGCCGTGCACGGCGAGCGTCGCCGACGTGAGCACGCAGGCGTGCAGCCCCTCGAACAGGTGCTCGCGGAGCAGGTTCGAGACGTCGATCGGCGCGGCGGTCAGGATGACATTGCCGCGCCCGCGCAATTCCATGCCGTAGACGTGGTCCGGCTGGCGCCTGTCGAGCACCCGCGACAGCGCGCCTCGCAGATCCCTGGCCTTCGTCGGCAGCGCCTCGGCGCCGGCCTTGTTGGCGGCCAGGCGTGAGGTCTGTCGCTCGACCTCCTCGAGAGCCTCGGAGAGCACCGCCCACTCTCCCTCGAGATCGAGACCGCCCCGCTCAGCGGGCCGGAAACGCTTGCGCCCGGCGGCTGATCCCAGCGCCTCGCGCAACGGACGGAAGAACTCCCCCGCGGCCTCGCGCAACAGCGCCGAGCCACCTCCGCCCTTGGTCTGCCCTCCCGAGCGGGCCGCCAGCCGTTCCGCCTGCCGGGCCAGTTCCTCGAGCTGCCCGGCGGTCAGTTGAACCCCGAAGTAGAGAGTGACGACCTCCTCCAGCAGATGCGCTTCATCGAAGATCACCGAGTCGTAGTCGGGGAGCACGTTGCCAAATGCGGTGCGCAATGCCAGGTCGGCGAAGAACAGATGGTGGTTGACCACCACGACCTGCGACTCCTGCGCCCTGCGCTTGACGACCGTGAGCCAGCAGTTCTCGTACTCGGGACAATGGGTCCCGCTGCAAGTGTCCGCCCGGGCGTTGACGTCGCGCCACAGCCTCAGACTGTCGGGCAGGTCGGCGATCTCGGCCCGATCACCGGTCTCGGTGCTCCTGGACCAGTCGACGATCCTCGGCACCCACTGCTTCTCGCGCAGGTCCTCGAGTAGCGGCTCGCGGGCGAACTCCGCCAGGCGGTAGCGACAGAGGTAGTTGTCGCGCCCCTTCATGACGCAGGCGGAGAAGTCGAGGCCCAGCCGCCCTCTGAGGAACGGCAGGTCTACGTTGTAGATCTGGTCCTGCAGGTTGCGGGTGCCCGTGGAGACGATCACCCGACGGCCCGAGGTCAGCGCCGGCACGAGATAGGCCAGCGTCTTGCCGGTCCCGGTGCCGGCCTCGATCATCAACCGCCCGCCATCCTTGAGCACCGCGGCCACGCGCCGGGCCATCTCGCGTTGCCCGGGCCGGTCCTCATACGATTCGTGGACGCGGGAGAGTTGGTTGCCAGGTGCAAAGAGGCGAGCGATCGATTCCGGCGGCGCGGCCATCGCCTGTGAGACCGGGTCTTCCGGGCTCAAGCGCGCGAGGCGCTGAGGCGACCGGGATAGAGCGGGAACCCGCCAGCCAGCTCGGACACGTCGCGGGCAACCTGGGCCGGCACGGCCGGGTCCTCCCGTCCTTCGAGAGCCCGCGCCATCAGGTCTCCGATGCGGTTCATCTCGGCGACGCCCATGCCGCGCGTGGTCACCGCCGGCGTGCCGATGCGCAGCCCGCTGGCAACCATCGGCGGGTGCTCGTCGAACGGGATGGTGTTCTTGTTGACCGTGATCTCGGCCGCCTCGAGGGCCTGTTCGGCCTCCTTGCCAGTGATGCCCTTGGAGAAGACGTCGGCGAGGAAGAGATGATTGTCGGTGCCGCCGGAGACGATGCGGTAGCCGTTGTGGGCCATCCGCGCCGCCAGTGCCGCGGCGTTCTCGATGACCCGGTCGATGTAGTCCCGGTAGTCCGCCCGGGCGGCCTCGTGAAAGGCGACCGCCTTGGCGGCGATGATGTGCATGAACGGCCCGCCCTGCAATCCGGGGAAGACCACGCGGTTCAGCGCCTTGGCCTCCGCTTTCTTGCAGAGGATCAGGCCGCCGCGAGGCCCGCGCAGGGTCTTGTGGGTCGTGGTGGTGACGAAGTCGCAGTGCGGCACGGGACTGGGATGCCGCCCGGTGGCGACCAGGCCCGCGATGTGCGCGATATCGGCCATCACCTTGGCTCCGACCCCGTGGGCGATCACCGCAATGCGCTCGAAGTCGATGACCCGCGAGTAAGCCGAAGCACCGCAGACGACCAGCTTCGGACGATGCTCCTCGGCCAGCTTCTGAAGCGCGTCGTAGTCGATGCGCTCGTCTTCGCGACGAACGCCGTAAGCCACGAACTTGTAGAGCTTCCCGGAGAGGTTCAGCGGGTGGCCGTGGGTCAGGTGCCCGCCGTGGGAGAGGTCCATACCGAGCACCGTGTCGCCGGGCTCGAGGACGTTGAAATAAACCCCCTGGTTGGCCTGGCTGCCGGAGTGGGGCTGGACGTTGGCGTGCTCGGCTCCGAACAACTCCTTGGCCCGGGCCCGCGCCAGCCGCTCGACCGCGTCGACGTTGGCGCAGCCGCCGTAGTAGCGCCGGCCGGGGTATCCCTCGGCGTACTTGTTGGTCAGCACCGAACCGGCCGCCTCGAGCACGGCCTCGCTGACGAAGTTTTCGGAAGCGATCAGCTCCAGGCCGCGGAACTGGCGCTCGGCCTCCGCGTCGAGAGCCCGAGCGACCTCTGGATCCACTTCGCTGAGGGGTCGGTTCATCATGGCGACGACCATTATAGTGTCCGGCGAACGCCGGTCCGGTTGAAAGGCCTGATCCGGTCTGGTAGAAAGACTCGGCCGGCGGCGGGCCCGGGCTCGTCGAAAAACGATCGTGCTGTCCTCACGCCTTACACCGCTCCTGCCACTCGCTTTCGTGCTGGCGGCTTCGCTTTCGCCGTCCGTCGTCGCGGGCGACCACCCGAGGTTCTTCGCGTTTTCCGCCGGCGTGCACAACACCAACCGGTCGACCGATTTCGAGTCCGGAATCGAATACCGTGGCCCGACCTTCCGCTGGGGGCTGCAGGCCGCAGCGGGGTTCATGGTGACCGCGGAGACGACGGGCTACGTTTACGGTGGGCTGCGCCGAGACTTCGACTTCGGGACTCACCGCTGGGGGATCGCCCTGAGCTTCGGCGCGGGGCTGTACCACCCGGGCGACGGCAAGGACCTGGGCGGACCCGTCAACTTCCGCTCAGGATTCGAGCTCTACCGCCGCTTCGACGCGCCGTCACGATTGGGACTGGTCTTTTACCACCTCTCCCACGCCGGCATCTACGAAAATAACCCGGGGGTGAACTCGCTGGTATTGAGCTACGGCCTGGCCCTGGGTCGCTGAGACCGAACGCGCGCCGGGGCGGAGCGCCGAGATTCGCGACGGATCTGCTCGGCGCTGGGGATCGGCACGGCGCCCACCTCCGTCAGTCGGGCCTGCTCGAGGAGAGCGTAGCTGTCGGTCATTGCCGACAGGTGGTCGGCCAGCAGCCGCGAGAAACGCGGGTCGGGGCGATAGCGTTTGACGACTTCGCCCTCGACGGCGTCCCGCGGCAGGTCCCTCAGGTAACGGCAGCCGGTGGACTGCCGGTAACGGATCAGCACGTGATCGTCGAGTAAGGCCGGATCGGCCTGATAGGCGGCAAACAGTCCCAGCAGGACCCTGCGACCGCGACCGTCGATCCGTTCGGCCTCGAACCGGCGGCGGACCCCGGTCTCCAGCAGGCCTTCGATCTCAGCCAGCATCTTGCACCCGGCCGGCGGCAGCGAGATCTCGTCGCCGACGATGCGCTCGCGGGTCGGGAGGAACGAACGGTAGGTCTTGACCCGATGGCGTTCGGCCCAGCGGGCCAGTGCCCGTTCCGACGCGATGATGGCTCCCGTCACCAGCAGGTGAGTCAACCCACGGTGGATGGCGTTGATCTTCATGAAGCGGCTGGCGCGCGGGCGGTAGTGATCACCCAGCTTCTTGCGCAGCTGCCGCACGATCGCGAGCTTCTCGACCCGAGGAATCTCGAGGGCGCCGGCCTGCAACGCATCGTCGAGATCGCTCAGCGCGGTCACGATGCGGTCGGCAAGCTGCACCACCTGCACCTCGAATCCGCCGGGTAGCCCGACCCGCACGCCCACCAGCTCGTCCGGGGCGCAGCGCGGATCCGACCCACACTTGAGGATCCCCTCCCGCACGGAGTCGCTCAGGTTCAGGCCGTCCCGCTCGTAACGTTTCTCGATTCGGTCCACGATTCGCAGGCCCTGCCAGGAATGCCAGAACCCGCCCAGATCTCCGAGTCCGGGGCCGCCGCGCCCGTCCATCCGTCCGGACATCAGGTCGTCCAGGGCGCGTTCTCCCGCGGGTCCGAAGGGGGGCTGTCCCAGGTCGTGTGCGAGGGCGACGGCCTCGATCAGGTCCTCGTTGAGCGCGAGCGCCCGCCCGATGGTGCGGGCAAACTGGCTCACCTCGAGGGTGTGGGTCAGTCGGTTGCGCCGGTGGTCGGCGTACTCGGGAAGGATGCCGGTTTGGGCCTTCTGTCGCAGGCGGCGGAAGGCGCGGCTGTAGACGATGCGGTCCCGGTCACGCTGGAAGGCCGAGCGGTAGTCGAACACCCGCCCTTCATCCTCGATCCGGTGCCGCCGCGTCGCCGAGGAGGAACGCAGCGCGTACGGTGCCAGATGCAGATCCTCGGCGGCCTCGAGCCTCTGCCGCATCGACTTGGCCATCGGTTTCCCGGTAAAGAACTGGCATGCTACACCTACTGTCACCACGGCATCAAGGCGCGGCCGGCGGCGGATCGCGCTACCCTTGGAGGAGAATGAACCGCTCGGACACGCCGCTCGGTACCAGTCCAAGAGGACTGGAGCTGTCATGGACCTCCGTCGGCGCGGATGATGCCCCGCCGATTCTGATGATCCACGGCATCACCGCTTCGGGACGCTACTGGCTGCCGCGCATGCTGCCGCTAGCGCGGCAGCACCGACTGTTGGTGCCGGATCTCCCCGGGTTCGGCCTCTCGCCCAAGCCCTACGTCGACTACGACATGGATTTCTTCACCGAAGCGCTGTTCGGCTTTATCCAGCGCCGCGAACTCGAGGACCGTCCGATCTCGATCGTCGGCCACTCCCTGGGTGCCCTGCTGGCGCTCGAGATCGCGGCCCGGGAGCCCGAGCGGGTCAAGCGGCTGGCCCTGCTCAACGTGCCGCGATTCGAGAGCGCCGAGGCCGCGCACCAGGTCATGATGGACGGCTCGTCGTCGTATCGTAGCCTGTTGCTGCTCAACTCCTGGTCGGCATCGGTCTCGCAGCTGCGGCGGGTCGGCTGGCGACTGGCCACCCGCTCGCTGCGGCGACTGCCGTGGGAGGTGTTGGTGGACGCGCGCCGGTTCACCTTCCGCTCGCTGACGTCGACCCTCGAACATTGCCTGTTGCACTATCGGGTCGACGACACCCTGGCCCGCTGCTCCGAACAACTGCCGACGCTTCTGATTCACGGCGAGCAGGATCAGCCCGCACCGCTTTCCGAGGTGGCCGCTCTGACTCGCCGGCCGCCGTATCCGCGCCTGGAGACGATCCCCGGCGGAGGCCACCACCTGATCCACACCCATACGGCCGAGTGCCTGCGACTGCTCGAGAAGTTCCTCGCGGGAAACCGCGAATAGCCGGAAAACCCAGGAGCCTTGCGGCTTCGGTTTCGGGGGCGAAATTGCCTCCGCGGGGCAGGAGACCTAGATTCGA
>Ga0255058_10002177_pt1 | contig 10872 bp, 9 predicted proteins | sample Cases_109_9_MG_FD_188637 | JGI IMG/M metagenome (GOLD analysis project Ga0255058, IMG submission 188637) | Seawater microbial communities from Amundsen Gulf, Northwest Territories, Canada - Cases_109_9 | ecosystem: Environmental > Aquatic > Marine > Gulf | place: Canada: Northwest Territories... | reverse complement strand
CTCGCGCCGCCGTTTGGGGTGCCGAGATTTCACGAGGTGGGTAGAGTCTGGAACTAATATCTTGATTTACAGTGCTACCATCTAAACAAACGAATTTCACTACATACCTCTGATAATCATAACAAATATCATGATATCATATCCGTTAGGGTAACGGTCTTCTTTTTCTCGTAAAAATGGGGTTAGCTTCTCAACAGCCAAATATACTTCTTTCTCATAGGCAATTATCCCACCATCAAGAAGTACCTGTTCATCTCCGGCTTCGTTGCGCCAATCGTAATCTCCCATTCTAAATCCGTGGTCAAATTCTTCATCCATTATGACACAATCTCCAAAACACTATTCTTGATTTCTTCTAATAGTTTGGGAGTCTCACGTAGGATATTTACGTAAGAATTCATACCCTGAATCTTCTCACCGTTAGGTAGGGTAATCCATGCACCACCTTTTTCTACAATCGCTAGGTCAGTAGAAAGCTGGGCAATCTCAAAACACTGGTCAATATGGGGGCCGGGTAGATAAAAGATGGGGAATGTTGCCTTCTTATATGGAGGCGCAAACCTATTTTTGGTAACCTCGGCAGTAACCATATGGCCCGTGTAATCATCTGCTTCCTCGCCAGTGAGCCTAGAAGACTTATTGGTACGGAAGAAGACCTGCTCATTACTATAGAAATCTTTGCTCTTACCGCCCGGAGTCACGTAGGCTCCTCCGTAAGGGTTCAAACTATCTCTAAGTTGATTCACTAGCAGTAGTACCGATTCGTGCCTCTCAAGCAACGTGGCGGCCTTAGGAAGCCAACGTGAGAGAAGTCTAGCTGTTAACGCCATGGTTTCTTTCGACGCGCTCTCAGCCATTAGTTTCTCAGACACCATAGCGGCAACTGAATCTAGAACAATGAATTTATTTTTCCCACTACGAATGATGGATTCGATTACATCCAGCATAGACTCTGCATTCTCAGGATACCATACTTTCATATTCTCTTTATCTAAGTCGATACCCAGCATAGAACTTTCATTTACAGCACGTTCTACATTCATATAGTGTAGGTCATATCCGTCTTTTTGTGCGTTAGCTCCTGCTTCTAGGGCAATAGTCGTTTTACCCACTCCTTTACCACCAGCAAATTCTGTAATGCCGGGTGGGAGCGGGATTCTCAACGCTAGGTCTAGAGAGATACTCCCGGTGGAAATACCTTTAGGTGTCTTGATTTCAGCAGCCGACTTTACTTCTGTGTCTTTATGCTGCTTTAAAATCGCTTTGATTACTTTATCATCCATTATGAATCTAACCAATCTAATAAATCATCATCACCCCTGCCAAATTTACACGGACAATGTTTTTCATCTTGCGTAAGTACCGACCCACAACCGGGACAAGTCCAATTGAAATACTTGGGTTTCTCATCCTTATAGTATCTAGATTCGGCCTTTTTTGCACGCGATTCTAAATCTTTTTCTTCTTTACACCAGTATAAATACTTCGCAATCATTTTATTGGTGAGGAATTTCAATCCTTTCCTTCTAACCATAGTATAGATAACGTCAGAATTATAGGTCTTCTCTAAACGCTTGATTACGGGCCATAGATATTTCTGGGCGCCGTATACTTCTTTGGATGTGTCTGCGAGACGCCAGAAGTTCCCGAGTGGGATATTCTTCTTGCCAAAACGGTTGATTAGAACCGTCTCTACAATCATATGAGCCGCACTTACATAATGTGGCTCAGGGGTCGTCTCAAGCAAGTATGGGCAAGAAGTAGTAGGTTTACTTCTATACACGAACTTCGATTTAGCCATTAGTTCTCCTATACATTTTACGATTTTTAGCTGTGTCTTTCGTTCTCTTTCCTTTTGTACATTTTCGACGTATAAGGATAGTATCGAAATACCATCAACCTTCTACGTTAGGAGAAGTCAAATTTGAAATATAATCCGAAGTTTTGTAAACCACTAGGTTGAGTGAGTTGAGGTCTAATAGATAAACCTACATAATAGTTGAATTCCCCGGAAGCTGCCCAGCCTATGTCGGGTGTTCTATCTACCATATGGTTGAAATCATTTGAATCAATTAGGGCCCACTGGGTATCTCCCAGTCCTGAGCGAATACTTTCAGCCCCTATGCCGCTTGGAATAATCTCATAAGAAAGTACCCATAACCCGCTAGGGTCATTATTCACATCTGTACCATCATAGGCAAAGAGTTTAGCACCGCTAATATTGATATTACTTCCGTGAGTTACTTGAATCCTCAAGGTACCACTTCCTGATGATACAACAGAAGATAGGTCAACCCTAGAACCACTATTGATGCTAACACCTGTAGCATCTACCCATTGATTATTATTCAATTGGCCTGACTCTGCAAGACCACCACCAATAGCGATACCACCGTCATCAATAATCCAGCTAATATCCTGTGCAGCACCGGGAACTACAGGTTCATTGAATCCATCAGGACCATAGTAACCAATATGGTCATATGTACCGCTTGTAATACCAGATAGTTCCACACCCGAAGCGGGTCCACCTGCGGAAAAAAATTTTACTTGTACCATTAGTAGTTGAATCCAATCATAAAAAATTTAGCCATTTATATGAATCTCCATATGGTCGAAACTACCAGCATCCCCATGTGCTACACCGAAACCACCACCTAGACGAGCATTACCCAAACTAGTTCCTAAACTTTGTAACATCCAAGCATCTGTCATTTCAAATGGATGTGAACTACTATCAAGTTTACCAACCCATAAATCTGGTGTTCGACTAGTGCCACTATTTGCTCCAACCGAGAAAGCGATAAAAGTACAGTATACATCATTATCTGGCTCAGACTCAAAGAACTTACAAATATGTATACGACTTCTTGCTGTTTCAGTTGCTATATTGATAATACCCGACATTGCACTTCCATATGTCAAATTATATGTAGTTGTAGATATAGAACCAGACCCAGCAGAATCAATAGTAGCTAAAGTACCCCAAGTTGGAACAATATCTTTATATTCACCACTAGCTTTACCAGGAATATCATTAGCATCTGAAATAGTAGCAAAATCTAGCGCTAAATATTCAGACCTACCACGTAGATAGTTGACCCAACCAATATTATTACCAATGATAGCATCTCTTAGATTATAACTAGTATCTACACGAGCCCAACATAATTCTACTCGTGGTGTACCATTTAGACCTGATACAATAGCGCCATTGATAATCCAATCAATTTCATCAAAAGCATTATTATAAGCATTAGATACATGCCATCTTATACCACCGGCTGTTTTGGGACCAAATGTATCACCCTGTTGAAATACCATTTGTTGATTCCAGCGACCATAAATACCGCTAATTCTCGCTGGATTACTTCCAGTTTGTCCACTACGTCCTACTATCATATAGTCATTTACGCTTCTATCATAAGCCCATCCGCCACCAAAAATCCAACCAAAAGTTGAATTCTCTGCATCAGCAGCTTGTTTACCTAAACCTTTTGCATTACCATATAATAATTGCATACCAGAATTACGTGGACTATCCATATTCCAACCATCAATTAGATTCATATGATTAGATGGACCATTGTTATTCATTAGCCAGTTGATACCAGAATTGACATGTGGACTTGCACCAACTGTTTTACCATTATTATTACGATAACAAAATGTATGGTCTGTAATCCAAAAAGACATATTTTCTAAAGTGATATCCCAAAATCTATTACTCACACTAAGTTGTCTACCATTATCAGGTTCAAACGTAGTTTCATATGGCCAAATAGCTCCACGATGTGATAGACCACTTACGCCCCAAGGAAAACTAACTTGGTCACCTGGATTTTGAATCATAATACGATACTGACCAGATGAAATAGAAGCTTTACCAGAAGGTTGAATATTTTCAAAACGACACGCAGAAGGAGATTCTGGATAGGTATCATCGTAAAAATCAGAATGCCAATCTCCACTTAGTGCAGTCCAAGTTCCATCAGTTCCACTAAGTGCTAATTGCATGCCAGAAATATGATGACTACCTACACCCGAAGGTCTATCAGGACTTCCAGCTTCCCAATCAACAGATATAAATAGACCAGATGGGTGACCACTTGGTAAATTACCATTTGTCATAAGGTATATAGGACGAAATGGTCTTCTATTCCAACTTACATGCCCAAATTGCCAACCAAACTCAGGCCAATCTACATCATCATTGAAAAATTGTGCAACATTAGTTCCATTATTTCTTGATAAAGTAGGAATTGGTTGTAGTCGTACTTCGTCCAAATATCTATCAAAGAAAATACCACTTGGCATACGTAAAGCATCATCGTCATGGACAGTAGTTAGAATTTCATCTTCTAGAAACCATTTACCTGATTCGGCATATGCATCTGTATAACCTTTATAGATTACAAGCCAATCACGTTTAGCACCAGAAGTGTCAGGAGAACCTGGAAAAATATCATCCCAAGGACCAATTACATTACTGTATTCATCAAAAATATCATCACAGATATCTCTTAGTTGACCAATATATTCTTCACTTTGAAATTCTGCAGGAATATTAACGCTTTTAGTCATGGCACCAAAATTGGATAGATAAGTTAGTTTCAATGTACCATCTAAAAAAGCACCTGATGGATTGGGGTCGAATTGACCCGAATTACCTGCATTAGTAGAAGCTTGAAATTTACCACCACTTTTGAATAACCAATTAGGAATAGGAAGTACATCATTACGATATCCACTTTCTCTAGCAACGATGCGGCTAAATTCTGCTTTAGTTACATACATAGCCTCTTCGAAGTGAATAGCACTAGGCGAAATCAAACCTTCATGCCCAACTGGAATTCTAAATGTTCCGTTTTGTGAGTCTATCCACGATGATTGATGATATTGATATGGAAATATACCTGACTGAACAACCATTATTGAATAAACCTTCTAAAACCAAATCTAGAGATATAGACAAAATTATCATTCGCTGAGTTAGCAGCTAGAATACCAATATCTCCACTAGTAGCATATGCTGGGATAGGGATAATATTTACACCTATTGTAGTTGCACCACTCATGGCATATTCACCGTTTGAACCACTTGGAATAATTGGAACAACACTTGCTGTTGCGCCAGAAGTGCCAAATGCTGCTATACCACTAATCATTACTGGTGTAGCAGCCGCAGTAGCAGCCGCAGTACCACTGGAAGGTTGAAAAAAGCAGCCAGCAGGAACATCCCGCTCAGGACGTAAACCAGTAATATTTACTTCTTGGTCCGGTCTTGTAGTACCATCTGTAATAATAGTACCTTGTTCATTTACTACTGTATCTGATGGGGCTTTACCAAGCGTAGGTACGGCAGTTAGAGCAAAACCACGATACTGAATATCAACATCATTAACATTTATGGCTGTAATATGTGCAACGCCAGCACCAGCAGTTAAGTCTGTACCGCCAGTATAATATCTGCGACGTTGGCCGTTAGCCTTATATTCTACAATATATAGACCATGGTCACCTACATTGAAAAATCCATCACGACATGTTAGGTCAAGTGAATCAAGTGGGTCAAGAATACCGCCAGGTTTAGGTGTACCATCTTTAGTTTCTGAGAAATAATGTTCAGGTAAAGATGCATTACCACGATTTATAACTGATGTGATAGTAACAGCATATACAAACTTTTGTTGCGTTACAGGCGGCAGCGGCGGCAGAATAGGTCTATCCCCTAAAGGTCTAGTATCTGGCGCAGGACGCCCTGGCTGTGTAGCATCGAAATCTGTGAAATCAATTGGGTGAATAATACCATCTAAGATACCAGCATTACGTTCACCTAGTGGTGCATCTTTGCCAAACTCTGCGAAGAAACTCTTGATTCCATATTTAGTTCTTGGAATACCTTCCTGAATACTAACACTAACATCTGTAATACCATGGTCTCGACGACCAAAAATGCCACTTACTTGATTTTGATTAGCAAAACTATCAAATGAGACAATAGGCCAGTCAATCTTATCTAGATTAGCAAATCGAGATTCAGTTACTTCAATAAGTTGTGCATCAATAAAGCCAGATACGCGCTCACTCATAATATCAACAGATGTCTTCTGGTTTTGTGGGAAGTATTTCCATGGAGCAAAATTATCGCTAATAATGACTTTCTCTCTAGTCCCACTTCCAGCACCAGATGTCCAAAGTGCAGGGTAGACTTGACCATAACGATGTCTAATTTGAACTGGGATGGCTACACCACTTAAGGTGGGCAATGCTCCAACTAATTCAATTGGGTTAAGGGCATCAACAATACCTGATTGATGTGCAGCGGCACCCGCTTCAAAAAGGGTTACTACAGTATCTAGTGCTTGTTCTATAAAGATTCCAGTACCAGCCAAAATAGGCAATTGAGCAATCAAAGTACCTTCAGGATAGTCTTCAAAAACATTGCCTTCTGCTCGTGGATTAATAACTTTCTGACCAACACGCCTAATACTTACTGGAATATAGTGGTCAAATGTTTGTGAGCCACTCGGATGAGCATCTTCGTTCCAGTCTGCAAATGCAGCCGGCACAGAGAAGCCTTCCGGGCCATATATTGTACTCGATGGAAGTACACAGTGAGCACGAATTTTGAAGTCTTGGGTTAAGAATGGCGCAACAGGAGCATAGATATTGTTGATATCATAGTTCTCACCGAATGGTTGGCTTGTATCCTGTCGTTGGTTTTCTATATTGCACCATGCAGCATCTAGGATTTTGTATTCACCTTCATTTTCATTGAAAGCTATACCTGATAAAGCATAGGTACGACCATAGTGAGAAGCAGCATGATTTTGAACTCGTGAATAAAATTCAAGAACCCAATTGTGCTCTCTATCAACTCGGTTTGTAATGATGCGCAAACCACTCAATGCATTCTCGTAGAAGTCTACGACAGGCATAAGCGGGTCAATACGTGATTGAAATGTTACGTGCTGGGCAGCAATACTACCTTCATCAGCCGCAATTCCCCAACCATCAGGAGCAGCTACAGTCTGGTAGATTTTGAAAAATGTCCAGTGCTCAATACTCTTCTGAGCCATCTGTAATTCTTTTTCAGTTGGCTTATATGTTCTCCAAACACCAAAAGCATCAATAAAGCTTAGGTTCATATTGTCCCACGCAGGAACAAATGTAAAATCTACACCAGCTGGCGCATCAACACCATCAATTGCACTTAAAAGATTAGAGTTTAGAAAGCCTTCCTGATTAGCACCAAATACAGTTACTTTAGATGGAGCCTGTACTTTATCTGCACCAAAAGTAAATGTAGCGTTATCGGGACTTAATTGTTGAATAGCGAGGCTATCTTCATTAACATCAAATGTAACTTTACGACTAACTACTTTAATAGTATCATCATTCATTCCCCAATACCAGTCATAAGATGTATCACTTAGAACTGTAGTAATAACTTGAGAGAATGGTGTGGTAGAGAACTTCCAACGAAGCGGCTCAGTTGAACTAAGCATTTGTGCAGCTACAATATCAGGATGCGGAATACCACTAATATTGAAGTCTACAAGTCCATTGGTACTACCCCATTCAACAGCTTCCCAAATCTGCTGATAAGTTGCACCTAACTCGGAGATATTGCGATATTCTTTTACGCGGGCATCTGAAATATTACCAGCTAAATCATCAAAACCAGTCTTTTGTCGATATACTTCACCAACAGAGATAACTCCACTTGGTGTATTTCGGCCTAAGTCTTCGGTGCTAAGTTTGATAACATCTAGGATATCTTTACGTCTATCTTCTACTTCAATTTTAACAATTGTACCGTTAGCACCATTCTGATAATCAGCATGAACGATATTACCAGCCATCAAGAAGCCTTGAGAACAAGAACCTTGCCTGACTTCATAAGATGTATAAATGCCGATGGTAGGAAGTTGTCCCGATGCCCCATTGAATTCTGTAGGAATAAACTGTAATGAGAATCTATGTGGTGTTAGATTGAAACCAAATGTAGCGTTCATCGACACTAGATATGCATCTAGGTCTACTCCCCATGTGCCCGAAGGCGCTTTGAATGCTACAAAGTCAGCCTCAAGGCCGCTCACTAATACCTTATCAACCATTAGTTGTTTACTCCAACATCTAGGTCATCTGACATAAATACATTTCGGTCATCTACCAATGTACAAACTGGAATAAATCTTCCAGGTGTTTGATATACAACACCACTTACATCTTGACGCCTAGCGAATAAGCCATGCCCAAAAGACCAACTATAACCTAAGATGCTCCCGCCGCCGAATGCGCCGCCCGAAGCACCAAAGTCTACACTAACTGGCGCATTTGTGCCATCGGTAACACCAGAGATTTGTAGCTCTGGTAGGTCTAATGCTACTCCACTATAGGTTAAGATTCTACGACTATCATAACCCACAAATCCATCTTCATCAGTTACTCGTAGGACAACTGTAAAAGCGCCCGAACCGACATATGTATATTCTACGCTTTGTCCACCACTAACAATAGTTTCCATATTATTGAAAAACCAAGTATAATCTATAATTCGCTTTTCACCAGAAGCTACTGCTATTCCAGAATAAGTTGCGGTGAATGGCGGTAGTCCACTAGAGTTGGTTGCAGTAGGGGTAACAATCGTTGCCGATGGAGAAATCTGTGTTGCTTCAATCTCCACACATAGCTTGGCATCAAACTCTGATATAGAAGCAGTCTTAGATACAGCCAATTGAGCATCATAGTTCGCAGTTGCTTGGCCTAGAACGGTAACATCGGCATCGAAGATACCGCTTGAACCGCCTTGTGCTACTAAAATCGCTTGGCCAAGTAATCCACTTGCAACAGTCATTATTCTATAACCCTATGTTCACCTGTATAGATATCAATACGAACGTGTTTTCCATTAGGAACACCAAAATTTACGAAGTTCTGGTCACCATTTAGAATATTTTTATCCCCAATAATTAGCTCCATATCGCCTGCTACAGTCAAATGTTCCATTACATAACAGGGCATTCCAGCCTTTACGGGGCCAACTATGAGACCTTCTACTGTAATCAGGTCTTTATCTTCCCGTATGAACGCCACAGCGCGTCCCTGACGGGCTTTAACTAGTTGACCATACCAACATCGCATATTGGTAGTAAGCGTCTTGTAGACGACAGGAGACGTTCCTAGGGGAAGCTCTAGTCTATAGCGCTTTCTAGCTCCAATAATGGCAGGGGTATATATATAATGGTGTACTCTATTCATTATCCATAGTCAATCTAAACCCAAATCCAGTAGGTCCATAAATGTCAGGTACGAAGTTTTCATTCGTTACAAACGATAGATAAATATACTGTGAAATACCTGATTCACCCGAGATGGAAACACCATCAAGTGTCGCACCTGATATAGTCGCTGAACCGTCAGATTGCAAGATAGTTGTAGCATCTTCAAGTACTTTTCCTACTACTCCACTACCACTTGGTAAAGTTAGATTTGGCAACCACAGAAAGTCTACGTGTTCGGATACTTCCCAACCAGTTACGCCAGCAAAAGCTGTAATATCAGGTAGCCAGAATCGAATATTATTGATAGCCGTTTCAGGTGTGATATTCCTAAATGTAATTGCTTTAATACCAGAAGCAGTATGTTGATTGATTCTACCAAAATTCAATCCAGAGCCGCCAGTACTGATATTTTCAATCCAAGCAGGATGATAACCTGAAGTCATATGCCGTATGCCAGATGGGTCAGCACCATTATTAGCATCCCACGCCGTCAAACGAATTTCTGATGCAGATATACTTTGAGGACCAATCGTATCTTTCAACGTATCATTTAGGTCACTCTGGAATACTCCTGTACTGGGGGAAGGTTGAAAACCACTTAAATATACACCCGAAACTTCATCATTAGATAGAAGTCTATCCATAAAGAATGTTTCTGCAAGAGAACCACTTGATGAAGAAATATTATTAACTAAATTTTCAGATGTAGCAGACCAACCTGCACCTAGTCTTAAACCTGGATGATTACCTGAGCTAGAGTTACCGGGGTCAAAAGTAGCACTACCAGTCCCTACTAATATACCACTAACATATATTTTTATATTATTAGTACTTGTAGAGCCATCAATACTACCTACAACATGCATCCATTCTCCAGCTTCAATAGCATCAGCGGCGGTTACTGTAACTGTACTAGTACCATCAGTTTGTCCTGTTCTTATTCGCCACTCAAATTTTGAACCAGAACTAGCTTCAATCATATATCTACGCATTTGGTCACCAAATGCAAAGTTTGCAAACATAGCCCTCTGATTAGTCCAGTTATTATTAACTCTAAACCATCCTCCCCAAGTAAATTGTGATGTAGTCTCTACAGTAACACCACTAGCATTACCGCTTTGATTTGGTGCTGGTAAATGAAATACAGTACTAACGCCTGTTATTTGTACACCGCTACTATTAGGTGCTTCTGGAGGTCCAGATATTTTTTGCAAATTAACACCACTGATTGACATGGTGTTCAATCCAGTATATATTGGAGATTCTGACCTATTATCTAGAACATTTACACTATCAAAATCTTCATACCGATATAGCAATACTAGATTATTGTCAGTAATAGAGATATTTGTAGGCATTAATAATAATCCGCTGTTAATCTATACCTAAATGTATTTAATCCAGGCCCGCCTTTGAGTCCTACCGGCTCATCAGTGCCAGTAAAGACACTTAGGTATAACCATTCTGTTACTTCTAAGTCTCCGCTACCAGTGATTAATGCGTTGCCATCCTGCCGGAGTATATTACCAGAAGTAGGAAGTACTGTTGGAACTTGTTCTAGAGAACTATTCTGTACTACTAA
>Ga0255058_10002176_pt1 | contig 10876 bp, 12 predicted proteins | sample Cases_109_9_MG_FD_188637 | JGI IMG/M metagenome (GOLD analysis project Ga0255058, IMG submission 188637) | Seawater microbial communities from Amundsen Gulf, Northwest Territories, Canada - Cases_109_9 | ecosystem: Environmental > Aquatic > Marine > Gulf | place: Canada: Northwest Territories... | reverse complement strand
GCGTTACCGCTACTACCGCCACGCATGCGGTCGCGATGCCCGCCTGAAGCAGCTATGGGGCGATGAGGCAACGCATTGAGGCAAAGCGCCGGACCCGCAGGGTCCGACGCTCAATTCCAATAGCGAGTGGCCTACTCCGCGGCCTGCTTGTGTGCAGCGAGCACCTGATCGGCAAGCCGGCCGGTCAGCTCGGCCAGATGGTCGAACGTCGCCGTGTAGGTTCCCACGCCCGCCGTTGCCGACCTCAAATCGACGATCAGGTTGTCCATCTCAACCGCCGGGATCTGCGCCTGCACAGCGTCCCAACCCTCCCATCCTTCCCGCGCATCGAAGCCGAGGATCTGGCCGCGCCGCTGCGAGATAATGGCGTTGATGCGCGCGGTTGCCTCAGAAGGCACGGTAATCTCGACCGCCATGATCGGCTCCAACAGAACAGGTGAGCACTTGGGCATGCCCTCCGACATGCCAATGCGCCCGGCTTGGCGGAAGGCCATGTCGGAAGAATCGACTGAATGATAGGAGCCATCGAGCAGCGTGACGGAAACGTCCACCACGGAGAAACCAAGTGGCCCGTGCCGCAAGTATTCCTTAACGCCGAACTCGACTGACGGGATGAATTGGCGCGGCACCACTCCACCGGTGATCTTCTGACCGAATTGGAAACCCCCTCCACGCGGCAGCGGCTGGATATCGAGTACCACATCGCCGAACTGGCCGTGGCCGCCCGACTGTTTCTTGTGGCGCCCGCGCACCTCGATGCCCTTGCGGATAGTCTCCTTGTAGGGAATGAGGCGTGCCTGGCGTTCAACCGTCACGCCATACTTGCGCTGTAGCCGCTCTGATGCGACGCGCAGGTGCATCTCGCCCTGACCAAGCAGAAGCATCTGATGGGAGTCGGCGTTCATCTCGACACGCAGCGAGGGGTCTTCCTCCATCAGCTTGCCGAGTGCAGCCGTCAGCTTCACCTCGTCCTTGCGGTCCTTGAGGCCAAGACCAATCCCGAACACAGGTTCAGACTCCGGAGGGCCTGGGATCTGCACGATGCCGCCCTTATCCGCACTGATGGTCTCGCCGCTCTTGATCGCCTCCAGCCGCCCAAACGCGACCGTATCGCCGGCCTTGGCGGTCCCACGCTTCCCGGGCTCCTCGCCCCATACCGCGAAGACGCCAGAAATGCGCTCGTCAGCGCCCGACGCACCGACGACCGTTGCGCCATCAGCAAACTCGCCTGTCAGCACGCGAGCCAACGTCAGTTTGCCGCCGTGCGTGGTCTGCACTGTCTTGAATACGAAGGCTGAGGACGCCGCATTCTCCACTTTGAGCCGGCGCGCCGTTTCCTCAACGGATGGAACCTCATGGCGCAGCGCTTTCAGCAGGCGCAGGATGCCATTCCCGTTCTGGGCTGATCCCAGCAGTACCGGACAGATCAGCCCCTTTCGCAAATCGCTCGCCAGGTCGTCAAAGACCTTGTCGCGCTCAGGCACTACGTCGGAAAGAAGCTGCTCCATCAACTCGTCGTCGTAATCGGCGAGCTGCTCCAACATATGGAAGCGCGCTTCATCCAAGCGCTCGTTGATCGATGTGGGTGCCTCGATGATCTCGGATGGGGCTTGCGTGCGATAAACGTATGCGCGTTCGGACGCCAGGTCGACGAAACCCGTGGCAACGCCGTTTTCCCAAATCGGAATCTGGCGCAGCACGAGTGGCTTCTTGCTCGCCGGCTGCAATATGGGAATGAGCTCGCGCACCGGAATTTCCGAAGCATCGATTTTGTTGAGGAACAGAAAGTGGGGGATGCCGCGATCTTCAAGCCGCTTCAAGATCAATTGCAGTGCCGGCACACGCTTGGCATCGGGCTCGCAGACAACGACGGCAGCATCACACGCGGTAAGCGCAAGCGCACCTTCATACTGGAATTCGATGGAGCCCGGACAGTCGATAAAAGTAAAGGTGTCGTCGAGAAAGCTAACGTCAGCAAGATTGAGCGAAACGCTCATACCGTGGTCGCGAGCCTCACGGTTTCCGTCACCGACGGTCGTCTTGTCGGCGATTGTACCGGCTCGGGTAACCCCCCCGGAACGGGCGAGAATGGCCTCGAGAAGTGTGGTCTTGCCGCTTGAGTACGGGCCGATCAGTGCGATGCAGCGGGAGCTTTGGCCCCCATTCGCTCCCGATCTTGGGCCTCTAGACTGCCCCATGGGTTCCTCCGCTTGATTGGAAGCGCGCGCGTGCGAAAGCCGCGCACCTCGCGCCTCGGGAGGAGCGCGACAGGCCCATGTTTGCGCTGCACATGGCACAGCGCAAGCCCTCTTGCGATAACCTGCGAATTTTCTTGAACGGTTTCGTACTCATGAAGTCGTTTGCAAATGCAATATTGCGATGCACAACACTTTCCAAGAAAAGCGTCCGCGAAATTTATCGCGCGCAAGGAAAATTACTTGATCGAAGGTATTTTTACCGCAATATCTTGTTGTCGCGGTTCTGGCGGGCGATTTCAACGCAACGGGGCTCGCGACACCGGCCGGGTGGATCCCGGTCTACGAGGCAAGAGGCGGGTAATGAGTATCAAGACGCTGATGTCGGCGGCTCACGCTGCGGGGTTTGCAATGGCGGCCGAGGACCTGGCCGAACCGCCACCGCCGGTCATGCAAGCAAAGCCGGAGCGGCCGACTGTTCCAGCCCGCATACCACAGTCCCTTCCTGCTCTCGTTCCACGTCCTGCACCCATTCGGCTTGAAATACTAAGGGTGCAAAGAGCGCTACGCCGTTTCCGGCTACGTATGTGGCTTGCGGCGGGTGCTTGGGGCGGACGCGCCACGGCTTGAAGGTATCCTTCAGCCCAACAACCACGTGGCGATCAGTACGGTCGCCACGACAACCAAACCCGCGCGCCAGAAACGACACATTTTGCACGGGAGCTGGGCATGCTGCCGGGTGTTCATCGGGCGTTTCCACTCCTACCGCTAGCCGCACTCCAACAGAGCGCATATAGCGCCTTTCGAAGGCACACATTGCGCTGGCATCAGGTCAAGTTCGCGCAAAAGCGCTGAATGCGCCTGCATGCCTCCTCAAGGTGTTCCTTCGACGTAGCGTAAGAGACGCGGAACGCGGGGGAACCCGCAAAAGCTGCTCCATGGACCACCGCAACGCCCTCTTCCTCGAGAAGCGCCGTGGCAAAATCCTCGTCGTTCGCGATCGTAATGCCTGATGCGCTCTTCTTACCGATGGCGCCAGCGCAGCTCGGATAAGCGTAGAAGGCACCGTTGGGTTGGGGACATTGAAGCCCATTAGACTGGTTGAGCATGCTTACGACGAGGTCGCGCCGATCAACGAACATTGCGTTGTTTTGAGCGATGAAGTCCTGGGGGCCGTTCAACGCTTCCACCGCCGCCCATTGCGTAATCGAGCAGGGGTTCGAGGTCGACTGCGATTGCAGCTTGCGCATGGCCTTGATGAGCGGCTCAGGCCCTGCTGCATAGCCGAGCCTCCAACCCGTCATGCAATAGGCTTTGGAAAGCCCGTTCATCGTCAGCGTGCGCTCAAAGAGCCGCGGCTCGACAGCGGCGGGCGTGGCAAAGGACAGTCCGTCGAAGATCAGGTGCTCGTAGATATCATCGCTCAAGACCCAAACGTGCTTGTGACGGACGAGCACGTCGGTGATCGTCTTGATGTGTTCCCTAGAATAGGCCGCGCCCGTGGGGTTAGACGGAGAATTGAAAATGAACCATTTCGTTTTCGGCGTGATCGCCTTCTCGAGCACCTTAGGTCTTAGCTTGTAACCGTCCTCGGGCCGCGTTTCGGCGAAGACGGGCTTTGCATCCGCCAACAGCACGATATCGGCATAGGAAACCCAGCAGGGCGCCGCCAGCACGACTTCATCGCCTGGATTGAGCGTCGTCATCAGCGCATTGTAGATTACCTGCTTACCGCCGGTTCCGACAGAGACCTGAGTGGTCTTGTAATCAAGCCCATTATCCCGAGCAAATTTGGTGACGATTGCAGCCTTGAGCTCGGGGATTCCATCAACGTCGGTGTACTTTGACTTGCCCGCTGCTATGGCGCGGACAGCGGCCTCCTTGATGTTTTCCGGCGTATCGAAATCGGGCTCTCCCGCTGACAGCGAAATGATGTCACGCCCCGCTGCCTTGAGCTGCCGGGCCTTGCTCGAAATTGCAATGGTCGGTGAAGGTTGAATTCGATTGATGCTGTCAGAGAAGAAGCCCATGACGACCAGCCCTTTCGTGGAAAACGCGCCGCCCCTTGAGCGCACAAAACGGCGCGGACCCTATGCTGAGCCGCACCCGAATTCAATATGAAGCAATAACTGTGTTCAACAGCGCGTGCTCTGAAGATAAGTCCCTCGTCAGCCGTCCCTTTTTGCCCGAGTCACATGGTCGCAACAGCCCCAAAACCTTCGCACCCTAGGCAAATCAATACTCGGCAATTGCCACAATCTCGGCCTAACACTGCCACAGAACCAGTTGATCCTTTGGACGCCATAACGCGTTACCAAGCAAAGGGCTTGCTGTGAGGTTGCAGAGAAAAGCTACGAGGATGTTCTTGCGGACCATGACCGACGCAGTAATTGGCTTGGCCTTGTTCTTGGCCTTTGCGGTCGCAATTGGCAACTATCAGCGCGTGTCGGATGCCGCGAATCGCTTGGGCGACATTTTGTCCGTTAACTCCAGCACCGGAAGTTTCCTCGAGTTTTCCCTCAACGATAGCCCATTGATCGCCGCAGTGGTCGCCACAGCGATCCCTGCACAGCACACGGGCGCGGTCACGGAGATCCGCCAGTCAGACCCAAACACGGCATTTTTGCTGCTTGGTGGCATCTTCTCTGCCCTCATGGCTCTTAACCTTGCCTTTATCAGACACCTTCGCCGCGAGTACGCCTCCCCGCGGCGTGGTGCGTGGGGGGGAGGCGGGGGTTCTGTTGAGAACCCTTGACGGTCTCTCCTCCACTCCTAACATTTGGTAATGTAGCTTATTCGTATGCCCATTAACCTAGCCTCCCGCCGCCCTGTATGGGGCATAAGGGACAAACCGGAGCGAATCATATGGTGAGACGTGCCCTTCGGCTGACCAATCTCCCGGTTGCAGTACTTGGACTCGCCCTTGCGGGACTTGGGGGCGCAGCCCTGATACTTGGGAATAGCGACGCCGTTGTCGAACGCGGCTTCCAGCGCGCTCTGGCGGAAATGACTGCCGACCAGAATGCGACGGCACAAAAGTCAACGACCGTCGCTGGCAGCGAGGATTTCTGGCTCACGCACGTTGTTCACAAGAACGCACCGCTCACCGCGAAGCCGGTCGCGATCGGCGATAGCGTCACGATTTCGTCGGGTGGGCGCGAGCGAGTCTTCCGTGTCGTCGACATCGATGAGCTGGACAGCAAGATTATTCCGATTTCGTCGTCTTCTTCGAGCCCGGCGCGCCTGCTGCTCGTAACGTGCCGGGATGAAGCCAACCCGAACAGCCGCCCCGTGCGCCTCGTGATCGAAGTGGACGATTCATCGCCGGCGCTGTCACCGGGTTCCAAGAGGGCTCGGGCACTTTAAGTCCCCGCGTCACTGCCGTTTGCTAAACGCCGCCCAGGTGTGCGGGCTTCTCTGCGTGCATATTCCGGCTTTACCAGTTGCCCCATTCACGCTGTCCCATGATATGCTAACCGTCAGACACAGCGGAGTCGTGAACTGTTAGGCTCGGGCCACCCTTGGGGGGAAATATTTCCATGCGTCTCAACCCACCGACGATCGCGATCTTCTTCATTTCGCTGACGCTCGCCTTGTTGGCGCTTGTCACAAAGCTCGGCTTTGTTGGCGTGCCGCGCTATCTTCCCCACCAGGAATTCTGGCTGGCGATCACAGCCTACATCACGCTGATGGTGGGCAATCTAGTGCGCGGGCTTTAACACCGCTCACCAGGGGATCGGCTTCATATCGCGGAGGAACCCGCCGGTAGGTCCGTCCTCAGGCAACGTCGCAAGCCACACCGCAGTCTCTGCCCCATGCTCCACCGTTCGCGTTGCATGGGGACCGCCCATGTCGGTGCGCACCCAGCCGGGGCACACGGAGTTGACCTTGATCTCGTGCGCACCCAGCTCCGCTGCGGTTATGCGCGTTAGCGCGTTGAGGGCCGATTTCGACAAACGATAGCCGGGAAATCCGCCGCCCATTTCCGCAAGCTGGCCAGCGCCTGAGGACAAGTTGACGATACGCCCGTAGCCGCGCTCGCGCATGCCGGGGACCGTCGCCTGGATCATCCGTAACGGCCCGACGGTGTTGGTGAGAAATGTCTGGTTGACGAGATCGCTCGATACGTCGAGGACGCTTGTGTCCTCCGGCAACAACCCTTCCTTCAAAATGGCGGCGTTGTTGACCAGCACATCGATGCGCCCAAAGAGGCCCCGCACCTCGGCGACGGCGGCGCGGATGCTGTCTGCGTCGGTGACGTCGAGCGCAACGATGGGCACATCAAGCTCTTCAGCGGCAAGAGTGGCCGCAGCCACTTTGCCCTTCTCAAGGTCGCGCGCCGCGAGCACTGCGATCAGACCAAGATGCGACAATTGCCGCACGATCTCGAGCCCCATCCCGCGGTTCGCCCCCGTCACCAGGGCAACGCGTTTGTCCGTCATGGAAAGCCTCGCCTGTTAGCCTCTGCCAGCGAAGGCCATCAAGAGTCCGAGGCCCAATACGGCAAACGAGACGCCGGCCGCAATCCAAATTCTTTCTTTCGGGACACTCGGGCCCATCTTCATACCACCTGACGTCTTCGACGGCCCCTTATCTTTCGATGACGCCGCGCCCGGCGGCAGGACGGTGATCATGCCGTGCTTCAAGTGATTGGTGACCAACCACCAGTTCATAGGATAGGCGACGATGAAGCCAACCAACAGCGCGATCGACATGCGGAACCAGAACAACCCGTGGGTGGGATCATGCGCCTCCGGCACAGCGCGCCAGGCGAGCACCGACACCGGGATCATACCACCCATAAGACAGTTCATAGACAACAGCTCGGAGACGAACGTCTTCTCCAGAGACTTGCGGTAGGACCCCCCAAACATATCGCGCATGAACAGCGCCTGGAAGATCGTCCACCCGAAGGCGAAGCCCAGAACGTACTCCAGCGCCACCTCGGTAATCACCGACAACGAGACGGCAGCCGCAATCACGGCACCGGCCAGAATACCAATGCCGTCGCCTGCCACGCAGTGCATGGTGGACCCCAGCACCTGACGCCAGGGTGCAGCCACGAAGCGCGCATGCTCCTCGGGATCACGCTTGCGGCAACCCAAGACGTAGAGCGCCAGCCCGATCGGCCCGAAATAGGCCGTCAGCAGGATAAAACCCCACTTGAGGACGGGATTTGCCGGCGTGTGCTGGATGTCGAGCGCGACGTAGAGAACTGACGCCGCAGTCAACGTGAACCAGACCATCATGACCGCTTCAAGCATCGTCGCCCCGCTTAGGTTGCTGCGGCATTGGAGCTGCCGCGCTTTGGCCAAAGACGGGGGGTTGCTTGAAACGCTAAGTCGATCTGCGCCCGCCTACTCCTCTTGTATCGTCTCGAGGTAGTGCGTCAACATCAGCACCCGCACATGCGGAGGCAGAAACCCGAACGCATACTCCGCGCCGGTAAAGCGCTTCCAAAACTCCGGCATCTAGAAGGTCTCGTGCCCCGGCACCTCCTTCTTGCCGGAGATGATGCGATAGACGCGCCAGAACGGAAACGTGCCGTCGTTATTCTTGGCGATGCCCGTCAGATTGGTCGGCGCCTTGATCAACTGTTTGGCCATGGGGCCGTTGCCGGTGCCGTCAGCGCCGTGACAGGGCGCGCACCGCCACTCAAAATCGTCCTTACCAGCATTGATCACCGTCGGGTCGGGTTTGTCCTGCGCCAACGCCGGGGTGGCGACGCCAAGAAGCAAACCGGCAATGACGCAAAGGGCGGGAAGGCAAGCACGGGGGGTGCACAGCATGGGGGTCCTCCTGGGGCAGCACATTCGGGTGTGCGAGGCGGCCTGTTGTTGGCGGTTGACCCCAGCCTGCCCTGCCGCCGCGCGGTTGGCTTTGATGCAGCTCAAGAAGGGGAGGCGAGCGGAAGTGCCTCGCGGCGCTTGGTGCCCGAGGGGATGAGACGGGGAGCGGGGCGGGTCGGGCCCTTTTCTTTGGTCGTTGCGGATGCAGCCTTCGCCGCCCCACACAGGCACAAGGGTTTGTCCGCCGCCATTCCCCAGATTGCATCCCTGCCCGGGGCGTCACCAACATTTTCGCGTTGGCGGCAGCACTGACGAGGGGCGAGCTTACGGCCCCTGACCTGTTGCACCGGCCCATCCCGTACAGTCCGCCAGCGCACGTCTGCACCCCCGGGCATTTGGAATGGGCGGCGCGAGTTTAAGGGTGTTGAGGAGGGGTGGGGATAAGGTTTGGGGATGTAGGCAGTAATTCGGTACACGGACGTTCATGTGTTATTTGGGCACTGGCGTTTGCAGATGGCAGCGATCGCGTCTTGTGAATCGGCATTAACGAATTGCCGCCTAGTAGCATCGGCTGCTGACGGCACGGTTGCTGTAACCATTCGGGTACATTGAACCGGAGGCATCATCGAAACTAAGACAATTCGGTAGGACTTGTTCGTCCTCCATTCATATAATGCTGGAGTTCGCTCGGCATAGAAGCGATTCTTCGGCCAAGCGTTGCTCATTAGGTGCTACAGAAACATATGACTCAGCAGTCACGTCCTCTTCCTGAATTCGATAACCCACCAGTTTCAGAGGTGGCGCTTGCGGTGCAATTCTCTCCTCTCGAGAACTGGCACAGTCCGCATGCGGGACTTTATTGGGGGAAGATACAGACACAATATCCGATTACCGAAGTTCAGTCCCCCCTTCCGTCGCAGATCGAGAAATTCGGCGAAGAGTTCTGGCAACGACCAAGTGTTCGGTTGGAGCTTGTCAAGCCTGACGTTACCCGATTCTGGTTTCTTGATGAGGGCCGCATCAACTTGGTTCAAGTTCAACGAGATCGATTCGTCACAAATTGGCGCAAGGTGCAGGGTAACGAAGTCTATCCGCGCTATGAGGATTCGATTCGCCCACGTTTCGAGCGTGAATGGACTGGATTTCAGGAATTCTTGCAGGATAAAAAAATCGGCGATCCCAAAGTTAATCAATGCGAGATCACGTATGTGAATGACATTCCTATAGGTGAAGGCGCCCAGGCATTTGCGGATTCCCTAAAATTGTTTTCTTCATGGTGGGGCCCGGGAACGGATGATTTCCTGCAAGCGCCTGAGTCCCTGTCTGTTGGTGGGTCCTTTCAGTTGCCAGACGAACGAGGGAGACTCCATTTCGCCAGTCAGCACGTCCGCCGACAAACTGATAACGCCCGCGTTGTTCAACTTCGGCTAACAGCCAGGGGAAAACCTCTTTCCGGTAACGAGGTGGACGTGATGAATTGGATGGATATGGGAAGAGAGTGGATTGTACGCGCATTTGCTGACCTCACTTCTCCCGAAGCCCATAAACTCTGGGGACGCAAGCAATGACGGATGCCACCACGCTCGTCTATAAGCTGCCCGCAGCAGTCGAATTTCTTTGCGACGAACGTGCGGCCGAGGAGTTTTCCTGGGAGAACTACCGGCCGTCGGCCGAATCCGTTGTAACCAGTCCCATCGATATAGATTCTGTGACGAGTACCTACTCCGCATCGGATCCTAGCATCGAGTTCGCGACGCACTTTGAGAAACTGAAGGCCATTACAAATACTCCAAGTCTTTTGCCCGAAGATGCGGAGGCCCCATCTGAGGCTGCACACAACTGGGCGCTCGTCGCTCTTCAACAGTTTCAAGAGGACGAATTGGCTCCCACACGCGTAGTGGCGTCAGCCGAAGGGGGGATCGCGATCTGCTTTGTCCGCGGAGATAAGTATGCTGATTTAGAGTGTCTTAATACGGGGGAGATTCTTGCCGTCACGAGCAACAGATATAATCGGCCTACTGTTTGGGAAATTCGAGAAAGCTCGCACGAAATGTCACGAGCTTCTGCGCGGATTTGCAGATTCCTCGACGACTAGTCGACCTTCCAGGCTGATGCGGAGCGGCCGGCCGGTGGATGATGGCTTTTTGCCCTTCCATCGATTGTATCACCGCTGCAAGAAAGAAGATTTCGAAGGGGACTGGGTTTTTGGGGCTCGAATGCGGTACAATAATACGTCAGTGAACTGGTCTAAGTACAGCAAGCCTTGGGATGTTATCTTCGATCACGCTGGCCATGGCATAGTTCAGTTCATGGTGTGTCAGTTGCCAAAGGAATTGCCGAAAGAACCCACGCCTGGGGCACGACGAGACCGCACTCTTTCTTTCCTGGTCATTGCCCTGAGGACGACAACTATGCTCATAGCGAAATATGGACTTACAAGGATGATCAGCGGATCGAAAAAGTGACACTTACGGCATCGGTGAAGAAGGAATTTCGAACGGCAATGGGTGCTATAGCGGTTATTCTGTTGCCACCGAGCGTATAAGCGAGGCGGTAGTTTTAGTTTTCGGATTGTGGGCTTACGGGGAAATCTCGAGACGTCGCAGGTGGGGATCCAGTCGTGTCTCCCCAAGCACGCCCTCGATCAGTTGCAACTGGTCGACGCAGACTCGGAAGACGCGTGCTCATCTCAGATGTTGCTCTTGTGGCAGCGTGACCTAGCTTCCCGCCGTCATGACGAAGTCATGCTCCGCATGAACGCGGGAATGACGTTGTGGGTGGCGCGGCGCGTCGTCAGCCGGCTTTGGCTCCCCCATGACGCCCCGCTGACTGTGGCCGCAGCCATGCGGCTCCTTTCGAATTGCCCGACTTCATATTAAGGTGCCCGCGGGG
>Ga0255058_10002175_pt1 | contig 10881 bp, 7 predicted proteins | sample Cases_109_9_MG_FD_188637 | JGI IMG/M metagenome (GOLD analysis project Ga0255058, IMG submission 188637) | Seawater microbial communities from Amundsen Gulf, Northwest Territories, Canada - Cases_109_9 | ecosystem: Environmental > Aquatic > Marine > Gulf | place: Canada: Northwest Territories... | reverse complement strand
TAGAGCAGATCGACCAGCAGATTGAAGACGACGACGAAGGTGGCGATCATTACCACCGTGCCCATGACCAGGGTGTAGTCGCGGTTGAGGGCGCCTTGCACGAAATAACGGCCGACGCCGGGGATGCCGAATATGGTCTCGATCACGACCGAGCCGGTGATCAGCGCCGCCGCCGCCGGCCCGAGATAGGAGACCACGGGCAGCAAGGCCCCGCGCAGGGCGTGGACGACGACCACCACATAGCCGGGCAGCCCGTTGGCCCGGGCGGTGCGCACGTGGTTCGAGCGCAGGGCCTCGATCATGCTGCCGCGGGTCAGGCGCGCGATCACCGCGATCTGCGGCAGCGCCAGGGTGAAGACCGGCAGCAGCTTGTTGGCGAGCGCGCCTTCGCCCCAGCCGCCGGCCGGCAGCCAGTCGAGGTAGAGCGCGAAGATGAGGGTGAGCACCGGGGCCATCACGAAATTGGGGATGGTGATGCCGATCATGGCGGCCGCCATCACGCCGTAGTCGCCCGGCCGGTTCTGGCGGAGCGCCGCCAGGGTGCCGAGCGTGGTTCCCAGGATGAAGGCGAGAAGCAGGGCGGCCCCGCCCAACTGCATGGAGACCGGCAGGCCGCTGCCAAGCAGGTCGCCGACCGAGAAATCGCGGTAGACGAACGAGGGCCCCAGATCGCCCCGCAAAAGGTTGCCCAGGTAAAGCAGGAACTGCTGCCACAGCGGCTTGTCCAGGTGATAGACCCGCAGCAGGTTCTCCATCACCTGGGGATCCAGCGGGCGCTCGAGATGGAACGGGCCGCCGGGCGCCACCCGAATCAGGAAAAAGGCGACCGTCACGATAATGAAGAGAGTCGGGATCGCTCCGATCAGGCGGCGTAGGGCATAACTCAGCATCACGCGTCCAGCGTAAGGGGGACGGCGCTCACCATTCCATGATTCGGTGGGCCGAGGCTACTCCCGGATCGCCATCCAGCGCGTCGCGTGCACGTTCTGAATATTGTCCTGCCAGCCCTCGAGCCGGTCGGACACCAGGCTGAGGGAGCCGTAATACATGAGGGGGATGAACGGCAGGTCGCGCATGAAGATCGTCTCGGCCTCGAGCAACAGCCCGGCCCGCTTGTCCAGGTCGGTCTCTGCGGCGGCCCGGTCCATCAGCGCGTCGTAGTCCGGGTTGGCGTAGTTGGCGTAGTTGAAGCCGTCGTTGTCGCTTTCGACCATGAACAGGAAGTTTTGCGGATCGTTGTAGTCGGCGATCCAGCCGGCCCGGGCCACGTCGTAGTCGCCCTTGTCGCGCAAGACGGCGTAGTGGGTGGCCGTGTCGCTGTTGAGTAGAGAGACCTCGACGCCGAGCGGCCGCCACATGTCGGCGATCGCCAGGGCCGTGTTCTTGTGGTTCTCCGAGGTGTTGTAGCGGATCTCGATTTCGAGCGGGTTGTCGGGGCCGATGCCGGCTTCCGCCAGCAGCGCGGCGGCCGCATCCTCGCGGTCGATCATGCCCATGTCGCGGTAGTCGGCGACGGCCGGATCGCCGTAGTTGGCGATACCGGGCGGCACGAAGCTGTAGCCCGCCACCATGGTTCCGCCCCAGATCTCCTCGGCGAGGAATTCCCGGTCGATCACCATCGACAGCGCCCGGCGCACCCGCGGGTCGCTCAGTGGCGGCTTGCTGGTGTTGACGGCGTAGTAGTAGATGCCGAGATAGGGCGCCACGTGGAAGCGGTCGCCCAGGTTCTCCTTCATCCAGGCGACCTGCTCGACCGGGGCGTCGTTGTTGGAATGGAGCTCGCCGGCCTGAAACCGCCTGAGCGCGGCGGAGCGATCCTCGGTGGGATAGTAGTTGACCGTGTCGATTCTAACGGAGGCCGCGTCGTGAAACTCCGGGTTCTTGGTTAGCTTCACCTGGGCGTTGGGCACGAACCCTTCCAGGACATAGGCGCCGTTGCTCACCATATTTCCGGGGCGCACGAACTCGGGGCCGTGGGCCTCGACGCTGGGCGGATGGACCGGCAGGCCGGTCTGATGGGTCAGCAGCTCGAGGAAGAAGGGCGTCGGCGCTTCCAGCGTCATCTCCAGCGTGCGGTCGTCGAGGGCCGCCACGCCCAGATCCGTCGTCGGCAGTTCGCCGGCGTGGATCTTTTCCGCGTTGTCGATGGGATAGAGCACGTTGGCGTACTTGGCGCCGGTCTCCGGCGTCATGATGCGCCGGAGCGAGTAGACGAAATCGCCGGCGGTCACCGGATCGCCGTTCGACCATTTGGCGTCGGCGCGCAGCCGGAAGGTATAGGTCAGGCCGTCGTCGCTCAGCTCCCAGCTCTCGGCCGCTCCGGGCACCACTTTGGCGGCCGGATCGTAGACGACCAAGCCTTCGTAGAGGTCACGCAAAATGTTGGCTTCATAGACGGTTGAAGTCTTGTGTTGATCTAATGTCTCAGGATCGGCGTTGTTGCCGCGGTGATAGACCATCTCGGCCGCGGCGGGCTGGAAGGCCGCCAAGACCGCCATCAGACCTACCGTGAATGCCCAGGCTCGTCTCAGCCTCATGGTTCCGGTCCTTCCCTCGTGCTGCTGTAACCGCTGTGGAAATCTGCGGCGCGGTTTCGGAAGCCTAAAGGCCTGGATTACGCCGGGCAACGGGGATTTGCACGAGGATTTGCCGGGTCGCCGTCGGAGGGACCCATGTCGGGCCGGCAGGTTGGACCTGTTGCGGCTGCCCTAGTTGCGGGTGGCGCTCTGCTTGTCCGAGATCATCAGGGATTCCGACGCCAGGCTCTGCAGGACAGGCGGGAAGGCGCGCTGCGGGCAGTTGTGGCGCTCGCACAGCCGGCAGGTGATGCCCACCGGCACGGCCACATCGGGATTATCGAGGTCGAGGCCGTCGCTGTAGACGATCTCGCGCGCCCGGGAGGTCTCGCAGCCCAGGGCAATACTGTAATGGGTTTTCGGCTCGTGATAGCTGCCCGCCGGCTTGGTCACGCTCCGGGCGACCATGAAATAGCTGCTGCCGTCGGGCAGTATCATCACCTTGGCATCTAGGCGGCCGGGCGTGAGGAAGGCGGTGTGCACGTTCCAGCGCGGGCAGGCGTTGCCGTACTGCGGGATGGGAAAGCCGGACGCGCTGTAACGCTTGGATATGTTCCCGGCGATGTCGACCCGCAGGAAATGAAAGGGAATCGCCTCGGCGCCGGGGCGCTGCAGGGTGGTGAGGCGGTGGCAGACCTGCTCGAAGCTCGCCTGGAATTGCTGCGATAGGAGGACGAGATCGTAACGGCTGGCGCGCGCTGCCGACAGCAGGTCCGCATAGGGCATGAGAAGCGCGCCGGCGAAATAGCGCGCCAGCAGCCCCGAGGCCAACAGGCGAAGCTCCGGATCCTTGAGCCGGGACTCGTCGAGAATGGCATCGATCTCGGATTTGCAGGCGAGGGCACCCAAGTGACGCGCGGCCTGGAAGCTGCGGCTCGCCGCCGGCAGCAGAGGCGACAGGCGAAGACAACGCGCTTGTTCATCGAAATGGGCGAGACCGTGATCGGTTTCGGCCCCCGCATTCACCTCGACGCTGACGCCATGCAAATCGGTGAGCAACGCAGGAATCTGGTACGCCAGGCTCTCCGCCGAAAAGCGGTGATCGCGCCAAATGCGCTCGGCGACCTCCTCGAGAGATGGGAAGTGGTTGCGCTGGTCGTGAATGAAGTCGTTGATCTCCTGCATCCCGCCCGCAGCCCCGTCCGGCGCCTTGAGCTCGTCGTCCGGCTGCAGCAGCCGCATCTGATCGAGATGGGTCGTGACCTTCTCGCTTTCGGTCACCAGGATCTCATGGATCTGCTGGCGCTGGGCGTCGTCGAGGTCGGCGTAGTCGTGCAAGATTTCCGAGAACGAGCGGATCGTCGCCAGCAGCTGGCGCAATTCGTGCATCGAGGTCGCCAGGTAGGTATCCTCCGAGACCCGTTCGGCCAGGGCGCGTACGTCTTCGCGCGCGCTGCGGTAACCGCGGAACAGGCCCAGCAACGCGTGGCAGGCGCTGGGCGAGGTCGCCACCAGCTGCTTGAGGTCCTCGCGGCCGATATCGTGCTCGAGAAACAGCGGCTCGCCCAAGAGCTCGCTCAGCTCCGCCATCAGCCGGGCGTCCTCGTTGTCGGAGAAACTGCGCAGATCGACGTTGAATTCCTGCCCGAGCTTGAGCAGCAGGGGCAGCGTCAGCGGGCGCTGATTGTGCTCGATGAGGTTGAGATAGCTCGGGGATATGCCCAGCCGTCTGGCCATCTCGACCTGGGCCAAGCCTTGGTCGCGCCTCAGCCGGCGGACCTTGTTGCCGAGCCAAGCCTTCTGCGCCATCAGCCGCGCCGCTCGATTTTTGAATTTACATCTTTTACCATTTTAGGTAACGCCTTGCGTAATCTTTACACCGATTATTGTTGGTTAACAATATCTTATTGACGATTTCTCCAATTGTGAATAGTTTACTCTTCCAGTCGTGGATATCCGTGCAGGCTGCCCGGGGGCGGGCCTGCAGCTCCGGCACCGGGATCCTCAATTGGGTTGCGCGGAAGGGAGGCGCCACCAATGGAAGCAAAAGTTATCTGGCTTTTCGTCTTCGTCTTCATCTACTGGGCCTATTGCATCTTCTGGGGCATCAAGAGTGCGATGGCGGCGAAGACGGCGTCCGACTACTTCATCGCGGGTCGGCGTCTTTCACTCTGGGTGTTCGTGCTGGCGGCGACGGCGACGTCGTTTTCCGGCTGGACGTTCATGGGGCACCCTGGTCTCGTCTATCGTGACGGGTTCCAGTACGCCTATGCGTCGTTCTACACGATCACCATTCCCTTCACCGGGGTCATGTTCCTCAAACGACAGTGGATGCTGGGCAAGCGCTTCGGTTATGTGACGCCGGGCGAGATGCTGTCGGACTACTTCCGAGGGGACGGGATCCGCATTCTCGTAGTTCTCGTGGCGCTCTTGTTCTCGATTCCTTATCTCGGTGTGCAGCTCGGCGCTTCGGGCTTCCTGTTCACGGTGCTGACCGACGGCATGCTGACCAAGGACGTCGGCATGTGGGTTCTGTCGCTGGTGGTGCTGATCTACGTGGCGTCGGGCGGCCTACGCGCCGTGGCCTACGTGGACACGGTGCAGTGCATCCTTCTGGGATTGGGCATCATTATCACCGGCATCATCGCCCTCAATCTTGCGGGCGGCTGGGGTGCCCTCAATGAGGGTTTCGCCGGGTTGGCGGCGTCGGACGTCGGCAAGTGGGGCACCACGCAAGGCTATGGCGGTGGCGACTACAATGCCTACTTCGCAATCCCGGGCGTGATTCAATGGACGGCCGGCCTCGGCAAGGAGACTCCGGTCGGCGGCCTGTGGACCGGTATCATGTGCTTGACTTACATGTTTGCGCTCATGGGCATCCAGTCCGCGCCGGCCTTTACGATGTGGTCGTTCGGCAACGCAAGCCCGAAGCCCTTCGCGCCGCAGCAGGTTTGGGCCTCGTCGTTCTGCATCGGCCTGATCCTGTTCTTCTTCACCGCGTTCCAGGGCATGGGCGCGCATCTGCTGGGCGCCAACCCGGCGGTGACCGAAGCCGGATTGGCCATTTCCAACGTGCTCGATGGGGAAGCGATTTCGAAGAAACCGGACTCGCTGGTGCCGTACTACTTCAACCAGATTGCCGATACCATGCCCTGGCTGGTCGGTATTTTGGCGGTTTGTGCGCTTGCGGCCATGCAGTCGACCGGGGCGGCCTACATGTCGACCGCCGGTGCCATGCTGACGCGCGACCTCTATAAGCGCTTCCTGAACCCGACGGCGTCCCATGCGACGCAGAAGCTGTTCGGGCGCCTCGGGGTGGCCTTCATCGTGCTCTCCGCGTTGATGGTCGCGACCTTCTCGGCGGACGCTTTGGTGCTGCTGGGCGGCCTCGCGGTGGCCTTCGGTTTCCAGATGTGGCCGTCCTTGGCGGCGGTCTGCTGGTTCCCGTGGATCACACGCCAAGGTGCCACGCTCGGACTGGCGGCCGGTCTGATCGGTGTCATCTTCACCGAGAACTTCGGCGGTCAGATCGCCGGCTGGGCCGGAATCGAGCTGCCCTGGGGACGCTGGCCCTGGACCATCCACTCGGCCGGTTGGGGCATGATCCTGAACCTGGCGGTCTGCCTGCCGGTTTCGGCGATGACCCAGAACGATAAAGATCATGCTCACCGCATGACCTATCACAACTTCCTGAGGGAGCATGCGTCCCTGCCCGATAGCAAGCGGGGTCTGATTCCGATCGCCTGGGGTATCACCCTGGCCTGGATGTTCTTCGGAATCGGTCCGGGCGCGGTGTTGGGCAACGACATCTTCGGCGCCCCGAATGCCGGCGTCGACGGCTGGACCTTCGGGATCCCGTCGATCTGGGCCTGGCAGATCCTGTTCTGGATCTTGGGGGTCGGGATGATGTGGTTCCTGGCCTACAAGATGGAGATGTCCACCGTGCCGGATCGCGAAGTCGAGGCGCTGGTGGATGATATCGGCGACGTCGTGCCGGAGCAGCAACGCGGCTGACCCGTTGCGCGAAGCCTACACAACCTGGGGGAGGCGCGAGCCTCCCCCATTTTCTTTGGCAACAAATCCTGGCCATGACACAGCAGGCCGCGCACCCCGATGCTTGACAGCGCGTCGCCCTGCCGAATGATGCGCCGAATGATGTTGTGCCAAGGAGGCCGCTGATTTCATGGAAGCCCTCTTCACCAAGGACTTCATGCCGATCTGGGCGTTTGCCCTGGCGCTGGCCTTGTTCATTCCGGTGCGCCAGCTCATTTGGGTCATGTATGTGCGCCGCGCTAACCGGCAAGGCGAAACCGACGAAGCTGGGCGCGCTCATCTCAAGCGGCGGGCGGGAGTCACCTCGGCGCTGCTCTGTTTTGTGTTTGCCTTCGTTTACGCCATGCAGTTGTTTCGAGATACACCATGAATCGACGCGTGCTACGCCGTTTTGTCATTCTGATGGTGATTTTGACCGTCGTGGTGATGCTGTTCCGCGATGTGATCGTGGCGCAGTTCGACCGTCCACCGGGCGACTATTACACGGAGGTCGGATCCAACCGCTTGGTCGATGGCTTGTACGACCAGGCCATGGAGGAGTTCAACAAGGCGCTCGAAGAATCCCCGGACCATCGCGGCGCGCTCATGGGACGGGCGCTGATCTACATTCAGACCGAGCGCTACGAAGATGCCATCGGCGAGCTCGGTTACCTGATTGAGCGGCTCCAAATCACCCTCGAATCCGAGCCGGACGACCGGACGGGACAAGGCGTTCTGGCCGCCGCCTTTGCCAATCGCGGCATCGTGCACGACAGACGCGGTCTCTACGAGGAAGCGCTCGCCGACTATATCGCCGCCCTACGAACCGACCCCGGGGCCATTGAAGGTCCGGACATCTTTCAAAAGATTCTCCTCGGAGGCGACCAAATATCAACCGTTCGCGACCGCGCGGAATATCTCCACCAGCAGCTTCAGCTGCCGGAAAACGAGCGCCTCCTGAGCTTGCCGGAGCTCGACGAACAGCAGTTCATGTACAAACCCTGATTTTCCTAAGGCGCGCTTATTCCGCGACCTGGGCCGGGGCCGCCATGCCGCTGGCGTAGGGCACCGTGAAGGAGAAGGTCGAGCCTTTGCCGGGGCGGCTTTCCACCCAGATGCGGCCGCGGAAGGATTCCGCGATCTCCCGGCAGATCGGCAGGCCCAAGCCGGTGCCCTGCGGCTTGTCGGTCAGGGTGTCGTCACTCGCCTGCTGGAACTTCTCGAAGATGAGAGACTGGTACTCCGGCCGGATGCCGGGGCCGTTGTCGGTGACGGAGACCCGGAGGTGATTCGCCTCCGCGGCTGTCGCGATCGTCACCTGCCCGCGCTCCGGGTCGCAGAACTTGGCTGCATTGGACATGAGATTGACGATCACCTGAGTAAGCCGGTCGCGGTCCGCCCGCACGGACCGCAGTCGTTCCGGCAGGTCGACAAGCAGCTCGACCGCTTCGTCTTCGCTGAACAGGGTGCTGGTTGCCGCCACCGCCTGTTCGATCACCGCGCCCGTATCGATGTCGGCCATGTACCAGTCGAGCTTGCCGGCCTCCATCTTCGCCAGGTCCAGTATGTCGTTGATCAGTCGGGTCAGGCGCTCGCTTTCGGCGATGATGATGCCGAGGAACTCCTGCTTCTGGGCCTCATCGGCGCTTGGGTTGTCATGCAGGATCTCGCTGAACGAGCGGATCGAGGTGAGCGGCGTGCGCAGCTCGTGGCTGACGGTGGAGACGAAATCGTCCTTCAGCTTGTCGAGTTCCTGCAGGCGCGCATTGGCGGCCCGCAATTCCTGAGTCGCCGTCTCAAGCTGATGGGATTTCTCTTCCAGCCGGCGGCTGTACTCGATGACCTGCGAGGCCTCGTCGAGGATCTCCATGACCTGATCGATGTCCGGCGTGCCTTCCTCCACCACGGTGGCCACCATCACCCGGGCCGAGGCGGTGCCAATGACGCCGGCCAGTTGGCGCTCGGCGAAGCGCACCCATTCGACATCGCCCGATCCGTCTTCCCCGGGCGCCAGGCCGCGGTGTCTGGCGTAGGCCGCGAATACGGCCTGGCTGCGGTTGGCGCCGAGGAACCGCGCCACCAGTTCACGCAGATCGCGGATCGACGCGGTGCCGCGCCAGACCTGGCTGCCGCCCGTGGTCCGCTTGAACACGTCGACGAAAAGGACCCCCTGGCCGCGCTCCACGATGGTTTGGCGGCTGAACAGCGAGATGCCGATGAACAGGCCGAGGTTGACGGTCAGGCTCCAGAACAAGGCATGGGAGATGTGGTCGAGCCCGGAGAGGCCGAACAGGGTGTAAGGTTTGAGAAGCGAGAGCCCCCACGGCCCGTCGTTCAGGAAGCCTTGCGCCAGCCAGCCCGAGCGCGCGAAGGAGGGCAGCAGCAGCGTATAGGCCCACACCAGGAAGCCCGCGCTCAAACCCGCCAGCGCACCGGCGCGGCTGGCGCCTTTCCAGAAGATGCCGATCAGGATCGCGGGCGCGAACTGAGCCGCCGCGGCGAACGAGACCAGGCCGATGGAGACCAGCGCATAGGATTCGCCGATCAGCCGCATATAGAGGTATCCGAGCAGCAGGACGAGCAGGATGCTGCCCCGGCGAATGCCGAGCAACAGCCCCGTCAGGTCGCCCTTGTCCGCCAAGTGCAGCCAGGCCACGCGCAACAACACCGGCATCACCAGGTTGTTGCAGACCATGGTGCTGATGGCGACGGTGGCCACGATCATCATGCCCGTCGCCGCCGACAGGCCGCCGATGAAGGCGAAGAGGGCGAGCAGCTCGTGGTGCTGGGCCATGGGGATGCTCAGAACGAAGGTGTCGGCATCCACCTGGCCGTCGGGGAATTGCAACAGGCCGCCGAAGGCGATCGGCAGCACGAAGATGTTGATGGCGAAGAGGTAGAGAGGGAACAGCCAGACCGCCTTCTTGAGATGGGACTCGTCGACGTTTTCCACGACCGAGACTTGAAACTGCCGCGGCAGGCAGATGATGGCGACCATGGAAAGCGCGGTCAGGGAGAACCAGCTGCCGTAGCCGCCGGCCGCATCCAGGGTGAACAGCCGGGCCATTTCGGGCCGTGCCGCCGCGCGCGCGAAGATGTCGGCAAAGCCGTCGTAGAGCTGGAAGGTGACGAAAATGCCGACCGCGAGGAAGGCCACCAGCTTCACCACCGATTCGAAGGCGATGGCGGCGACCAGGCCTTCGTGGTGCTCGCTGGCGTCGATGTGCCGGACGCCGAACAGAATCGAGAAGGCCGCCATGGCGAGCGCGACATACAGAGCCGTATCCTGGAAAAAGGGCAGGCTCGTCAGGTCGCTCGGCATGATGAGGTCGGGATATTGCAGCAGCACGTTGAAGCTGGTGGAGATCGCCTTAAGCTGCAGCGAGATGTAAGGCATGATGCCGATCACCGCGATCACGCTCACCAATCCGCCCAGTAGCGTAGACTTGCCGTAGCGCGAGGCGATGAAGTCGGCGATCGAGGTGATGCGGTTGGCCTTGCTGATGCGGATGATCTTGCGCAGCACAAACCAGCCGAGCAGGAACATCAGGGTCGGGCCGAGGTAGATCGGTAGGAATCCAACGCCGCTGGAGGCGGCGCGCCCGACGCTGCCGTAAAAGGTCCAGGACGTGCAGTAGACCGCGATCGACAGGGCATAGATGTAAGGGTTGGCGATCAGGCTTCGCTTTTGTTCTGCGCGCTTGTCGCCGTAATAGGCGATCGCGAAGAGGATCGAGAGATAAAGAACAGAAACCGCCAGTATGACCCAGCCCTGCAACATGGCTAGGCCTTCCCGTCCTCGCCGGCCGCCTCTTCGCGGGACTCCTGGACCTCTTCCGCGTCGCCGCCCCTTTCGATGATGAAGGCAACCAACAGTACCAAGACGCCCCAACAAGCGAAGAGGTAGAGATAAAGCAGCGGCACGCCGAACAACTGCAGTGGCAGGTCGAAGATCGAGAGCAGCGGCGGGTTGAACAGGAACACGCCGAGCAGGAACAGGAAGAACAGGCCTTCGCCCGTGACGCTGGGGCGACTCATGCCTCGGGATCCTCGTCGTCCAGGAAGCGCTTGATCTGCTCCATGGCCTCGCGGGTGGAGAACGGCTTGGTGATGTAGGCATCGGCGCCGAGCGCCAGGCCCTTTTCCCGTTCGCTGTCTCGCCCCTTGGCGGTGAGCATGACGATTCGAATGTCGTTCCATGCCGGGTTGGCCCGAATCCTTTTGCAGACGTCGAAGCCGTCGCGCTTGGGCAACATGACATCGAGCAGGACCAGGTCGGGCTTGCGCTCCTCGATCGACTTCAGCGCGGCGTCGCCGTCGCGTGCGACCCGGG
>Ga0255058_10002174_pt1 | contig 10881 bp, 12 predicted proteins | sample Cases_109_9_MG_FD_188637 | JGI IMG/M metagenome (GOLD analysis project Ga0255058, IMG submission 188637) | Seawater microbial communities from Amundsen Gulf, Northwest Territories, Canada - Cases_109_9 | ecosystem: Environmental > Aquatic > Marine > Gulf | place: Canada: Northwest Territories... | reverse complement strand
GTTCAACCGTTACTGCATTATGTCCTCGTGCCCCTACCAACTCGTATGGCGGTTGTTGTCCGCCGTGACTTACCCTGCCAGCAATGCCGGCTCCGTGTAACGCTCACCGCGCGCCATCACCACCCAGGCCATGCGCGCCATCTTGTTGGCCAAGGCGACCGCCGCAACCCTCGTGGGCTTGCGCTCCATTAGGCGTGCAAGCCATGGGTGCTTTTTAAAGCCATGCTGCTTCGCGTATCGGATGACAGCCATGGCGCCGACGACCAGCAGCCATCGCAAATAGCGGTTGCCTTGCTTGGAGACGCCGCCCAGACGCGGCTTGCCGCCGGTCGAATGTTGCTTGGGCACCAGCCCGATCCAGGCTGCCATGTTGCGACCGGAGGAAAAGGTCTTCGCGTCGGGGATGGAGGCGACCAGCGCTGTTGCCACGATCGGACCGATCCCAGGGATTTCTTGCAACCTGCGGCTCATCTCGTTGGAGCGATGCCAGGCATGGATGTGCTTTTCGAGCGCGCCAATCTCCTCCTGCACCAACATGTATTGGCGCGCTAATCCTGCCAGACACCTGCGAGCCGCCAATGGAATACGCATGTCTTGCGCATCGTCAATCGCTTTAATGAGCGTTGCGAGCCCCTTGCGGCCAAGCGATCCCAAGCTCGGCCAAATGACCGCGCATGGCATTGCTCAACATCGTGCGTTGGCGAATGAGCAACTGCCGTGACCGGTGCAACATCAACGCGGCCTGCTGCTCCTTCGTTTTGATGGCGACAAACCGCATGCTCGGTCGCGTGACAGCCTCGCAAATGGCGGCGGCATCATTGGCGTCATTCTTACTGCGTTTTACGTAGGCTTTGACGTAGTTCGCCGGCATCAGTCGGACGTCGTGGCCTAGCTTGGTCAGCTCGCGTGCCCAGTGATGCGATGTGGGGCAGGCCTCGATCCCGACCCGGCAAGCGGGAAGCTTCTCAAAGAACGCTAAAATCTTTCCACGGGTGAGCCGCTTGGCGATGACGACCTCACCAACGGCGTTAACCCCGTGAACCTGAAAGACCGACTTCGCAATATCGATCCCGATTGTGGTAGCTTCGATCATGGACGGCTCTCCTCATTGGTTCGCTTCAACGCAACCACCCTATGGCACCTAGATGCCAAGCGTGGGCGCCGTCCACAGCATCAAAAGCGGACATCTGTGCGGGGTTCGGAAATGTCCGCTTTACCCCCAGAAGCGGACATCCTAAGAGGCTGGCGGCGGGGTTTGCTAGGGACGACTGTGCGGATCGGATCTGTTTTACATTCGACTGCTACGGTTCAGTAATCATCGGGATCCATCGGCCACGTGGTGTAAAGCAGTATCTCAAGAGAACCCGTGAAATAGGCAATAGGGGTCAGCCTGGGGGACTGGGAGTCGGGAGTTCAAGTCTCCCCGCTCCGACCAAATTTCTCAGGCACTTATTTTCAGTCTATTCGCTGCACCGAAGATACTTGCAAACAAAGTTTCTGAGGATGGCTTCCGGGACGTGAACATGCTTCTGATTACATTCCTCGATGAGCTTTTTGGCTTGTTCCGGCGGAAAATAGCCCTTGTCCTTGTAGATGTTTATTCGCAGTTCGAAGACGTGGCTGTCAGCTTCTGGATGAAACTGCGTTGCATAAATGTTGCTCTTGTATCGGATCATTTGGCAAGGGCACGGCTCAGATGTGAGTAGAAGGGAGCAACCCGCAGGAAGTTCCTGGACCGCCTCCTTGTGGCCAACGAAAGCCAAGAATTTATTTGGCAGATCCTTGATCAATTGATCGTTTTTTCCGTCACTTGTCAGGCTGCACTCTACCGCGCCCACATCCTCGCCATAGCGCTCCTTGCCGACCTTCGCGCCAAGGTGATGAGCCAGAATACCGATGCCGTAACAGCATCCAAGAAAGGGGAAATCAGCTGCATCAATGGCAAGCATCAGATTCAAGATAGAGTCCTCGATCCGTCGTTCGACTTCTGTTTTTTGATCGACAGGATCGCTCACGCATCCAGGGCCACCACCGACAATGATCCCAGAGTAGTCGTACAAATCGAACTCGGCAGGGATCGGCTCGGAGTCAAGCCGGATCCGCACGGCCTGTGACCGAGCGAGCCGGCCTTTTTGTAGGATGGCATCGAACTCGTTGTCCGCAGCGGCCGGTTCAGGTCTCAACTGCAAGATAAGAAAAGGCTTCATTCTCCTTGGGCCACTGGCTGGACACCGATGCGTTCTGGGCCGCCGGTCTCGACAGTCGTTTCACGTTTGCACGCCATTACGGAACCCTTGTGCGCCAATGCCTCCGGGCTGTCGCAAGGGGTGACACGACAGATCGAGGTCTCGGTCGGGCTCGCGGAGAGCGTTAAGGTTGAAGGCCCCTTCTTGCTTGCAACAATCGCCACCACTACTGGCCTACTTTTACGCCGGCGCTCCGGCCTAACTTTGCTCCGGCGTTGACACTGGCGTCAATTTCTGGAGTACCGCGCGAAGTTTGTGGCCTTGGCGTCATGCAGCGGCGCACCTGAAGAGGTCAAAGCCGCCTCTGACAATGTCCGCTTTACCCCGGAAAGCGGACATACTTGCTTCGTGAATGAGGGGCAATGAGCGCGCAAGCGAACACCTGAGGCCACCCTTTTTGCCCTTTGATCAGTAGCAACCGCGAGCACGTTCTCGCCTTGAATCAGGGCTACTCAGCAACGTCCTGAAACGAACAATGCTTGCTTAATGAGACCGTTCACATACTTCGCTTACGGCTCAAATATGCTTACTGGGCGGCTCCAGCAGCGTTGTGGAACGGCGCGTGTTTTAGGTCCTGCCACCGCGGCTGGGTATGCCATTCAATTCAGCAAGAAGGGTAGGGATGGATCAGGCAAGGCCAGCATCCGCAAAACGGGTGCAAGGGGCGCAATAGTGTACGGCGTTCTATTCGAGATAGATGTGTCCGAAAAGGCTGTGCTGGACAGTTTCGAAGACCATCCCCGTGGATACAAACGCCACGATAGTTTCATTGTCGAAACCGCGGATGCCAGGAGAAGGCTTGAGGTCTCGACCTATATCGTAGCGGACAACGCAATCGATGAACGTCTGAAGCCCTTTGATTGGTACCTTGCGCTCATAATTGCCGGCGGTATCCAACATCAACTTCCAGATGATTACCTTAAGGCACTGATGAAAACCGAGTGCATTCAAGATCCTGATCACGACAATCGAAAAAAGGCTTTCAAGTTGTTGAAGACTGTCGCAACTGGACCGATGAGACGGGGTGGTCACACTAACGAACCAGCAGAAACCAGCCAGCCAAATCTGCATCACATGCCGAATGTTCTTGCCAAACACGCGCCGTCCACACATGACCCAAAGCGGACATCAGGCGGCAGATAAGAGACTGCGTCGACTACGTTTGAGATATTCGATACCGCCGCTCGCGGCGACCGAGATAAAGACCTGGAGCTCATTGAGGCGATCCAATTCATATTTCCGAAATGTGGAATAGTCAGTTGCTAAACTAGTATATTCTTTCAGAACGTCGGTTGGTTCAACCTCCCAGTGTCGATGGCAAGACGGCAGCGACGGTTCCAAACCGAAGCAGAAGGTGCCGAGCCCAAAAGCCGCGTTGGCCGCCTAGCCAGACAGCCAAGCCCCACTCAGAGAGGAGAACAACCATGAACCCCTTGAACAGCAGCAGGAGAATCCTGCTGACCGGCGCCGCCGTTATTGCAACATCCTTGTCGCTGGCGCTCTTCAATTATTCATCGTCGTCTATCGCGCAGGAAGCCGCGAAGCCGGAGGCGTCGTCAAACACGACCTCGGTTCGCTACCACACGGTCTCGATCGACGGCGTTGACGTGTTCTACCGCGAGGCAGGTCGCAAGGATGCTCCGGCAATCTTGTTGTTACACGGTTTCCCGACGTCGTCGCACATGTACCGCAACTTAATCCCAGCGTTGGCCGACAAGTACCGCGTCATCGCTCCGGACTATCCAGGCTTTGGCCAAAGTGCCATGCCGGATCGCGCGAAATTTTCATACACGTTTGACAACTACGCCCAGCTCGTCGAAGCCCTTACCGAAAAACTTGGGGTCGACCGTTATGCGGTTTACGTCATGGACTACGGAGCCCCCGTCGGTTTCCGCCTCGCGGCCAAGCACCCGGAACGGGTAACGGCCCTCATTGTGCAGAACGGTAACGCCTATGTGGAAGGCATTCAAAAGTTCTGGGAGCCGATCCAAAAATATTGGGCCTCTGGCAGCAACGAGGATCGTGAGGCTATTCGCTGGCTAACCTCCCTCAAGGCGACGAAGTGGCAGTACACACACGGCGTGCCAGATACGACGCTTGTCAGCCCGGATTCTTGGACGATGGACCAGGCCCGACTCGATCGGCCCGGCAACCAGGAAATCCAGCTCGATCTCTTCTACGACTACCGGACCAATATTCCGCTCTATCCTGAGTGGCAGGCGTATTTGCGCAAACATCAGCCTCCGACGCTCGTGGTCTGGGGCAAGAAGGACCAGATCTTCGTCGTCGATGGCGCACATCCCTACAAGCGTGACCTGCCGAACGCGGAAATACATCTCATCGACACCGGGCACTTCGCCTTGGAGACACATGGTCAGGAAATCGCCGGCCTCATCCGCGACTTCCTTGGCCGCAGCCTCCCGGTGAAGAATGCCGCACGATGAACCTTCAGCACTAGACGTATTGGCCCGGGTGAGAGGGGTCGCCCTCCATCCGGGCTTGAACGAACTTGGCATTTGACGCTCGAGGCACGGGCGCGGAACCGTTCCCACCAGCACTAAGTGAAGATAATCATGGGCCACAGATTTGCAGAGATCGCCTTTACGCCGAACGTCAAGAAGGCGCAGGAAATCAACGGAAGCCGGCGTAGCTACGCGCGCCTGGACAAGAGTGAGGTACATCACGATGTGCTTGGCCCGAGGGAGGCCACGTTCATCGCTGAGCGCGACAGCTTCTACATGGCAACGGTCAGCGAGACCGGCTGGCCCTATATTCAGCATCGCGGTGGCGCGCCCGGCTTCGTTCGCGTGCTGGATCAGAAAACGATCGGATTTGCAGACTTTCGCGGCAACCGTCAGTACATCAGCGTTGGCAACCTGGAGACCAACGATCGTGTATCAATGATCCTCATGGATTATCCGAACCGTGCAAGGCTCAAAATCCTTGGCCGGGCGCGCCTTGTTGGACTCGATGAGCAAGACATTCTCACCCGTTTATCGCTACCAGACTATCGGGCCGTCGTGGAGCGTGGTTTTTTAATCACCATCGAAGCTTTCGACTGGAACTGCCCGCAGCACATCACGCCTCGGTTCACGCCGGCCGAGATCGAAAAGGCAGTAGCTCCGTTGTATCAACGCATCGCGGAACTTGAACAGATGCTGGCCAAGAAACCTTAGTCAGCACAAAAGTGCCCCAAAATGTATCGCATCAAACGGATCTATGAGCCGGTCGCCAAGACCGACGGCTATCGCATTCTGGTGGAACGCTTGTGGCCACGAGGTGTGACAAAGGCCGAAGCGGCTTTGTACGAGTGGCTGAAAGACGTCGCTCCGAGCCCGGATCTACGCAGATGGTATGGTCACGATCTGGCCCGCTGGGAGGAATTCACGGAGCGCTATCGGGCGGAGTTGGCGGAGAAGCGGGACATTCTCGATCAGTTGCGCGCGTTGCGCCGGCGTGGGCCGGTCACTCTGGTATTTGCCGCTAAGGACGAACAGCACAGCAGCGCCGCTGTCCTGAAGGATGTTCTTGAGGGCGACTAGATCAATTTTCGACCTACTGCAAATCACGCGAGAAAGACATCATCGAGCCTAGTCCTCTGAATCTCTGCGTTGAGGTTGAGATGGAACTTCTGGTCGACGTTCAGATGAAGGGGCGCTTGTCGATTGTAAGAATAGACCAATCGTGCGATCTAATATTCCGCAGGAAGGAATTATAAATTGGATCGCTTCAACGAGCTTAAGGTCTTTGTCTCGGTCGCCGAGAGCGGCGGCTTTGCAAAGGCCGCTGCGCGTTTGCGCTCGTCACCTCCCGCTGTCACGCGAACTGTTGCCGCGCTCGAGCAGCGGGTGGGAGTGCAGCTCTTTAGTCGTACAACACGCATGGTGAGTATGACCGAGGCCGGCCGCAGGTTCCTAGAGCACGCGCGTCGCATTTTGACCGATCTCGATGTCGCCGAGAGCGAGCTTGCCGGCGAGAGCACTATGCCCTCTGGTCATTTGACGATCACGTCTCCGGTCACAATGGGCAGAATGATGTTGCCGTCAATCGTGACGGATTTCCTACATGCGCATCCCCATGTGACCGCGAAGGTCCTGCTGTTCGACCGCATCACAAACCTGATCGAGGAAGGCATCGACGTAGGCTTGCGCGTTGGACAGCTTCCCGATTCAAGCATTATTGCTCGCCACGTCGGAGAGGTTCGGCGCATCCTTGTCGCGAGCCCAACATATCTTTCAAAGCATGGCAGGCCAAAGGACCCGACCGATCTCAAGCGCCATTCCATGATTGCCTTCACTGGCCTTTTGCCGAACAGGGAATGGATCTTTGGCGAAGGCAAGACCGCCAGGCGGATCACGCTTAAGCCTCGCTTCGAGATCAACGATGCCGCTGCAGCCATTGCAGCCGCGGAAGGCGGCGGGGGCATCACGATCGCATTATCGTACATGGTCGCCAATCACATCAGGGAGCGGCGGCTCCAACAGGTGCTCGGATCATTCGCACCGTCGGCCATGCCAGTGCAGTTGGTGTATCCGGAAAGCCGGTTGGTCGCCCCGAAGGTGCGCGCATTCGTCGACTACGCGGCACCGAAATTGCGCACAGCGCTACGGGGTCTCAATCCTTCCGCAAAGAAGTCCGCAGTGGCGCCACGAAGGAGGTGAGCATAGGAAACGCTTCATTCACCTCTCGCGCAGACCGCTCTTGTCCTTTGATGGCGCATCACTTCCCCAATCGCTAGTCTCTAGTGCTTCGGCGGGACGCTAAATGAGCGAGGTGAGCGGGCGTTGCACCAGAATACTCTGATGTCCGCTTCGGGCACATAGCGGAAATTTTGTGCACCCGGCCGCATGTCCGCTTTCGGGGGTAAAGCGGACACTTGCGTGGAGCCCGCTTCTCTATGTGATGCATGGACGGCGGACCCGAAGTCGCCAAACCGCCCCACCGTTTCACACATGTCATCCCGGCACTTGTTGCCGGGATCCAAAGTGCAGCCGGGTGCAGCGCGTGTGGATGGATGGATCCCGGGGACAAGCCCCGGGATGACAGTCGTGCGGTGCGCGGCCCCCCTCACCTCATGCCGGAGGCATTACTTCGCCATGACACGCCGCATGACTTCGTCATGACGCCGCCGGAATGACGTTGCCGGTGGGTTGGCGGGCACGCTTCACCTAGAACCCAAAAACAACCGCGCCGCCGGTGAACCCTGCGCCCGCCGCACACATCAGGAGGCGCTCGCCGTGCGCCAATTGCTTCTGCTGCGCTGAGAGCGACAGGGAAAGCGGGATCGTTGCGGCCGAGCTGTTGCCGTAGTCGGCAATGGTTGAGATGACCTTGCTCTCAGGCACGTCGAGGTGATGCGCGACGGCAGCGATGAGCCGCCCATTCGCCTGGTGGGGCACGAAGCGGTCGATGTTGACGATAGTGAGTTCGGCGCGGGCAAGCGCTTTGCGCGATGTGGCGACCATCATATCGACGGCCTTCGTGAACACAGCTTTGCCATCGGACATGACCATCAGCGTCTCATCGGCAATGTCGGGCTCAAAGGGACGGCGGCTGCCGCCGGCCGGGATTTTGATCAGATCGTAGCCACTGCCGTCGGCAGATAGGTGTGCGCCGAGGACACCCGCGTTCGGCCGATCCGTGGGCGCAAGCACGACGGTGCCCGCCGCGTCGGCAAACAGTGCAGAGGTGCCGGCGTCAGTCGCATCGATGCGGCGTGAAAGAATGTTCGCACCAACGACAAGCACGGGTGCGCGCTGGGTGCGCACGAAGCCGTCGGCCAGTGTCAGCGCATAGAGGAAGCCTGCGCACGCGCCCGCCATGTCGATGCCGCCCGAGTTCGTGAGCGCAAGTCGATGAGCGAGGAGAGGCGCAGAGGGTGGCAGGAGGTGGTCGGGCGTGCTGGTGGCAAGCAACGTCAGCGCTACGGTCGAGCGGTCGATGCCAGCCGTTTCCAGGGCCATGTCGCTGGCTTTTACAGCTATGTCGGTAAGGGCTTCGTTGCGCGCCGCATACCGGCGCTCCCTGATCCCGGTGCGGCGTTCAATCCAGCCAGCCTCTAACCCCAAACGCTGCTCAATCTCGCCATTTCCCACGCGCCGCTCCGGCGCATAGTGCCCAAGACCAATGATTTCGCAGCCCATGGAACCTTCGCTCACGACGCTGCCCAGCGATCAACTTGGTCCGCAGCGTCGCCGATCGCGTTATAGACCTGATCCAACTCCGCCTCGGAGATACAATAGGGCGGCATGACGTAGATCGTGTTGCCGAGCGGGCGCAGCAATACGTTTCGCTCCAGGAAGAATGCATAGAGCTTTGGGCCGATCGCAGCCAGATAACCAGCATCAGGTGCTTTGAGTTCAAATGCTACGATGGTGCCGAGCTGGCGAACGTTCCTAAAGCGCGTATCAGTGCGCAAGGTTCCCCGGTGTTTGGTCTGGAGTTGGGTAAGGTTCACGATGCGCTCTGCAACGGGTTCCCTCTTCCACACGTCAAGGTTAGCCGCGGCGGCGGCGCAGGCGATGGGGTTGGCCGTGTACGAGCTCGAATGAAAGAAGGTCTTGGTGCGGTCGGTTGAGCGATGCGCCTCAAAGATCTTTTGTGGGCACAGCGTGACGGCGAGTGGCACCGATCCTCCGGTCAGGCCTTTGGCGAGGCACATAATGTCGGGCTCCACGTTCGCCCGCTCGCATGCGAAGAGCGTGCCCGCCCGGCCCCAGCCAGTCATCACTTCGTCGGCGATGAAGAACACGCCATAGGCCTCGCACACGCGCTTCATCTCGGTCAGAACGTGCGCAGGATACGTCAGCATGCCACCTGCGCCCAGTATGAGCGGTTCAACAACGAGTGCTGCGACCGAGCCTTCCGCACATACAGCATCGAGGACGTCGATGGTGTCCTGCGTATGCCCTGCCGAGGGAAAGGGGATGCGCCCAACCTCGAACAACAGGGGCGCATAGGGGGCATTAAATAGGGTGCGCGCGCCTACCGACATGCCGCCGAATGTATCGCCGTGATAGGCGTGCTCCAACGCTAAGATGCGATGGCGCGGCTCGCCGATGTTGTGCCAGTAGCCAAGCGCCATCTTGATCGCCACTTCCACCGACGTGGAGCCGCTATCGGAGAAAAAGACGTGAGAAAGACCCCGCGGCGCTAACTCGATAAGGCTCCGGGCGAGGCGCTCGGCGGGCTCGTGCGTGAAGCCCGCAAAGATCACTTGGTCGAGGCGGTCGGCCTGCTCCTTGATTGCGGCGACGATGGGCGGGTAGCGGTGGCCATGAGTTATCACCCACCAGGACGAGATCGCGTCAAGGATGCGGTTCCCGCCCGGCGTCTCGAGCCAAGCGCCCTCGCCGCGCGCAATCTCTATCATTTCCGGCTGGAGCGCGTGTTGCGTGAAGGGATGCCAGATAGGCGACGAATCGCGCGCGGTCATGACGGCTTCTCCACGACAAAGTCGGCGCGGCGGAAGTGGGCGTCGAAGGCTGCGTGCAAAGTTGAGACGTCCAGTGGATCGAGATGCGGGAGCCGGCCGAGGCAGCGTACCTGACCCAATTCGACGATGGCGCGCTCCGACTCTGCGTTCTCCTCGCCAATGAACGCAATCCCAAGCAAGGGCACCGCGCGGCGCTTCAAGGCCTCGATCGACAGCAGACTGTGATTGATGGTGCCGAGCTTGGTCGACGCACACAGGATCACGGGTGCGCCCCAAAAGGCGAACAGGTCGATCTGTAAAACGTGCCGTGTCAGGGGCACCATGAGACCGCCAGCTCCTTCGATCACGAGGGGCAGACGCGTATCGGGCGGGGCCAGCGTGTCGACATCGATTTCAAGGCCATCGCGTTTGGCGGCCACGTGCGGTGAAGCCGGTGTTGCGAGCCTGTAGGCTTCGGGCAAAATGCGATCTTGCGAAAGTCCTGACAGCCGCCGCACGACCTCTGAATCGGTCTCGCCGGTCAGGCCCGCCTGCACCGGCTTCCAATAGATCCCATCGAGCGCGCGCACGAGCGCGGCGGCAAACACCGTTTTGCCTATGCCGGTATCGGTGCCGGTCACGATGAAACATGGCCTCATGGCGCGAGCCTCGCTTGCTCCTCGGCCAGGGCCGTTGCCATCGCCGCAACGCGCTCCTCTGTGACGTTGAGTGTCACTGAGATGCGCAAGCGCGCGGTGCCCTCCGGCACAGTGGGCGGGCGTATCGCGCGAATGTCGAAACCACGCGCTTGCATCGCGGAAGCGAGCCGGATTGCACGTTCGTTGACGCCAACAATCACGGGTTGGATCTGCGAGCCCGATGGCGCAACGCCGCACTGCGCAGCGAGCTGCTCAGCTGCGAATGCTACGAGCTTCTGCAACCGCTCGCGCCGGCCGTTATCGAAACGGCAAATCATAAGGGAGGCGCGCACGAGGGCCGTGATCAGCGGCGACGGCGCGGTTGCATAGATGAAGGGGCGACAGCGATTGATGAGATAGTCGCATAGCACCTTCGGCCCCAACACCAGCGCGCCCATCACACCGAGCGCCTTGCCGCACGTGTGCAATGTGATCAAGTCGGCGCGGCCTTCAAGGCCAGCGCTGAGCCCGCGTCCGTCGGGCCCGAGGACCCCGGTCGCATGCGCCTCGTCGACGATGAGAA
>Ga0255058_10002173_pt1 | contig 10883 bp, 8 predicted proteins | sample Cases_109_9_MG_FD_188637 | JGI IMG/M metagenome (GOLD analysis project Ga0255058, IMG submission 188637) | Seawater microbial communities from Amundsen Gulf, Northwest Territories, Canada - Cases_109_9 | ecosystem: Environmental > Aquatic > Marine > Gulf | place: Canada: Northwest Territories... | reverse complement strand
GTTCGGCCAGCCCTGGGTGGCCAAGCGGCTCAAGACCGGAACGAAGGTCGCGCTCAGCGGCAAGATCGGCTCGTTCAAGGGCCGCATGCAGATGGAGAACCCGGAGATCGAATCGCTGGACGACGAGGCGATCTTCACCCGCCGCTTCGTGCCCGTCTACGGCAGTACCGAAGGCCTTTACATGAAGACGCTGCGCGACCTCGTGCGCCTGGCCGTCGATTCCTGCGCGGCGGACGTCCCGGAGACGCTCCCGGACGACGTGCGCGAGGGCAACGGCCTCATGGGCGCCGCCGACGCGTTCCGGCAGATACACGCACCGGACTCGCTCGAAGAAGCGGACACCGCGAGGCGGCGCTTCGCCTTCGAGGAGCTGCTCTGGATCGAGATCGGCGTCGTCCGGCGGCGCCGAGAGTGGCAGGTCGCAGGCGCTGCGCCGGTCCTCTCGCTCGAAGCCGCCGCGCTTGACGGCTTCACAGGGTCGCTGCCGTTCGAGCTCACGAAGGCGCAGCATAAGGCGATCGACGAGGTGCTGGCGGACACGTCCGATGCCATACCGATGACCCGCCTGCTTGAGGGAGACGTCGGTAGCGGCAAGACGGTCGTCGCCGCGGCCGGATTGCTCGCCGCCGTCGCTTCCGGCAAGCAGGGCGCGATCATGGCCCCGACGGAGATCCTCGCCGAGCAGCACATGCGGACGTTCACGAGCATCCTCGACCCCGACTCCGTCGCCCCGGAGGCGGACGGCCCGTGGTTCCAGGAGTCCGGCGACGGATTCGTCGTGCTGCGGCCGCCGTACCTGGAGCGACCGGTGCGCGTCGCGCTCCTCACAGGCAGCCTGAAGGCGTCTGAAAAGGCCGCCGTGCAGGAGGCGATCTCCCGCGGAGAGGTGGACATCGCCGTCGGCACGCACGCACTCCTGCAGGAGTCGGTGGGGTTCGCAGACCTCGGTCTTGCCGTGATCGATGAACAGCACCGCTTCGGTGTCGAGCAGCGTGCCGCCCTGCGCGAGAAGGGAGGCAGCCCGCACGTGCTCGTGATGACGGCGACGCCGATCCCGCGCACGCTGGCGCTCACCGTCTACGGCGATCTCGACATAACCGTGCTCAACGAGATGCCGCCGGGACGCCCGTCCGTGAAGACCTACTTCGTGCCACCGCGCCGCCGCGAAGAGGCTACGCGCTTCATCCGCAAGAAAGTCGAAGAGGGGCGCCAGGCCTTCGTCATCTGCCCGCTGGTCGAGGAGTCGGAAGCGGTCGAGACGAAGGCGGCGGTGCAGGAGTACGAGCGCTTGTCGCGGGACGAGTTCCCGGACCTGCGGCTCGGCTTGCTGCACGGCCGCATGTCCGGCGGCGAGAAGGAGGCGACGATGCGCTCCTTCCGCGACCACGAGCTCGACATCCTCGTCTCGACGTCGGTCGTTGAGGTTGGAGTCGACGTGCCGAACGTGACGGTGATCCTGATCGAGGGCGCGGACCGCTTCGGACTCTCGCAGCTGCACCAGTTCCGCGGCCGCGTGCGCCGCAGCGGGGAGCAGGCCTACTGCTTCCTCCTCTCCGACACGCAGTCCGAGGAGGCGATGGAGCGTCTGCAGATCATGGAGACTACGGACAGCGGCTTCGAGCTGGCGGAGCACGACCTGCGCCTGCGCGGTCCGGGCGAGTACTTCGGCACGCGCCAGTCCGGTATGCCAGACCTGCGCGTCGCCCGGCTCACGGACGTCCGGCTAATCGAGGAAGCCCGGCGCGAGGCAACGCGCATTCTCGACGAGGACCCGGAGCTGGAAGACCCGTCGCACGCTGCGCTGCGCGAGAACGTGAGCAGGCTGTGGGACCGGCTCACGTCGGACGTGTCGTAGCGCTTGCGGCGCGCCTGGGCTAGAATTCTTACGTGAAGCGTCCGCCTCAGGCGGGCGTTCGCGTTTTGAAGCCATGATCAAGAACGAGATCGGGCAGCTGGTTCAGGCCGCCGTACGCAAGGCTCAGGAGGCCGGCGACCTGCCGGCCGCCGCCATCCCCGACGCCCCCATCGAACGGCCGCAGCGCCCGGAGCACGGCGACTACAGCACGGGCCTCGCCATGCGCATGGCCCGCGCCGCCCAGATGAAGCCGCTCGACATCGCGAAGATGATCGCCAAGCACATCGATGGCGAGTCCCAGAACAGCGTCTTCGACGCGGTCGAGGTGGCGCCGCCGGGCTTCATCAACTTCCGCCTCTCCAAAGACTGGCTCGCCGCGCAGGTTGACGTGGTCCTCGCCGTCGGCCCGGAGTTCGGAAACATTACGCTCGGGGCGGGCACGAAGGTGCAGGTCGAGTTCGTTTCCGCCAACCCCGTTGGGCCGATCCACGTCGGCAACGGCCGCGGGCTCGCCCTGGGCGACACGCTCGCGCGAGTGCTTGCGGCGGCCGGCTTCGAGGTCGAGCGCGAGTACCTCGTGAACGACGCCGGTACCCAGACCGACATCTTCGCCGATACGCTCTACGTCCATTACCAGCGGCTCTTCGGTCGCGAAGTGGAGATGCCAGAGGGCGGCTACCCCGGCGAGTACATGATCGACCTGGCGAACGCGCTCAAGGACGAGTTCGACGACTCGCTCCTGCAGCCGGAAGGCCAGCCCAGGCCGCCCGAAGTCCACGATCGCGGCGTCGCCCTGATGCTGGAGAACATCCGCCAGGACCTGGACGTGATCGGCGTGCAGTACGACAACTGGTTCTCTGAGCGCTCGGTCTACGACGACGGTACGTACGAGAAGGCGATGGACCTGCTGCGCGAACGCGGCTTCGTCTCGGAGCGGGAAGGTGCGGTCTGGTTCGCCTCGTCGGCCCTCGGTGAGGAGAAAGACAACGTCCTTGTGCGCTCCTCCGGCGCGCCGACGTATTTCGCCTCCGACATCGCCTACCACTACGACAAGTTCGTGACGCGGGGCTTCGACCGTGTGATCAACATCTGGGGCGCCGACCACCAGGGCCACGTTCCGCGCATGAAGGCCGCTGTCTCCGCGCTCAACGTCGACCCCGACCGGCTGGAGATCATCATCTACCAGCTCGTCACGCTGAAGCGCGGCGACGAGGTAGTCCGCCTCTCGAAGCGTGCCGGCGAGATCGTCACGCTGCGCTCCCTCGTCGACGAAGTCGGCGCCGACGCAGCGCGCTTTAACTTCGTGACGCGCGCCGCCGACTCGCACATGGAGTTCGACATCGAGCTGGCGAAGCGGCAGAGCGCCGAGAACCCCGTGTACTACGTCCAGTACGCCCACGCCCGCATCGCCGGAATCCTCGCCCAGGCCGCCGAGCGCGGTCTCGAGTTCGAGGGCGGCGACATCGGCCTGCTCAAGGAGGACGCCGAGCTGGACCTCGTGCGCAAGATGCTGCGCCTCCCTGAGCTGATCGAGCAGATCGCGCTCAGCAACGAGCCGCACCAGCTCCCGTATTACGCGACCGAGATGGCGACCGCCTTCCACGACTTCTACGAGAAGTGCCGCGTCCTCTCAGACGACGAAGCACTCTCGCGGGCCCGCCTGAAGCTCGTCTCCGCCGCCAAGACCGTCCTCGCGCGCAGCCTTGGCCTCATGGGCATGAGCGCGCCAGAGCGTATGTAGTGTGACCGATCTACCAGCCGCGAAATCAGGAGCCTCGGCGCTGGATGTCGCCCGGCAGGCGGCTCGTGCCGCGGCGGACATCATGCTCGCCGCCTACAAGCTCCCCGTCGAGAAGACCACCAAGAGCCGCGGCAACTTCCTCACGAAGACCGACCTCGAATGCGAGAAGGCCGCGCTCGCGCTCCTCGCCGCGGAGTACCCGGGCGTGCCGGTCCTCGCCGAGGAGACATCGGCGACGGTGGGCGACTGGCGGAGCGGCCTCCTGTGGGTGGTTGACCCGATCGACGGCACGGCCAACTTCGCGCGTGGCATCCCCACCTTTGCGTTCAACATCGCCCTCTGTAGCGACGGCGAGCCGGTGCTCGGCCTCACGCTGCAGCCGGTGACCGGAGACGAATTCGTCGGCGTCGTCGGCGACGGCCTGACCGTGAACCGCGAGCCGGCGCAGGTTTCGCAGGCGGAGACGATGAGTGAATGCCTTACGGGATTCGGCCTCGGCTACCAGTACGAGCGCTCGAAGCTGATCCTCGGCCTCCTGGGCGACATCTGGCCGGGCCTGCAGATGTTGCAGAACGTCGGCAGCGCGGCGATCGCGCTGGCCTACACTGCCAGCGGCCGCTTCGACCTGTTTGTGCACAGCTTCCTCGGGCCGTGGGACATGGCCACCGGCCTCGCTCAGGTGCGCGCCGCCGGTGGCCTGGCGCTCGACCGCGCGGGTGAGCACGCCACGATCTTCAGCGAGGGCCTCGTGGCGGGCGCGCCTAGCCCGGTGCGCGAGTTCGTCGCCGCGACGAAAGACCGTCCCTGGCGTTGACCGGTCTCGGCTAGGCGTCCCAGCTGCGCATGACGCGGTAGAGCGGCACCGGCTCCGGGATGCCCTTCATGATCGTCGGGCCGATCTCCTCGAACACCACCCCGTCTAACGGGGCCTCGATCTGCGAGGTGCACGCCTCAGAGACGAGCACTTCGCCCGGTGCGGCGAGCTCGACGATGCGCGCCGCCACGTTCACGTCGTGACCGATGAAGTCGTCGCCCCGGAGGACCGGACTCCCGAAGTGCATGCCGATCCGCACCCAGAGCGGTTCGTCGTCCTCGCCCGAAGCCTCCTCGAACCGCTCCTGCAGGGCGATAGCCACCTGCACCGCGTCCAGCGCCTCGTCGAACCAGAGCATCAGCCCGTCGCCCAGGTTCTTGACGATGCGCCCGCTGTCCCCCATCTGCTCGCGGACGAGCCTGTCCTGTAGATCGAGCAGCGAAAGGGCGGCGGCGTCGCCGCGCAGCGCAGTGAACTCAGTGAACCCGCTCAGGTCAGTGAACACGATCGTGCCCGCTCGGGTCTCGATCGCGGCCGCCGGGGTCATCCCTCTTCGACCTGGATCGACCCGGATATGGTGCGCGCCCTGATCTGGAAGTCGGAACCCGGCGGCAGCCTGTTCTCCGCCTTTCCGGAGAGCGTCTTCAGGCGGGCGTCTGGATGACGGCCGGGGTCGACTTCCACCTCTATCTTGCCGGAGATTGACCGCAGATCGACGTCTCCCTGGCCGGCCGTGCCCACCTCGATCCCGCCGCTCATCGTGTGCGCCCGGACTTCCTTGCCGACCCAGCCGATCTCGATGCGGCCGCTCTTCGTGTTCGCGCGGCAGCGGCCGCCGCAGCGCTCCACCTCCAGGTGCCCGCTGATGCTGCGGATGTCGACATCGCCCTCCGTCTCGTCCACCTCGATGTGGCCCGAGACGGTGCTCACCTTCACGGTCCCGAAGCGTCCGCTCAGGCTCACTTGCCCGGAGACGGCGCCCACGGAGACGTTGGTGCCTTCCGGGACGATGATCTTGAGGTTCGTTGACCTGGTGCGTGTCTCGACCACGTGCTTGTCGTCGGAGACCTCTAGTCGGTGGTCACCGGGCTCGATCTCGATGTCCTGGACGTCTTCGGCCTCGACCTCGATGCGGGCGGAGACGGAAAGCACGCGCAGACGCGCGCCTTCAGGGAGCGGGAATCGCGTACCCATCGCGACCCTAGTTTAGCCGAGAGTCGGGGCACCCTGTGTGACGGGCGTCACGGCGGCTAGTCGCGCGCGAGCTGATATATGCCGTCCGTGTACGAAACGACCAACAGCTCGCCGTTCGGCAGCTCCGCGAACGAGGCGATCAAGACCTGCTCGTCCGTGAGCAGGACGGCCGCGCTGTTGTCCAGCGTGTTGACGGCCCAGATGCGGCCCGTGTAGAAGTCGCCGTAAACGTACCAGCCGTAAAGCTCCGGCATTGCGCTCCCGCGGTAGACGAAGCCGCCGGTGACGGCGCTGCCCAGGCTGTGGTCGTACACGGCGCGCGGCGGCGAGAACGCCTTGCCGGTGCACTGGTCGGGAACGCCCGGGATCTCGTACTCCGCGAACCCCTCGTAGCAGTCCCAGCCGTAGTTTCCGCCGATGAGCACGCGGTCGATCTCCTCCCAGAGGTCCTGTCCGACGTCGCCGAGCCACACGTCGCCGGTGAGGCTGTCGACGGTCATGCGCCAGGGGTTCCGCAGTCCGAAGGCGAAGATCTCGTCCGCGTTGCCTCCGGGCCCGCCGGCGAACGGGTTGCCGCCGGGGATGGCGTAGCCGGCACCGGGCGAAACGTCGATCCGTAGCACCTTGCCCAGAAGAGTGTCCAGCGCCTGACCGTTCTCGTTCGGGTCGCCGCCGCCGCCGCCGTCGCCTGTCGAGAGCAGCAGGTAGCCGTTGTGGTCGAAGGCGATGTGCCCGCCGTTGTGGTTCGGCGCGAACTGCGGGATCGACAGCAAGACTTCGGCGCTGCCCCCGTCGAGTGCGTCCGAAGTCGCCGAGTAACGGGCAAGGACGGAGCGGTTCGGGCCCGACGCTGTGTAGTAGAGGTACACGCGCCCGTCCTGCGCGAAGTCCGGCGAGAAGGCGAGCGACAGCAGGCCTTCCTCGCCGCCGCCGGCGTCCACGATCCCGCTGAGGTCGCCCCAGGCCTGCGGCCCGAAGCTCCCATCGAGCGACACGCGGTACATCTCGCCGTTTTGGAGCGCGACGATCGCCTCCGTCGGCGCGCCCGGCATCACGGCCAGCTCGATTACGGAACCGTTCGCGGTGCCGAGCGACTCGCCGCTTATCACTGTCTCCAGGTTGTAGCCGTTGGCGGCCGGCGTGGAGCTGGGGGAGGGCGTGGGTGTCGACGTGGTCGAAGGTGGCGTCGCAGTCGCCAGCGCGTCGAGCGGCTCGCCGATGGGCGGGCAGGTCCCGGAGGCGGGCTGAGCGGGCGTCACGTCCCCGACGAACAGGAGGAGGAGCAGCACGTCGCTCTCATTCACGGCGCCGTCGCAGTTCACATCGGCGGCCTGCTCGACGCAACCGGCGAAAGGCTCGGCGCCAGCCGCGAACCGCAGGCCGGCCAGCGCGTCCAAAGCGTCGATCGACTCGCTGCAGTCGGCATCGCCCTGCAGGACGCCGCCGGCGGAAGAACCGCCAGACCACGGTGAGATGGCTACGACGACAATCGCGATGAGTGCCAGCGTGACGGCCGCAGCGGCGCCGGGGATGCGGGGGTCTGTAGGCATCTTCACGTCAATAGTACGCGAGTCGATCCGGATGGGACTGCGCGGCTTGTAAGGAACGAGTTGCGGTTAGCTGCTGTGCCTCGCGGTGAAGCGCCCGATGCGTTCCAGCGCCTCTTCGAGCAGGTTGTACGGCGCCGCGTAGCACATTCGCACGTGGCCGCGGCCGCAGTCGCCGAACGCCGAGCCAGGAATGACCGCGACCTTCTCCTCATCCAGCAGGCGCTCCGAGAACTCGACGTCGTCCATCCCCGTCGAACGGATCGAGGGGAAGACGTAGAACGCGCCGTGTGGTTCGCTCAGTTCCAGGCCGATCTCCCCCATGCCCTTCACCATCAGCCGGCGGCGCCGGTCAAACTCGGCGACGAAGCGTCGGACGTCCTCCTCGCCGTGCTGGATCGCCTCCAGCGCCGCGTACTGCGAAGGCGTTGGCGCCGACATCACGATGTACTGATGCACCTTCATCATCGCCTCGAGCAGGTCCGAAGGTGCGCAGACCCAGCCCACGCGCCAGCCCGTCATCGCGTAGGACTTGGAGAACCCGCCCAGGAGTACGGTGCGCTCCTTCATCCCCGGCAACGACGAGAAGCAGGTGTGGTCCATGCCGTAGCTCAGCCGGTCGTAGATCTCGTCCGAGATGACGATCAAGTCGTGTCGCTCAGCCACGCCGGCGATGTCCGTCAGGTCTTCGCGCGACATCTGCGCGCCCGTCGGGTTCGAGGGATAGCCGAGCAGCAGCGCCTTGCTACGGGGCGTGATCTTCGCTTCGATCTCCTCCGCCGCGACGCGGAAGCCGCGCTCCATCTCGGTCGGCACCGGCACGAGTTCGCCGCCGACGAGCGTCACGCACGGCGGATAGGCGACGTAGTACGGGTCGGGGCAAAGTATCTCGTCTCCCGGGTCGAGCAGCACGTGGCTGGCCAGCAGCAGCGCTTCGGACACGCCTATTGTGACGATGATCTCGCGCTGCGGGTCGTAGCGCACGCCGTAGAGACGCTGAATGTGGTCCGCGATCGCCTCTCGCAGTGGGTGGAGGCCGTAGTTGGACGTGTAGTGTGTCTCGCCGGCCTCGATGGATGCGATGGCGGCGCGGCTGTAGCGCTCAGGTGTGACGAAATCGGGCTCACCGACGCCCAGCGATATTACGCCGTCCAGATTGGCGATGAGCTCAAAGAAGCGGCGTATTCCGGACGACGAAATCGCATCAATCCTGTGCGAAAATCGCTGATCCGCCTTTTTCCTGGTGCTTTCCTTCACGATCCCCCTCCGCAGAGATAGTGACGCCAATGGTAGCAGAGGCGCGCCAGGGTGTCACCGACCGGGCTGCGGGGCGGCAAGTCGGTCTGAGAGTTCTGACGGCTACACGAATCTACAGAGGCGGGAACTCTTCGTGCCAGGCGGTTGACTGCTCGTAAGCGTGGGCGGTCCGGAACATCGTCGCCTCGTCGAATGGTTTGGCGACGATCTGCAGGCCGATCGGCAGCCGCGCGCCGTCGTCGGCAGTCGCGAAGCCGCAGGGCACCGAGATGCCCGGCAGCCCTGCGATGCTGACCGGGATCGTGCATACGTCAGTGAGGTACATCTGCAACGGATCGTCGATCTTCTCGCCGATCTTGAACGCCGGCGTCGGCGACACGGGCGCGACCAGCACGTCGTGCTTCTCGAACGCGGCGTCGAACTCGCGCCGGATCAGCGTCCGCACCTTCTGCGCCTTCAGGTAGTACGCGTCGTAGTAGCCCGCGGAGAGTGCGTATGTGCCGATCATGATGCGCCGCTTCACTTCTTCGCCGAAGCCGTGCTGACGCGTGCCCTCCATGTCGGCCCACATCGATCCGCCCTCGTCGTACGAGAACCCGTACTTCACGCCGTCGTAGCGCGCCAGGTTCGCCGACGCCTCCGATGGCGCGATGATGTAGTAGACCGAGACCGCATGCCCGGTAGATGGCAGCGAGACGTCCGTATCGACTTCCGCGCCGAGGCTCTCCAGCTGTGCGATCGCCTTCTCCACAGCCTCACGCACGTCGCCGTCCATGCCCTCGATGAAGTACTCGCGCGGCACACCGACGCGCAGCCCCTTCACGCCTTCGCCGATCGTGGCACTGTAGTCCGGCACTTCGACCGGCGCTGAGGTCGAGTCGCGCTGGTCGTGGCCGGCGATAGCCTGCAGAACGGTCGCAGCGTCGCGGACGGAGCGGGTGAGCGTCCCGATCTGGTCGAGCGACGAGCCGAACGCGATGAGCCCGAAGCGTGAGACGCGTCCGTACGTCGGCTTGAGGCCGACGATGCCGCTCAGTGCCGCAGGCTGGCGCACCGAGCCGCCCGTGTCAGAGCCCAGCGCCCAGTAAGCCATGCCGGAGGCGACAGCCGCCGCCGACCCGGCCGAGGAGCCGCCCGGCACGCGGTCGAGTGCCCAGGGGTTGTGCGTCGGGCCGAAGGCAGAGTTTTCGCCGGATGAGCCCATCGCGAACTCGTCCATGTTCGTCTTGCCGACCATTACGAAGCCCGCCTCGTCGAGAAGTGTGATCACGTTCGCGTCGTAAACGGGCACGAACGGCTCTAGGATGCGCGACCCGGCCGTCGTGCGGACGCCCTTCGTCACGATGGCGTCCTTGATCGCCGCCGGGATGCCCGTCAGCGGGCTCTCGTGGCCCTCCGCGATCATCTGGTCGGCGCGCGCCGACTGCGCCAACGCCACCTGTTCCGATTCCGTGATGAAGGCGTTCAAGCGCTCGTCGACGGCGCGTATGCGGTCGAACGTGGCCTGCGTCAGCTCGACTGAGGACACCTTGCCCTCGCGCAGGAGGCCGGCCGCCTCGCGCATCGTCAGGCGGAGGACGTCGTCGGTCACGCGCTACTCTTCCAGCACGGCGCGAACGCGGAAGTAGCCGTTCTCCTGGGCCGGCGCGTTGGCGAGGATGTCGGTGGCGTCGGTGCATGGCGCCGTGTCGTCGGAGCGCAGCACGTTGTGCAGGTCAAGCGCGTACGCGGTCGGGGGGACGTCGTCCGTGTCGAGCTGCTTCAGCTCGTCGAAGTAGTCGAGGATCGACGAAAGCTGGCCGCAGAAGTGCTCGATGTCTTCCTCGCTGACCCCGAGGCGCGCCAGGCCGGCGATATGGCGTACTTCGTCCGGTGTAAGTGACATGGCCCCACGATTATGGGTGGAACAGGAGACGAGAGACAAGCGACAAGGAACGGTGAAGTACCGCGGGGCCTGTTTCCTGTCGCCTGTTCCGCGTCCCCGGCCTCCCTGCTACGCTGAAACGGCATGCCGAAGCGAACGCCGGTTGAGACGACCGACAAGCGCGCGATCCGCGGCCATCCCAGCCAGATCTGGACGCCGGGGCTGGAGCGCCGCCTCGCCCTGATGCGCCGGCACGTGCCACTGGAGGGCAAGCGAATCCTGGACGCCGGCTGCGGCGTCGGCGCCTTCGTGCGGCGCCTGCGCGAGTTCACACCGGACCTCCACGGCTTCGACGTCGAGCGGGAGAGCGTCCTGCGCGGCGTCGAGGAGGTTCCGGGCCTGGGCCTGGCGGTGGCGGAGCACTTGCCGTACAGGGACGGCGCGTTCGATGTCATCCTCATGCACGAGGTACTCGAGCACGTGGACGACGACCTCGAGTCGCTGCGCGAGATGCACAGAGTACTTGCGCCCGGCGGCCGGCTCGTCGTCTTCTGCCCGAACCGCCTGTACCCGTTCGAGACTCACGGCATCTTCGTCGGCAAGAAGTATCG
>Ga0255058_10002172_pt1 | contig 10883 bp, 13 predicted proteins | sample Cases_109_9_MG_FD_188637 | JGI IMG/M metagenome (GOLD analysis project Ga0255058, IMG submission 188637) | Seawater microbial communities from Amundsen Gulf, Northwest Territories, Canada - Cases_109_9 | ecosystem: Environmental > Aquatic > Marine > Gulf | place: Canada: Northwest Territories... | reverse complement strand
CCATCGATGTAGATTTCCCCGTCTTTTGGGGACAGGCTTTCCAGGACTTCGGAAAGCAGCACGGGGATGTGGCGCAAACACTCCGGCTCAGTGAAGGAGATCCCTGGCCGCCTGCGCCGCCCAATCATCCCCGTGCTCCTTCATCACCGCCCTCCTCCGAGGAGGAATGGCGGTTCCCCGCGCTGAAGAGCTTCCGAGTGTGCTGAACTTTTTCCCGCGCGCGCTCGCGCCGTTTGGCGAAGCGGCCCGGCTCCCACATTTGAAACTTGTCGCCAAGGCCGACAAATGTGACCTGGGTTGTGAGACCGGCGTGCGCGCGAAGACTTTCAGGAAGGCTGATGCGGCCGTCCCCATCGAGGCCGAGAACTTGGACGTCGCCGTAGAGCGCGACAGAGAGCTCATCTCGCTCATCCGAATAGTCCGGCAGGCCCGATAGAAGCCCGTCGATCTTTTTTGCAAGTCTCTCGCCGCCTGCATCGAGCGCCGGAGCATCGAGAGAAGGGTAGCAGTAGAGCCCTCCGACGCTTCCATGCGCATAGCCGTCGCGCTCAAGCACGGCGCGGAATGGTGCCGGGATCGAGACCCGGCCTTTGGCGTCGATCTTGTTTGTGAATGTCGAGACAAATCGGTTCATCCCCTATTCGAAGCCTCGCCCACAACTCCAAAACCAAACGCTGAAAAAACTAACTGCCCTCGCACCGGCAGGCCGTGGCGGTCGCTCGTTACCTCGAGCCCTCTCTTCAAGGCCGGCGCCCAGCCACGGAACCCTGCCCGGTGCGAATGGGCATATATGGGATGCCATGGGAAAAGCTGGTCGTCAATGGTTTATTAACTAAAATCTGTGGGCTGGAACGCCGATTTGGGGCCGCGGTGGGCGCTAGCGGTCCCCCAACAAGCACGCACTCATCACCGCCAGGTCCGGTGATGGATCTGCAACGTGACTCATAGATTCGAGTTGTTGGGAGCGTTCTGGCCGGACAACTATGCTGCCTCGCAGCTAAACAAATAACGGGGCCAGGGACTGGTTGTCTCGCAGCTCAATGAGAGACAATGGCGAGGCTTGCGCGAACAACTGTTCTGAGTGCGGTGCTGATTGCGTGCCTCGGCATGCTCTGCGAGAGCGCGTCGGCCCGATTGGCCTATCGAATCGCCGTTTCCGCGCCAGGCCAGCCGCCGACGCTGCTTTACGCCGAGGAATACGGCGAGGGGCCCACCCTTGTGTTGCTGCATGGCCTTGGCGCGTCGACCTTTACCTGGCGCCACGTCCTGCCGGCGCTCGCACGCGACCATCGTGTCATCGCGGTGGACCTCAAAGGCTTCGGGCGCTCCGAAAAACCTTTGGACCAAAGCTATTCAGCAGCAGATCAGGCCGCCCTTGTCGCCGCCTTCATTCGCAAGCGCGCGCTTTTCGACATTACGCTCATTGGGCACTCGTTCGGCGGAACGGTAGCCTTGTTGACTGCGCTAAAGCTCGATCACGGGCCGAACCGCATCGATCGCCTCGTCGTCATCGATGCCCCGGCGCTCAAGCAAAACTTCCCAGGTGTTGCCAAACTCATCCGCACGCCCGGCCTACCTTACGCAGTTATGTCCGCGACGGCGCCAGAATTGATCGCACGGCTGCTTCTTGGATACGTTCGCGCGCCCGGCCGGGATGCCTCCGAAGCCGACATCCAAGGTTACGCGGAGCCCTTTTATGACGTTGGCAGCCGCCACGCCTTCGTCGCGACAGCCCAGGCGATCCTCGATGCCAACAACCGCGGGATGGGCGCGAACTATCGTACAATCCAGCAGCCGACGCTGCTCGTATGGTGCCGTCGCGATCGCATCGTACCGCTCGCAACGGGCCGCCGGCTTAAGCGGCTCTTGCCGAACGCTGAACTCGCGGTCCTAAATCGGTGCAATCATCTTCCCCAAGACGAGGTGCCCAAAGCGCTCCTCGCCACGCTGCAATCTTTCCTGGAATTCTGAGTTAAGTTACGGCAAGTGACTGGATAGGGAGGAAGGCTCAATGGCTGACGTGCGCGCCATGTGCGCCATTGGCCAGCGCGGCCAGCTTGGCCTCGGCGGCCAAATGCCTTGGGAGGGCGCAACGGGGCCCGAGTACAAGGCCGACGTTGCGCGCTTCTGGAAAGCCACTCGCGGCCACGTCCTGCTCGCGGGCCCGCTCACGTATCACTCGATCCCAGAGTTTGCTCACGCAGAGCGCACGATTGTAAAATTGCGCTCTTATATGGATCCGCACGAAACGATCGCGCGGTTTGGCAACCGAGTCATCTTCATTGGCGGTGGGCCGCCCGTGTGGGATGTTTACGCACCCCTCATTCAGCACTGGGATATCACTCGGCTACCCTACGACGGCGATGCCGACCGTTGGTTTAATCCGGCCTGGGTCATCTCCGCAAAGAGTGCGTAAGTGCGTGCGCTGGTGCCCTACCAGCCCGCGCGATAACGGCGATGGCGGTAACCGCGGGGATAGTAGGTACCGGCAGGCCCATAGATGTAGCCCCGCCCATAGATGTAGCCACCCCGCGGATAATAGCGCCCGAAGATGCGGCGCGGGGGCGGATAATATCTTACTGGCGGGGGCACCACGACAACGACCGGCAGCGGTGTATTTTGACGCGCATAGAGCGGCGCGTAATCGCGATACCAGCGATAGGAGTGACGCCATCCGACCGGCGCTACGAGGCCCCGGCTGTAGCCACCTCTTGAATGCGAGTAGAGTGAGCCGCCCGCAAACGCGATGCTAGAACCGAAGTGCAACGTCGCCAATGCCGACGCCGCGCAGACAAACGCTAAGAAAGCTGTACGCATAACAATCTCCACCAAGCCCTACCGTCGCAGAGTAGCCACCAAGGCTTACAAGCCAATTTAGCCTTCAGGCCAAAATTGCGGTCATTGGTATCATACCTAATCAGCCGTTCACGCGCGACCCGGATCGCGACACCGCGTCATGATGAAGTCATGCATCACATAGAGGGACGAAGCCGTGCGAAGCATAGAGGGGCGGGCTCCACGCTCGCTCCTCCTCTCGACGTCATTCCCGCGTCGTGGCGGAGCCATGCTTCGCATGGACGGCGGGAACCCAGCCATGTCTCAGCAAACGTTTCGATCGCTGCTTCTCGTGCGACTGGTGCGAGCGCGTAAATGGGGTGGGCACGGCCCCAATCGTTCAGCATGCCGCACGGTGTTCTAGGTTCCCGCCTCCGCGGGAATGACGTGGTGGGTGTGGAACGGCGTCACTTCAATGCTCGAACGCCATTCGACTCCTCCAGCACCAGCAAGGCGGGTTCGCGGTCTAACGCCGCTCCGTGCCGGTAGACGTGAAGCTTGTCGTCGCCATCTCGGTGGATCGTATAAACGAGGTCGCCGCGCATGCCGATCTCGGCTTGCCTGACGGCGACGCGGTGGCGCAGGATGAGTGCGATAAGGCCCAGAACAAAAGCTGGCGGCACGATCAGCCAAAGGGCCTTCGTCGGGTCCGATAGGGATTGATAGGTGTCAAAAAAATCCTGCCAGAAATGATAGTCCTCCATGTGCGCACCCCCCGTTTTCGTTTGCAAAGAAAACGGCCACCGAAGGATGAACCTCTGGTAGCCGGGGAGTTCGTAAGCCGTCGGTGGACGACTGCAATAGCCTTTAGGCGGCTCCCCGGAGGGTTGGCCCTGGACATGCGCCATTGCCTCCCCGACCCTAAGGTTGAGGAGGCATCATTGCGGCTGATGCCAGCCGCCACCGACGGGGTTACGAAACCCCGGGATCGGCAATTCGCCAATCCTGCGGGCAGCTTAGTATGAAGTCGGGGAATTCGAAAGGAGCCGCATTGCCAAGTGCACAGTCAGCGGAGCGTCATGGCGTCATGACGAAGTCATGCAGCGTAAAGAGGGGCGGAGCACACAGCGTAAAGAGGGACGAAGTCGTGCCTACGGCGGGATGGCGATGTTATATTTCCCGTACCCACCGCAAACGCATGGTGTTAACCTATGAAAGGGTTGGCACAGCGCTCGCTTCTGCGGGAGGGAAGACGGGGAAAAAGGGACATGACGGTTTGCATCGCTGCCGTCTGCAACATCATTCTAGATCGCCCACGTTGCGTCATCACGGCAGCCGACCGGATGATTACGATGGGCGACATCGAGTATGAGCCTGCGCAGACAAAATCCGTTTTTTTCGCGACGAACACTGTTGGGCTGTTCGCAGGAGACATGCAACTTCACGCGGCCGTGGTCCCCAAGGTGCAGAAGCGCATCGAGGACGCACTGCATGCCGACCCCGGCAACATAAACGTCTTAGAGATCGCAGAGTTTTACGCCGAAGAATTCGCCTACTACAGACGGTCCTTGGCCGAGCGCGAGATCTTAGTGCCGAGAGGGCTCAGTTTTGATCGCTTCCTTGCTCGTCAGTCCACGATGGCTCATTGGCAAGTGAACGATTTGGATATTCGCCTTGCGAGTTTCTACATAGATTCAACAGCGATCATCGCTGGCGTCGACCCTACCGGTGCGCACATTTATAAAATCTACAACCCTGGCGTATCGATGTGCTTTGACACCCCGTTTTTTGTGTGCCGGTGCTGGTGAAAATCTCGCCACGACGCAGTTCATGGTGCAGCAATACGATAAGACGTGGCCCGTCGAGCGGGCGCTGTGGCTGGCGTTTGCGGCGAAGGTGCGAGCAGAAATGGCAGGCGGTGTCGGAAGCCAAACGGACATGACACTCATAATCCCCGGCGAGAGGCACGTGCTGACCGAAGAGGAGAAAGAAACTCTCTATAGAATATTCCGCGAAGTGGAGACGAAGGAAGAAGCGGCAGCGGCCTCCGCAGTCGTTGAAGTTCGCAAACACTTAGAGGCGGAGGCTGCAAAGGGGCGAATGGGCGACACGCAGCAGACGGCCACCGAACAATCAGAGCCGCCGAAGGACAAAACGAAAGCAAAGAGGCCGCGCAAAAAGCCGGCCTAATGGGCACTGTCTCAGTTTGAAATTAGTCCGGGTAAATCGTGCCCAGGGCTGAAGAGAGTCAGGGGGCCAACGTGCGCAAGATCAAACCCGATGACGTGCGCGCCGATTTCGATGCGCTGATCCTCGACATCGAGGGCTTCTATGATGCAGCTGTGCGCTCCGTGGTGACAGAAAAGGATCAAACGCTGCTCGCCGAGAGCACTTTACTGTCCTGCGCCGTCCTTTGGGAAGGTTTCCTCAGCGACCTGTTCATCGCCTACATCAATCGTGACCCAGCACAGTTCAAGAGGCATCTCGAAAACGCATTGGGGGTGCAGCTAAAGGAAAATGCCAAGACGATGTCGATCTACGAAAAATTCTGCAAGCTGACATTTCCGCAGCACATGACAAAGGCCGACATCCAAGAGCTAGCCGACGCGCAGGGATACAACGTGACGTTTAGAAACTTTGCGGTGATCGAAAGCAAGGCGAACCAGTGGCTCACGGCACGACATAAAAGGCAAATTATAGGCCTTACTGCTCCCCAAAAGGTCACGGTCGATGCGTGGATAGCGATCCGCAATCACATCGCGCATCGAAGCAAGAGCTCGCTCGATCGAATGAACATAGTCCTCAATGACGGGGCTTTGGCAACGACGGGTCTTAAGCGAGGCGTAAATCGGGTCAAGCGCGCCGGCTTTTATTTGAAAGCCAGACCCCCGCCTAATGACAATTCGCGTTTGAAGATCTTTATCGACAATATGCGAAATATTGCGGCAGCTATCTGATACCGACGTCCATAAGACCGCAGGATCGGCTGATCCGTATGTCTCCCAAGAGTTCAACAAGAGGGAAAGCCCCCACTTCAGTCATGGTCAGCACTTGGCCCTCTCCCCACAACCCCCAAAACCTTATCCCCCCTCCTCCCCACGCCCTTAAACTTTCGCCGCCCATTCCAATCGCCCGGGGGTGCAGACGTGCGCTGGCGGACTGTACGGGATGGGCCGGCGTAACAGGAAAGGGGCCGTAAGCTCGCCCCTCGTCAGTGCTGCCGTCCATGCGAAGCATGGCTCCGCCCCTCTATGCGCAGCATGGCTCCGCCCCTCTATGCGCAGCATGGCTCCGCCATGACGCGAAAGCATGGCTCCGCCATGACGCGAAAGCATGGCTCCGCCATGACGCGAAAATGTTGGTGACGCCCCGGGCACGGATGCAATCTGGGGAATGGTGGCGGACAAGCCGGTGCGCCCGTGTGGGGCGGCGAAGGCCGCATCCGCAACGAACAAAGAAAAGGGCCCGACCCGCCCCGCTCCCCGTTTTCATCTCTTCGGGCGCCAAGCGCCGCGAGGTAAAAAGCGCATGCGCAAAAGCCCGATCGTTTCACTTGGAACGGCTCAAGTGCGTCCAAGCGAACCGATCAGGCTCTCGGAAGAAAATACCAGCCGGCCTGTAAGCCGGGTTCTGTCTGAAGGGTTGCCCCTCCGCGACGGCCATTCATCTGGGACGCCCATTGCTGGGCGCCTCAAGCAACCGACCCGGGTGGCAAGTCTGAAAACGGACCTGGCGTCACGCGCTTGGCGCGCACGCCCGGCCACCCCTATTTGGTTTTGCTCCCGGTGGGGTTTGCCCTGCCGCTGCCGTTACCGGCCGCGCGGTGCGCTCTTACCGCACCCTTTCACCCTTACCTCGGCACAAAGGCCGTGGCGGTTTGCTTTCTGTGGCACTGTCCCTGGGGTTGCCCCCGGCGGCCGTTAGCCGCCACCGTGTCTCCATGGAGCCCGGACTTTCCTCCACCGGCTTTGCTTGAATGGACCACAATCGCCCACAATTCCGGCAGCGGCCGCCCGGCCGGCTGGTGTCTCTAATAAGGTGCCAAGCGCCCGCCGCGTCAAGTCCGGCCTGTAGATACCTGATGCGCCGGGACAGAAAACGCAAAGGGCCGCCGCAATATGCGGCGGCCCTTTGGCTGTAGAATCAAACTGTGCCGAGTTGGAAGAGGCGTAGCGTTAACCCATCCGAAACACGGCACCGGCCACGGATCGTGCACGGGTGCGCACGCGCCCTCCGTCGTTGCCAGAGCGAACGATCCACTTCCCATTCGCCGAACGTCCGACGATCTCGCCCACATGGTGACGCCAAACCACAACCGCGCCGACCTGCGGCCCCGACGACCGGCCCCAGCGGCTCCAATTCCACGCCACGTTGAACTCCGGGCCGCCACCGCGCTGCGTGCGCATCCACCAGCCGCACCACTTCCGCGGACGCGGTCCCGCGCCACTGCGGGATGCTGTCGCGCGATAGTTACTGCTCGTGCCACGGTATGATTTGTGCGCGCTTCTCGTCTTGCGCGTCCCGCGGTCGTTGCGATTGCTACGGTAGCTCTTGCGGCTCCGGTACTTTCTGTGTGCGCGGCTGCCGCGATGTGCGCGTTGCGCATTATCGGCACCTGACGAGTACCAAGCCTCAGCCGGTGAGGGATAGTAGTGTGACGCGTCGGCGGCACCAGTTCCCACAAACACAACGACGACCGCCGCCAAGACGGCAAAGATAGTCACTCTCATTCGGAATTCCCTATATTGCTTCTAATGCGAGCGGGGACAGGCCCGATCATTGGGGCCAAAAAAGGGGCACACTGGACACCGCGTCATTTGGTCCAAGCCGCTCAGACAACGGATAAATCTTATGTTGCGCCTCGATCGTCGCAGTGCGCTTTGCTCACGCTGCAATCGTCACCGGCAGTGCCATAACGAGCCGGACCTCCCGCGCGGATTCGGCCGTTTCTTCAACTGCGACGGCTGCCTATAATCTCTATTCTGGGGGATTCAATCGCTTAGGGGGGACAGTTGAACGTTCTTGGTATCTCCACGAAAACTCATGATTCAGGCATCGCCTTACTCAGCAACGGTGTTCCCGCGTTCGTTTATGAGGAAGAGAGGTTCAACCGCGAAAAGCACACCTTGAAGTTTCCGAACGCGGCTTTGAATGCTGCCGTCAACGGCCAAGGCCTCGATCTTCGCGATGTCGATGTGATTACGGCGCCGTGGGACATGAAGCGTCTGCGGCGGTCGTTCTTTCGTTCGGTGATGAGCAAGCTGCCCGAGAGCCTCAATCTGCTTAAGCCGGGCGCGCGCAAGACCCAGGCGACGCTCATTGTCAATCAACCGGGATGGATCCGGGTGGGCCTTTATGAGCGCTTCGGCTACGCAAACCTGCCCGAGATCGTGCAGGTCCCGCACCACGACGCGCATGCCGCTGTGTTCTTCGTCTCTCCCTTCGAGGAAGCAACGGTCCTCGTCATGGATGGCTACGGCGACGACACGGCGACGAGCGCGAACATCGGCGTTGCCAATCGCATTGACCGTCTCTGGCATGACGACTTCTTCGACAGCCTCGGTATGCTCTACACGTGCGTGACCGAGCATTTGGGCTTCGAGGTCTTCCAGGAAGGCATCGTCATGGCGCTTGCGGCTCTAGGTGGGCCAACCTATGCGTCAAAATTCAAGGAACTCATCCCTCTGAAGCCTGAAGGGCGCATCGCCATCAACCGCGATTACGTGAGCTACGACACGCACGGGCTCTTGAAGCCATTCAAGGAGAAGTTCTTCGAGGCCTTCGGTCCAGCGCGCCACCCCAGCGAGCCCTTGACAGACCACCACTACGATCTCGCCTACGCGCTTCAACACACCGTCGAAGAAGCGATCCTCCACATGGTACGAGAGCTTTCGCGCCGCCATCCCTCGCGCAATCTCGTCTTGGCCGGCGGCGTCGCTCTCAATTGCGTGGCGAACGCGCGCATATTGCGCGACTCCGACTACGAGGCCGTTTGGGTGCCGCCCATCGCGTCCGATAGCGGCGTCATACTCGGCAGCACGCTCTATCATTATCACCACACGCTCGGTAACGAGCGCCGACTGGTGATGACGCATCCTTTCTATGGCAAGGGCTATACAGACGCCGATATCACGCGCGCGCTCGACGCCGCCGGGCTCGTTTACAAGCGGATTGAGGGGCTGGAGCTGTTCAAGCAGACCGCCCGCGATTTGTCGGAGCAGAAGATCGTCGGCTGGTTTCAAGATCGCGCCGAAATAGGCCCGCGCGCACTCGGCAACCGCTCCATCCTTTCGGACGCACGGAGCCTAAAAATGAAGGATTTGATCAATGCGCGCGTCAAGCACCGTGAGGCGTTCCGGCCCTTCGCACCCGCGGTCCTTGTGGAGCACGTTTCCGAGTACTTCGATCTGGAGCAACCCGACCCCTTCATGACGATGGCGCCGAAAGTGCGCGCCGACAAGGTCGACCTCATTCCCGCTGCCGTGCACGTCGACGGCACGGGCCGCCTCCAGACCGTCGATCGCGAGAACAACCCGCGCTACTACGCCGTCATCGAAGAATACGCGAAGCTCACGGGCATCCCCGTCGTGCTCAACACCAGTTTCAACCGGCAGGAGCCGGTCGTGAACGGGCCCGAGGATGCCATCTCCTGCTACCTGCGCACCGACATGGACGTTCTCGTCCTCGGCAACTTCTACGTCACCGAGAAGAACCCCGGGGCCATACGCCGCGCGCGCGACGCTTTCGACGATCAGCCATAAGCGGCTCACCCCGCCACCGTCACCGGCAGCGCCGCAATAAGCCGCTTCAGCGTATCGCGCGTAGAGGTATCGAGCAGGCCATCGATGCGCGCGGGACGGAAATGCAATTGAAAGGCGCGAAGGACGATCTGAGTTTTCTCATCAAGTCGCCCATGCGTTTCCACGCCATACCCATATTGGCGCAGCAACATCTGAGCTTCTGCAATATGCGCGCCTTCGTCCTCGACGCCGCTACCGGCTTCGATGGCATCTACCGGTACTGGCTCGGTCCAATGACCAACGCCAGCATGTGCAAGCCACGCCCAATCAAACTTCTCGCCAGGATCAATTTTTCGCCCGGGCGATACATCGGAGTGTGCCAGCACACTTTCCGGCCTGATCGCATGCCGCGCGGCGACGTCCCGGCTCAGCGCTGCTACAGACAGCATCTGCTCGTTGGGAAAATCAGGATAGCCTTGAGCGTGCCCCGGGTTTTGGATCTCGATGCCAATCGAGACCGAATTGATATCCGTTTCACCCGCCCAGTGCGAAGCGCCGGCATGCCATGCGCGTGCCGCCTCGGGCACCATCTGCGTAATCAGTCCCGCCTCGTCGATGACGTAGTGGCACGACACATTGCTTTCTGGGTGCGCGAGCCAATCGATCGCCTTCGCCGCCGACTCCATCCCTGTGTAGTGAAACAAGATAAGGCGCGGCGGGCAACCGTCGCGGCGCACCCCAACGTTGGGAGAGGGATGCAGTGCTTCGACGAGGCGGGTATCGGGTTTCATCATCACGTAGGGCGCTGCTCCAACACGCTCGGCTTCAGGCCACGCTCCTTCAAGATCATCTCATAGGCCACGTTGATAGCGGCGAGCCTGCGGTCGACCGCAGCGCGAAACTCGACAGGGATGCCGCTCGCCATCAAGCGATCGGGATGGTTTTCTCGGACCAGCACGCGGTGGCGCGTCTTGAGCTCGGCATCGGAAATGTCCGGGCGCACCCCCAAGATCTCATAAGGGCTCGCTGGATCATGCACGAAGCTTGCGCGGATCGCGGCGAATTCGGTTCGACTTATTGCGAACCGCTGCGCCACCGTTTCCAAGAACTCATCCTCTTGCGGGTGCAGAATGCCGTCGACCGTCGCGATATGGAACAGGCACTCGAGCAGCGACTGCAAGAGTTCTGGATCGTCCTTCAAGAGTTTGCCGATCTTTGTCGCATATGCCTCGTAGCCGGCGGCGTCTCGCTTGGCGAGATCGTAGAGACGGCGCACGTTCTTTTCCTCGCCAGCGGGAATCCTAAAGAGGCGCTCGAAGGCTTCCGCCTCAATCCGCGACGCGACGCCGTCCGCCTTTGCCATTTTGG
>Ga0255058_10002171_pt1 | contig 10885 bp, 7 predicted proteins | sample Cases_109_9_MG_FD_188637 | JGI IMG/M metagenome (GOLD analysis project Ga0255058, IMG submission 188637) | Seawater microbial communities from Amundsen Gulf, Northwest Territories, Canada - Cases_109_9 | ecosystem: Environmental > Aquatic > Marine > Gulf | place: Canada: Northwest Territories... | reverse complement strand
CTCGCCTGCGGCGCCTGTCGACCGGCTTCGCCGGTCTCGGTGTACTTCCGTCGAATAGTATCCCTTGCCCGGCTTTATTGGCCTCGTGTCTGGCGTCGGGTATCATCGTCGTATTGAAGCCTCACTGACTCGCCAATCAGGTCACAATCGTGTCAAATCCTGCGCCACTGGCTATGCCTTCTGTCGAATTGTTGGAACTGGCGGGCCAGCCTGCGCTGTCGAAATTTCGCCTCAAGAAACTCAAGCGCGCATTGAAGCAACAGGACAAGCGCGTCAGCAAGCTAGAGGCTCGCTTTACCTATTTCGTCAACATTGCCGCGCCACAGTCCGAAGAACACAAGAAGCGACTGTCAGCCTTGCTGTTGTCGGGCGGGAAAGCCGGCAAGATCGGGAAAAACGCACAAACTGTGTTCGTCGTGCCGCGTCCGGGAACGATCTCACCCTGGTCGAGCAAGGCCACCGAAATCGCGAAAGCCTGCGATCTCGACGGCGTTCACCGTATCGAACGCGGTATCTGCTATGGAATCAGCTTCCACGACCCGGCCGAACAGGCAGACGCTTTTAACCTGTCGCCATTATTGTTCGATCGCATGACGGAAGCGGTGTTGGGTTCGGGTGCCGAGGCCGAACTGCTGTTCAAAAGCCACGAGCCGGTGCCGCTCGGTACTGTGGAGCTGGGTATGGACGGTCGGGCGGCATTGATGTCTGCAAACATCGATCTCGGACTGGCTTTGTCGGACAACGAAATAAATTATCTTGTCCGTAATTATCGTGAGCTGGGGCGCGACCCGACGGACGTCGAACTCATGATGTTCGCGCAGGCGAATTCGGAACATTGCCGGCACAAGATTTTCAACGCGAACTGGGTCATCGACGATGAGGTGCAGGATGAGCGCCTGTTCGGCATGATTCGATCGACGACCGAGGCCAGCCCGGACGGCGTGCTGTCCGCGTATTCGGACAATGCCGCCGTCGTGGAAGGCTGGCAGGGCAAGCGACTGACGCCAGCGGTGGACAATCGCGAATACACCTACAACGATGAACCGATTCACATCGTCATGAAGGTGGAGACGCACAACCATCCGACAGCCATATCGCCTTTCCCGGGCGCCGCGACAGGGTCGGGTGGTGAAATTCGAGATGAAGGGGCAACCGGACTCGGCGCAAAGCCAAAAGCCGGGCTGACCGGCTTTACGGTATCGCACCTGAAAATTCCGCGCTTCCCGCAACCCTGGGAAATTGACTTTCCGCATCCCGAGCGGATGGCGACGCCGCTCGACATCATGATAGAGGGACCAATTGGCGGCGCGGCATTCAACAATGAATTCGGGCGCCCGAACCTGTGCGGCTATTTCCGCACCTATGAGGCGGTGATCCCCGGGCTGCCGGACAATGAAATTCGTGGCTACCACAAACCGATCATGATCGCGGGCGGCGTCGGCAACGTGCGTGAAGAGCACGCGAAAAAAATCGAGGTGCCGAGCGGCGCGAAAGTAGTCGTAATCGGCGGCCCCGCCATGTTGATCGGCTTGGGCGGCGGCGCAGCATCCAGTCTCGCGAGTGGCACGTCGCGTGAAGATCTCGATTTCGCCTCGGTACAACGCGGCAACCCGGAAATCGAGCGGCGCGCGCAGGAAGTCATCGATCGCTGCTGCGCGATGGGTAAAGACAACCTGATTTTGTTGATTCACGATGTCGGCGCCGGAGGCCTGTCGAACGCAATCCCCGAGGCGGTGTATCACAGCAAGCATGGCGCCGAGATCGAACTGCGTGAGGTAGACAATGCCGAGCCTGGCATGTCGCCGATGGCAATCTGGTGCAACGAGGCGCAGGAACGCTATGTTCTCATCATCGGTGCCGACCGCATTGACGAATTCAAAGCCCTGTGTCGGCGCGAGCGCTGTCCGGCCTCGGTCATCGGCACGCTTACCGAGGACGACCGGCTGATCGTCAACGATCGCGACTTCGGCAACCGCGTTGTCGATATGCCGATGTCGATGTTGCTGGGCAATCCACCGAAGATGACACGCGAAGCCAGGCGCATGATGACGTCGGCCCCAGGGCTCGACCTGTCCGGCATTGAACTCTACGAGGCCGCGCTGCGCGTTTTGCGTTTTCCGGCCGTCGCGGACAAGTCCTTTCTCATTCACATCGGAGATAGAACCGTTGGTGGCCTGACCGCCCGCGATCAACTGGTTGGGCCCTGGCAGATACCGGTCAGCGACGTTGCCATTACCTCGTCAGGTTTCGGTGCGACCACTGGCGAAGCCATGGCAATGGGTGAACGTACGCCGCTCGCGGCGCTTAACGCGCCCGCATCGGGACGAATGGCCGTCGCCGAAGCAATCACCAATATTGCCGCGGCGCCGATTGACGGGATTCGCAAGATTCGACTGTCAGCCAACTGGATGGCGGCCGCTGGCCATCCGGGCGAGGAGGCCAGGCTTTTCGATACTGTGAAGGCGGTTGCTGACGAACTGTGTCGCGACATCGGTATCGCGATACCCGTGGGCAAAGACTCATTGTCGATGCGTGCGCGCTGGCAGCAAGGCGACGATGAATATCAGGTCGTGGCGCCTGTATCGCTAATCGTGTCGTCGTTTGCACCCGTGAGTGACGTTCGGCGCCACCTGACGCCACGATTGCAACAGATCGACGAGCCGAGTTACTTGTTGCTATTCGATCTTGGCAACGGGCAAAACCGGCTCGGTGGCTCCTGTCTCGCACAGGCTTTCACGCGAACGGGCGGCGAGACACCGGACATCGATGACTCGAAATCACTCGCGAACCTGTTTGCCGCCATCCAGGAACTGAATCAACGTGACATGTTGCTGGCCTATCACGACCGCAGCGATGGGGGACTGTTCGTGACGGCCGCCGAGATGATCTTTGCAAGTCGCCTTGGCGTATCGCTGGCCCTATCGGGGAAACGCAGCGAAATACTCGCGAAACTCTTCAGTGAAGAAGCGGGTGCCCTGGTCCAGGTGGCGAAAAGCAAACTGATGCAGGTGCAGATGCTTCTCGACCGGAACGGAATTACTGCCGACGCAATCGGGCGCGTCGAAGCTAAACCGGTTCTGACCGTTCGAAGCGACGACAAGGTCGTGCTGCAACTGGATCGTAGAACGATGCAACGTCAATGGTCGGAGATGAGTTTTCGCATCCAGTCATTGCGCGATAATCCTACGACGGCAAGAGAGGAGTTCGATCGCATCCAGGATGACGACGATCCGGGACTGAACGTCAAATTGAAGTTCGATCCGGCCGAGGATATCGCAAGACCGTTCAGGGGACTCGCCAAACCAAAAGTTGCGATCCTGAGGGAACAGGGCGTCAACAGCCAGTACGAAATGGCGGCCGCGTTCATGCGTGCCGAATTCGCGGCAGTCGACGTACACATGAGCGATCTGCTTGACGGTGCTGACGATCTGGCAAATTACCAGGGCCTCGTCGCTTGCGGCGGATTTTCCTTCGGCGATGTCCTGGGTGCCGGTGGCGGTTGGGCGAAATCCATCCTGTATCACCCCCGAACTCGTGATCAATTCGCCGAATTTTTCGCGCGGGGCGATACGTTTGCGCTCGGTATCTGCAATGGCTGCCAGATGATGTCGCATCTTCGCGAACTAATTCCGGGGGCCGAGTACTGGCCAGTATTTCTACCCAATACGTCCGAACAATTCGAGGCGCGATTCAGCCTGGTCGAGGTGTTGGAAAGCCCGTCGTTGTTTATGCAGGGCATGGCCGGATCGCGGTTGCCGATTGCGACCTCACACGGGGAAGGACGTGTGTACTTCACAGACGACACCGACCGTTATGCCGCGTCGTACACGATCGCGGCACGCTACGTCGATAACTATGGCAACGTGGCCGAAACCTATCCGGCCAACCCCAATGGCTCACGCGACGGCATTTGCGCCCTAAGTAGCGAAGACGGTCGTGCGACCATCATGATGCCGCACCCGGAGCGCGTCGCATTGACGTCGCAAAACTCCTGGCACCCGCCCGAGTGGGGTGACGACGGACCGTGGATGCGCATGTTCCGCAATGCGCGCATTGCCGTAGGCTGAATCAAAGTAGGAGCGCTGCTGTAGGAGCACTGCTGTAGGAGCACTGCTGTAGGAGCACTGCTGTAGGAGCACTGCTGTAGGAGCGCTGCTGTAGGAGCGCTGCTGTAGGAGCACTGCTGTAGGAGCACTGCTGTAGGAGCGCTGCTTGCAGCGCGACAGTCGCAGCGCAAGCGCAGCTCCTACAGGCGCGATTCTCGCAGCGCAAGCGCAGCTCCTACAGGCGCGATTCTCGCAGCGCAAGACCTTAGCCTAGGCCGAAGAGGCCAGTTCGCCGTTGCTTTCCTGAACGAAAAATCGCCGCACCTTCAACGCGCGCGTCAGTTTGGCATGGCGCACGAAGCACTGGTAGAACATATCTTTCATGACTTCCAGCAGAATGCCTGCCTGCACGCGATTCAGTAGTGGCAGGGTCTCTTCCTGACCGGCATCGAACATTACGGCCTTGATCGGAGCAAAACTGTCGTCATCGATACCTGCGATGCCCTGCGCGATGATGACCTCCTCGAATGCCCGCAATTTGCCGCCGTCGCCGAGCGCGACAAAAGCGCTGCTGGCCGCACGCCGGCACATTGACGCGAACGCATTGAAGTTGTTGGCCGAATAACAGGCCAGGGCCTCGCGGAACAGAACTTCGGTGTGTTTTGGCAGGTAGGAATACGGAAAGCGCTCTTTCGGCCGCTCGAGTTCGACAAAATTACGATACAGCTCGACATGATCCTGGCCAATCTCCCTGACGGCAAAGCGCAAAAAAACAGGCGCATTGCAGGAATCACAGTGGTACACAAGACCGACGTGCTTGGGCCTGGTCTGGATCAGGCGAGCGGGGTTGGGAACGGATTGTGGCGTCATGTGGGCATACACGCCGCAATACGGGCAATCGAGCCCAATGCGATCATCTTTGCCGCTTATCATTCCCTTCGATGTGTGCAGTCGTATAGTCATCGCCCGATCTTGTTGTCGTTGGCGTTGGCGTTGTAGGAGCGCCGTAGGAGCGCTGCTTGCAGCGCGACAGTCGCAGCGCAAGCGCAGCTCCTACAAGCGCGACAGTCGCAGCGCAAGCGCAGCTCCTACAAGCGCGATGGTCGCAGCGCAAGCGCAGCTCCTACAAGCGCGATGGTCGCAGCGCAAGCGCAGCTCCTGCAATCCAGTATGCATCAAGGGCTTATCGCGCCAACAGACCTTGGACATAATACTGAATTATGTGCCGTCCTGTTGCCATTCCCCGACCGCTTCACGAGCGGCATCGTTTATCGGCCTCGCAATTAGCGCGTCGCGACTGAGATTGACTTCGAAGCGCGCGCCGTCGGCCATCGGCACATAGGTAGCCGTCCCGTAGTAGGCGTCCACACCCGGCATCAGGATCGGAAAACGCCGAGCGATGCTCCAGACATCGAGCGCCCTGTCCTCGGCCAAAGCATGTACGGTTCGCGGTTCACTGACCTCGCGCCGGATATCGGAATAACGCCCGCTGAGCCGCTCGAGCTGATATATCGGCTCGAGGCCGAGAATGCTTGCCGGTGGTTTCCAGGACACGACGCGTGCGTCAATCTGCCACTCATCGCCATTGAGCGTCAGCAAGCGATCCGACTCGCCTTCGATCATAAGTCGAACAGCATACTCGCCCGGCGCCGTCTCCCTGAACTCGATCAGGCCAACCGTTTGTTCATGCGTCAGCTGGCCATAACTGTAAATGCTGCCGAGTAGAATCATCCCGACCCCACCAAGGGACGCCGTCGCAACGCCACCGGCGAACGATCCGCCCGCCCGGATCATACGGCCGCGGCGCAGGTTCCGGAACATGCCGAAGACGAAGAACACTGCAATCAGCGTGAGAGCCGTTGTAATCGTGAGCAGGGTGTTCATGGTCAACTCCGGTTGGCGAGGTTCGTCACTTGAGTCGCTTGTATCTTATGCGATGAGGGTTCTCAGCGTCCGCGCCGAGGCGGCGTTTACGGTCTTCCTCGTAGTCGGCGTAGTTGCCGTTGAAGAAAACGACTTCGCTATTGCCTTCGAAGGCGAGGATATGGGTGGCGATACGATCGAGAAACCATCGATCATGCGAAATAACCACGGCGGAGCCCGGGAACTCGAGCAGGGCCTGCTCCAGCGCGCGCAATGTCTCGACGTCCAGGTCGTTGGTGGGCTCGTCAAGCAACAACAGGTTGCCACCCGAACGCAGCGTCTTGGCAAGATGCACGCGGTTACGCTCACCACCCGATAACACGCCGATTTGTTTTTGCTGGTCCGCGCCCCGGAAGTTGAAACGACCGACGTACGCGCGCGATGAGGTCTCGTAGCTGCCGATCCGGATCAGGTCCTGGCCGGCGGAAATTTCTTCCCAGACGGTTTTTTTGTCGTCCAGGCTGTCGCGTGACTGATCGACCGCGGCGAGTTGCACGGTGTCGCCCAGTCTTATGCTACCTGCATCAGCTTGCTCTGCCCCTGTGAACATACGGAACAGGGTTGTCTTGCCGGCGCCGTTCGGCCCGATCACACCCATGATGCCGCCGGGCGGCAGTATGAAACTCAGATCGTCGATGAGCAGTTTCTCACCGAAGCCTTTTTTCAGGTTCTCGACTTCGATAACGACATCGCCAAGACGCGGGCCCGGCGGAATATAGATTTCATTGGTCTCGTTGCGCTTCTGGTACGCGGAGGACGAGATTTCATCGAACTGCCGCAGGCGCGCCTTGGATTTTGCATGTCGGCCTCTGGGCGCCGTTCGTACCCACTCCAGTTCCGATGCCATCGCCTTTTGCCGCGCTTTTTCGGTCGCTTCCTCTGTCCTGAGGCGACTTTCCTTCTGTTCAAGCCAGGACGAGTAATTGCCTTCGTACGGGATGCCATGACCGCGGTCGAGTTCCAGGATCCAGCCGGCCACATTATCGAGGAAGTAGCGATCATGGGTGACGGCGATGACCGTGCTCGGATATTCATCGAGAAAACGTTCCAGCCAGGCGACGGATTCGGCATCCAGGTGATTGGTCGGCTCGTCGAGAAGAAGCATGTCCGGTTGCGACAACAGCAAACGGCAAAGCGCAACGCGACGCCGTTCACCGCCCGAGAGTGTCGTGACGTCGGCGTCCCATGCGGGGAGGCGCAGCGCATCCGCAGCGATTTCGAGTTTGCGGTCCAGTTCCCATGCGCCGGCAGTGTCAATTGCGTCCTGCAGCTTGCCCTGTTCTTCGAGCAGCGAATTCATTTCGTCGTCGCCCATCGGTTCCGCGAATTTCATGCTGATTTCGTTGAAGCGATCGATCAGTCCCTTGGTGTCGGCAACGCCTTCCTCGACATTGCCGCGAACGTCCTTGCTGGCATCGAGTTCCGGTTCCTGCGGCAGGTAACCGATGTTAATACCCGGTTGCGGCCGGGCTTCGCCGTCAAATTCGGTGTCGAGACCGGCCATGATGCGCAGCAGCGTCGATTTACCGCTACCGTTCAGGCCCAGAACGCCAATCTTGGCACCCGGAAAAAAGGACAGGGAGATATCGCGAATAATATGACGTTTTGGCGGGACGACCTTCGCGACACGATTCATCGTGTAGATGTACTGCGCCATATGGGAACCACGGTTGCAATAGAGCGCGCATTATCCGGTATGCTGCGCCGATAGCAAACAGGCACAAGCGCTTATGCAGAGCTCTGTTCACGTTTACAAAGGTGATGCGATCGCTCGCTATGGTTTCGGTGATCCACACCCGTTTGGCACCGATCGCCACGACGTGTTTCACCGCGAACTCGTGGCCGCCGGCGTCGACCACGGCATCCACTTTGCCCATCCGAGACGCGCGAGCGTCGATGAGTTGGCGTTGTTTCATACTGCCGACCACATCGATCGGGTGTCGCGACTTTCGGCGACGGGCAAGGGATACCTGGATGACGGTGACACGCCAGCCATCAAGGGAATCTTCGATGCGGCCTCCGACGTCGTCGGCTCCGTACTGTCGGCCGCCGACACAATCATGCACGGCGATGCTCGACGGGCGTTTGTTCCCATCGCGGGTCTGCATCACGCGACCCGGGATCGGGCCGCCGGTTTTTGCGTTTTTAATGATTGCGGTGTCGCCGCCGAATACCTGCGCAAGAAACACGGTCTGAGTCGCATTGCATACGTTGATATCGATGCGCATCACGGCGACGGCATGTTCTATGGTTTTGAAGACGATCCTGACCTGATATTCGCCGATATACACGAAGATGGCCGGTACCTGTATCCGGGTACCGGCGCCGAGTCCGAGACCGGCACGGGCCGTGCTCGCGGCACCAAGCTCAATATCCCGATGGCGCCGGGCGCCGATGATAGTGAATTTCGCGCAGCATGGCGCCGGGTAGAGATTTATCTTCGCGAGGCCAGGCCCGAGTTCATCCTGTTTCAATGCGGTGCCGACAGTCTTGAGGGCGATCCTATTACGCATCTTTGCTATACCGAGGCGACGCACGCGGCGGCGGCGGCGTCGTTGTGCCGCATAGCCGACGAGCATTGTGAAGGCCGCATCATTGGCACCGGTGGCGGCGGTTATAACCGGCGCAATGTGGCACGTGCCTGGACACGCGTGGTCGAGTCTTTCGTGGCTGCGGGCTAGGGCCGCGACGGTTCCGGCGTCGTCAAGGCAGCTGTTCAGGATTTGACCTGCCAACCGGCGCCCTAAACAGGTAACATCGCCGCTTTTCCGGAGAGTCCATCCCATGTTCGACAGGTCAACACCGCTCGCGTCCTTCGATCCGGACATTGCCAGATCGATCAAGCAGGAGGAGCACCGGCAGGAACAGCACATCGAGCTCATCGCTTCGGAAAATTACGCCAGCCAGCGCGTCATGGCCGCGCAGGGTAGTGTTTTGACGAACAAGTATGCGGAAGGCTACCCGGGCAAGCGCTACTACGGCGGTTGCGAATTTGTGGATGAAGCGGAAACACTCGCGATCGAACGCGCCAAGGAATTGTTTGCCGCGGGCTATGCCAATGTCCAGCCGCATTCGGGGTCACAGGCAAACGCTGCGGTCTGCATGGCGCTGCTGGATCCCGGCGACACGCTGCTCGGGATGAGCCTCGCCGAAGGCGGTCACCTGACGCACGGCACCAAAGTGAATTTCTCCGGGCGGCTCTACAATGCCGTCCAATACGGCCTCGTCGCAGAGACCGGACTGATTGACTACGAGCAGGTGCAGGCGCTCGCCGACAAGCACCAGCCGAAGCTCGTCATTGCCGGATTCTCGGCTTATTCGCAGATCGCAGACTGGGCACGTTTTCGTGAAATTGCGGACAGCGTTGGTGCCTACCTCATGGTCGATATGGCACACGTCGCGGGCCTCGTCGCAACCGGGCACTACCCCAACCCCGTCCCATTTGCTGATGTCGTGACAACGACAACTCACAAAACCCTGCGCGGGCCACGCGGCGGATTGATTGTTGCTCGCAAGAATGACGAATTGACGAAGAAGTTCAATGCGATGATATTCCCGGGTATCCAGGGTGGGCCGCTAATGCACGTGATCGCGGCAAAGGCCGTAGCGTTCAAGGAAGCCATGGATCCTGCGTTCAAGGACTACCAGGGCAAGGTGTGCGAGAACGCGAAAGTAATGGCCGGCACGCTGGCGGAGCGCGGCTACCCGATTGTCTCCGGCGGCACTGAGAATCACCTCATGCTGGTCAGTCTGATCGAGCGCGAAATCACCGGTAAAGACGCTGATGCGGCGCTTGGGCGTGCCTACATTACGGTCAACAAGAATGCCGTACCGAACGATCCGCAATCGCCGTTTGTGACGAGTGGCCTGCGTCTCGGAACGCCCGCCATCACAAGCCGCGGTTTTGGCACGGACGAAACCCGACTGCTGAGCGGGTGGATTGCAGATATACTCGACGACTTGGATAACGACGAAACGATCGACCGCATTCGCGAGCAGGTTATCGAGCTTTGCCAGCGTTTCCCGGTGTACACCTAATCGTATCTCCGGTCGTTCAATGACAAAAACAAGCGCCTATGCATTGTCCGTTCTGCAGCCACGAGGAAACAAAGGTCATCGATTCCCGCCTGGCCGGTGAGGGCAGGCAGATTCGGCGGCGCCGGCAATGCCTCGATTGCAATGAGCGCTTCACGACCTTTGAGTCCGCTGAGCTGGTCATGCCGCGACTGGTCAAGAATGACAACAGTCGTCAGCCATTTGACGAGACCAAACTTCGAAGCAGCATGGTTCGCGCTCTCGAAAAGCGGCCTGTTCACAGTGACAAACTCGAACAGGCAATCGGCCGGCTCCTACACAAACTAAGAACCATGGGCGAACGTGAAGTGCCGTCCCGTCTTGTCGGTGAAATCGTGATGGAAGAATTGCGTGCTCTCGACGAAGTGGCTTACGTCCGATTTGCGAGTGTGTACCGGCGCTTTCAGGACGTCACCGAATTCGAAGAAGAAATAAAACGATTGCAGCGAATTTCAGATGCCGCGGCGAGCCGCGAACAGATGTCATTGCTGCCCGACCTGCCCGCAAAAAAGAATCGGTAGCTTTTCATGCCCGGATTTTCAGCCAGTGACAGCGCGTACATGGCGCGGGCCCTCAGTCTTGCCACCCGCGGCGAATACACGGCGCATCCCAACCCGATGGTCGGATGCGTGCTCGTGCGCGCCGACAAAATCATCGGCGAAGGCTGGCATGTGTTGGCGGGTGAGGCACATGCGGAAATCAATGCTCTTGATGCAAGCAACAATGCGCGAGGTGCGGTCGCCTATGTAAGTCTCGAGCCCTGCGCTCATCACGGCAAAACGCCGCCTTGTACCGATGCATTGATTGCCGCAGGAGTAAGCGAAGTCGTGTGTGCAATGCGG
>Ga0255058_10002169_pt1 | contig 10887 bp, 10 predicted proteins | sample Cases_109_9_MG_FD_188637 | JGI IMG/M metagenome (GOLD analysis project Ga0255058, IMG submission 188637) | Seawater microbial communities from Amundsen Gulf, Northwest Territories, Canada - Cases_109_9 | ecosystem: Environmental > Aquatic > Marine > Gulf | place: Canada: Northwest Territories... | reverse complement strand
TTTTCATCATACATCTCTAATGCAACGATTTCCCCGGAAGAAAGCCTTTCTTGCTTTATTTCTTCATTCCTAAGAGGATTGCGATCATATCGCAGATGAAGAAAAGGGTCGAAGCGAAAAGGAAGTTTCGACCTGTCTTTACAAAATTGGGCGATAGCTTCCATTTCATGCAGGTTGGATTGCAGCGCCATCGTCTTCAACGTCAAATCAATACCGTTAGAAAGTAAAAGATCTAACCCCCTTCTGAAGGCTCTGAATGAACCCGAAACCCTTGTAACCGACTCATAAGTCTCCTGAGTAACACCATAAACTGATACCTCTAAATCTCTTGGTGGATAGTGTTGAAATAGTTGGATATGATGATCGTTGATGAGGCAGGCATTGGTAAAAACGTTTATCAAAAACCCTTTCTTCTTTAGGACAACATAGATATCTGCAAAATCAGACCGGAGCAAGGGTTCTCCTCCAGTCAATAGACACCACATCGAACCGAGGTTTGCAGCCTGATCAGCAATGAATGCTATTTCATCAAGCGTTAATTCCTTCGACTTCGAAAGGTTATCCTTAGGAGGCTGATTGATATAACAATGTCGACAATTAAGATTACACCGAGCGGTTAATTCAAGTTCGATAGAAAGAGGGGTTTGTCGTTTGCCTAATTTTTCCCAGAGCGGAAGCTGTTGAATTTCAATCTTTTTTGCCATCACGCCTCTCTAACCGCTCATTCTTGGTAAAACGTAAATTACGCGGCGGGAATATTCCAAGGACGAGTTTCACAAATTTGATCGCAATTTGAAGGCAACCATGAACGCAATAAAAAAGATTTATCTGTGAAAGCGCCGCTATCCATCTCTTTGCCTTACCTATCCCGAGGTTCCTCTGTTTGTTGTTGCGTTCAATATGGGTAACTACCCCTTGCAGATGAAATTTAGAGACCATCTCGTCAGACTGACGGCAGTTATCTCCCTTCAACGCATATCCGTACTCACATTTCCGTATCAAACGGTGGATAACAAGTTTGTTTGCTGCAGTTTTTTCAAAAGCCAGAATATCCCCAATTTGAGGGGGCCTTCCATTGAATGGGGAGATCGTGACCACATCTCCGCTTCGTAGAAAGGGAATCATGCTTTCCCCGTAGGCAGTCATGCGCAAGGAAACCCCTCGCTCAAATGCGCACTTCAGTAACTCAAGTTGACTTACTTTTGAGAGATGCGCAAAATGCCCTTTACGCTTCAGATATTTTGAAGAAATAAACTTTTTACTTCCAGGAAGGTTCACAGGGATTGTGGATTAATTTTTAGATAAACGAATGAAGAGAAATGAGGAGCGTACTAGTTATTCATAATTTTGATGATTGAAAGATCGACCATCTCATTAACAAATCCGAGGACATCTTCTTTGATCTCATCATATCCCCCCTCATATGCTTGGGAAAGGATGTTGATGATATCTTCTAAGCTGTTTTTGCCATCCAGATGTTTCCAAATACGATCTGCGGTCGGGCTTAAGGTATATAATGCATCATCGCCATGAACCATGCCAGCCACAATAGGGACGATTAACATTTCACCCTCAATTTCTCGGGCAATCACATCCTCTGAAGGGACACAAATAGACTCTGGTTTCAAATCAATAGGCACTCTTGTGGTCACTCCTCATAAAGTGACTACTTTAAGCTTTAAGTTTGTTTGGCAATAAAATTACCCTTTCAGATCGAAAAAACTCCTACTCTTTTGACCATATGTTGCGTGGTTGCGTACTGTCCATAAGCACTCAGACAATATAGTTATGATGGATCAGAACTATTAAAACACTGCACATTATTTTCAGCACAAGCCGGAGTAGTCGTATTATCTGATCCCACGGTGCCTGGGTGTTTACATTTATCTTGCGATAGCGTTTCCTCTGGATGGTTTCGCAATAAAACGATCAATTCAGGTTTTGTCCATTGCTCTTTATCCATCTTAACACCTCCTTGCTTTAGAAAATCTCATTTTTTCTATACGGGGTTGTATAAACACCAATCCGCATCATTCCGATACTATAGCTTGAAATATCAACTTTGTCAAGCCAAATATTATTTTCGTGATCAAATCCAGTTGTTATCACATATCAAGCAGTTGTGTGGGATAAATCATCATGCTGTACCGATAAATCGCAGATTATCCTGTCTTTCCAATTAGTAACTTTCCATGCCTTCTCGCTCTCATCAAGCCATCCCAATTCCCTTGCCAACGCGTGTGTTACATCACATAAATATTCAATTGGTGTATCCAACGTGCGAGTCTCTGTCCATGCCTTGCCCGGGCATTGTTCACACAGGTTCCGAAGAAAACAGTTGGCGCATCGTTCCAAGTATTCGGGGTTGGTGGCTTCTATCTCTTTCAGCCCTCTAAAAAATTTAAGTGCATCCCTATGGTGAGTTCCGCGTGCGAGCACCAGGCCAGGGGATCTTAATCCCAAGCAGGCCTGAATCCGACCGTAGGCATCGATCGATAGTTGTTTTTTACCTGCTTTGCACCCGAACAATCGAACCCCAGGCAACCGGGTCATGCTTTTACAATAATGACTTTTGATGGTGTTAAAATCCCCATGGTAATTGAATAAATATTTCATGCCTTCATTGGGAGCAGGTCTTAATGATTTTATGACTTGGTTTTTTACCGGGTCATCAAGACGATTCCGCAAGTCGTAGAACATTGTAATCCCCGGTTGCTTATCCATCCGGGGAATGGTTTTTGCCCATATTTTAAGCTCATCCAGTTCATCTTCGTTTGCGGGTAAAAAAACAGATTTTACAATAAAAGGGATATTGTAATCCATCAGTAGTTGCACGCCACGCCAAAACGACTGAAATGCGTTCGTTTGTTGTGTATTCGCATTATAGGAGTCCTCATGCATCCCATAGACAGTTACTTGAATTACCTCCAGAGGTGGTATGCGGGAGAATAACTGGGCCAATCCGGGTGTGATTAAGCGCGCATTTGTAAATAATAGAACCCGCATTCCTAATCTGCGCGAGTGTGTGTAGATCGTTTGGAAATCAGGCCTTAAAAGAGGTTCGCCCCCTGTCAGACGCACTTTGAGACAGCCCAGATCCGCAGCTTGTGTTAGAATATTCTTGATTTCTTCCAAAGACATTTCGTCTTTGAGGGCTCTCTTATCATTAACCGGGAGGTTGATACAGCAATGGATGCAATTGTTATTACACCGTTCAGTAAGTTCTATATCCAAACGGCGTAGCTCTCCGCCGAGGGGTTTTTCGCGATGGCTGATATGTCTAACGTAGGTCGACATAACTTATTGATATCAATACATTAATTATTTTAATCGGTTAATCAATTTTCTGTAATCGCTTCTAACGTGCTGATGATCCCACCTGATTTATCAAAGTGTATTTCATAAACTGGAATCTCTTTTGCTAACCTCTCAATGATTCTGATTGCTTTATTCCACCAGGATTTGGTCATCAGAGGTCTGAACATCGTGGAAAACAAGCTCTTGATGATCTGACTTGGTTCGCAAATCGTTATGATGCGGTTGACCGCATCCTTCTTCAAAACGAAAATTCCCACCAAAGGAGCTGATAATCCTGACACCTCGGTTTCTTCACCATGTCCCCATGTACCATGTAAATGCCAGCCATCATCCCACCGGCGTGCGATATTGGTCTCATCACAAAGCACCGCCACCTGAGCATTCATTTCATCCCTTGCCTGTTGTAACATGCGTGTTATGGTTGTTTTCCCCGCCTCGGACCGTCCAATAAACATCAGTCCCTTTCCATTAAATATAGCCCCTGCTGAGTGTATCATCACGGCTGAACGCGTCACCAGAAATTGTGCCAGCCACATCTTATCAGATCCAAAACCCGATAAGGTTTGCAATCTGAAGTTTTTGATTTGTATTCTCATCATGGGAAGGTTATAGACCTTTCCAAAAGAAAAATCGTCTGAAAAATCAGCAAAATACTGCAGCCGATGCTCACCTCCTTCTGACAACCATCGTTGATAATAATGATGACCCGTATCCTTATTTTCAGAAACAACCCAAGGATGACTGTATATTTCAATCCCCAGGTTATATTTGCTCAAATCCGGGATTTCAAAATACCTCTGCAATGTAATCACATCGCCTCCCGGACCGTCTACAGCAAAAGGTAACAGCGCGGGTTTGAATGTTGTTGAATCCAAATCAAGATCTGCTTCAAAGCAAATCGTGACCCCGGCAATCTGAAAATAACGTTTATTCATATTTTATTCCCGGCCATCAGCCGAAAGGTATAACCACGCTGCCCCTATCCGAGAACTAAAACGAAATTGAGCATTTTTCAAAGGTTTCACAGCTTCTCAAATTTTAAACCCCAATACTCATATTATCATAGAATAAACAAGCAAATAATGTGCCGTAATTGAAACACTGCTAAATATTAATTAACTACCTGAATATAGTATAAAAATAATTCCAATCACGTTTTGCTTATTTCTATTTTTGTGAGGTTGACATTTTTTGTCCAGTTTTAAGCAAAAATTATAAGAAATCGTTTTTTCTTTCAAATTCTTGTTCCTTCCAAGCTAGAAAGTGAAGAGCATGCAGATAGATAAGAATATACATTCAAATTGCTGTCAACGACGCGCACGAAGTCGGTTTTTGATCTCTTGTATGTTTACTTGGATCATGCTGCATTCTCTTTAGTGATGTATTTTTCCTATTATTTCCATTGTTTTATGGCTATAATAGCCTTTAAAACCTGGCTGTCAATTTAATGAAAAGAATACGTTCTCGGAAACAATGCGGATATAAAAATGGTCAACCGCAGTGGGTTATAATTTAAAATTGGATGTGATCCTTTTAGTGGGAATGAAATCAATTAATTGCATGTTTTCCGACAAAAAGTCGATGTATTCGTCGAGAGTTCCCTTTTGACTTAGGGCTCTTGATAATCGAAACGCAAGCCGTCGTTTCGGATCATTCGCATCTTGGATCATTTCCTGAATTTCAATTTGACTTATTTTTGGTGAGCCATTCATCTAAGAGACCCTCTTTGTTGAATATTTTAAAATATTCCCTGATAAGTCCCATGTTCAGCTTATCTTTATGTAATGACAACAGGTTCTGAATATCTGAAGAATCGATTGGAAAACGGTTGTTTGGGTCGTTTGAAATCGCCTGAATTTTAAGGCCGATTAAATCTTCAGGGCATATGGTCCTAACCTCAAGTTCGCCATTGAATATTTTCTGTTTGTTAGCGCGTTGCATCATTGCCTTGGTGTATTTTCTTTTTGCCAATAAAAAATCAACTTGGCCAAAAAATTTAAGAGGAGACAAATATGATAAAATTTCACTGCTGCTGAAATCTTGCAATTCATAACCAAGATCTATCATGATTTTTTGAACAGGCCCTTTTGATTCCTCAAAGATCAAAAAGTCGATATCTTTTGTGAATCTAAAGATATTCATGGTGCTTAATGCCGGTCCACCCGATAGTATAAATTCAATTCCTTGTTCGTTAAACTTGGAGATTAAAATTCTCAAAACCTCTTTTAGATTCATTCCCAAAATCGTCCCAAAAAATTCAGTTTCTCATACAAGTCAACATGATAAAACTAAAATATGCAAATCCGGAGTATCGTGAGCTTGTGAACCGTTTTTTGCTTAATCATCACATTTTGGGATCTTGAAAAATAATACTGGAATATGTCACCTTCCCTATAATTTAGAGCACTTACCGAAAAATTTTTTACTCTGGATGATTAGTTTTGTTTTCTATGTTTTCCAAGGCTCTAATGGTTGTTCTTCTAAGATCTTCCACGCGCCTTAAACTTTGATGGCCTAGTCGCTTACTCCTCGTATCTTTAACCAGGACCAACGTTCCGAAGTGGTTATTAGAAACTTATAAAGTAATGTCTCGAAAAGCATATTTTATCCCGGATAATTTAGATTGACAATCTATTTTAGATGGGCTATAAATCCATCGTATGCTGTCAAAAGAAGTTGAAAACAGACTTTTGCTATTAAATCCTTGGTTGGTACGTCCCAAGGATAGTGAAAAATTGGTTTCCCGATTTTTGCCGCCCGTATATATTCCAAGACGAATCGAAAATCTACAAGCTAGCCCCGATCGCGCAGTTCTGATTATCGGTCCAAGGCAAGCGGGTAAATCGACCCTGGTGTGGCACCAGCTTTTTCAACTGATGCCAGACGTTCTTTTCATCAATATGGAAGATCCCCAGTTAAGATACGGGTGTGGAAACGCCATTCAATTGGCTGCCTTTATTCGAGATAACCTGCCGTCTCTTAAGGCGATTTTTATCTATGAAGTCCAGCATTTGGAAGAAGGGGCGCTTTTTATTAAAGGATTGGTGGACAGTCGGCTGAGAGTTGTCTGTTATGTGACCGGGTCTTCTTCTTTTCACCTGCAAAGTCGAACTCGTGAGTCTTTAGCAGGGCGGGCAACACGGCGTGTATTGCTTCCATTCAGCCATTCGGAATTATTAAGTCAAAAAAAAGCTTCAAATCCGTTATCGTTAAAGCAATACGGACACGAGATGACAGCGCATCAGCTCATTTTTGGCAGCTATCCTGCGATATATCTTGCCGAAAGCGATGATGAAAAAAAGTACCTATTGAGCGATCTGGTCGAAGCCCTCATTCTCAGAGATGCCTCGGACATATACAGAATTAAGCGAGTGGATGCATTCCGTAAGCTGCTTGCTTTATTGGCAGGCCAGATCGGCCAATTGATCAATGTTTCAGAACTGGCATCGATTTGCAACGTGGATGTTGGAACAATTAGTTCTTATATTGAGATTCTCGTTGAAAGCCACATTATAAAAAAAATCATCCCTTTTGCGGCCGGGAAACGTCGAGAAATAACAAAAAATCCAAAGGTCTATTTTATCGACAATGGCATTCGCAATCAGTTGCTTCAGAACTTCGAAAAAGCATGGGATGTCAGAGTTGATAAGGGACAGCTGTTTGAAAACTGGGCCTTTTCAGAGATGTTGAAGCGTTTGCCCATGCAAAGCAACCTGAAGTTTTGGCGAAGCAAATCGGGCGCCGAAGTGGATGCCGTGATTGAGCATGCAGGCAAACTATTTGCCTTGGAGATTAAGGCGACAACCATGAAACGGCCGGCCATTACAAGATCCTTGCAAAGCTTTATAGATGCGTATCAGCCGGAGCAAACTGCTGTGCTCAATATAGATCTTGAAACAACCAAAGATTTCGGGAGGACACCGGTTCATTTTTTAACTCCCGGGTCGCTTCCCGTTTGGATTCACAGCGTTTTTTCATGAAGCCGGTATCTCCATTTTATTTTCTCTTCGCCCTTCCTTCCTGCCTTCAGAATTGCCCTAAAAATGAATAAGAATCAGATTTTTTCCGAGGTCTTGTTGAGTTTGAAAGGTTATCTTGGCGGCTTCGGGCGGTTTTGCAACTGGGTAACATGGGTAAGGTCAAACGATCAGAGCTTCAAGATGCAATATGCTGCATTTTCTACAAATAATCAGAAGAAGAACCCTATTTTTTGAATAATACCCTATAAACATCTGTTGCTTTTATTTTCTCGGCAACTAAAGCATGACCAGCTTCATTCCAATGATTATCTGTCTCAAATTCAAACCTGATTTTCTCTGATTCATGCCCTTTTATAAAAATCGGTTGCATATCGATAACTTCATATCGTTTGCTCAATGCAAACTTGATAAAATATTTTCGCATTAGGTCAAAATAAGAACCATTAGCCTTCATTAGTGATGGTAGGTTGTAGAGGTGTGGCCTCATTCCATCTATAACAAATAGTATCTTGTCATTTCCCAAGCCTGTTTGAAGTAACAGTTCTTCAAAAAACCTATCCACAACTCTTTTTGAATCTGAAATGTACTCTTCATTAAAATCAGCTCGTGTATTACCAACAAATTTTTCTTCAGCAGGTCGTGTACTATTATCAAATATGTTTTCAATTGGTCGCCAATTTAATTGCATATTGAGAACTAAATACCGGATGAGCGCTGATTGCCTTGCTAAACGCTTAATTAATGTCGGCTGATAGTCTTTTCTGACGAGCTCCAAACGGTCGGATACATCTGAGAAATAATGTGAACCGGGGTCCCTATTGTATTTAATCAAGCTTGCACCAAAATCATTTCCATTTATAATGAAAACGAGGGCATTGGCCTGAAACTCTTTAGTAGCATAATTAGCATACGCCAAATAAGTTGACAAAGGAATTCCAGAAGCTCCAAAACTGTAAACTCTCCCCTTACCAAAAGTCTCTTTTGACAGTATGCCATGCATTGAGTTTTTATTTTCTACTTGAGCTGCTACAACGTAGCTATCCCCAATGATCGCTAATAAGGGAGATTTGTCCTCTGGAGAGTAATTGTGGTCATTGAAAAAACCGTAATTATTTACATGTTTTTTTGCAACAATAGAGAAACTAGTGCCGTGAGACCAAATGATATCTCTATCTTCTTTATGTCGAATTACTGGATTTGTTGAGTTTACTGGCGACATCATCAAGCTATCTCGTACTGGCAACATCCTGAAAATCACTTCAAGAAGGAGAAGTGATAAAAATGTTCCAATTAGAATTGATATGAATGGAAATAATATCTTTTTTATCTTCATCATTTAACTTTAATTATGTATTACCGCGGAATATGAAATAATGGAGGCTTTTTTTTGATCGGTATTTTGGGTACAGTTCAAAATCTTTTTCATTTTTTAATTGGCATACGCTGTTGATTGCGTAATCATGTATACGTAAGCATAATTGATTAAAGGAGAAAGCGTATGGATAAGGTATTTTCAACAAGATTGGATGAAAGTTTGATAAAAAAGCTCGACCATTTCATAAAAAGCCGATCCATAACAAAGAAAAGCTTGCTTGAACGAGCCCTTCGGGCATACCTCGAAGAGGCCGGACCAAACATCGACCTGGGAATCATCGACCAATCATTTGGTATTTGGAAAAGGGATGAACAAATTCATGAAACATGGAATCAAGGCCGAAGTGCATTTAATAAAGGTTTTAAGCGATATTCACAGAATAAGGCTGTAGAATGAAGGTATTTGTCGATAGTGATATCTTGATTTGGCATTTGTTCGGGAACAAAGAGGCTGAAAAGACGAATCATCACTCAAAATATATCACACTACCCTATGCCGGACATCATTGTGCACGAAGGCTTTTAGTTCTCAAGCCTGGCTACTTTAAGGTCTATTAAATTTCCAACTTCTCCTCTCTTCCAACAGGGCTTTTAGGATCGCGGGTTTTTCCTTTGCGTGTGTCAAAATCGCTTTTTTTCTGGCCAGAAGTTCTGGAGGAAACCCCTCCTTTTTGGGTGGTGTCACGATGCCGAGCTGTTCCATCTCTTTGATCTACGGGCTATAATTTAAAATTGGATGTAATCCTTTTAGTGGGAGTGAAATCAATTAATTGCATGTTTTCCGACAAAAAGTCGATGTATTCGTCGAGGGTTCCCTTTTGACTTAGGGCTCTTGATAATCGAAACGCAAGCCGTCGTTTCGGATCATTCGCATCTTGGATCATTTCCTGAATTTCAATTTAACTTATTTTTGGTGAGCCATTCATCTAAGAGACCCTCTTTGTTGATATTTTATTTATCTTCTGATTTTGGGATGACCGCTAAGGATTCATGATTAAAAACAGAGAGTTATTCATGGGAAATTTTCTTTTCATCCATTGTTTCCATTTTTCGTACAATTGCTCTTTTAAGGTCCACCACATGCTTTAGGGTTTTATCATCTATGGGTTCCTCGTTCATATCCTTAACCAAAACCAGGGTTCCAAAGTGAGTACTATTGTTCCCCATCAAAGGCAGCTCCAACCTGAAAATGCTCCGGCTGCAAATATAATTTTCCATGGCAAACGGCGGACGAACCCAGTCGAGTTCAGGCGGGCTCTTTCGCATAATGACACTCGATTCAATGGGAGATGCCTTTCTTCGATTCGTGTGTTCCTGTTCTGATGAAGCTTTGATCAGGATTTTTGGTTTTTTCCCTCTTAGTGGGATATTCAAATATAAAGACGCCTTGTCAAATCGGAGCACTTCTATGATTGTTGAAACATTTTGCCATAGGGCTTCGATATTTTGTGATTTCATAAGATCGGTTAACATTCCAAAAAAAAGCCTACGCTCACGGCTAAAAAAACCGATATCATCCGAACCATTGTTAATCCAATCAGATATCGCAATGGAATAAATCTGCTCCATATACCCTAGCTTGCGGAACAAAATAATTGCACCCACACCCAGAATGATTAGAAACAGACCGGCTCTTTCGTTTCTGACATTGACCAGGATAACAGCGACTGAACATAAAAAGAGGGTGATGGTATAGATCAGCAACACAGCCTTTTTGACGCTAAAACCGAGTTTCAAGAATCGATGGTGGACATGATCGGCATCAGGACTAAATATCTTCTTACCCACGACAAAACGACGCAAGGGAGAAAGGATCGTATCAAATAGCGGAATGCCCAGGGAGAGCAAAGGGATCATCGTAATGGCCCCAATCTCGCTTTTGAGAGAGCCGATGATAGATAAACCGGCGACGGTGTAACCCAGGAAATAACTGCCTCCGTCGCCCAGAAAAACGGTGGCCGGGTTAAAATTGTATCTCAAAAAGCCTAAAGTGACACCCGCCACAATGGAGAACAACATCGCTATCAGGTAATTTTTTTGGATCACCGCTAGAAAAACCATGACTGCAGCAGCAAAAAAAACGAGCCCGCTGGCAAGCCCGTCCAATCCATCTATAAGGTTTATGGCATTGATAAACAGAACAAACCAGAAAACTGTAAAAAAATAGGAAAACGGACCAAAATCGATCCCAATGCCGAACATGTTGAAATGACCG
>Ga0255058_10002168_pt1 | contig 10891 bp, 8 predicted proteins | sample Cases_109_9_MG_FD_188637 | JGI IMG/M metagenome (GOLD analysis project Ga0255058, IMG submission 188637) | Seawater microbial communities from Amundsen Gulf, Northwest Territories, Canada - Cases_109_9 | ecosystem: Environmental > Aquatic > Marine > Gulf | place: Canada: Northwest Territories... | reverse complement strand
CCGGAGCCGGCGCTCTGCCGACGACTCCCTGGTACGTCCATCCCGCTGGGAGCGACGCACCGCTGGCGTAGTTGCCGTCCTGCGGATCGCCGGCGGTGGTCCTGCGATCGGCGCCGCTGTCGAGCGTCTCTCCGACCAGCAGGTGAACGTCGCGGACCTGGTCGCCCTCCGCCGGCGTGACGACAACGTCAAGCCGGATGCACCCCCGCTGAGCGGCGTTGCCGCCATCGTTCGCTTGATCGACGCGCGTTGCCGACGTGTGCGCAGTAACCATGGGGACCTCCAGTGACACGTTGGGTGTCGAGCGTAGGTATACGCCACGCACGGCAGGTTGTCAACGGAGGGACTGTGCAAGACTGTCTACGAAACGCCGTATTTCTGCTTAACCCGCGAGGCCCGCCGACTTCATCTCCTCGATCTCCGCCGCGTCGTAGCCGGCGTCGGCGAGGAGGTCATCGGTGTGGACGCCTCGCACCGGTGCGAGGCTGCGGATCGAGCCGGGGGTGTCGGAGAGCTTGGGGCCGATGCCGATCTGCTTGACCGTCCCGAACTCCGGGTGCTCGATCTCGGCCAGCATCCCGCGTGACGCTACGTGCGGGTCCGTGAGCACTTCGTCGAACGCGAGGACCGGCGCGATGCAGATGTCGTGATGGCGCAGCTCCTCGAACCAGTCGTCGCGGGTCTTCTCCTTGAACTTCGCTTGTAGCGCCTCGGATATCTCCGGGTGCTTCTCGCGGTTGTTCTGGTGAGCAATGTAGTCGTCGAACCCCAGAGCCTCGCATAGCTCCTTCCAGAACCACGGCTCCAGGCAACCGATGCTGAGCCACTTCCCATCTTTGGTCTCGTAGACGTTGTACGACGGCACACCGCCGTTGAGCAGTTCCGCGCCCGGCTTCATCACCAGGTCGCCGCCGAAGTACATGTTGCCCATGAAGGTCATGAGAGCGGTCACGCCGTCGCTCATCGCCATGTCGACGTACTGGCCGCGCCCGGTGTTGCCACGGGCGATGACGGCGGTGAGGATCGAGAACGCCGCGAACAGCCCACCGCCGGCGAAGTCGGCGACGATGTTGACGGGGATCGCGGGCGGGGTGTCCGGCCAGCCGGTGACGCCGAGCGCGCCGCCGAGGCCGATGTAGTTGATGTCGTGACCGACGAGACCGGAGTACGGCCCCGTCTGTCCGTAGCCGCTGAGGGAGCAGTAGATGATCTTGTCGTTGCGGGCGCTGACGGTCTCGTAGTCGACGCCCAGCCGCTTGACGACGCCGGGCCGGAAGCCTTCGACGACGACATCCGCTTTCTCAACCATTCGCAGGAACGCCTCCTGCGCTTTCGGGTCCTTGAGGTTGAGGCCGACCGAGCGCTTGTTGCGGCCGAGCGCGTTGAACGCCTGCGCGCGGCCGCTCTGCCCCGTATCGAACCTGCGCCCAACGCCCGGCGGCTCCTCGACGATCACCACGTCCGCACCCATATCGCCAAGAAGCATCGTGCAGAACGGCCCCGGTGCCAGCCGGGTCAGGTCCAGTACTCGTATTCCCTCAAGAGCCATCATCGCGCATCTCCCTCCGTGTATCGCGCCGCTAATCATCAGAAAGCACCGCTGCCGGTGTCAAGGAAGATGGCCGCGCAGAACGTCAGCAGCTAACGCTATAGAAAGAAGGGAGGCCGCGCCGCCGGTGGCCTCCCTTCCAATAAGAGGGGGTTAGTCTAGACTGGCTCCTGCTGAGGAGTACCGCTGACCTTCTCCTTCTTCTCCTTCATCAGCTGATCGTAGTGGTTAGCCACCTCAGCCGAGTAGTAGACTGCTGGACCGATGAAGACGACGAACGTGCCGCCCATGACGATCATGAAGACGCCAATTCCGATCACGAGGTCGGAGACCCTGAATCCCATGACCGCTAGGTTGAGGCTGGTCCGCAGGTTAGCGGCCGCGAGAGCCGTGTCCCGCAGCGGGTCCTCCCGATCGAGTTCGGCGTACGTCTTGCCGTCCGTGATGTTCAGGGTGTGCATCGCGATAACGTCGGCTTGTGCCTGGGCGGTATCCGCACTGTTGACCGGCAGACCCCGGAGTTCCTCTCGTAGCGCGTCGTCGGACACCGTGATGTTTTCAGCGGCGACAGCGTTGCGAACTTCCGCCTTTGCGTCGCGGCCCTCGGTCACCATGAAGATGCCCGCCGCCACGAAGACTATGCCGAGAATCACCGGCGCTATCCAAACGTAGTGCCTTGCCAGTTTGAACCAGCTTGTGAACCTCATCTCTCTAACCTCCTCTCATTAATCTTTTCTATTCTTGATCCACTTTCATATTAAACTTATCTATATGTGATAACAGCTGCCAGATGGCCCTAACCGCGCGTATCAAACGGCTTGTGATAAAAGGCACAATGGTCTCTAGCAATCCGCCCGCGATGGCGTGACAATGGTAGAAACAGGCTTGAAACCAAGCCAGTCTTCCATTCAAATTCAATTGCCGGAGTACGTCTGTTCTGCTAACATACGCGCACGGTTGGGGCTGTAGCTCAGTTTGGGAGAGCGCGTCAATGGCATTGATGAGGTCAGGGGTTCGAGCCCCCTCAGCTCCACCATCTGCTTGACAACCGAATTACAGGCGTAGAGGGAGAGTAGTAGGGCCTCCGCAAGCTTAGAGAGCCGGGCGTCAGCTGAAAGCCGGCAATCCGGCCCGAACTCGCTTCTGAGCCTCGCCGGTGAACTTCGCAACGCGGAATAGCCGGCGACGGGAACAAGCCCGATACAGCTGACCCAAGGGTTCCCCGCCTGTGGTGGGGGAAATCAGGGTGGTACCGCGGAAGAAGTAACCCCTCCGTCCCTGAACGGGGGGGTTTTGTGTTGCATCATGAACGAAATAGACATTTCGACCGGAGACGAGCTTGAGATCATCCTGCGCCTGGGGCTGGCGGGGGCTCTCGGCGCCTTCATCGGTCTTGAACGAGAGTTGCGCGGCTATCCGGCGGGGATTCGCACGCTCGCCCTCGTCACACTCGGTTCCGCGCTGTTCACTGAGGCATCGCAGCTCTTCCCCGGGGGCGACGACCGCATGGCGGCGCAGATCGTCACCGGCATCGGCTTTCTGGGCGCCGGCGTCATCTTCCGCGAAGGCTACACCGTCCGAGGCATCACGACGGCAGCCACGATCTGGTCGGCGGCCGCGGTTGGCGTCGCCATCGGCCTGGAACTCTACTTCGTCGCGGTCTTTGGGGCAATATTCGTATTCGCACTGCTGGAAGCCCGACCGGTCACCCGCCGGGTCGAGAAGGCCCTCGCCAACAGGGAACGCAACCTGAGGGACTCGCTTGAGGACCTCATGGAAGGCCCCGAGGACGAGAACGACAGCGATTCTGATGAAAGCGACGAAGATGACTGAACGATACGACCCGCAGGCGATCGAGAAGAAGTGGCAGGCACGCTGGGAGGCCGACGGCCTCTACAAGACCGACATGTCAGCGTCCGGACGGAACTTCTACTTCCTGACGATGCTGCCATACACGTCCGGGGACCTCCACGTTGGTCACTGGTATCCGATGGGCCCATCCGACGCGGCCGCTCGATACCGGCGCATGCGCGGTCAAAACGTGTTCTTCCCCATCGGCTTCGACGCCTTCGGGCTGCCAGCCGAGAACGCCGCGATCAAGCAGGGCACGCACCCGCACGAGTGGACGTACCGCAACATCGAGCGTATGCGCGGACAACTCAAGTCGATGGGGGCGATGTTCGATTGGGACAGCGAGACGATCACGTCGGACCCGGAGTTCTACCGCTGGAACCAGTGGTTCTTCCTGAAGTTCTACGAGAAAGATCTGGCGTACCGCGCCTTCGCGCCCGCCAACTGGTGCCCATCGTGCCAGACGGTGCTCGCCAACGAGCAGGTGCTGCCGAACGGCACCTGCGAGCGTTGTGGCACTGCCGTTGTTCAGAAGGACCTCCAACAGTGGTTCTTCCGCATCACGAAGTACGCCGAAGAACTGCTGGACTTCTCGCACATGGACTGGCCGGAACAGATCACGACGATGCAGCACAACTGGATCGGCCGCTCCGAAGGTCTCGAAGTCTCGTTCGCGCTCGACGTTGACAGCGTGGACGAGGACGAGATCCGTGTCTTCACGACCCGGGCCGACACGATCTTCGGCGTCACTTCGATGGTACTGGCCCCGGAGCACCCCCTTGTTGAGAAGATCACGACACCTGAGCAGAAGGCAGAGATCGAAGCCTACGTCGATCAGGCGCGGCGCCAGACGGACATCGAGCGCCTGGGCACGGAGCACGAGAAGACCGGAGTGTTTACAGGCGCCTACTGCCGTAACCGTCTGAACGACGCCAAGGTACCGATCTGGATCGCGGACTACGCCCTGCCCTGGTACGGAACGGGCGCCGTCATGGGCGTTCCCGCCCACGATGAGCGCGACTTCGAGTTCGCGAAGAAGTACGACCTCAACATCCCGGTCGTCATCGCACCAGCAGACTGGGACGAGTCGCCCCTGGAGGTCGCCTACACCGAACCCGGCACGCAAGTGAATTCGGGCCGGTTCAACGGCCTTCCGAACGAGGAAGGCAAGTCCGCGATCATGGATTATGTCGAATCCGAGGGCTGGGGCCATCGCACGATTACGTATCGCATCCGCGACTGGCTGATCTCCCGTCAGCGCTACTGGGGCACGCCGATACCGATGATCCACTGCCCGAAGTGCGGGGTAGTCCCCGTTCCAGAGGACCAGTTGCCAGTCGTCTTGCCGAAAGACGCTGAGTTCAAGCCGACGGGCGATTCCCCGCTGGAGCTACACGAGGGGTTCGTGAACACCACGTGCCCCGACTGTGGCGAACCGGCGAAGCGCGAGACTGACACCATGGACACGTTCATGGACTCGAACTGGTACTTCATCCGCTATCTCAGCCCGCAGTTCTCGGACGGCCCCGTCGACCCGGCGCTGGCCAAGAAGTGGCTCCCGGTCGACCAGTACACGGGCGGCGCTGAACACGCGGTCATGCACCTGCTCTACGCCCGATTTTTCTGGAAGGTCGCACGCGATCTCGGCATCGTCGAAGGCCCGGAGCCGTTCGCACGTCTCTTCAGCCAGGGTCAGATCCTGGGCCCCGACGGCCAGCGCATGTCGAAATCCCGTGGCAACGTCGTCGCTCCCGACGACCAGGTCGCCAAGTTCGGCGCAGACACCTTCCGCGCCTTCCTGATGTTCATCGGCCCGTGGAACGAGGGCGGCCCCTTCAACACGAACGGCATCTCCGGCATTGAACGCTGGTTGAGCCGAGCCTGGAACGCGGTGCTAGACGAGCCTGAGCTGAGCGAGGACGCTGCGTCGGCGCAGACGCTTCGTCACCTGACCCACAAGACGATCAAGAAGGCGACCGCAGACATCGAGGGCTTTCACTTCAACACGATGATCTCCGCGCTCATGGAGATGACGAACGGCCTCTACCAGGCGCGAGACGCTGGTTCTATTGACCGTGACGCATGGAGCGAAGCGATCGAGTCGATGATCCTGATGATGGCGCCGCTCGTCCCGCACATCGCCGAAGAAATGTGGGAGCGCGGCAACCGGCAGTACAGCGTTCACCAGCAATCGTGGCCGGAGTTCGACGATGCGCTCGCTGCCGAGGACGAGGTGACTCTCGTTGTCCAGGTCAACGGCAAGGTCCGCGACCGCATTCAGGTCGCCGCCGACATTGCGGAGGACGCGGCGAAGGAGTTGGCGATGGCCAGCGAGGCGGTCAAGCGGCACCTGGACGGCAAAGAGCCGCGCCGGGTCATCTACGTCCCGGGGCGGCTCGTGAACATCGTCGTCTAGCGACGGAAGTTCCAACGCCCTGACCCGCCCTCTTCGCCCGTCACTACGGTAAACTTGACCTGTTGCGTCGGTGCCGCCCCAAAGTTCAGCGCCGGCCGCATCCATACGCCGCCCGCGGGCGTTCCGTAAACAAAGGGGTTAGGCCGTATCGCTTTGATAGAGATCTTGATTCACGGGGGTTACTTCTGATGCCATCCACATCGGTCTCGCGCATCATCGCCGCTCCGGCGGACGAGATATGGGAGACGCTTGCAGATATTGAAAACGCGACACGCTGGAACGCATCGTGGAAGGAGATCGAAATCACGTCCAGTCAGACGCACGGCGAGGGTACGCGCTTCCGTGCGAAGGTCGACGACGAACTAGCGTTTGAGTTCGAAGTCGCGGATTGGGTCGCGCCCGAGTTCATCTCTTTCACGCCGGTCCACGATCCTATGGAGCCGGCCTACTCCATTACTTTGGACGGGCACGCATTCAGACTGACCAAGATCGACGAACGGGCGACGGCTGTCGAACTGATCGCTAGCGCCACCGTACACGGATTCCGCGGGATCATCATGGGACTATTCATGTGGTCCAACCACCAGAAGCCCGGTCTGGTTCACGCGCTGGACCGCCTCCAAGCGGTATTCGAACCCGACAAGGAATTCGTCGAGGACGAAACTATCGGCGTCCTTGAGGAAGACGACTCGAAGTAGCCGTGCGCCTGAAGCTTGCGGCGGTCAGCCTCATATCCGTCTCGATCTTCCTCGCTGCCGCTGGTGCTTCCGGCGCTCAAGACGCGGACCCGATCCACATCGCCTCCGACGTCACCTACGACCTCAGTAGCGAATCCGGTCCCGTAACCGTCTCGTGGCGGATCACAGTGGACAACAACGACCCGAGCACGCCGCGCCTCGGGAACGGCGGATCGATCGACTTCTATGACAGCGTCTCGATACCGTTTCTGCGCGGCGCCGAGTCCGTGGAGGCGTTCGACGCCGACGGGGTCGCGCTGGCCGTATCGGTCGACGAATCCGCAGATGCGACGATAATCGGTGCGAGCGTCAAGTTCGCGGAACGGCTCTTCTTCGAAGAGAGCTACGAGTTCGCGCTGACCTACGAACTCCCGGAAGAGACGCGGGAGGAGTCGCTGCTGATTACGCCGGCTTACATCTTCGTGCCGATCGTCGCCAGCGGTGACGTAGCCACCGTCACGGTCGTCCCTCCTCCGGACAGCGAGTGGGAGACGGTCCTCAAGCCGAGGGACTGCGACGCTGACGGTCTCACCTTCGTTTGTTCCGGCTCGGAGTCCTCCTACCTTGTCGCGACGGCAGAGGCGAGCCGGCCGGATGCGGTGTCGTCGTTCCCGTTGCAGATCGATTTGGAGGAACGAACGCTCTCCCTCACCGTCACCTACTTCCAGGGCGACGAAGCGTTCGCCGACCACCTCCGAGAGCTGATCCCCGCCGCGCTGCCGATCATCGAGGGGCGATACGGCTTCCCATACCCCGGCGCCTCGAACGTCGATATCTCCCAGGGTGGACGCCAGGCGGTCCTTGGTTACGAAGGCATCGCCACATGCGAAAACTCCGGGTGCGAGATCATCGTCTCTCCTATCGCCGACGACGTCACCATCATCCACGAGCTGGCGCATCTCTGGTCCGACATCTACACGGAGCGCTGGTTGTCCGAGGGGTTCGCGCAACTCGTGGCCGAAGAGACCGTCTCGAAGCTGCCGCCGGACCTCGTACAAGGTGAGCCGCCGGTCCGCCACTTCACCGGCGTCGACCTGCAGCTCGACCAATGGGGCGACGTTTCGTCCATTATCGGCGCCGATGCTGATACTCTCGCCATTGAGGACGCCGGCTACGAGCTGTCGCTCCGCTTCCTCGAGACGCTCAGGTTCGAGATCGGCAGTTCAACGCTCCGAGACGTCAACGCCGCCATCGCCGCTTCCGGCGAGCCAGCCGACAGCCGCCGCTACATCGACATCGTGGAGGAGGTTAGCGGCCGCAACGTAGATCAGTTGTTCGCCACATGGATATTCCCAACGACTTACGACATCTTCCTGGACTCGCGCCGCCTGGCGCGCGACCGCCTCGCCGACCTCGAGATACGCGCCCTGGTTGAAGACCTGCCGGAAGGCGCAACGGCTGCGATCCGCGAGAACGTCAAGGTCTGGCGCTTCGAGTCCGCCCTCCACGGCATCGACGAGATCGATTCCAGCGTCGCCCACTACGACACCCTGTCGGCCCAGCTCATCGACATGGCGTCGGAGGCGTCGTCACTGGGCCTCTCCTTCCCGACCTCGATCGCGGATTCGCTCGACCTATGGGAGTTCGAGGACACGGCGTTGGCGATGGCCGGCGCCGAGGACGCGATGGAGGCTTACCGCGACGCGCGGGAGACCGTCTTCTCCGAGCGCGATCTCTGGGAGCGGTTCGGCCTACTCGGCAGCGACCCGGAGGGGCAACTCCGCGACGCCGCCGACAGCTTCGTGGCCGCTCAGTTCCAGACGTCGATCGATGAGTCCGACGCCGCCGCCGCGACGATCAAGGACGCACCAACGGTGGCGCTGAGGCGGGTGCTCATCGTAACGGGGATCTTCGCCGTCTTCGCCATCATCGTCCTGGCAGCGACCTGGGCCTCTCTCGCGCGCGGCCGCTCGCCGGTGGACCGCTAGAAACACCCCTACGGGCAGTTGACGCCGACGGCAATCTTCCCCGCCGCCGTCCGCTCGATCAACGCGACGCCGCCGAATGGCTCCGGCGGCAGTTCACCCGCGAGTACTACCGCGTCTTCCAGCGCGACCGCGCTAACCCCGGCCGCGACGCCCTCCAGCGTTATCCGGGCCAGCACCCCGTCACTCTTTTCCGCCAACTCAGGGGCGTTCGACCCGGCGTCCAGTGCCCCGATAATCCAGGTCCCGTCGTTGGCTTCTTCGGACGTAACTGGTTCCGTCACAGCGAACGGCTGGGAGCCGCTTACGCTCGCCAGCAGCATGTTCACGTCCGCCGCTACGACCTTCAGCTTCGTCTCGTCGTAAACCAGGGTGAACTGAAAAGCACCCAACCCGAGGTTACGGCCGTTGGCCGTAGGCAGCCCCGAGAGCACGACATCGATCTCGACACGCTCGCCAACGCCGATCGCCGTGCACGTTTCTATGGCGCGCGACTCCGTGACCTCGGCTTTCGAGCGGTCCGTTACCTGCATGTCGATCGAGGCGAGCGCAACGTGCGGGAGCGGCACAGGCGTCGGGACCGGCGTCGGAGACGCCGTCAGCGTAGGCAGCGGTTCCAGCACCGGCGAGATAAACCGCCCTTCTTCCGCGTCGAACACGAACTCAACGCCGGTCGTCGACTCCAGCCTCACCTGCATCCCGTCTGCGCCGACGATGCGGATCCGCCCCTCTTTGAGCGGCGTCAAGTGCACGCCGTTTCGCACATCCGAGACGACGACGGAGCTATCATCGCGCTGCACGGTTATGATGAGCAGACCTTGTTTGGGGTCCGCTAAAATCCCTCCGGCCTCTACGGCGACGCGGGTTCCATCTGTCGCCGCTATCCAGACGTTTGTCATATCGTATAGACGATAGTTGCGCCCCCCGGGCGGTTGTATAACTCTCCAGCACCCAACGGTGTGCCGCGGACTTCGATCGGGGTACCGATGGCACCCCAATCGCCACTTGGCCGGTCACGGAAGCCGGGTGCAGGGGTTATCTTTGACGCCTCTTCGATGAACTGGTCCTCGAATTCCTGCTGCGCCTGTTTTTCAGCGGGAATGGGGCTGTCCCGTCGCGCCTCATCCGGAAGCGCGGTCTCCGAAGGTGAAAGTTCGTCGCTTGACCCACCAACGCTACACGCAGCACTTGTCAGCGCGAGCGCGGTGGTTACGCCCAGGATGGCTACGAAAAGGCCGACTCGGGGGCGAATAACTCGGTTCATCGTGGCACTCGGTCGGAACAACGCTCGGAAGCGCTCACGGTCACGGTACCACCTTTAATTCGCTTCGGAAACACCCGCCCCGCTCCGCGCGTCTACGTCATTGGCATCATGCGTACTTCTCTTCGAAATACGACCGTGGGCGGCTGGGCGATCAAGCTCTTGCTCGGCGCCATTCTCATTGCGACGTTGCTTATCGCCTTCGGCCAGACGCCGCAGCCGGCAGCGGCGCCGCTGAGCGCCGGGCTTGTCGCCGAGGTCTACGGCAACTACGAGATCCTACCTGAGGACGGCATCGTCGACGTCGACTGGTACGTCGACCTCGACAACACCGGCCCCTCGCCCTACCTTGACGTCGACGACCCGCTGAATCACCCGTCGGACATCGAGGTGCTCCTCCCCGACGGCTTCAGCAACTTCCAGGCTTACGACGCCTTCGGGTCGCCGGTCGGCTCGACTCTTGAGGACATCGGCTACGGCGCATGGGCCACCGTCCCGCTCGGCTCGGCTCTGCAATTCGGCGATCAGTACTCGTTCAGCTACAGCTACACGATGTCCAGCTCCGAATCGGCCGGCACGATCATCCGGGACAACTACGTCTACTTCTTCGCCGATCACGGTCTCTGGCTACCGGACGAGTACAGCGAAAGTTTCGTCAGCTTCGTCGTCCCCTGGGATGACTCGGACAACGTCGCGATCAACGGCGCCGACTGCACCCCATTCACCAACCGATTTACCGTCGTATACGAATGCGCCGGCGACGAACTCGGAATCTTCGCCGACATCGAGATCGTGGATCCCAGTTCCCGCGTCGTGACGACTCAGACGATCGATCTCGACGGCCGGCCGACGGAGCTGATCCTCCGCTATCTGGCGGGCGACGAGGCCTGGGCCGAGAACGCGACGGAGATCGCCAAGGCGGGCGTTCCGGTCCTCGGCGAGATCATGGGCATCCCGTACGGAGGCCCCGCCACGATCCGCATCAGCGAAAAAGGCGGCAGCGAGCTTTACGGGTATGCGGGCCTCGCCAACTGCGACGCCAGCATGTGCGCCGTCGCCGTTGCTCCCTCCGCGGACGACCAGACGCTGCTGCATGAACTGGCGCACATGTGGACGGAACCGTTCGACAACCGCTGGCTGGCGGAAGGCATC